>Ga0066652_100000710_pt1 | contig 16317 bp, 15 predicted proteins | sample GraSoiAngelo_101_FD_71413 | JGI IMG/M metagenome (GOLD analysis project Ga0066652, IMG submission 71413) | Grasslands soil microbial communities from the Angelo Coastal Reserve, California, USA - 14_0903_02_30cm | ecosystem: Environmental > Terrestrial > Soil > Grasslands | place: USA...
GGCGCTCAGCGCCTTCTGCACGTTGGTCGCGGCCGGCAGGTGATGGCGGCGGCTGTAGTCGGCGGTGAAGGGGCGCCCGGGCCCCTCCTCGGCGAGCGCCTGAAGGACCAGCTTCTGCATCGCCGAGGCGCCCTCCCACAGGAGGCTGAAGTGGGCGTGCTCGGACCGGATCACGGCCGTCAGCGCCCGATCGAGCTCCTCGTGGGTGGCGGTGGCGCCGGCCTCCGTCTGCTCCCAGAGGAAGTAGCCGAGCTCCTGGGTGGCGTAGGGATGGCCCTGGGTGCGGGCCAGGAGCTCATCGACCACGTCGCGCTCGATCCTCTTCCCCGTCCTCCGAAACCTGGCCTGGACGAACTTCGCGAACGGCGCGGCGTCGATCAGCCGCAGCTCGATCGCCTTGGCGCTCCGCCAGAACGGCTCGTTCTCGTCGCTGAAGATCCGCTCCATGACGTGGCGCCGGGAGCCGAGATACACGTGCGCCACCTCGGGCTGTTGCTGGAACACCGAGCGAAGGAGCCTCGGAAGCTGGGGGTCGATCCGGACCACCTCCTGGAACTCGTCCATGACCAGGGCCACGCGGCGCCTTCTCGGCGCTCCGAGCTCGGCCGGAAGCTGGAGCAGGCGCTCGAGCGTGGCATCGATCGCCTCTGGACGGTGGCCGACGCCGAAGCTGAAGCTGAACGATCCATCCTCGGGGTTGACGGTCACCGTCGGCTGGACCTGGAGGCCCCGAAACGGCGCGAGCGCCCTATCCCTGGCGCGCTCCAGCGTGGTGGCGACGTTCTCGTAGATCGAGCTTGCGAGCTTCTCGGCCAGACGCTCCTTCGTGGGCGTCGTCATCAGATCGACCTGGGCCACGAGCACCCTGTCGACCACGAGCGCCTGCGTCGCTCTCCACACCAACGACGACTTCCCGTACCGGCGCGGGGCGAGGATCACCACGTCCTGGCCGTTGCGGACGTCGCCCGTCAACTCGGCCAGCTCGTCCTCGCGATCGGCGAACGACTCGTCCAGCGCGAGGGCGCCGAACCGAAACGGGTTGCTCGGGGCCGGAGTTCTTATGCTGCGAGGTGTCATACCGCAGGGTATAAGGGCCGCTCGACGGTCATATACTGATTGGCATTATACCACTGGGTATGGGATGCCTACGGCGCCCGACCCGCCCCGCTCAGGCGCGCCGCGGCGCCCGGGCCATCGACTAGGGTCCGCGGCCGATGACCGACGAAGGAGAGAGCGGGGCGGCGCTGGACCCCGCGGCCGCCACGAGGCAGTACGTGACCGCCGGCCTGGCGGCGCTCGGGCTGAAAGCGAGGGACGACGAGCTGGCGGTGATCGAGGCGGTCGACGCCGTCTACCGTCCCTCGATCCGGGCCCTGCTCGACGCCGAGCTGGACCTCGTCGTGCCGGAGCCGCGCGCGGACATGTCGGGTCCTCCGCGGACGCTCGACCCGTCGTGAGGGCCCTCGACCGCCCGCTTCGGGAGCAAGCGGAGGCGGTGGCGTCGGACGACGCCGATCCGGCGGAGCTCCTCGAGGAGGCGCTGGCCCGCATCGAGGAGCGAAACCCGCGGGTCAACGCCATCGTCGCGACGTTCCCGGAGGAGTCGAGGCGGATGCTCGCTGAGGCGCCGCGCGGCCCCCTCTACGGAGTGCCGGTTGCGGTCAAGGACGAGTGGCCGCTGCCGTGGCGCGCCGAGCGACTCGGCGCCGCCGCTCACGTCGGCCGGGCCCCCGCGCCGGGCGAGTCGGGGCCGTACCGGGCGCTCCGCGACGCCGGGGCGGTGATCGTCGGGGTGGCGAACATGCACGAGTACGGCGCCGGCAGCACCGGGCACATCTCGGCGTACGGCCCGGCGCGCAATCCGTGGGACACCGAGCGGTGCCCCGGCGGCTCGTCGAACGGCCCCGGAGCGGCGGTCGCCGCACGCCTGGTCGCCGGCGCGGTGGGGGCCGACGGCGTCGGCTCGATCCGCTACCCGGCGGCGTACTGCGGGCTCACGGGCCTGAAGCCGACCTTCGGGCGCTCGACGATGGCCGGCCACCACGTCCCGCAGACGACGACGATCGTCTCCGGCCCGCTGTGCCGCGACGCGGCCGACTGCAGGCTGCTGGCCGGGGTCCTCTTCGGAGGGGCGCTCGACGCAGCGGCGCCCGAGCAGCTCAGGATTGGGATCGTGCCCGGTGAGCTCTGGGAGGACTGCGATCCGGAGGTGGCGGCGGCCTGCCGGGGGGCGCTCGAGGCGCTTCGCGAGGCGACCTCCGGGACGGTCGCGGAGGTCGACATCGTGGGCCGCGAGCACGTCCTGATCTCCTCGATTCTGATCGGCCAAACGGAGGAGCTCGCGGGGGTCACGCCCGAGCGCGTGGCCGCGCTTCCGGACGAGGTGAGCCTCGTCGCGCGTGCGCTGCTGCGCTACCGGCTGCTCCTTCCGGCCGTCGCGATCTCGAAGGCCGAGGCGGTGCGCACCGTGGTCCGACGCTCGCTCGCGGAGCTCTTCGAGCGCGTCGACCTGCTCGCCTGGCCGACGGTCCCAGCCCCGGCGCCGCCGCTCGAGAACCCCACGGTCGAGCTTCCCTCCGGGACCCACCCGGCCGATTTCGCCAACCCCCGCCAGGCCGGGATCGCGAACCTGGCCGGCGTGCCGGCGATCAGCGTCCCGGTGGGTCGCAGCGGCGAGGGCCTCCCGATCGCGCTCCAGCTGCTGGGGCCCTGGGGAAGCGACGAATTGCTGCTCGACGCCGCCGAGGCGCTGGAGGGCGCGAACGGACGGGAGTGGGTCGACGCGGCACCGCCTCTGGCGGCCTGAGGGCGTCTCTATCCTCCGGCCGATGCCGGCGATCGAGGCGAAGGGCCTGGAGCGAACGTTCGAGGGCGGCGTGCGAGCCGTCGCGGGCGTCGACCTGGCGATCGCCGAGGGCGAGATCTACGCATTCCTGGGACCGAATGGCGCCGGCAAGACGACCACCGTTCGCATCCTGACCACGCTGCTCCAGCCGACCGCGGGAAGCGCGCGGGTGGGGGGCTTCGACGTCGTCTCCGAGGCCGGCAAAGTGCGACGCGCCATCGGGGTCGCGCTCCAGGAGGCGGCCCTCGACCCACTGATGACGGGACGCGAACTGATTCGCCTCCAGGCGACGCTCCACGGGCTGCGCCGCGCCGAGGGGCAGCGACGTTCGGACGCCCTGCTCGAGCGGGTCGACCTCGTCGACGCCGCGGATCGTCAGGTCGGGACCTACTCCGGCGGCATGCGCCGGCGCCTCGATCTGGCCTCGGCGCTCGTCCACGAGCCGCGCGTGTTGTTCCTCGACGAGCCGACGACCGGGCTCGATCCGGTCAGTCGCCGGGCGATCTGGCGCGAGGTCTCGAAGCTCAACGAGGAGGGCACGACGGTCTTCCTCACCACGCAGTACCTGGAGGAGGCCGACAGGCTCGCCGACCGGGTCGGGATCATCGACTTCGGCAAGATCGTCGCCGAGGACGCCCCGGCGAGGCTAAAGGCGCAGATGGGCCACCCCCACCTCGAGATCAGGCTTCTCGAGGCGGCCTCCGCCGCCTCCCGCGCCGAGCAGGTGGTGTCCAGATTCGGCAAGCCGCTGCCAAGCACGGATGGCGCAGTCCTGGTGGAGGTCGAACGGGGCGCCGCCGAGATCGCCCCGGTGGTCCGCGCGCTCGATGACGCCGGGCTCGCGGTGGAATCGCTGGATCTCGTCGAGCCCAGCCTCGACGACGTCTTCGTGGCCAAGACCGGGCACCACCTGGAGGCCGGGGAAACCGAACCCGAGCAGCCCGGGTGATGGTGGCTGCGAACCTGCGGGTCATCGGGGCGCTCGCCGCCCGATCCGTCAAGCAGACCTTCCGGCGCCCGCAGCTCATGGCGCCGATCCTCGTCTTTCCGACGCTGCTGCTCGCGATTCAGGTGGGGGGCGCGGGGCGCGGGGTAAATCTGCCGGGCTTCCCCCACGTCAACGGCTTCCTCGATTTCATCCTCGCCGGCGCGATGATCCAATCGACCCTGCTCGCCGGCAACAGCGGCGGGATCGCGCTCGCTGTGGACATCGAGATGGGTTTCACCGACCGTTTGCTTGCGGCGCCGATCTCGCGCTTCGCGATCGTGCTCGGCCGTCTCGCCGGGACGGCGGCGCTGGGGGCGCTGTCGGCGCTCTGGTTCATCGCGCTCGGGTTGATCTTCGGCGCGAGGATCGCCGAGGGCATCCCAGGCGCACTCACGATGATCCTGTTCGTGACCCTGTCGGCGATCGCGTTCGGCGGCATCGCCGCAGCGGTCGCGCTGCGGAGCGGAAGGGCCTCGGTCGTCCAGGGGCTATTTCCGCTCGTCTTCGTGATCCTGTTCCTCTCGTCCGCCTTCTTCCCGGCTCACCTGATGCTCGAGCCGGCGGCGACGATCGCCAGGTACAACCCGCTGAGCTTCATCGTCGAGGGGGTCCGCGACCCGGTGATCTCCTCGCTGTCCCTGCACGCGTTCGCCAAGGCGCTCGGCTCGATCGCCTTGATCGCCTCGATCAGCATCGGCCTCAGCGCCCTGGCCTTGCGCAGGCGGCTGAGGGTCGGGGGGTGACCGGTGGACTTGCGCGCCGACCTCCAGACGATCGCGGCGCTCGTGCGGCGCGCGGCGAACGAGTTGCTTCGGGTCCCAGGGGCAGCGATTCCCGGTGTGCTGGCGCCGACGATCTTCTTCCTCGGCATCTTCGCGGTGTTCGGCCACCTGACCCTCCTGCCGGGCTTCACCTCGCAGAGCTATCAGAGCTTCCTGATCCCGATCAGCCTCATGCAGGGCGCCGGGTTCACTGGCGCCGCCACGGGAGTGAACCTCGCACGCGACATCGAGCAGGGCTGGTTCGATCGCCTCCTCGTCTCCCCCGCACCGCGGCCGGTTCTCCTCGCCGGACTGGTGCTCTCGGCAAGCCTCCGATCGTTGATCCCGGCGACGGTGCTGCTCGCGGTCGGCTTCGCTTTCGGGGTCCACTGGCCGGGGATCGGCGGCCTCGCGATCGCGCTCCTGATCGTCATGGGAATGGGCACGATCGCCGCCTGCTGGGGCGCCGCGATCGCATTGCGGTTCAGGTCGCAGTCGGCGGCGCCGCTGATGCAGGCTGGGATGTTCGTGCTCATTCTGACCACGACCTCCTACGCTCCGCTCGCGCTGCTCAGCGGCTGGCTGCACACCGTGGCCCAGTACAACCCGGCGACCCAGATCGTCGAGGCTGCGCGCCAGGGGTTCGTCGGCGGCGTGACCTGGGGCGACACCTGGCCCGGAATCCTCGCGCTCGCCGGCCTCCTCGCCCTGCTCAGCGCCCTTGCCCTCCGGGGAATGCGACGTACCGCGGTTTGAGCTCCGAGCTCGCGGCGTCCTGCCGCCGGGTCCTGGAAGCGAACTGGACCGAGGGAGCGAGGGACGGTGTCACGTACGCGTACACCCGACCGAGCCGCGGCCGCTATCCGTGGCAGTGGTACTGGGACTCCTGCTTCGCGGCGATCGCCTGGCGTCGCTTCGACCCGAGCCGCTCGCAGGCGGAGCTACAGACTCTCCTTCGCGCCAGCCGGCCCGACGGATTCGTGGGCCACATCCTCTTCTGGGAGCGCCCGGTGTCGATCTGGCGCCGGCTCTACTACAACGTCGACTCGCGCTCGTCGCGGATGACCGGCACCATCCAGCCGCCGCTCCTCGCCTGGGCGTGGCGGATCGCGGTCGGCGATCCGGCCGCGGAGCCGGCGATCGAGCGCCACCACAAGTGGCTCCTCGCGAACCGCGACCTCGACGGCGACGGGCTGCTGTGGCTCGTGCAGCCGGACGAGTCCGGCCTCGACTCCTCACCGAAGTTCGATCCCGTGTGGGGCGGGCGTGCCCACGGGCAGCGGGGCTTTCCCGCCCTCGTCGCCCGCAACCGCGGGCTTGGATGGGACGCCCGCCGGATCCGCGATGCCGGGGGGCCGGTCCTCTGCGAGGTCTCGACGAACGTGCTCTGGGGGCTGGCGCGCCTGGCGATCGGCGAGCCCTCCATCACTCCCGCGCTGGTCGAGCGATCGTGGGACGAGGATCGGGGGCTCTTCCTGGATCGGGCCGAGCCCGGTGGCCTGCGGCCGCCGATCGAGACCTGGGCGGCGCTCGCGCCGCTGGCGCTCCCCGACCTCCCCGAGGCGATCGGCCGCCGCCTCGTCGAGGAGCACCTGCTCGATCCCACCCGCTTCTGGCTGCCGGTCCCTCCCCCATCGGTCTCGGCCGCGGAGCCGACCTTCGAGCCCGGGCGCGGGCGCGGCCCGACCCGGCGCTACTGGCGCGGCCCAACCTGGGTGAACGCCGCCTGGCTCGTGTGGATCGGGCTGCGGCGGCTGGGCTTCGAGGAGCCGGCGCGCGAGCTGGCGTCGCGACTCGCCGAAGCGATCGCCCGCGATGGGCTGCGCGAGTACTACGACCCGCGGACCGGCGCCGGCCTCGGCGCGACGGACTTCGCCTGGACGAGCCTCATCCTCGAGCTGGTCGACCCCGCCCCGGACGCCGCCCGCAGCTATCTATGAGGCGGCGCGGGCCCGAGGCGCTTGACCGCGCGGCAGGTCAGCTGCCGGGCACCGCGCACGCGGTCGCCCACGCGCAGAGCCCGAACCCGTCGACATCGGAGTCGGGGGCCGACGGCGTCCCGATCACCTTGTTGCTCTGGTCCGTGAGCTGGATCTCCTCGCTTGGCTTGAGCTGAACGGGTGCGCCGTTCACCGTGCCGAGGTCGAACGCCGTGTTCGTGAGGTTGGGAAGCGGCGCGAGTCCCGCACCGGTGCCGATGATGAGCGGCGTCTCCTCGATCCACTCCGCCGTCGCGTGCGTGGAGGGGTAGGGCACCGTGGTAGTGAAGCTCTCGTTGCGGGTGACGTCCTGAAGGGTGATCTTCCAAAGCTCCGAGCCCGAGACCGTCTCGGAGATGTCGGCGTGCATGTGGTCGCCGGGGCCGACGGTCATGCCATCGATCGAGATCGAGGGGCCGGGGATGATCTCCCACCAAGCCGAGTAGGAGGCGTTGCCCGACGAGTCGACGTCCTGCTCGGTGCCGGTCTGGATCAGGGTGTTGTCCCCGACTACGCAGCTCGCGTCGACGCACCCGCCGCCGATCCCGATCCAGTCCGACGAGGACTCCGACTGGCCGTGCGTGTGCTGGGTGGCCGTCGGCACGGTCCAGTCACCAGTGATCGAGTGGAACTGGGTGCCTCCCTGCTCCAGGGTGCCCTGGTTGTAGCCGAACCAGTTGTTGCTCTGGTTCGCGTTCGCGCGGGCCCCCGGCTTCAGGATGTGGACCGTGTGGCCATGCGCGAGGGGTGCAGCGGAGGCTCCGGTGGCGAGCCAGCAGAGGGTCGCGCCGACCGCGACTGTCGCCGCGACCAAGCGACCGAACGCCCTGACATGAAGCCTCGAGCCCATACGCCTCCTCGCGGGCGTTATACCCACTTGCACCCCGTTCATGCGCCGGTTCCGCAACGCCCTCCGCGCCCACTTGCACGCCGTTCATGCGCCGGTTCCGCAACGCCCTCCGCGCCCACACCCGCGCCGCCCACGTCCCGGCCCGCCCCGTCGCTGGTCGAGTTCCGACGACAATGACAACGCAAGTCGACCAGCGATGGCGGGCGCGCCAGCGCATTCATGGCGCGAGAAGCTTTCGTAACACTTGCGTCACATGGCGCGGATCGCCCGTGACGTCCTCCCACGTGAAGCGGGCGACCTGCCAACCCTCCAGCCTGAGCAGGCGATCACGTCGCCGGTCGCGGCGAAAGGCCTGACGGGTGCGGTGCGCTCGGTAGCCGTCCGTCTCGACAATCGCCCGGCGATCTCGCCACATGAAGTCGACCTGCATCGGCTCGCTGGATACGGTGATCCACTCGTTGACGCTCGGCCGGGGCATGCCGGCGTTATGGCACAGCGACACGAAGCGCTCCTCGAGCTCGCTGCGCGGAAGGTTCTCGCCGAGGTCGCCGAGCTCGAGGACCCAGCGGAGGCGGCGAACGCCGGGGCGGCGAGGGTTGCGGGCCATCGCCTCCCGGACGGCGACGACGTCCAACAGGCCGAGCACATCCGCCTGGTCGCACGCGCGCTCGAGAAGCCGCGGCTCGACCACCCCGGCGAGGTCGAGCAGGGTGCGCGGCACCGAGGTGCATGGGATCGACCGAACCGAGACGCAGTCGACCGATGGCAGGCAGGTGAGGCGATGCAACCGGATGCCGGACACGGATCGCCCGGAACGCCGTCCAAGGGTCACGTCGATCACGGCTCTCACGTCCGCGAGCAGGCCGTGAAGCGCCGCCGCGGAGCGGTGCGAGAGGACGGCCCCGCTCCCACACGCCAACACCGCCGCCATCCACCGCCCGTCGAGCGGCAGATCCGGACGACCCACCGCGTAGACGGCCCGACGGACGCGGTGAAGCCTGCCCACGGCGACGCGAGCGCGCACCGCTTCGGCAGTGAGCCCAAGCGAGCGCAGCTGGTCGAGCGAGATCACGCCGTGCTGCTGCTCGGCGAAGGCCAGGACCTGGCGCTCCCGCTCCGCTCGGCGCCGTCGCTGGTCGACTTCCGTTAACGATGACAACGCAACTCGACCAGCGATGGTCATTGCGGGAGGATGCACTCGCTTGCGTCCCGCATGGCTCCATGAAGCGGGGGAAAGGGACGCCGACGTGTGACGAAGGCGTAACGGCCGGGGGCGCGACCAGCGCCCCTACGTGCCGGGCCTGGACCCGGAGCGGTGGCGCCGCCCGCGGCGAACGCGTGACGCCCGGGCGAGGCGACCAGCGCCCCTACGTGCCGGGCCTGGACCCGGGGGCGGCGCTCGCAGTCGCGACGCTACTTGTACCGGTAGGTGATCCGGCCGCGGTCGAGATCGTAGGGCGAGAGCTCGATCTTCACCCGGTCGCCGGGGAGGATGCGGATGTAGTGGCGTCGCATCTTGCCCGAGATGTGCCCGAGCACCTCGTGCTCGTTGTCGAGCTTGACCTTGAACATGGTGTTGGGGAGGGCCTCGGTGACCTCCCCCTCCATCTCGATCTTCTCTTCCTTCCCCATCGGCGCCGAAGAGCGTAGCGAACGCAACTAGCGTCCCTCGAAGGTGGCCTTGCCGGGCCCCTCTTCGAGGAACGACCTCACCGCGCGCTGCAGGTCCTCCGTGTGGAACAGCGAGCCGGCCACCTCGGGCGTCACCCGGTCGGCCTCGTCGACGCCCCCCTGGAGGTAGGCGCGGACGATGCGCTTGGTGGCGGCGTGCGCCTTCGTGGGGCCGCTGGCCAGCCGGTGCGCGAAGCGCATCCCCTTCTCCACCAGCTCCCCGTCTGGGAGGATGCGGTTGACGACGTTCCAGCGCTCGAGCGTCGCCGCGTCGTAGACCCCCTGCGACATCACGAACTCGCGGGCCCGGGCGGGGCCGGCACGCTCCGCCATCCGCTGGGTGCCGCCGGCCCCCGGCGTCAGGCCGACCACCGCCTCGACGAGCCCGAAGCGGGCGGACTCCGATGCCCAGATCATGTCGCAACCGAGCGAGACCTCGAGGCCGGCGGTCAGGCAGAGGCCGTGGACCAGCGCCAGCGTCGGAATCTCGAGCGCCTCGATCCGCCTGACCGCGTTGAGCAGCGGGTCGAACGCGACCGCCGAGCGGTCGCCGCCGGCGTCCACGATCTGCTGGAAGACGTTGACGTCGGCGCCGCCGGTGAACACCTTGCCCTCGGCGCGCCACACGAGCGCCCGGGCGTCGGAGCCCTCGACCTCGTCGATGCAGGTCTGAAGCGCCTCGAACACGGCGGACCCGAACAGGTTGAGAGGCGGCGCCTCCAGGACCATCTGGGCGACTGCGCCGTCGCGCTCCAGCCGCACCGGCGCCTCCGTCATCCCGCCTCCCTGATCTTCGCGGCAACCGCCGCGATCTGATCCGCGTCTCCCGGGCCCGGGACCCAAGGCAGCTTCAGCGGGTCGTCTTCGTACCGCGGGATCACGTGCAGGTGGAAGTGGAAGATCGTCTGCCATGCCGCCGCCCCGCACGAGTTGATGACGTTGAGGCCGTCGGGATCGAGCGCGGCATCGATCCGCCGCGCGAGCCGCCGCGCCGCGACCACCGTTCGCTCCAGGTCCTCGTCGGAGATCTCGAGCAGGTTCGCGGAATGGCGGCGGGGAACGACGAGCGCGTGGCCATCGGTCGCCGGGTTGATGTCCATGAACGCGACCGTGTGCTCGTCCGAGTCGACGATCTGGGCGGGGACGTCGCCGGAGACGATCCCGCAGAAGAGGCAATCCTCGGCCACTGCCGCGGGACCCTAGTCAAACGAGCCGCCGGGCGAGCGCCACGGCGTCGTCCCGCCCCTCGACCTCGCCGGCGTAGACGGCGGCCTGGATCTCGCCGAGCAGCCGGCCGAGCTCCGGGCCCGGCTCGATCCCGAGCTCGCCCGCGAGCTCGTCCCCGGGAATCGGCGATCGCGGCGGCCCGACCCGCCGCCAGTCGAGCGCCGCGGCGAGCATCTCGCGCCCCAGCTCGAGGTGGGCGTTGACCATCTCGGGCCCGGCGATCGGCCCCCCGCCCCGAGCCGCGAGCCGATCCGCCATGCTGAGCAGGGTGACATCGGGCGCCACCGGATCGGTCTCGCGGAGATACTCGTAGATGCGCCGCCGCGAGAGCGACCCTTCGTGGACGAGGAACCCGAGCCGCAGGTGATGCAGGGTCAGCCCCTGGAGGTGGCGCTCCAGGGCCCGGCTCGTCTTCAGCCGCCGGCACAGCGAGGCGACGAGCTTCGCCCCCTCGCGATCGTGGCCGATGAAGGTGACGTAGCTGCCGCGCTCCACCCGGGTCGCCGGCTTTCCGAGGTCGTGGACCAGGGCACCGAAGCGCAGCGCGCCGCCGCGAGTCAGCTCGTCCGCGAGCGGCTCGGCGAGCAGCTCAGCGACCACTCCCGCCAGATCACCCGCGTAGCGATCCGGATTCGCCTCGAGCTCGAGCACGTTGCGCAGCACCTCGACCGTGTGCCCGTGGACGTCGAGGTGGTGGTTTGGGTTCTGCTCGACTCCGCGGAGCGCGTCCACCTCGGGGAGAACCACGGGAGTCGCGCCGAGCTCGTCGAGGAGCGAGAGTGCCCGGACGGGATCCGGCCCGGTGAGCATGAGGCGGAGCTCGGCGAGCTGTCGCTCCCCCGCCGCTTCGGCGACCCGCCCCGCCGCGGCACGGGCGAGCCCCGCCGTCCCGGGGTCGATCTCCATCCCGACCTCGGCGGCGATCCTCGCGGCGCGAAGGACCCGGAGCGGGTCGTCGATGAAGCTCCGCTCCGATACGGCGCGGAGCAGCCGCGAATCCAGGTCGGCGAGGCCTCCGCTCGGATCCAGCGGGGGCTCCGAAGGATCCCCGAGGGGGACCGCGACCGCGTTGACCGTGAAGTCGCGCGCCGTCAAGTCGTCCTCGATGGAGACGCCGCGAAAACGGGTCACGTCGACGTGCCAGGAGCCGTCCGCGGCGAGAGCCCGCCAGGTCGCGAACCGCTCCGAGAGCTCGAAGGCCGGCCCCCCGGTCACGCGGGCGATGGCGGCGGCGGCTTCACCCGGGTCGCCGGCGACGGCGAGATCGACGCCGACAACGGGCCTTCCGAGCGCGGCATCGCGGACCGCCCCGCCGACCACCCAGACGTCCTCGGCCTCGCCGAGCGCCTTCCGGCAATCCCGCAACGCGGGCGCGTCGGCGAGAAGCTCGGCGATGGAGGCGCTCATCTGGTCCCCGCGTCGAGGTGGACTCGCGGGACCCTGGGCGAGATCGCGCACGTAACCTCGTAATTGATCGTCTCGAGCCGCCGGGCGATCTCCTCGCAGAGGATCCGCTCCTCTCCCTGGGCGCCGATCAGCACCGCGGGCGCCCCCGCCTCGATGTCGGTCCTTGGGCCGAGGTCGACCGTCACGTTGTCCATCGAGACGGTCCCGACGAGCGGGTGGCGGGTGCCGCCCACCAGGACGTCGGCGTTGTTAGTCAGCGCGCGGCGGACGCCGTCGCCGTAGCCGATCGGCAGCACCCCCACCCACGTGTCCCTTGGCGCGCGCCAGCGCCGTCCGTAGCCGGCGCTCGCTCCCTCCGGGAAGCGCTTCAGGTCGGCGACGTGGGAACGCAGCTCGAGGGCCGGCTCGAGCCCGCGCGCGAACGGGTCCGCACCGAAGGGGTCGAGGCCGTAGATCGCGATCCCGCACCGGACCATGTCGAAGTGGGCCGCCGGGTCACGGAGGGCGGCGGCGCTGTTCGCGGCGTGCAGGAGGAGGCCCGGGTGCTCCGCGCGAAGCGATTCCGCGAGCGACCGAAACCGGTCGAGCTGCTCGTCGAAGAACCCCGAGTTTCGGTCGTCGGCGGTGGCGAAATGGGTCCACACCCCCGCGAGCTCGACGCGCTCGTCGCCAGCGATCCGCTCTGCCAGCGCCCGGACGGCGTCCGGGTCTCGCTCGCCCAGCCTGCCCATGCCGGTGTCGTACTTGACGTGGATCCGAGGGCGCGTCCCCAGCCGCGCTCCGCGATCCGCGATCAGCTCGGCGAACCCGGGGCGCCACGCGGCGACGTCGGAGCCCGCGCCCAGCGCGAGGTCGAGCTCGCTCGCGGTCAGCGCGCCCATCGTCAGGATCGACGGCTCGGGAAAATGCGGCCGGAGCGCCACCGCCTCGGTGGCCGCCGCCACCGCCAGCCAGGACGCGCCGCCGGCGAGCGCGGCGCGCGCGCACGGGACTGCCCCGTGGCCGTATCCGTCCGCCTTGACGACCGCGCAGAGCCGGCTCTGCCCCCCGAGCTCGGAGACGAGCCGCGCGCAGTTGCGCTCGATCGCACCGAGGTCGACGAGCGCCGCCGCCCGCCCGACGTCGCCGGCGCTCATCGGACGAGCGCCGGCGGAAGGGCCCCGATCACGTCGGTGGCGATCACCGACTCGGCCGATCCGGCCCGCTCGGCGGCAATCCTGCCCGCCCGCTGGTGCGCGTGGACCCCGGCGCATACCGCGGCGAACGGGTCCTCTCCGCGGGCGAGGAGCGCCCCGATCGTTCCCGAGAGCACGTCGCCCGTCCCCGCGGTCGCCAATCCCGGGCTTCCCCCGCGACTCACAGCGAGGCGGTCCGCGGAGACCACCAGCGTGTCATCGCCCTTCAGCACCACGATCGCCCGACTCCGCTCCGCTGCTGCCCGCGCGCAGGCGAGTCGATGCGCGGAGACCTCGTGCGAAGGAATCCCGAGCAGCCGTCCCAGCTCGCCCGCGTGCGGGGTGAGCACGGTCGGAAAGCGCCGCGCGGCGATGAGCTCGAGCCGCTCGGCGTGGGCGTTGAGCCCGTCCGCGTCGACCAGTAGCGGCGCCTCCACCCCGCGCGCCACGGTTCGCGCGAGCTCGAGCGAATCGGGGTCCCGACCGAGCCCCGGGCCGAGGACGACGGCCGCCGCGCGAGCGCCCGCGGCGAGGATGCCCTCGGCGGACCCGCTCGCGAGCCGACCCTCCGCCTCGGCGAACCCGCGCGACATCACCTCGGTCAGCTTGATCTCGAAGATGTGCTCGAGGTCGGCGGGCACGGCGACCGTCGCGTAGCCGGCACCGGCGCGAATCGAGGCCTCGGCGCTCATGCAGACCGCGCCCGTGAGCCCGCGTGAGCCCCCGACCACGAGCACCTCCCCCGAGTCGAACTTGGTCGAGTTCGGGAGGCGGCCGGGGGCCGTGGCGAGGACACCGTCGCCGATCACCCCACCGGCGGGCGCGCCTGGCGCCCCGGGCGGGATGCCGATCTCGGCGACCCGCAGCTCGCCGGTATGCGACTTGCCCGGGGCGATCCAGTGCCCCAGCTTCGCGGCGTGGAAGCTCACGGTGATGTCCGCCTCCACCGCCGCTCCCTCGGCCACGCCGCTCGAGGCGTCGACGCCGGAGGCGATGTCGGCGGCGACGATCGGTGCGTCGCACCCGTTGATCGCCTCGATCGCCACGTCCGCCGGGGCCCTGGGCGCCCCCTCGAACCCCGTGCCGAAGATCGCGTCGACGACCACCCCCGCGCCGTCGATCGCTGCCGCCACCTGATCCGGGCTGAGCTCGCGCACGGGGCCCTCGAATCGCTCCAGGTTCGCCTTTGCGTCGGGCGATAGCTCGCTCGCTGGCCACAGGAGAAGCGCCTCCACGTCGTGGCCGGTGTCCGACAGCTGGCGAGCGGCCACGAGCCCGTCGCCGCCGTTGTTCCCCTTCCCGCAGACGACGCGCGCCGACGTGCCCCGCGCGGCCTCGCGCGCGGCCTCGGCGACCGCGGCCCCCGCCGCCTCCATCAACCGGACCGACGGGACCCCGACCTCGTCGATCGCCCACGAGTCCGCAGCGCGCATCCCGGCGCTGTCGTAGAGCGGCTCGAGCCAGCTTTCCACGCGAGGCAGCGTAAAGCCGGCGCCGGAAAAAGGATGGGGCCTACCCGCGGCTCACCGACGGGCTGAGCGGCGCGAGGAAAGCACGACCGCCGCCGCGAGCTCTCGCGAATGCGTCAGCGACACCGTGAGGTCCACGTCGCACTGGGCCGCATGGGCGCTCGCACGACCGTGCAACCGCAGGCGGGGCGCCTCGTCCCCCCCGCCCTCGACCTCGATCTCGACCGGCGCGAACCGCTCGCCTAGCGCCTTGATCGCCGCCTCCTTGGCGGCGAAGCGCGCCGCGAGATGGCGCCCCGGGCGCCGCCGGGACCGGGCCTCGGCGAGCTCGGCGCCCGTGAACAGCCGGTCGGCCAGCCGCGGGCGCCGCTCCAGCGCCCGCTCGAGGCGCCCGATCTCGAGCAGATCGATGCCCACTCCGTTCACGGCGTGGAGGGCGGCCCCGCGACCGCGGGCGCGGCAGCGGAGCCCTGCGAGGGGGCGGCCCGCGAGGGGGCGTCCTTGAGGCCGAGCACCGTCCGCACGGCCGCGCGCGATCCCTCGGAGCGAGCGCCGGCGATGAGGTAGTCGAGATGGTCGAGGTAGGGCTTGGCGCGCTGGAAGGACGGGTCGCTCGCAGCCTGGGGAAAGCTGTCGATGAGCTGCGTCAGCGGGCCGAAGTCGAGGAAGGTCACGGGCGAGAAGTCGCCGCCCAGCGCGTCGGCCGCCGTCTTGAACGCGGCGGAGTCGTCGAGGGTCGAGCTCGGCGAGAACACCTGGTCGACCGAGTCGCCCAGACCCGCGAGGACCTTGCCGTCACGCTGGACGAACTGGAACTGGATCGGCACGCCCGCCGGCGAGAGCGAGAATCCCTGCTCGCCTGGCGAGTCGAGCGGCGAGACCGTCACCGATGGATCCCGGGAGAGGGCGTCGCGGAGGTTCGCGAGCGTCCTTGCCGAGGCTTTCTCGTCGCTCGTCTCCAGGACGAGAGCGCCTCCGAGGCCGAACAGCGAGGTACCCCCGACGAACCCGCCCACGTCGCCGGCCCATTGGCTGAGCTCGGAGCCGAGGTCGAAGCCGAGGGCCCGCGGGAGGGCCGCCGCGCCTCCCTGCCCGAGCACCTGCCCGTAGGAGCGCCCCACGTCGGCGGAGGCGAAGGCGAACCACGAGTCGCTCGGGAACTCGCGCAGGAGCGGCGACTCGTGCGGAGCCGGCGTCGAGCTCGACGCCGCAGCGGAGGCCTCGATCGAGACCTGGTCCGCGGTCGCGCCGACCGAGGCCGCGGCGGGAGCGGAGAGCAGGCTCTGGAGCTGCGGGCCCGCCTGGCTCACCTGAGCCGCCGTCACCTGACCGGACTTCTCCAGCGCGTCCACGACGGCCCTCGGGTCGGCGTAGACGAACGCCACCTGGTCGTCCGCCCCCGCTTCGAGCTGGGATCGGAACTCGCTGGAGTCGGCCAGCGAGGATCCCCGCGAGGCGTCGACCGCGTCCCGAAACGCGACCTCGGTCCCGAACACCGCGAAGTCCCCGACCATGCCGGCCGCGGTGCCCTTGCGATCGACCTTGTACTCGACGCCCTCGTACGCGCGGGTGCGCTCCGGCGTCTTGTCGGCCGCGGCCGCCTTGTCGAGCGCCCGCTGCGCCGCGGCGGGATCGGTGGTGTCGACGATCGCCGCGCCGTCGGCGTTTTGGTCCGTGAAGGTCTCGAAGAAGACCCCGGCTCGCTCACCGAGCCACGGTGCCACGTCCCTCTCGTAGGTGAGACCCGTGTGCCCTTTGGCGAGCGCGTTGTCGAGCTGGTCGACGATGAACCCACCGGGGTCGTCGGTGGCGAGAAGCTTCGACAGCGCGCCATCGATCGCGTCCTTCGCGTCTCCCTGCGGGCGAACCACCGACTCCGCGAAGAACGGCGCGTCGGCGGGAGCCAGGGTGGCCGGGTCGGGGCCGGTCAGGGCCGTCGTCGAGG
>Ga0066652_100000711_pt1 | contig 16311 bp, 15 predicted proteins | sample GraSoiAngelo_101_FD_71413 | JGI IMG/M metagenome (GOLD analysis project Ga0066652, IMG submission 71413) | Grasslands soil microbial communities from the Angelo Coastal Reserve, California, USA - 14_0903_02_30cm | ecosystem: Environmental > Terrestrial > Soil > Grasslands | place: USA...
TGAAAGCCAAAAAGCTCGACATTCTGTGGAACGTCGGGCTGCCACGCGCCATGCCATATTTTTTCGCATCGCTGAAAGTAGCGGTCACGCTCGCCTTCGTCGGCACGGTGTTGGCAGAAACGGTCGCGTCCAATCGCGGTATTGGCAATATGATGATGATCGCGTCTTCCACCTTCAATGTGCCGCTTGTGTTCGCAGGATTGTTCATCCTCGCGACCCTCGGCATCTGCCTCTATGTGGGGTTCTCGCTCGCCGAGAAGCATTTCACCGGGTGGGCGAACCGCAAGAGCGAGATCGTCACTGTCTAAACAAGGATCGAGTTGCCGGGCGGTCCGATCACTGCACCCGAACCTGGAGGTTGCCATCATGCATGTTGCCCGACGCGTCGCGCCCCTTGGCGTGGCACTTGGCCTCATCGCGCTCTTTGTGTTTCCGGCCGCGGGCCAGTCCCTCACGCCGATCCGTTTCACCCTCGACTTCAAGTTCCAGGGCATCCACGCCTGGTACTACGTCGCGCGCGAGAAGGGTTACTTCAAAGCCGAAGGGCTCGACGTCGCGATCGACCAAGGGGAAGGGTCGGCGGCAACCATCACGCGCATCATGAGCGGCGCCTACGATGCCGGGTTCGGCGACATCAATGCGATCATCCAGCAGGCTGCGCAGAAGCCGGGCGAGCAACCGGTGATGGTCTATCAGATCTACAGCCGGCCGCCGTTCGTCCTGGTCACCAAGGCGGATGGGCCAATTAAGACTGTGAAGGATGTCGAAGGCCAAACGCTCGGCGGACCGCCTGGCAGCGCCACGCTCCGGCTGTTTCCAAGTTTCGCCAAAATCAACGGCATCGACGCCAGCAAGGTAAGCATCCTGAACATGGCTCCCAACCTGCAGGAGCAAATGCTCATCCAGGGACAGGTCGCGGGCAGTTTGGTCTTCAATGTCACAAGTTACATAAATCTGCTGCAGCAGCGGCAGGATCCCGACAAGGATTTTCGCTGGTTCAATTTTGGCGATTACGGACTTGATCTCTACTCCAACGGCCTCATGGTGTCGCAGAGGCTTCTGAAGGAGAATCCGAAAGCAGTTGCGGGCTTGGTAAAGGCAAGCAACCGCGCACTGAAAGAAGTGCTCGCCAATCCTGACGATGGAATTGCGACGCTCCTTAAGGTCGAGCCGCTGCTCAACGGCAACATCGAGAAGCAGCGCATCGCTTACGCCCTTAAGAACCTTATGACCTCGCCCGAGAATGCGGACATCGGGTTTGGCGACCTCAAGGACGATCGTCTGGCGCGCTCCATCGGCGTGATTGTCGAGGCCTACGAGCTGCCGAGGAAGCCTGCGGTCACCGACATCTTCAATCGTTCGTTCCTGCCGCCCAAGTCAGAGCGACAGATCGAAGCAAAAATGAACTAGGTGCAATGGACGCGACGACGCAGACTCTGATCCACGATGCGCGGGTCTACGACCGCGCGTTTGATCTCCACAAGCCGCCTGTGCGCGATGTCATTGTCAAGGCTGACCGCATCGTGTCGGTGAGCCTTCCCGACGAATTGGTGGAAGAGAAGCGGGCAATCAAGCAGGCAGCAGCGCAGGGCCAGTCCGGTGCCCGCGTCGTCGACGGCCGAGGGAAGCTGTTGATTCCCGGCCTCGTCAATGCGCACTACCATTCATACGACGTGCTCTCCAAGGGTCGCTTCGAAGATATGCCCTTCGATGTTTGGATGCTGCACTCGCAGCCGGCCTACTGGGGCAAGCGCAGCCGCGCGGAGCTGCGTGCGCGTACGCTCGTCGGTGCCATGGAATGCCTGCGGCACGGAATCACGACCCTGCAGGACATGAACTCGCTCGTGCCGCAGGACGAAGAAACACTCGATACCATTCTGTCGGCCTATGCCGAGGTCGGAATTCGCGTAGTGTTCTCAATCGCGGTCCGCGATGTCGCCGCGCTCGATATCGAGCCATTCCTGCCTGCCGGCATACCAGGCGAAGCCGCGGCGATTGTGGGGGGCAAGCCGGGCGACGCGCAAGCTGACATTGCATTCGTCGCGTCGCAGATCAAACGGCTGGATCCACTGCCGCCGCGGTTTCATTGGGCGCTGAGTCCCTCGGGACCGCAGCGTTGCTCCCAAGCTCTGCTCGAAGGGATCGCCGAGCTCTCCGAACGTCACAAGCTGCCGGTGACCACGCATGTCTACGAAACGCGGGCGCAACTCGCCAAGGCGCGCAGCGTCTATTCGCAGCATGAGGGATCGCTAGTGAACTACATGGACGCGGTGGGCTTGCTGACGGCGCGCACGACCATTGCGCACAGCGTTTACATCACGCCGGGCGAGATCGAAAAGCTGGCGCGCGCCGGCACCGGCGTAGTGCACAACCCGTTATCGAACCTCAAGCTGAAGAACGGCGTGGCGCCGCTCCTTGATCTCAAGCGGGCCGGCGTCAACCTCGCCCTCGGTTGTGACAATTGCAGCTGCAGCGACTGCCAGAACCTGTTCCAGGCCATGAAAATGTTCGCGCTGCTGTGTGCTGGAATGGATGGTGAGCCGCGGGGCATCTGTGCCTCAGACGCAATTGATGCTGCCACTCTCGGCGGCGCGCATGCGCTCGGGCTTGGCGGGCAGATCGGAGAAGTGAGGCCCGGAATGAAGGCCGACCTCGTGCTGATTGACCTTTCCGATTTTGCCTACCTCCCGTTCAACAGTGCGGCGCGCCAGTTGGTCTATTGCGAGACCGGGCGCGCTGTGCACACCGTGCTGGTGGATGGCAACGTCGTGGTTGAGAAGGGAGAACTGACCACCATCAACCAAGCAGATTTTCTCGAGGAAATCGCCAACGTTATGCAGACGGTCGACCACGATTATGCGGCGCTGGCGGCACGCCAGGCATTGGCGGTTCCCTATCTGCTCGAAGGCAACAGGGCGGTCCAGGCCGCCCCGCTCGGGCTTCGCCGTTTCATTGGCGACCTTGGCCACTGACCGGTTTTGCCGCTTCCATAGGCAACATGCCCGCATATTGATCAACCGGAGATCCTCGCGCGAGACTTGTGTGGGCAAGTATATGCAATGCCTCGAAGCACCGATGGCATGGGCAATGCATGAGCGTCTCCCAACGACGCCTGAGCGATCACGGGAGACAACCATGAAACGAAGGGACTTCTTGAAGACGTCGGCGGCCGTTGCGGGTGTGGCGGCAGTCGGAGCGCCTTTTGTCGCGCGGACACAGGAGCTTGATACGGTCAACGTCGGCCATTTGGTCGGCATCTGTATGTCGCCGCTGTTCTACGCCAAGGCCCGGGAATATTTCAGGGAAGAGGGCCTCAACGTTCAGATGAAATTCATGCCCAATCCGGGCGATGCGCTGACCGCGCTCAACAGCGGTGCCATGGATATCATCCACAACCCCTTCACCAACGCTTTCGTCGCGGCGGGGCAGGGCGCGCCGGTACGTATCATCGCGGGTAGTGGCGCGGGCGGCCTATTCCTGGTCGCGCAGAAGGAGACTGGTATAAAGAACATGGCCGATCTCGCCGCCGCCAAGGGGAAGGGGCTCAAGATCGGAACCGTCCGCTTCAACACCTTCGAGCTCACGCTCTATCGCGCGCTGGTCAAGGCCGGCGTCGGCTACAGCGACTATGACATTGTCTGGTTCAACGACACCTTGGCGCTGGCAGCCGCGTTCGAATCCAAGAACCTCGATCTCGCGACCCATGTGGAGCCGTTCGCGACCCGACTGATCGATACGCTCGGCGGCGTGCCGATTGCGAGCAGCCTCGACGCCTGGGGGCCACATGGGCCGGATTGCGTAACCAACACCACCGCGCGCTATCTCGACAGCAAGCCGGAGGTGATCAAACGCTATTTGAAGGCAATCTTGCGCGCGGATGCGGCGATCAAGGCCGACTTGCCGAAGGCAGTCGACGTGCTCGACGGCGCCAAGTTCTATCGCGTCAACAAGGAAACGCTAGCGGCGGCGTTGCCACGGCAGATGCCGCAAGTCGACATCACCAAGGGCGGCGAAAAGGGCATGGAGATCGCGGTCGCCGACATGGTGCAGCTCGGCTATCTCAAGACAGCGCCGCAGATCGTCGATACAAAGCTACTGAAGCAAGTCTTAGCCTGAGCAAATGACGGATCGCAGCGGGACGTTGGAGCGCATCGGCGCTCCTGTGGCGCAGCCGCAGGCGCCGGAGGCCCTCGCTTCCTGGGAAAAGGGTGTCCTCAAGGCGTTCATTCCGTGGGTGGTTGTCATCGCGATATGGGAGATCGCGGCGGCGAACGGCTGGAGTGGCGCTGTCCTGTTCCCGCCGCCGTCGTCATTCCTGCGCTACGCGCTCGAAAGCGATTTCCGCGTCGGCTTCGGTGGCGACGCCATGCCGATTCCCGTCGCGATCGTCGTCAGTGCATTGCGCGTGCTTGTGGGACTTGCCATTGGCTTTGCGGCTGCCATTGCCACCGGCATCCTGATTTCGGCGTCCGGCGCGTTCGCCGACATGGTGATGCCCCTCGTTCGCGGGCTTGCGCCGATCGCGCCAATCGCGTGGATTCCGCTCGGAATCATGCTGTTCGGCATCGGCAATCCCACCGCGATCTTCGTAGTGTTCATGGGAGTATATTTCATTCTGACCATCTCCACGGTTGCCGCCGTCAATGCCGTCGACCAGCGCCTGATCAAGACAGCGCGCAGTTATGGCGCGAGCAGGACGCAGGTCTGGACGCGTGTGACTTTCCCGGCGGTGCTGCCTCAGGTCTTCACCATGCTGCGGATCAATTTCTTCGCCGCTTGGATGGCCGTGCTGGCGGCCGAGATGGTCGGTGTGAAGAACGGACTCGGCATGATGATCATTCTCGGCCGCGAGATGTTCAATACCAAGCTCATCTTGCTCGGAATGTGCATGGTGGGTGCGACGGGCTATCTGGTCGATGCCCTGCTTGTGCAGATCCAACGCCGTATTTTGTGGTGGCAGCCCGCGCCATGACGACGCTTTCATGCCGACACGTCGGAAAGGTGTGGCCGGGTGCGGGCGGCCTCTCGGTGACCGCGCTGAGTGATGTCGACCTTACCGTAGAAAGCGGGGAGTTCGTCGCCATCCTTGGTCCTTCGGGTTGCGGCAAGAGCACGCTGCTTGAACTGATCGCAGGCCTTGAGCCGCTGTCGTCAGGGCGCATCGCGATCGACGGAAAATCGGTTTCGGGTCCGGCACCTGGAGTCGTCATGGTATTCCAGGATCATTCGTTGTTCCCGTGGCTCTCGGTGAAGGACAACGTCGGCTTCGGGCTCGCCATGAAGAAGGTGCCGAAACCCGAACGCGAGCGCCGGGTCGCGCGGCTCTTGGAACGGGTACGACTGTCGAAGTTCGCCAACCACCGACCGCATCAGCTTTCCGGTGGCATGAAGCAGCGTGTGGCGATCGCCCGCGCACTGGTCGAAAGTCCCGAATTCATCATGATGGATGAGCCATTTGCTGCCCTCGACTTTCAGACCCGCGCGCTGATGCAACGATTTCTGCTGGAAGTCTGGCTCGAATTCAAACCGACAATCATTTTTGTCACCCATCATATCGACGAAGCGGTGCTGCTTGCAGACCGGGTGGTGGTGATGTCAGCTGGGCCGGGCCGGATCATCGAGGAAGTGCGTATCAACCTGCCACGACCGCGCCGGATGACCGATCCGGGCTTCAACGACTTTCGCGCGCGTTTGACCGAAACGCTTGAACGAGAGGTTATGCGAGCGCACGTCGAAGACGAGCTCCGGCTGGTTTCGCATGCCGCGTGACTCTGCGCCGCTTGCGCTCGGCTTCGCCGACCTGTTCGATCACCTCGGTACGGGCGATCTGCGCTACAGCGCCTCCGCGCAGGCGCTTTCCGGGCGCGATATCGCCATCGAAGGATTTCTCTCGCATGCGCATGGCTCGCGGCCGACGATGCTGCTCGTCGACCAGCCGGGCGTGTGCCCCGACTGCTCGCCGGCTCCGGCCGCAGTCATCGCGCTTCCTGACGCATCGTCTTCGCCTCGCGAGGGGGCTGATGGGCCCGTCCGCGTCGTAGGTCGGCTCAACTATGGTTTTCGCGTCGACGCGGGCGTGGCCTCGATCCTGCGCATCGAAAATGCCACAGTGTTTCCCGCGGAGACGAGCGCTTGAAGCAACTCATTCACGGGGGCCGGCTGCTGACCGCGGGCCGGCTCGATGGCGCACCTGCCGATCTCTTGATCGACGGCGACACCATCGCGGCCGTGCTGTCGCCGGGCGAGAACATCACGGCTGACGCGAAGCGAATCGACGCTACCAACTGTCTGCTGATCCCGGGCCTGATCAACGCCCACACCCACGCCACAGTTGCGCTCTGCAAGGCGATGGTGGACCGCTGGTCCCTCGAACTTCTACTGAACGGGTATCCGTGGACAGCGGGTGGGCGCACCGTCGAGACCAAATACCTATCGGCCAAAATTGGCGCGATTGAAATGGTGCGCAAGGGTTGCACCGCCTGCTACGACCTTGTCGCGGAAATCCCTGCGCCTTCGGTCGAAGGCGTCAAGGCCGTAGCACAAGCCTATTCCGATGTGGGCATGCGTGCTGCGATCGCGCCGATGATGGCGGACACGACCTTCTACCGGGCGATCCCTGGGCTGATCGACTCGATGCCGCCGGGAATGCGCGCGAAGGTCGAAGCGATGTGCACTGCGCCGTATGACGCAAGCCTGGCGACCTGCCGCACGCTGATTGAGAACTGGTCGTTTGAACACGACCGCTTGCGGCCCGCGCTCGGACCGACCATCCCACATCATTGCAGCGACGCCTTCATTGTCGGCTGCCGCGACTTGGCAAGCGCGCATGGTATCGGTGTGCACATGCACGTCGCAGAATCTAAGGTTCAAGCGGTGGTCGGCCCGCGAAAATTCGGAACGACGCTGGTCGGACATCTGCTCAAGCTCGGGCTGATCGCGCCGAATTTCACCGCCGCGCACGCGATCTGGATCGATGACGACGACATGGAGCGGCTCGCCGATGCCGGCGCATCGGTCGCGCACAATCCAGGCAGCAACATGAAGCTCGGATCGGGGCTGGCAGCCACGCGCAAGATGCGTGACCGCGGGATCACCCTTGGCATCGGGACAGACGGTTGCGTGTCATCCGACAATCAAAATGTGTTCGAGGCCATGCGCATGGCGGCGTTCGTTTCGCGCGTGCAGGGGCCCGATCCGCGCCAGTGGCTCACCGCGGAGGAGGCCTTCGAAGCCGCGACGAAAGGGGGTGCCCGCGCGCTCGGCATGGAAAACCTCATCGGTCAGCTTGCCCCCGGCTTCAAGGCCGACGTGGTTTTCCTCGACTTGACCAGCATCAACTACGTGCCGCTGAACGAGCCTCTTTATCACGTCGTATTCGTGGAGGATGGTACCGGTGTCGACCGTGTCATGGTCGGAGGACGCATGCTTGTCGAAGGCGGCAAGGTATTAGGCGTCGACATGGTCAAGCTGGGCGCCGAAGCAAATGCCGCGACGAAGCACCTGGCCAAGGTCAATGCTGCGGCGCGCGATTTCGTGCGTGCATTTGAGCCAGTCGTGCTGGACTATTGCGTGGGACTCGCGCGCGAGCCTTACCATGTGCACCAGTGGTGCGGGCACTAAGCCTAAGAATTTCACGCCTTTCTTCGCCGGCCGCAACCAAAGAAGTCGATACGGGGCATTGCTCCCGCTTAAGCAATCTCACCGGGCATCTCACTCTCACCATGTGCTTCCAGCAGTGCGAGCAGGCGCTTGCGCATGAGGACACCCGGCCGATCCGAGGGCATGTGCATTTCGATCTTGCGACTTACGTCGATGATGGCATCGGGGTCGGTAGACTCTAATATGTCTCGGTCCTCCTCGATGATGGCCGCGTCCCAATCGATCAGTTCCTGCGTAGAGCAATCTTCCTCTCGATCGTTGCGGAAGAGGATTTGCACCAACTGGATACTTCCGTCGTCGATCGGGGTGGCCGAATTGAATATGATGTGCCGCAGTCCGGAAGGGTATTCCATATCCAGCGTGCGGCAGAACGGCATGAACCAGGCATTGCGCATGTGGCGTGTGGTGACGGGGTCGCTCGTGCCGGTCACGCGAAACGCAGCCGGTGGGTTGTTGATGGGAACGATGCTTTCGGCCTGGAAGCCATAATCAGTTTCCACCAGCTCGTATTTTTGGGGCTTGGGTTGATCGAGCTGCCCGAAGGTCGACTTGTGAACGAACGAGAAGTGCGCGTTGTCGAATGAATTCTCCATCATCCGCAGTGGTGCGGTATTCCAGCGGTCGTAGAACTGGTGGATGCGTCGATAGGATGGATCACGGTCCTGCGGAAGATCGGGGATGGGCAGCAACGGGTCATCGAGCGCGACCCATGCATATCCGTAGCGCGTGTCGCAGTGGAAAGCCTTGACGCGCGCGTCGGGCAGCGGCTGATCGGGCGAAAGCTGCGGGATGCGCACAAGCTTGCCGGCGCGATCGTAGGTCCAGCCGTGATAGCCGCAGGTGAGATGGCCGTTGTTGCTCCAGCCTTTCGACAGCTTGGCGGTGCGGTGACAGCAGCGATCGGCAAGCGCCGCCGGTCTCCCCTCGCCGTCGAGGAACAGGACGATTTTCTCGCCGAGCAAGGTGAACGGCCTTGGCCCATCCGCGAGCATGTCAGTCGGCACAGTCGCGTACCAGAAGCGCCGTAGGACCTTTTGTTTAGTGCACAGCATGGATGCTTCCTCCCGTGGAGAATTCCCCTACGCGCTCAAAGAGCATGGACCTCATGCTTCGGTCCCGACCTCGCTTTCATGCCACGCGCCCAGCGCCAGCCTGGATAGGCCGACCATCATAGCGAACAGGCCTACTCCGGCGAGAGTGATCAGAAACAGCGCGGCGAACATGCGCGGAATGTCGAGTTGGAACCCCGATTGCAGGATTTCATAAGCGAGCCCCGCGCTTCGTCCTCCGGTGCCGGCGACGAACTCGGCCACTACGGCCCCGATCAGCGCGAGTCCGCTGGAGATTCGCAATCCACCGAAGAAATACGGCAGCGCGCTTGGAATGCGCAGCCGCCACAGCGTCTGCATCCGTCCCGCCCGGCTCATGCGGAACAGGTTCACCAAGCCGGGATCGACGCTGCGCAACCCCAGCGTGGTGTTGGAAATGATTGGGAACAACGCCACCACCGTCGCGCAGACGGTCAAAGCGACCTGCGTGTTCTTAACTAGGATGATGATCAATGGGGCAATCGCCACGATGGGCGTCACCTGCAGCAGGACCGCATAGGGGAAAAAGCTCATTTCGATTGCGCGGCTCTGCAAGAACAGGAACGCAATAAGGGTGCCGATCACGATCGCTGCGAAGAACGCCTGCAGTGCGATGCGCAGGGTCATCCCCAGCGCCGTCAGCAACACGGGCCAGTCGCTGACGAGCTTCGTGCCGATGTCGCTCGGCTTTGGAAAGAGAAAGACCGGAATGTTGAAGGCGCGGCAAGCGGTCTCCCAGATCACCACGACGATCACGCCCACTGCCAACGGCGCGGCGACGGTCATGAAGGTCTCGGATTGGGCGAGCGGGCGCACCGCGGGGGTCTCTCCTATGAGCGCATCTGCTCCACGGAGACTTCGGTGAGCAGCGCCGAGAGCGCTCGGCAATGCTCGGCGAAACGCGGGGAGTTGCGAAAGCTTTCATGACGCGGGTGCGGCTCCTCGATCGTCATCACCTTGCAAATGCGGCCGGGCCGCGCGCCCAGGACGATCACGCGCGTGGACAGGAACACCGCCTCGTAGATCGAGTGGGTGACGAATACGGTCGTCAGCTTGCGCTCCCACCACAAACGAATGAGGTCGGCGTCGAGTCGATTGCGGGTGAATTCGTCGAGCGCGCCGAAGGGCTCGTCCATGAGGAGCAGATTGGGCTCGATGACCAGGCTGCGTGCGATCGACACCCGCATTTTCATGCCTCCGGACAGCTGGCGCGGGTAGTAGCGGGCGTACCCTTCGAGCCCCACACGCGAGAGCGCGTCGGCGACGCGGCGGCGCGACTCGGCTGAGGGCACGCGGGCAAGATCGAGCGGAAGCCGCACGTTCGTCTCCACGCGCGCCCACGGCATCAAGGTCGGGTCCTGGAACACAAAGGCGATCGATCTGCCACGGGCGCCGACTTTGTCGAACGCGCCCGACCGCCACAGGATGCGGCCTTCGGTCGGCTCGATCAGATTGGCGATCAGCTTGAGCAACGTACTCTTGCCGCAACCGGAAGGGCCGATCAGGGTGAGGAATTCGCCGCCGGCAATCGTGAGATCGATCGCGGCGAGCGCGCGCGTGCCATTGGGAAAGACCTTGTCGGCGGATAGAATCTCGATCACCGGCGCGCCTGCGCCAGGGCGCTCCTCGGCGTCTGCGGACAGCGCGGGATTGGGCGCCAGCACGGCCGGCTACATCGAGAGCTTGAGCGTCTTGACGAACCGGTCGGTAAAGCCCTGCTTCCAGTCGACCTCGGGCTTGAGCAGCCCGGCGGAAACCATGAAGTCGTAGGTCGCATTCCAGCGCACCTGCGTAATGATTCCGATCCCCATCGTTTGCGCGTCGCCACCGTCGAGCGCCTTGAGCGCCTTGAGCTGCTCGATGCCAAAAGCGATCTGCGCGTCGCTCATTTTCGGATTGTCGGCCTTGATGAGTGCGTTGCCCGGCGCCGGATCGGCCATGTAGCTCTTCCAGCCTTCGAGGGATGCCTTGACGAAGCGCGCGGTGACGTCCGAGCTCCGGTCGACGAAGCCGCGCGTGGTGACCATGGTCGTGCCGTAGGGCGGATAGCCGTCGCGCGCGAACAGGAAGAACTTGACCGGCACGCCTTGGAGCTTGGCCTGATACGGTTCGGAGGAGGGATAGGACTGTTGCACCACGTTCTTGTCGGCGAAGAAGGGTTGCAGGTTGAACGTGTAGGGCTTCGTCTGTTCGTCGGTGTAATTGAATTTCGCCTTGAGCCAGGGCCACCACGTGGTGCGGCCGGCGGTCGCGACCAGGATCGTCTTGTCCTTGAGGTCGCCAAGCCCCGCTACGTGATCATGTGCCATGATCCCTTGCAGATCGAACTGGAAGGAGGTCGCGACCGTGACGACGGGGTGGCCTTGCTCCAGCATTTTGAGGACTTGGAGGTCGTAGCCCATCATGAAATTGGTTTCGCCGGCCAGGAGCAGTTGCGCCGCATTGACCTGCGGCCCGCCCATCTTGAGCGTGACGTCGAGCCCGGCTTTCTCGTAGAGCCCGGTCGCCTTGGCCTGGTAGAAGCCGCCGTGCTCGGCTTGGGCGAACCAACTCGTTAGAAACGTGACCTTGTCGGCGGCACTTGCCTGGACCGACCACAGCACGAGAATCGCTGCGGCGGCCGCCTTCGATGTGCGTAAAAAACCAAAGCTCAAAGCCTTCGGAAACATTGCGAGCCTCCGGTTGATCGAGTTTGGCCCCATTCATTGCAAGCCAGATGCCACGGTGAGGCAGAGGAAATGCTGGTCGGACCTTTCAATCGTCGCTTCGAACCGTAGGCAAAAGTCTGAATAGCTTCGACAAATCGACTTGTGGGCTATAGGCGCCGGCAGCCCTAACCCTCGCACACAGGCGGCGCGGCGCGATCAAATGCTCAGTTGTTCGGCAAATGCCGATTTTGCATGCAGTTGGAGCGATGTCGTTGCGGTCGGGCAGCGCGCGATGATCGCCGATCCAGTCCGCTAATAAATCCCGGGGAGGAGCCGCGACGTGCGGCTGCGGTAGGCCTCGTACTCTTCGCCGAAGTGCGAGCGCAGCAGCCGCTCTTCCGCGTTGATGCGCGCGATGAGCGGCGGGATGAGCAGCGCCGTGAGCAACACGCCGAGCCCGGAACGGAACGCGAGCGCCCATCCTAGCGAGCTGACGAGGAGGCCGAGATAGCTGGGATGGCGGATCACGCCATAGACCCCATGCGTGACGAGCGTGTGCCCGCGCTGGATCGCCACCAGTCCGCTGAAGCGGCGGCCGAGCACGAACACCGGCCACATCCGCAGCGCACCGCCGGCGGCGAAGAGCACGACGCCGAGCCAGCGCACCGCATCTCCGTCGATGGTCCACAATTCCATCCGGTCGTCGTAGGCCGGCACATACACCAGCAACAGCGAGATCACACCGAAAGCCGCAAGCACCCAGCGGTTGCCGCGATCCTCGCGCTCGCCGGGGCTGAGATTTCCGGCGCTGAACGGCGCGAGAGCCGAGAGTAGGAAGAGCACGACCGTCAGCGCGATCAAGGCCGGGTGCGAGAAGAAAGCGGCAAAGCCGCCCCGGCCAAGGATGGCGAGTCCGAGACAGGCGAGCGTCCCCAGAATGGTTAAGACGATCAACTTCGGGCGTGGCGTCATGGTTAGTCTACCTGCGCAGTCTGACTTTTTGCCGCAACATCAGGCGATTTGCCGGCGGACCTCGCCTCGTGCAAAGTGGCGGCGGGGCGGGCTTAAATTTCCATGCACGTTTCGAACCGGAGAGACCATGTCCGAGGCCAATCTCGTCGGCGGCTCTGCGCGCGACCGCGAGCAGATCCTCAAGCTGCACGCTGACTACATCGACGCCAACGCCCGCTTCGACTGGCACAAGCTCGAGCCGATCTGGAGCGATGCGCACGAGGCCACGTTCTTCAACCTCAACGGCCACACCTATGAGGGCCGCGAGCATTGGTTCCGGCTGTGGAAATTCTATGGGCAAAACGTGGCGTCGAGCCACTGGACGCCATTCGATGTCGGCGGCGTGGTAGGCGACGACATGGCGGTGGTCTGGTGTCATCGCCGCACCAGGCGCAAATGGACCGGCAAGGCGCCGCCGCCCGAGGAAATCCATTACGGCGGCGAGGAGTTCATCACCCGCTCGACCATGGTTTTTCACAAGGAAAAGGGCGACTGGCGCGTCGTGCACGCGCACTTCTCGCAAGCAAGCTCGGGCGAGCGCCCGGGTGGGGTGTGATGCGCAGTCTTGAGGAACACCGTCGTTCCCGCGCAAGCGGGAACCTATAACCACAGGCCTCTGGATATGGGTCCCCGCTTGCGCGGGGACGACCTAGAGCGACGGGGAATAGGCGTGGCCGAGCTACCGAAGCTGAGCGTGCGTCTGTCGGGCGCCATCGATCCGCGCCAGTGTCTCGGGCTCGCCCGCATCGCCGAGGCGAACCGCTATCACTCGATTTGGTTCGCCGAGAATGCGTTCGCCCGCGGCGTGCTGCCGGCGGCCGCGGCCTGCGCCGCGGCGACGCGCGGCATCGGCATCGGCATCGGCGTGTTCAACCCCTACAACCGGCATCCCACGCTCATCGCGATGGAGATCGGCGCGCTCGACGAGCTGGCGCAGGGCCGCGCGCGGATCGCCATCGGTTCGGGGATCGCGGCGTCGACCGAGCGCATGGGGTTGAGCGCCGATCGCCCGCTCGCCGCCGTGCGCGATGCGATCACCATCGTGCGCGCCATGCTCAAAGGCGAGGAGGTCGACTACGCCGGAGCCGTGTTCTCCGCGCGCAAGGTCAAGCTCGACTTTCCGGCGCTCCGGCCCGACATGCCGCTGCTCATGGCCGCACGCGGCGAGCAGGCGCTCGCGCTGTGCGGAAGGATCGCCGACGGGCTGATCATCTCCAACTTGTGCCCCGCGGAATTCACGCAAGCGGCGGTGCTCGCGGTTGGCGAGGCCGCGCGGCAGGCGCAGCGACCGGCACCGACCGAGGTCGTGCAATATATTCCCTGCGCGGTGCGGCTCGACCGCGCCGAAGCCTATGCCCTCGCCAAGGCGGCGCTCGGCGAGATGCTGGCGTCGTTCTGGTCGCTTGGCGAGCGTGTTCCCGCCGCCAAGGCGGCATTGCTGCGGACGAAGGCGCTGTCGGAATCCGATTTCGCCGCGGCGGTCGCGCGCCTGCGCGCGGGGGAGCGCCCCGCAGAGGCGCTCGACGACCGTTTCGTCGAAGCCTTTGCCATCGCCGGCACCGCCGAGGACGCGCTCGCGCAAGCCCGCCGCTATGCGCAAGCCGGCGCGAGCGAGCTCGTGCTCACCTTCGCGGGCCGGCGGCCGGAGCCCGATATGCAATATCTCGCCAATGCCGCGCGCGGCAGCAGGTGACGTTGAGACTGGCGCAACGCACTCGGTGGACTCCCTCTCCCCATTTGGGGAGAGGGTTGGGGTGAGGGGGATAGGATCTATCGAGAGACCCTAACCCCTCACCCCACCCCTCTCCCTATGGGAGAGGGAGCAGATCGAGCCCGCTGCCCGTTCGCAGATCACGCGGCACGACTTCAATCGCCGTGAACATAATGACATGTGCTGCCTTGCGCACTGCAAACGCTACAGCCGCTGCTGCAGGAAGGCGCCGATGCGCGCGATGGCGTCGCGGCCCTCCGGTAGGATGCGAGCGAAGTGGTGCCAGGCATGGGGCATCCGCGGCCATACTTCGATGTCCACCTCGCACCCGGCCGCCCGCAATTTGTCGGCCATGCGGATCGCATCGTCGCGCAGGATTTCATCGCTGCCGACGTGGATCAGCGTGGGCGGCAGTCCCGAGGCGTCGCCGTAGAGCGGAGAGGCATAATGATTGCGCGGATCGGCGCCGCCGAGATAGCCGTTCGCGAGCGCCGGCAGTATCGCGACATCGAGCATCGGGTCGGCGGCGGCGTTGAGCTTCAACGACGGCCCGGTCAGCGCCAGATCGGTCCACGGCGAGACTGCGACCGCGGCCGCCGGCAAGGCGAAACCCTCGTCGCGCAGCTTGTAGAGGGTCGCCAGCGCCAGGCCGCCGCCTGCCGAATCGCCGAGGAAGGCGATCCTTGCGGGATCGAACCGAGCGGCGAGCCAGCGATAGACGGTAACCGCATCCTCGAGCGCGGCCGGGAACGGATGCTCGGGCGCGAGCCGATAATCGAAGTAGAGCACGCAGGCGCGCGCCGCAGCGCCGATCCGCCAGGTGAAATCCCGCAGGAGCGCCGCGGTCCCGAGCGTGTACGCGCCGCCGTGGAAGTAGAGAACGCAGCGATCGCCGCGCGCCTGGTGAACCGCCACCTGGACGCTATTGACGCCGCTGCCGTCGATGACCGTCGTGCGCGTGCCCGGCGGCGGGCGCGGCACGAAACGCTCAACGCGCTTGAGCCTCGCCCGAACCATCGGCGGGGGCAGCGTCCGCCGGCCATGCCTCCTTTTGAAGAAGCGCAGCGCCAAGCGCAGGACCTCGGCCCGCAGGCTGATGCGTTGACTAGGCGCACCGCCCATGCGCGCGGGCAGAACCGGGGAGCGAGAATCGATGTGCACGCCGCAATCAGCCTTCTTTTTGCTTCACTGACAGGGAAATGTCCGGCACCGGCAGGGGCCCGCTCGTTGTGTGGACGGCGGATTGAAGCATAATGAGGGCCGATCGGGAATCGCCGCCGGGCTGTGCGAGGCGGCGGGCGCGACGATGGCGGGTCGATGTTGCTAAGGGGGGAGCGGTCCGCAGCCGCATGTCCAAGTCCAGCGTGGCACTGAGCAATCTACGCGCCTTCGCCATCGTCATGGTGGTCGCGTTCCATGCGTTCATCGCCTATCTCGGCTCGCAACCGGCGGCGCAGCTGCCGTTCGACATCCCGCCTTATGCTTGGCGCGCGAACCCGATCGTCGACAGCGCGCGCTGGTTCGGCTTCGACCTGTTCTGCGCGTTGCAATACGTCTACCTGATGCAGCTGCTGTTCTTCCTGTCCGGCCTGTTCGTCTGGCCGAGCCTGTCGCGCAAAGGAAGCGGCAGATTCCTGTATGACCGTTTCGTGCGGCTGGGCATTCCCTTCGTGGTCGGGCTCTACCTGCTCATGCCGGTGGCGTTCTATCCGGTCTACCGCGCCGGCGCGGTCGATCCGAGCTGGTCCGCGTTCTGGTCGCACTGGATCGCGCTGCCGTTCTGGCCGAGCGGACCGATGTGGTTCTTGTGGGTCCTGCTCCTGTTCAACATCGCGGCGGCTGCGCTGTTTTGGCTTGCGCCGCGCGCAGGCGAATCCTTGGGCCGGCTCGCGGCCAAGGCCGGCGAGCATCCTGGCCGAGCTTTCATCGCGTTCGTCGCCGTCTCCGCGCTGGCTTACCTCCCGCTCTCCGCGGTGTTCGCGCCGTGGGAATGGGTGCAGTTCGGCCCATTTGCCGTTGTGCCGAGCTTTGCGCCGCAATACCTCATCTACTTCTTCGCCGGCCTCGGGGTCGGTGCGTTCGGTTTGGACCGAGGTCTGCTCGCGGAAGACGGGATGCTGGTGCAACGATGCTGGCATTGGCTCGCCGGCGCCGGCGCGGCGTTCCTGCTGTGGATCGTTCCGACCGCGCTGAT
>Ga0066652_100000712_pt1 | contig 16309 bp, 14 predicted proteins | sample GraSoiAngelo_101_FD_71413 | JGI IMG/M metagenome (GOLD analysis project Ga0066652, IMG submission 71413) | Grasslands soil microbial communities from the Angelo Coastal Reserve, California, USA - 14_0903_02_30cm | ecosystem: Environmental > Terrestrial > Soil > Grasslands | place: USA...
AGCCTCCTGATCGGCAACGAGATCGGCTCCGGCGACATCGGCTCGGTTTGGCGCACCTGGTGGCTGGGCGACATGGGGGGCGACCTGATCGTCGCCCCGGCGCTTCTGGTCGCCGCCACGCAGTGGCCGTTCAGACGGGCCCCGGGCCGCCCGCTCGAGGCCGTCGCGCTGGCGCTCCTTGCGGGCGGCCTCAGCGCGGTCGTCTTCTCCAGCACGAACGTCTTCCCCTACGTCCTCTTCCCCCTGCTGGTCTGGGGCGCGCTTCGCTTCTGGCAGCCGGGTGCCGCCGGCGCGACCCTGCTTGTCGCCGCCATCGCGATTCCGCTGACCGAGCACGACCTCGGCCCGTTCTCCGGCCACTCGCCCGACGACCGGCTGCTGCTCGCCCAGACATTCCTCGGCGTCGCGGGGCTGACCGCGCTCGTGCTGGCGGCGGTGATCTCCGAGCGCCGGCGGGCGGAGGAGGCGGCGGAGCGCATCGCCGCCACGCTGCAGGAGAGCCTCCTCCCCACCCACCTCCCCGCCATACCGGGGATCGAGACGGCGGTCGACTTCAGGGCGGCCGGCGAGCGCCACCTGGTGGGGGGCGACTTCTACGACGTGTTCGAGGGCGAGGACGGAGCCTGGGCGGTGGTGGTGGGAGACGTGCTCGGCAAGGGGGCGACCGCGGCCGCCACGACCGGCCTGGCCCGCTACACGCTGCGCGCCGCGGCCGTCCAGGAGCGGCGCCCGAGCCGGGTCCTGGGGCTTCTGAACGACGCGATCCTGAAGCAGTCGCCGGACCAGTTCTGCACGGTCGCGTACGGCCGGCTCGAGCTCGAGGAGACGGGGGGCGTCAGCGTGACGCTCTCGGTGGGTGGCCACCCCCTGCCGCTGGTGCTGCGTGCGGACGGGCAGGTGGAGCCGGTGGGAAGGCCCGGCACGCTCCTCGGCGTGCTTCCCCGCCCGGAGCTGGCCGACCACAGGGCCCACCTCGATCCCGGCGATGCGCTCGTCTTCTACACCGACGGCCTCACCGAGGCCTATGCCCCCGGCCGAATCGTGAAGCGCGCGGCCCTGGTGGCCGCGCTCCAGTCGAGCGATGGCCACCGCGACGCCGCCGCCATCGTCAGCGAAGTGGAGGCCGCGGCGCTGGGCGACGGTGGCGGTGAGCCCCGCGACGACATCGTCCTGCTCGTGCTTCGAGTGATGGAAGAAGCCCCGAGGGAAGCCGGGTCCCACCACTGATCACACCGAGACAACCTTGAACCTCGTCGAGGACGTGCTCGAGCGCTTCGCCGCCTCCAAGCCGGCGCTGGTGACGATCTCGGACGAGGGTGAGCGGCGGATCTGGCACTTCGGCGAGCTGATCGCGCGGAGCGCAGGGCTCTCGGGCGCGTTCGCCGCTCGCGGCGTCCGCCGCGGCGACGTCGTGATGACTCTGGTCGGCAATCGAGTCGAATGGGCGCTGGCGGTGCTCGCCTGTTGGCGCATGGGCGCAATCGCCCTGCCGTGCAACGTCCAGCTTCGCCGGGGCGACCTCGCGCTCCGGGTGCGCGCCGCCGACCCGAAGCTGTGCGTGGGCGAGGAGGAGCTGCTCGGCGAGCTTCCCGACGGCGTCCCGGCGCTGACGATGGCCGACGTGGCTCGGGTGATGGACGAGGAGCGCCCCCAGGAGCCGCCCGCGGACGTCGCCGACCTCGATCCCGCAGAGGGCGCGTTGATCGTCTTCACCTCCGGGACGACTGGGGAGCCCCGTGGAGCCCTTCACGCTCAGCGCTACCTGACGGGCCAACGCGTGCAGGCGCGGCATTGGCTGGGCGCCCGGGAGGGAGATCTCGTCTGGTGCACGACCGCCACCGGATGGTCCAAGTCGGCGCGGAACGTGTTCCTCGCCCCCTGGCTCTGCGGCGCCGCCGCGCTTCTCCACGAGGGGCGCTTCGACCCGGCCGAGCGACTGGAGCTGGTCGAGCGTGAGGGAGTCGACGTCCTGTGCCAGGCGCCGACCGAGTACCGGATGCTCGCGAAGCACGGGGCGCTTCGCCCCGTGCCCTCGCTTCGGCGCATGGTCTCGGCCGGGGAGGCGCTCAACCCCGAGGTCATCGAGGCCTTCCGGGAGGAGCTCGGGCTCGAGATCTGCGACGGCTACGGGCAGACCGAGACCGGGCAGGTGACCGGGAACCTGGTCGGCGAGGCGGTTCGCTACGGCTCGATGGGGAGGCCGCTCCCCGGGTTCGAGGTGCGGATCGCGGAGGGCGAGCTTCAGGTGAGGCCCGGAAGCTGTCCCACGTTCTTCAGCCGCTACCTCGACTCGGAGCCGTTCGACGGCGAGTGGTGGCCGACGGGGGACGTGGTGAGCGAGGACGGCGACGGCTACCTGTGGTACGAGGGTCGCCGCGACGACCTGATTCTCTCGGCCGGGTACCGGATCGGGCCGTTCGAGGTCGAGTCGGCCCTCCTCACCCACCCCGCGGTCGCCGAGGCCGCCGCCGTTCCGGCGCCGGACCCGGAGCGCGGCTCGGTGGTGCGGGCGATCGTGGTCCTGCGGGAGGGCGAGCCGACCGACCAGCTGGCCCGCGACCTCCAGGACCACGTCAAGAGGGTGACCGCGCCGTACAAGTTCCCCCGGATCGTCGAGTTCGTCGACGAGCTGCCGAAGACGTCGAGCGGCAAGATCAAGCGGGCGGAGCTGCGCGCGGCCGGCCCGGGCTGAGCCGCGGTGCGGCGCTCTCAGTACGCCGCGTTCGGGGGCCTCTTCGTCGTCACGCTGCTCTCGCTGACCGCGGTCGGGGCGGTCCTGCCGGTGATCCCGCGCTATGTGCGCGGACCGCTGGGCGCGGGCAACGTCGCCGTCGGGGTGGCGATCGGGGCGTTCGCGTTGACGGCCCTGGCGGGGCGTCCGATCGCCGGCCACATCGCGGACCGCCGCGGCCGCCGGCCCGTGGTGGCCGCGGGTGCGCTGCTGGCGGCCGCGGCGGGGGGCCTCTACCTGGTGCCGGCGGGGCTCCCCGGCCTGATCCTCGCCCGCCTCGTCCTGGGCGCCGGCGAGGGAATGGTGTTCACGGCGGGCGCCACCTGGGTCGTCGACCTCGCTCCGCCGGGGCGCCGCGGACGGGTGATCGGCCTCTACGGGCTCGCGGTCTGGAGCGGGCTGAGCCTCGGGCCGCCGATCGGCGACGCGCTGCTGCGGGCATCGAGCTTCGACGCGGTGTGGGTGTTCACGGCGATCTCGCCGTTCATCGGGGCTCTGATCGCCCTGACGATCCCCGACCCGTTCCGCCCCGTGGCCGTCCCGGAGCGGCGGCCGCTGATAGCCCGCGAGTCGGTGGGCCCCGGATTGGCGTTCTCGTTCGCCAACGTCGGCTACGCGGCGATGGCCTCGTTCATCGTCCTGGACCTGGACGCCAACGGCACCGGCCACGGCGCCGCCGCGTTCACGGTGTTCGCCGCCACAGTCGTGCTCACGAGGCTGATCGGGGGCGACCTCCCCGATCGGGTGGGCCCGCTGCGCTGCGCGGCCGCCGCGGCCGCGGTGGAGTCGCTCGGGCTCGCGGTGATCGCGCTCGCCACCACCCTGCCCGTCGCGATCGCCGGCGCGGCGGCGATGGGGACGGCCTTCTCCCTGCTCTACCCCTCGTTCTCGCTGGTCGTCGTCAATCGCGTTCCGGATGAGCGTCGCGGGGTCGCGCTCGGGACGTTCACGGCGTTCTTCGACATCGGGGTGGGCCTCGGCGCGCCGCTCGCCGGGGCGGCCGCCGCGATCGGCGGCTACTCGGCGGCGTTCTGGCTCGGCTCGGTGTTCGCGATCGGCACGGTCGTGCTGGCCAACGCGCTCAGAAGAGGGTGGGCTGCCGCTCCGGCGGCGGGCTGAGCTCCTCCGCCCGCTCGGCGTCCGGCCGGGCGCGGATTCCTCGCCGCGGGCCGTCCCGCCCGGGCCGGCGCACCATCGCCGCCAGCCGTCCCGCCTCGTCCTTCCGCATGTAGGCGCCCCGCTCGTACAGCTCCTCGTAGCGCGGAAGGAGATCCGGCCGGTGCTCGCGAAGCCAGTCGAACCAGATCTCGCGGACCTCGCCGCGGAGGTGGAGGGCCACCCCGCCCACCGAGTCCGGCCCCGCCTCGTCGAGGAGGTCGAGCAGGGGCGCGACCTGCTCCGGGGAGTCGTTGACGCCCGGGATCAGGGGCGCGATCAGGACGCCGGTTCGGATCCCGGCGCGCTTCAGCTCCGCCACGGCCTCGATCCGCTTGCGCGGATGGGGGGTGTGCGGCTCGGTTTGGCGCCACGCTTTCTCGTCCAGGGTCGGGATCGAGAGGTTCGCGGTGAAATCCGTGCGCTCGGCGATCTCCTTCATCAGGCCGACGTCGCGCAGGAGGAGCGGCGACTTGGTCAGGACCGAGCATGGGTTGGCGAAGTCCCGCATCGCCTCCCAGATGCCCTGCATCAGCTCGTAGCGTCCCTCGACCCACTGGTACGGGTCCGTGTTGGTCCCGAGCGCCACGTGGTCGCCGTTCCACGACGGCCGCGCGAGCTCCGCCCGCACGAGCTCGGGGGCGTTCACCTTGACGACGATCTCGCGCTCGAAGTCCTCGCGGGCGTTGAAGTCGAGGTACGTATGCGTGGGTCGGGCGAAGCAATAAACGCACGCATGGCTGCATCCCCTGTACGGGTTGATCGTGTAGCGGAAGGGCATCCGCGAGCGCTTCGGCACCTCGTTGATCGCGGAGCGAGCGCGGACCTCGTAGAACCGGGTGCCGAGCGCCTCCGGCGCGTCGAAGGTGCGGACCACCGCGGGCTCCTTGAAGCCCGGCAGGGCGGCCCCGCGCTCGCGCTCGACGCTCAAGTTGTCCCATCGCATGCGAACGAATGTTCGCATGTCGGGCGGCTGGAACGGGTCCCTTCGTCGAGGGCCGGCCAGGAGGGATCGAGGAGAGCGCCCCTGCTGCCGATGGGAGAGGCAGAGGAAATTGGCTATAGATGGCGGAGTGGCCTCGAGGCCGGCGCCGCCGACGCCGGACGTTCGGGATCCAGGACAGAAAAGGCACGAGCCCCGCGGCATCTACGCCGCCCGGCTTGCGCTGGTGTGCCTCGCCTACTTCGGCTTGGCGAAGGCGGGGCTCGCGTTCGCGTTCGAGAACCAGAGCATCACCGCCGTCTGGCCGCCGACCGGGCTGGCCCTCGCGGCCGTGGTCGTGTGGGGCTACCGGATGTGGCCGGGGATCGCGCTCGGGGCGTTTCTCGCGAACCTGACCACCGCCGGCTCCACGCCGACCGACCTCGGGATCGCCGCCGGGAACACGCTCGAGGCCCTCGCAGGCGCCTATCTCCTGACGAACGTGGCGCGGTTCCATCCCTCCCTCGACCGCGTGCGCGACGTCCTCGCACTCGTCGGATACGCCGCGATCCTGAGCACGACGATCAGCGCCACGATCGGGGTCGCGAGCCTCGCCGCGTCGGGGCTCGTGGACGGCGGCCAGATCGGCTCCGCCTGGCGGGTGTGGTGGCTCGGCGACGCCGGCGGCGATCTGATCGTGGCCCCTGCGCTGCTGATCCTCGCTGCGCGTCCCCGCCTCGAGTCGCGGCCCGGGGTCTGGGCCGAGGGCGTCGGGTTGTCGGTGCTTTTGGTCGGCGTCAGCGTGACCGTCTTCGCAACCGGCCTGGGCGTCGCCTACGTGGTCTTCCCGCTCCTCTTCTGGATCGGGCTGCGTTACCGGCAGGTCGGCGTCGTGATCGCCGGCCTGGTCACCTCGGGGATCGCCGTGGGGTTCACGGCTCACGGCGAGGGGCCGTTCATCGGCGGCTCGATCGACACCGAGCTCCTGCGCTCCCAGACCTTCGTCGCGGTGGCGACGATCACCGGCCTGCTGATCGCCGCGCTGACCGCCGAGCGTCGGCGCACCGAGGACGAGCTGCGCCACCGCGCGGAGCACGACGCCCTGACCGGGCTCTTCAACCGCGCCAGGTTCACGCAGGAGCTCGAGCACCAGGCCTCCTACAACGCGCGCTACGGCGGGCTGGGGGCGGTGCTCGTCGTGGACGTCGACCGCTTCAAGCGCGTCAACGACGCGCTGGGACACGCCGCGGGCGACGAGCTGATCGCGCGGATGAGCCGGCTGCTCCGAGAATGCCTTCGCGACACGGACGTGCTGGGCCGCTGGGGAGGCGACGAGTTCACGGTGCTACTCCCCCAGGCGAGCGAGGCCGAGGCGATCGCGGTGGTCGAGCGGCTGCTCGCCAAGGTCCGCCGGGAGGCGTCGATCGTGCGCGGCGAAGCGGCGATCCCGGTGACCGTCAGCATCGGCGTGACGCCCTTCGGCCCCGGCATCGACCTCGAGCCGGATGCGATCATGCGGAGCGCCGACGCGGCGATGTACCAGGCCAAGCTGACGGGCCGTGACCGCTTCGAGCGGAGCGAGCTGGGCTGGAGGCGGGCCGGCCCCGAGTCGGGGCCCGGCCCCCGGCGACGAGCTCAGGCCTAGGAGCTAGCCGGCGCGCGCGGCGTCCCGAGGATTCACGATCGGCCGCAGGTTCGGCTCGATCTGATCCCGCAGGTGCTCGATGAACGGCGGCAGCGAGAGCTTCTCGCCGAGGCTCTCCAGCGGCTCGTCGACGGTGAAGCCGGGGCCCAGCGTGGCGATCTCGAACAGGACGCCGCTGGGCTCGCGGAAGTACACCGAGCGAAAGTAGAAGCGATCGATCACCGGCGTCGGCCTCTCCCCGGCCTCGATCACGCGGTCGCGCCAAGCCTCGTGGTCCTCGGGGGTGGAAGCCCAGGCGATGTGGTGGACCGTTCCCGCGCCCTGGACGCCCGGCTCGGTTGGGGGCTCGTCGTAGGCGTAGAGGCCGCCGCGGCGGTCGCCCCGGACCTCCCACAGGCGGGCGTCACGGCCCGCGAATCCCAGCGCCTCGTCGAGCAGCGCCCGGCTGCGGCCGGGGTCCGACGAGTAGGCGCGGGCGCCGTCGAAGCCTTGGAGCGCGAGCTCCGCGGGGACCTCTGGATGCTCGGCGATCAGCGGCGCGTCATCGACGCTCGAGACGACAAGCTCGTGCTCCAGCCCCTCGGGATCGGAGAACCGCAGGGCGTCGCGGTCCGCGACCCGCTCGCCGGCGGTTCCGCGCTCTTTCAGTCGCTCGGCCCAGAAGTCGAGCGCCTCGGTGGAGGCGACGCGCCAGACGATCCGGTGGATCATCCCGTCGCCCGCGCGGCCTCGGGCGACTCCGGGGTACTCGAAGAACGTCAGGTCGGACCCGGGATCGCCGTTCTCGTCGGCGTAGAAGAGGTGGTAGACGCTCGGGTTGTCCTGGTTGACGGTCTTCTTAACCAGCCGCAGGCCCATGACCCCGGCGTAGAAGTCGACGTTTCGCTGCCCGTCCTCGGTGATCGCCGTGATGTGGTGGATGCCGTCGAGCTTCACCCTCCTGACGATAGCGGCATCCGCTCCGGCCAATCCGCGGGCTTCAGCTTGTACTCGGCGTGACCACCTCGGCCGCTACTCTCGCTGCTCGGACCGAAGCGAACCGGGGAGAGCGGATGACAGTGGAGACCGGCACGACGAGCACGCCCGCGGTCGATCGGGCGAGGATCGCGCAGCTGACCGAGCAGCAAATGACGAAGCTCGGCGAGCGCACTCCGGCCTCCAGGGATCGCTTCCAGCGGGCGGTCAAGGTGATGCCGAAGGGAGTCCCCTCCTCCTTCCAGGAGAACGATCCGTGGCCGATCTACGTCGAGCGCGGCGAGGGGACCCGGGTCTGGGACGTGGACGGCAACGAGTACGTCGACTTCCACAACGGCTTCGGGGTGATGTGCGTCGGGCATGCCAACCCGAGCGTCGGGACGGCGGTCAAGGCGCGCGTCGACCTCGGCACCCACTTCGCCGCCCCGACCGACGGCTCGATCGTCGTCGCTGAGGAGCTCACCCGCAGGTTCGGCCTGCCGCAGTGGCGGTTCACCAACTCGGGGACCGAGTCGACGATGGACGCCGTGCACCTGGCCCGGGGGGCCACCGGCCGGGACGTGATCCTCAAGATCGAGGGCTCCTACCACGGCCATCACGACGCGGTGATGGTCTCGGTGTACCCGGCGCTCGAGGACCTCGGCGAGCGGGACGACCCCCGTTCGGTGCCCTACGGCGCCGGCTACCCGCGCGCGCTGACCGAGCTGACGCGGGCGGTGCCGTTCAACGACGCCGCGGCGCTCGAATCGGCGCTCGAGAAGCTCGAGGGCCGGGTCGCCGGGCTGATCATGGAGCCGGCGATGATGAACATCAACATCATCCCGCCCGTCGAGGGCTATCTCGAGCGGGTGCGCGAGCTCTGCACCGAGCACGGGGTGAAGCTCATCTTCGACGAGGTGAAGACGGGGGCGACGATCTCCTACGGCGGGGCCACCAGGCGCTTCGGCGTCACCCCGGACCTGATCACCCTGGCGAAGGCGATCTGCGGCGGCTACCCCGGCGGAGCGATCGGGATGACGGAGGAGATCGCCGAGCTGGTGGCGAGCGGCGCGGTGCACCAGTACGGGACGTTCAACGGCAACCCCCTGGTCATGGCCGCCGCGCAGGCGGCGCTGACCGAGGTGCTCACGGACGATGCCTACGCCAAGCTCGAGCGGACCAACGAGGCGCTGAAGGCCGCGTGCCGCGAGGTCATCGACCGCTACGGCCTGCCCGCCTACGCCGAGGGCATCGGGGCCAAGGGGTGCGTGATCTTCGCCGCCGAGCCGCTTCGCGAGTACCGCGACTACCTGACCAAGGTCGACGGGGAGCTCTCCACGCTGGCCTGGCTCTACCACATGAACAACGGCATCTTCATGACCCCCGGAGTCGAGGAGGAGTGGACGCTGTCGATCGCCCACACCGACGACGACCTCGACCGCTACCTCACCGCGTTCGAGACCTTCGCCCGCGAGCTCACGGGCAGCTGACCCCTCCCGAGCCGCAGCCGAGCCGCCCGACCGGGCCGGCGAGCTACGGCTTCGCCGGGGCGAGGGGTGATGCCGGCGAGCGCCTGCCGTGGAGCGAGGTCGAGGGGTGGCTCGGGGCCTCGCGCAACTACTGGGTGTGCACCACCCGCCCCGACGGGCGACCGCACGCGATGCCCGTGTGGGGGCTGTGGCTGGAGGGCGAGCTGTGGTTCTCGACCCACCCGAGAACGGTGAAGGGCCGAAACCTCGCGGCGAGCCCCGAGGTCGTCGTCCACCTCGAGAGCGGCGATGAGGTCGCGATCGTCGAGGGCGTCGCCGAGCCGGTCCGGGGCGGCGAGACTCTCGGGCGCTTCGTCGACGAGTACGAGGCCAAGTACGGCTACCGGATCGATCCCGGCGAGCGGGCGATGGGCATCTACTCCGTGCGGCCGCGCGTGGTGTTCTCATGGCGCGAGGCCGACTTCCCCGAATCGGCGACGCGCTGGCGCTTCGAGGAGGGCTGAGGCCGACGCCGCGAACTTCGGCGCACGGCGCCCGAGGGGTGGACGCGAGGCGCCGAAGTTCGGATCAGCCGAGGGCGGCGCGGGCGCTGTCGAGGTCGTCGGTGGCGACCACGAGCTTGACGCCGCCGAAGGTCGTGTAGGCGAACTCGATGTTGACGTTGGCCTCACCCAGTGATCGGGCCAGCTCGCCGAGCGTGCCGGGGCGGTCATCCACGTCGATGACCAGGACCTCGCGCTCGTCGGCCACGCCCATGCCGGCCTCCTCGAGCGCCTTGTGAGCCGTCGCCGCGCGCTCGCCGGACACGAGGATGTGGATGATCCCTCGGCCCTCGCCGGTCATCGCGCACATCCCCTCGATGTTGACCCCCGCCCGCCCGGTCGCGTCGCCGAGGCGCGACAGCTCCCCCGGCCGGTCCTGGAGGACGATCGTCAGGTCCTTGGCCACCGGAGGCGAGCGTATAGGAGATCGAGCGCTCCCAGCGGCCGCGCCGCGGCGGCCGCGTCGACCGCGTTGTCGACCCTGGCGGTAGGATCCACGACAGGGATGGATCCCTCGTCTCAGCGCGCCGGCGACGGCCCGGAGGAGCGATCGAAAGTGGTCGCGATCTCGGGAGCCGAGCTCGGCGGAACCGGGACCGCGATCCCGCCTCGCTTCGAGCGCCAGCTTCGCGGCGCCGCACAGCGGCGCCGCGGAACCGAGCATCCATGGGTTGCGGTCACGAGGGTCAACGGGGTCGGCGAGATCCGGCGTCGATACGGAGATCCGGCGGCGGAGGAGTTCCTGCGAAGCACGGCGAGCGCGCTGCGATCCTCGCTTCGCGAGTCGGACAAGCTCTCCCCCGTGGGGCGCGGAGAGTACGGGATCGTGCTCGACGCCCCGAGCGGCGACGACGTGCTCGCGGGCCTCGAGCGCCTGGTCAAGCAGGTGCGCGAGCTCGCCGGGCGCGACCACCGCTGGCGGGGAGGGTCGCTCAGCGTCGGGGTCGCGCCGATGTGGACCGACGAGCCCGCCGAGATCCTGGAGCGAGCGCGCGGCGCGCTCGAGCGCGCCCAGCGGCGCGGGGGCGGCCAGGTGATGATGGCCACCTCGGCTCGCTAGCCGGCGCCGCCGACCCGCCTCCTCTCGCTAGCCTGGAATCGATGGCCAATCGCCTCGCCGAGGAGACCAGCCCGTACCTCCTCCAGCACAAGGACAACCCCGTCGACTGGCACGCCTGGGGCCCAGAGGCGCTGGAGCGAGCCAAGCGGGACGACAAGCCGATCCTGCTGTCGATCGGCTACTCAGCCTGCCACTGGTGCCACGTGATGGAGAGGGAGTCCTTCGAGGACTCCGAGACCGCGGCCTACATGAACGAGCACTTCGTCCCGATCAAGGTCGACCGGGAGGAGCGCCCGGACCTCGACTCGATCTACATGGAGGCGGTCCAGGGGATGACGGGGCACGGCGGCTGGCCGCTGACGGCCTTCCTCGATCCCGAGGGCGTGCCGTTCTACGGCGGCACCTACTTCCCGCCGGAGGCGCGCCACGGGATGGCGAGCTTCCGGATGGTGATGGAGGCGGTGGTCGAGTCGTGGAGCACGCAGCGCGAGCGGATCCGCGCCTCGGCGGCGCGGATCCGCGAGCAGCTTTCCGCGATCGGGCAGATCGAGCCCTCCGATGAGCCGATCGGGCCGGAGGTCGTGGAGACCGCCGTCAAGAGCCTGCGGATGATGGCCGACATGCGGCACGGAGGCTTCGGCTCGGCCCCGAAGTTCCCGCCCTCCGCCGCGCTCGAGCTGCTCTTGGCGCGCGGGGATCACGACGTCGTCGAGGTCACCCTCGACGCGATGGCCCACGGCGGGATCTACGACCAGATCGGCGGCGGCTTCGCCCGCTACTCGGTCGACGACGTCTGGCTCGTCCCCCACTTCGAGAAGATGCTCTACGACAACGCCCTCCTCGCGCGCGCCTACCTTCACGGCTGGCAGGCGCTCGGCCACGAGCGCTGGCGGCGAGTCTGCGAGGAGACCCTGGTGTGGACCCTTCGCGAGATGCGCGGGCCGGAGGGCGGCTTCCATTCGGCGCTCGACGCCGACTCCGAGGGCGAGGAGGGGCGGTTCTATGTCTGGACGCCCGACGAGATCCGCGAGGCGCTCGCGGGCGCCGGGCTCGGCGAGCGTGCCGACGAGGTGCTCGCCCACTACGGCGTCGCCGTGGAGGGGAACTTCGAGGGGCGCAACATCCTGCACGTCCCGCGCGGTCCCGCCGCTTCGCCCCCGGCGGACCTCGACCGCGTTCGCGGGGCCCTCTACACGTTCCGGTCCCGGCGGACCTGGCCCGGCAAGGACGACAAGCGGCTGACGTCCTGGAATGCGCTGATGATCGCCGCCCTCGCCGAGGCGGGAGCGACCCTCCCGTGCGGCGACTACCTTGACGCGGCGGTGGCCTGCGCGGAGTTCGTGTGGCGCGACCTCCGAGACGACCGGGGGCGCCTGCTGCGCTCCTACAAGGACGGCGAGGCTCGGCTGCCCGCCTACCTGGAGGACTACGCCTACCTCGTCGAGGCGCTCCTGACCCTGTACGAGGCGACCTTCGAGGTGCGGTGGTTCGACGCCGCCCGCGAGACCGCCGATCTGATGATCGAGCTCTTCGCCGATCCCGACCGGGGCGGCTTCTTCACCACGGCTCACGACCATGAGCTCCTGATCGCCCGCCGAAAGGACGTCGACGACCATCCGATCCCCTCCGGCAACTCCTCGGCCGCCTACGGGCTGCTGCGCCTCGCCGCGCTCACCGGCGACCGCGAGTACGAGCGTCGCGCGGTCGGGGTCTTCAGGCTGCTTCACCGCGCCGCCGCACGCCACCCGAACGCACTCGCCCATCTGCTCTGCGGGATCGACTTCCACCTCGCTTCGGTGAAGGAGGTCGCCCTGGTCGGCCCGTCCGGCGGCGACGGGCTGGGCGAGCTGGCCGAGATCGTCCGGCGCGGCTTTCGCCCCCACCTCGTCCTCGCCGGCGGCCCCGAGGGAACCGAGCGGCCCGAGCTCCTGCGCGAGCGCTCGGCGGTGGACGGCCACGCCGCCGCCTACGTCTGCGAGAACTTCGCCTGCCGCCGGCCGGTGACCGAGCCGGACGACCTCGCCGCCAGCCTCAGCTGAGCCTTTGGGGCATCGTCGGCCGGGGGCGCGAGACTTTGGGCCGGGGTTGCTGGAATCGATGGCTCGGGAATTCAGGCGAGGCGAGCGCGTGGAGTGGAACTTCCGCGGCGCGCGGGTGATCGGCACGGTGCGAAGGCGCCTCACCTCACGCACGGTCGTGAACGACCGCGTCGTCGCCGCCTCCAAGGACGACCCGCGCTATGTGGTCAAGAGCGCGAAGTCGGGGAATGAGACGACGCGGCGGGCGGCGGCGCTTCGGAGGCTCTCGCCAGCTGACGAGTGAGCACGAGGAGCGCGACGGCGAGGAGCAGCTCGACGGCGAAGCCCCCGAGGCTCGCGATGTTGTCGCCGCTCGAGTAGTGACCGGTCGTGGTCAGGTGGTAGCCGAGATGCGCGAGCGTGCCGACTATGTAGGCGAGCAGCGTCACCTGGACGAAGCGGCTCTCGAGCACGATGGCGGCGCCGATCAGGACGATCGCGATCGTCAGGTTCGCGGAGCCGAAGTCGCGCAGCAGGTGCTCGTTGTACGGCGGGAGCGCCGAGACCCAATGGCGCCCGCCGCCGGGGAAGTCGTCGTAGAAGGAGCGAGGGGCGATCGTGATCCAGACCCCGAGCACCACCGAGGGCAGCGCGAGCACCAGGAGCCCGGCGCGCAGGATGCCGCGATGTCGCATCCGCTCTCCGGCTAGCGGGTCAGGAACCCGATCCCGTCGAGGACGACGCTGGGGCGCGGCCTCGGCATCAGAGGACCGGGAGGAACTTGTCGACCTCCCACGGGGTGACCTGGACCCGGTACTCGTCCCACTCGGAGCGCTTGATCTCGATGAAGCGCTTGAACGTGTGCTCGCCCAGGATCCGCAACACGAGCTCGGAATGGGCGGCAATCTCGATCGCCTCGCCGAGCGTCTCCGGAAGCTGTTCGATCCCGCGCTTCTCGCGCTCCTCCGGGGTCAGGTGGTAGAGGTTCTGCTCCATCGGCTCGGGGAGCTCGTAGCCGTGCTCGATCCCCTCGAGGCCGGCGTGGAGCATGCCCGCGAAGCACAGGTAGGGATTGCAGGCCGGGTCGGGGCAGCGGAGCTCTGCCCGGGTGGCCTGCTCCTTTCCCGGGTGATACAGCGGCACCCGGATCAGGGCCGAGCGATTGCGGCGCGACCACGCCAGGTAGGTGGGCGCCTCATAGCCGGGGACGAGGCGCTTGTATGAGTTCACCCACTGGGCGAAGAGCGGCGCGATCTCGCGCGCGTGCTTCAGCTGGCCGGCGATGAACGCCTTCGCCGTCGGCGACAGGTAGTACTGATCGTCGGCGTCGAAGAAGGCGTTCTTGCCGTCCCGGGTCAGCGATTGGTGGACGTGCATGCCGGAGCCGTTCTCGGCGAACAGCGGCTTCGGCATGAAGGTCGCGTGCCAGCCGTACTTCATCGCGTATTCCTTGACCACGATCCGGTAGGTCATGCAGTCGTCGGACATCGAGAGCGCGTCCTTGTAGCGCATGTCGACCTCGTGCTGGGAGGGCCCAACCTCGTGGTGCGCGTACTCGACGTGGATGCCGAGCTGCTCCAGGGCGAGGATCGTCTCTCGCCTCACGTCGGAGCCGGCGTCCAGGGTGGTGAGGTCGAAGTACCCGCCCTCGTCGAGGACCTCGGGAGGGCCGTCGTCCGGTTTCGCCGAGCGGAAGTAGAAGTACTCGAGCTCGGGCCCGATGTTGTAGGCGTCGAATCCCAGGTCGGCCGCCCGCTTCAGGGCTCGGCGAAGGATCCAGCGGGGGTCGCCCTCGTATGGCTCTCCGCCCGGGACCCGGATGTCGCAGAACATCCTGCCGGTCGCCTTCTCGACCGGGCGCCAGGGAATGACGGCGAAGGTGCTCGGGTCGGGCATCGCGATCATGTCCGACTCCTCGATCGGGTTGAAGCCGGTGATCGACGAGCCGTCGAACCCCATCCCGCCCTCGAACGCGTCCTCGAGCTCCTCGGCGTTGATCGAGAAGCTCTTGAGCTGGCCGAGGACGTCGGTGAACCACAGCCGGATGAAGCGGACGTCGCGGTCCTCGACCAGCTTCATCACGTCGTCGGGGGTCTGCGTTCGCGCGGCTTCGGTCTCGGGCATCTGGTCCTCCGTGGTCTGACGCGGGGCTTGGCGCTCGCGCGGCGCCTCGTGAGGCCCCCGCGAAGGGCGGAACCATATCGGCGGCGCGGCGACGCGCAGCACGGGGTTCCGGCGAGCGGAGCCTCGGCCACGGCGCCGCGGAGGGCGGCCGCGAGGCGGCGGTGAACCGGAGGACCCCGTCTCGCCGTACTCAGGTGCGAGTACATCGATCGGTGGTGCACGACGCCCGACCCCGCGATATACTTACGCGCGGTAAGTAAGGGGCTAAAAGTAAAGTAAAAGCCCGATTAACCCCCGGTAAACGGGGTTCCGACGCGAATGACAGTGAAGACAGACATCAGCCGCTTCGACATCCACGACGAGCTCACCGCCCCGGAGGAGAGCGCCAAGCTGCTCAACGGCATGGCGAGCATCGGCGGGCAGGTGTCGAAGTTCGTCGGCGTTCTCGCGGGCGCCCCGGCGGCGATGCGCGCCTTCGCGCGGATGCGACACGAGCTTCGCGGCGGCGAGCTGCCCCGCCCGACCCGGGAGCGCATCGCCCTTGCGGTCGCCGAGCGCCGCGGCGACACGTATTCGATCGCGCAGCACGCCAGGACGGCCCGCGCGGCGGGCCTCGGGCTCGACGAGATCTCGCGGGCTAGAAGCTGGTCCTCGAGCGATCCGCGAGAGGCGGCTCTTCTCGTCTTCCTGAGGGAGCTGCTCGATGCCGAGGGACGGCCCGCCCATCACCTGCTCGAGGAGGCGCGGGAGGTCGACTGGAGCGATGAGCAGCTGCTCGAGGCGGTCGCTCATCTGGCCATGAACGAGTTTCAGAGCCTGATGTCGAACGCCGCCGCCCTGCCCCAGGACCAGTCCGACCCCTCGATCCTCCCCGCCGCCACCGCCGCGGCCGCCTAGCGGCAGCGGGCCGCGGGCGACCGGGGAGTCGCCGCGCGACCGCTGGCCACTGTCACCCCGCCGCCCCAGCGGGGGCATCGCTACCTGATCGGGGCGGCGCGGATCGTGTCTGTGGTGGTGAGGTGAAGTGCCTGCGCTGTGGCCTGGGTGAGGTCCCAGCGAACGCCCCGCGTGTAGGGGCCGCGGTCGATCACCCGCGCCCTCACGTAACGGCCGCCGTACTTGAGCGTCACCTTGGTCCCGCAGGGAAGGTGGCGATGGGCGACGCCAATCGTGCCGCGATGAAGCGTCTTGCCGCAGGCGGTCTGGTGACCGAAGAAGCCGGGGCCGTACCAGGTCGCCACGCTGCTCGCCATCGTCTGGACGATCCTCTTGCGCGTCGCCGTCCCGACCACGCCGTTGGCGTCGACGGCGTGGCGGCGCTGGAACGAGCGCACCGAGCCATCTGTGGGATCGTCGAACTCCTTGTCCATGGGGACGCCGTAGGAGGCGGCCTTCAGCAGCCAGTGGAGCGTCTTGACGTCGGCCCCGCAGTCGCCGAGCCGAAGGGCCCGGGCCCCGAAGCGCTGGTCCTGGCAGGGACCGGAGGTGCCGGTGCCGCCACCGCCGGAGGCGCTCGTGCCGCCCGAGCCGGCGTGGGCGCTTGCCGCCGCGGCGACCATCGCGATCACTGCCATCGCCACCGCCCACAGGGCGATGCGGTCGGGATTGCGGATGTACGCCGCTTGGCGCCCGCGCCGCCGGTATTCGGTTCCCGCCCGCGGGCGGGGT
>Ga0066652_100000713_pt1 | contig 16306 bp, 12 predicted proteins | sample GraSoiAngelo_101_FD_71413 | JGI IMG/M metagenome (GOLD analysis project Ga0066652, IMG submission 71413) | Grasslands soil microbial communities from the Angelo Coastal Reserve, California, USA - 14_0903_02_30cm | ecosystem: Environmental > Terrestrial > Soil > Grasslands | place: USA...
GACCAGGTAAGATCACCGGGTCTCCATGAAACATCACGTTTTGCCCGGGCAAGACGGTCATGCCAGTCAGAATTATCAAAATGTCCAAGATCTACTCTGGATGCTTTGTCAAGCAAACGACGTTCGGCTTCCAGCTCAACACGCCTTACATATAAATTTCTTCCATAGCCAATGTATGAACCAATTGCTCTTTGTACAATGAATGATACCCATAGTCCAATAACAATAGGTAATAGGTCTTTGAACTGAAGTGAATGCAAACGGGCATAAGCAATTTTATTTACCAGCAATGCTCCAAGAAAAACTGTTAGAGGTGGAATGATGGCATTAAACATTCCCAGCAGTGTATAACGAATAAGCAATTTTGGAGATGCAGCCCATGCCAATGACATTCCCTGTTTTAGATTCTGCCAAACCCTGGCTGCCCGGCCTTTTATTTTAAAAGCACCCAACGACATATTTAAAAATAATTTAAATAGCCGATGTAAAAAAAGCAGAATGCGAGACTAGTGTGCGGTCTTTGTCTCGTAGCTGATAAAAAAACAACCCCCGTGTTGATACAAGGGGGTATTCACCAAAACCAACTGTTCGAGAAAGCTTACTACTATTTGATTAGGATGTAAAAGTGGAAAAGGTTAGACACAGATGGTGTTAACCGGTGGTTAATGACGTAATTCAGGAAACCGGTACTGTGAACCTGTATCCTGTTCCATGAATTGTTTCTAGTACAACATCAGGATCTGCCCGCAAATATTTTCGCACTTTGCTCATAAACACGTCCATGCTGCGACCCAGGAAATAATCATTCTTGCCCCACACTGCAATTAATATTTCTTCTCTTTTTAATATCCGGTTGGGATGCTCGCACAAAAATTTTAAAAGATCGGCTTCCTTTTGTTTCAGATCGAAAACTCCATCTTCGTTGGATAAACGCAGATCTGTATAAGAAAAATGTATTTTTCCAAAATAGAATTCCTGTTTTGTCTCACTGAACATTTTTTTAGTGCGTCGTAAAAAAACGTCCAGCTTTAATAAAAGCTCCTTCATATTGAAGGGCTTTACAATATAATCATCGGCGCCTTTTTGATAGCCTTCTACTTTATCTTCTATTAATGCCTTGGTGCTAATAAAAAGAATAGGTATCACATCACTCTGCTGGCGTATTTTTTTGGCAACAGTAAAACCATCTTTAACAGGCATCATGATATCAAGGAGACATATATCAAATTTATTTTTATCAAACACATCGATCGCTTCCTGGCCATTCATGCAATCAGTTACCTGGTAGTCTTCGTCTTCCAGTGCATCTTTAACAAGCTCCCGCAAATGATCGTCATCCTCGGCTAATAAAATTCTTCCTTTTGTTTCCATGATCAGTGTTTTAGAGGCAATTCAATTTTAAATTCCGTGCCAATGCCCGGAAGACTGTGTACATCAATTTTTCCATGATGACCATCAATTACTTTTTTTGTAAAATACAAGCCTAACCCAAGACCTTTTGTATTATGCACATTGCCATTTTGCACACGGTAAAATTTTTTAAAGATCTTTTTGTATTCTGAAGATTCCATACCGGCACCATTATCTTTTATACTAATAATATATTTATAAGAATTCTTTACAGTGCTGATAATTATTTTGGGCTGCAAAGAATATTTGATCGCATTGTTGATAATATTAAAAAAAGAAAGGTAAAGATTTTCTTCATCAGCCAATATGCTGCTATTCTCTTCTTCAAGATCCCATTCTATTATTCCTGCTTTTTTATTCAGTAGTGGCTCCAGTTGGGCAATAACTTTTTTAAGTAATTCATTTGGAATAACGGGTTTCATTCTCAATACAAACTGATATTGATCAGCAACCACCGTTTTCACAAGATTTGAAATATGATTTTTTAAATAATCCGACTGGTAGCGGATGGCATTTATAAATTTTTGCTGCTTTTCCAGGTTAGTATGGGCTGTAGGCTTTTCTAAGCCGTCTACTGAAAGTTCAATAACTGAAAGCGGTGTGCTAAATTCATGTGTAACATTATTGATAAAATCTTTTTGGATCTCGACAAGAAACTTTTGTTTGAAAAAATAGTAAAGCGAAGCGGCGAAACCAAGTAAAACCAGTAAGAGCAATCCACTTGACACGATCCAGCCAGTCATCTGCTCAATGATATACTTATTTCTATGCGGAAAATGTAAGTAGGCATAAGAATAATCTTTTTGAATAAGCGGCAGCGTTGATGCTGTGTCATTCGCATAACCAGAACCTGCGGATGGTAAATATGCATCGTAAACATATTTATTCTTTTTATTATCGTATAGCGATAACTTTCCATCGGTAAAAATATCAAAGCCTTCCAGCTCACTATGCATGTAAAATATCAGGGAATCTTTGGCCGGGATGCTGTCAACTCTGAAAAGATAGCTATTGGCATCGGTCTTTTCAATAAGTGCTTGGAGTCTTTCTGTTGACTCATATAGTAGGGGCAGATCTTCATAAACGCCGCGGATACTTTTTATAACGGAGGTATTAAACTCGGTTTTTTCAAACGTGTACGTTTTATTCAGCCAATATAGTTGTACGGCAATAATGATCGCAATTAACACAGAAGCGATAAGAATAAAAAGGCGTATGGTATTCGAACGCATTTACACAAATTACTACGCAAAGTTGTGATTATTTACTTGTCCTTAACCACCTAACCGGTTAAGCAGAAGTTAAAGAGGATCAAGGAGATGATCCTTTTATCTAACGATTGGTTAACCTCGTTAATCCGCGGTTAATCATCCTCATTTTTTTGGAATTCAGCCATGCAGAAGTCAAACTTTGTGTAAATATATTTTTTAATCACACTTAAATTTAAATGAAATGAAAAAAATCTTTTTTGCTGCATTGATGCTCTTAACAGTTGGCGGAGTAAGCTATGCACAAACAACGCCTGCTAAAACAAATCCACCACAAAAAAAAGAAACAACTAAAAAAGAGACTTCAAGCTCTGTAAGTTCTGTATCACCGGAGGCTACACATAAGAATACAACAACAACAAAAACAAAAACCAAAACAACATCAACAAAACCTGCAGAAAAACCAGCTACAACAAAGCCAGCTACAACGAAGCCAGCTACAAAGCCTGCAGAAAAACCAGCTACAACGAAGCCGGCAACAACAAAACCAGCACATACTGAAGCTGATAAAAACAAAAAAGCTGCTACAACTAAGCCTAAGACAAAATAATTAAAGTAGAATGAACAGGTAAAATGAATTTAGTAGATATACCTGTTTGCTTAGATAGGTTGGTTAAAGTGGTGAATCGGCCACTCATTTTTATGAGTGGCTATTTTTTTTATAATTTATTATTTAAAAGTAGAAAGGAGGTCAGGTATATATTCTTTCGATCGCATCCTTATATTTTTCCATTATCACTTTTCTTTTCAATTTTAATGTAGGAGTTAGCTCTCCGCCTTCCACACTCCATTCGTGGGGCAATAGTTCAAATTTTTTTATTTGTTCAACCTGGTTAAAATTTTGATTGTATCGTTCAACTGTATCTTTTATAAGGCTGATTATTTTTTCATTCTTGATTATTTTTTCATTGCCATTAAAGTCAACTCCATGTTGAGCACACCATTCTTTCAATGCATTAAAAGCAGGGACTATCAAAGCCCCGGTATATTTCTCACCTGCTCCCGTCACCATCATTTGTTCGATCCATTTTGATTCTTTCATTTTATTTTCGATCGGTTGAGGCGCCACATATTTTCCACCAGATGTTTTAAAAATTTCTTTCTTTCGATCGGTGATCTTTAAAAACTTATTATCGATCATTACACCAATATCACCTGTATGAAACCATCCATCTTTCAAAACTTCTGCGGTAAGATCTGGTCGTTTGTAATAACCCATCATAACATTTGGACCTTTGCAAAGTATTTCTCCATCCTCCGCAATTTTCACTTCTACATTATCAATTAATGTTCCTACTGTTCCAAACATCCTGTTCTTTGGGTTCATACGGTTCACCGTTATTACTGGTGATGTTTCTGTCAAACCATATCCTTCCAATACCGGTACTCGTGCAGCAGTAAACACTCTTAATAATTTAACCTGGCATGCGGCAGACCCCGTAACAATTGCTTTTACATTAGCTCCTAAAGCATCACGCCATTTACTAAAGATCAATTTATTTGCAATGCTTAATTGCAGATCATACCAAATGCCCATTTTTTTATTGACATCATATTTCAAACCCAGACCCAAAGCCCAGTTAAACATTTGCTTTTTTACACCGGTAAGTGTTGCCGCTTTTGCCATTATTCGTTCATAAACCTTTTCCAACAGTCGTGGAACTGTTGTAAAGATCAAAGGTTTTACTTCTTTAAGATTGTCACCGATCTTATCCATGTTCTCTGCATAATAAATAGAAACGCTGTTGTATATATATATGTAGCTCACCATTCTTTCAAATACATGATTTAATGGTAAAAAGCTCAATGCTCTTTTTCCTTCCACACCAATTTCTTCAAACACACAATTGCTGTCACACACATTGCTTATAATATTATTATGGCTTAGCATTACTCCTTTGGGTGTACCTGTTGTGCCGGAGGTGTAAATGATCGTAGCAAGATCGGAAGGAGTGATCTTATTCGATAATTGTTCTATCGTTGCTAATGTTTCTCCAGATGCAGGCTTCAAACAATCTCTCCAGTATGTTGCGTTGGTAACATGCTCAAGCGTAAAAATATGCTGCAACGAAGGAACGAGATCTTTTATACTTTTTACTTTCAGAAATAATTCTTCATCATTCACAAAGATCACTTTAGCCTGTGAGTCATTCAGGATAAACTGTAATTCATTTACATTAATAGTTGGGTAAATTGGCACAAGCACAGCTCCGATCTTTTGAGCAGCAAGATCTATCATTAACCACTCTGGACGATTTTTACTTACAATGGAGATCTTATCTCTGTTTTCTGCAGACATATCATTTGGAGAAACACCAAGTTGAAGCAAACCTGCTGCAAGCTGATTTATCGTGTTATTCACTTCTTTTGAACTGTATTGTTTCCACTGACCTCCCTCTTTTGCAGCAAACATATCGGGTAGGGGAGCATGTTTTAGTTGATATTCCAGGCAATCAAATAATCGTGTAGGTTTTTGCATCAGCAAAAAAATTTTATCAGTTCAATAATGGCAGGTGAATCCTAAACAAATTAGGTAAAAATCCAAAGAATAAAAAAGTCCAGCCTTAGGCTGGACGAATCAAGTTTATTTAGATTGATAATATTGTCCGGGTGGTACTCTGAAAACACGGGTCTTTTGGAAAGCTGTAAATCCTTTGTACTCGTCAAGATGCGCCTTGGTCCAGTTGTCATAAGCAGTAAGATTTTCTACAGTACCAAACAACCATTGATTATAAGCCTCAAACATTCCTTCACGCAACAATTGCTGGTGATAATCGAAGAGACGCAGTGGATATTTTGCTGCATTTGTTTCATACCAATCAAGGATAAATCTTGTTCTTACCATGGTAAGAGAAGCTGTTGTTACTCCTCTTGATACAAGTGAAGATTGTTTATTCATTGTTTGCAAAAATGCTTTTGCAAAAGGGCTTTTATTATTTTCTTCACCCTTCATCAGGTCAGCTTCTTTGAATAATTTTTCTTTATAGCCCTGGAATAAAAGTTCCTTCATGGCGGCACCACGCTGGCTCAGGCTTTCCATATTTACAAAGATCTCACCATAGATAAGACTCCATACTTTATCCTTTGTATAAAAATAATAAAGAGCAGCATTGTAATAGTTGCCGCCAAAAGCAGGGTCGATCTCAATTCCTTTTTCCCAAAGATCAATAGCGCTGTAATCTTTCTTTTGAAATAACAGTTCACCATATTCGCTATATAATGGGCCGCTTTTGGGAAATTTTTTAATCCCTGCTTTATAAACCTTTTCACATTCTTTTGGATCTTCAAGTGCTTTATAAATATTCCCTGCTATTTGAAATGTCATCACATCAGCATCATCACGAGTAACAAGTTTTTTTACACCTTCTACTGCTTTTTCAAAATCTCTTTTGAAATAATAACATTGAACCACGTCCTTATTGTACTCAAGATTATTTTTATCTGTTTGAAGTAGCCGGTTCAATACAAGAATTGCATTATCCCAATCTGCCTGTGCCATAAAGCTACGGGCAGTTTGGTGCAGAGTTGCAGGATCATCCTGTGCAATAACGCCGAAAGAGAGAGCAAAAAACGAAAAAAGAAAAATTAGTTTTTTCATCAGTATATTTTATGATTTTTTAGTCTGATGGAATTCGCCATAAAAATTTTCATCGCTGTACAATAAATTGCTCGAAAATTTTTATGGCTCATTTCATAGTACAAAGTAAATTAAAAGAGATATGGTAATAAGGTTTCCTTTAACAGATTATAAATTATTTCACAGCTATATCAAATGTGTCAACAGTCCATCCCGCAATTTTGGCTCAAACCAGGTGCTTTTTGGCGGCATTACCTTTCCGCTGTCGGCAATCGCAAAAAGTTGTTGAAGAGTAACCGGGTACAAACTGAACGCTGCCGCCATCTCACCACTATTTACTCTTTTTTCCAATTCTTCAAGACCACGAATGCCACCCACAAAATCTACCCTGTTGTCAGTTCTTGGATCTTCGATATCCAGAATTTTATCCAGAATATTTTTTTGTAAAATGGTCACATCTAAAATACCAATAGGATCATTTTGATATGTTCCTTTCCTGGCCGTTAAAATATACCACTCATCTCCAAGATACATACCAAACTCATGGAGAACGGCTGGTTTTACGGGTTCGGGACTATAAGTGATCATAAAATCATCCTGCAAAGCACCAATAAATTCTTCTGTAGTAAGATCATTCAAGTCTTTTACCACCCGATTGTAATCCAATATCGCCAGCTGGCTTTCAGGGAAAATTGTGGTAAGAAAAAATTTTGCTTCTTCACTGTCGGGCAACTGCTTACTGACTTTAGCAGCTGAAGCAGCACGATGATGCCCATCGGCGATATAAGTATTAGGAACTTTGGTTGCAAATAAATTCGTAATGGAATTGATGACATCATCACGGTTGATCACCCATACGGTATGTTTTATTCCATCACTTGCTGTAAAATCATATTCCGGCGAATTCTTTGCTTTCCATCCGTTGATCAGCGCATTTATTTCCATCACATCCCGGTAAGCCATAAAAACATTTCCTGTTTGTGCCCTGATCGTTTGCATATGATCGATGCGATCTTTTTCTTTTTCAGGTCTTGTCAGTTCATGTTTTTTTATAACATCATTAAAATAATCTTGAATTGAGGAAACACAAACCAATCCTGTCTGGCTTTTGCCATTCATTACTAACTGGTAAATGTAATAGCAAGGTTTTTCTTCTTTGAAAAGAGTACCATTTTGAATAAACAATTCAAGATTTGATTTTGCCTTATCATATACTTGCTGACTATGTGTATCAATTCCATCAGGGAGATCTGTTTCAGATTTTGTGATGCGAAGAAATGAATAGTTATTACCCGCTGCTTCTTTTTTTGCTTCTTCTGAATTAAGAACGTCATAAGGTCTGGAAGCTACTTGTTCGGCTAATTCTTTTTTGGGTTTTAAAGCCTTGAACGGTTTGATTATTGCCATGAACTTATTTGAGAATTTATTTAATGGTATTATCCTTTCTTTTTTGCAAAACCTTTCATCAGATCAGTCAAAGCCACTACACTTTCATATTGCAAAGCATTATACATAGAAACACGGAACCCTCCAACACTGCGATGTCCTTTAATACCAATCATTCCTTCCTGTTTGCAGAGATCAAGAAATTCTTTTTCTAATGCGGGGTCATTCATAACAAATACTGCATTCATATAGCTGCGGTCTTCTTTTGCAACAATGCCTTTGAAAATTGGTAGACTGTCAAGGGTTGAATAAAACAATTCTGCCTTGGCATTGTTTAATTTTTCAATTGTTGCAACTCCTCCAAGATTTTTTAACCAACGTAGTGTGAGCATGGCAACATATACTGCAAATACAGGTGGAGTATTCAACATGCTGCCTTCTTTTATATGATTACGGTAATCAAGAATCGTTGGAAGAACTCTTGCTACTTTTCCAAGAACATTTTTATTTACTACAACAAGATTAACGCCGGCAGCTCCCATATTTTTTTGCGCACCCGCATAAATAATATCAAACTTATTATAATCAAGAACACGACTTAAAATATCACTGCTCATATCGGCCACCAGGGGAACACCGCAATTATAAGGAAGATCTTTCCATTGTGTGCCCGCGATCGTTTCATTGGTTGTAATGTGTAAATACACGGCGGTAGGACTAATAGAAAGTTCTTTTGGAATGGAGGTATAATTAGTTTCTTTTGATGAACCTGCAATTTCTACATGACCAAACAACTTTGCTTCCTTAATTGCTTTTATAGCCCACGTCCCTGTATCAGTGTAAGCAGCCAATTCATTTTCGTTGAGCAAATTCATGGGTACTTGCATGAACTGAGTTGTTGCGCCACCGTGTAAAAAAAGAACCTCATGATCATCATCGAGATTCATTAATTCTTTTACAAGACTTCTCGCTTCGTCCATCACTGATTGAAACAATGGCGTACGATGGCCGATCTCAAGGATAGAAAGACCGGTATTATTAAAATCAATTACAGCCCCGCTGGCCTGTTCAAAAACTTCTTTGGGTAAAACAGAGGGACCTGCATTAAAATTATGGATCATCGCTGCTGCTGTCTTCACGTTAAAAAATTTGAAGATGCAAAGAAACAAAATTGCAGCGGGATACCCCAAAGAAAAAGCCGGGTTATCAAAACCCGGCTCTATGTCTTTTCAGTTTATTAATCTAATACGAGTATTTTCTGGATAAAAGGCTTTGCTTTTAATTTCATCCGCAGAAAGTAAACTCCGTTTTGAAGATCGCCGGTATCTATAAAAAATGATTGACGTGAATTAAATTTTCTGATCAACCGGCCATTTATATCAACGAGTGATATTTCTGTTGGAATAATATCCCCCGATGTTACAGAGATTTGTTGTCCTTTATGCACCAAAGTCGGTATTACTTTTACCGATCCATTTGAGGTGGCTTCAATTGTTCCGTTGGTGATCAGGTTGCGACCAGCACCTGAAACAGTAATATTGAAAACATCTGTTAGACAAGCAACCCCATCCGTTACCGTATAAGTGGTATTTGCTGTAGGTGAAACAGTAATAGATCTTGTTGTTTCCGAAGTATTCCAACTATAATTTCCCAACCAGCTTGCATTAAGTTGTGTAGGAGTGCCCGAATTGATACTGAGATTCATGGTTTTGTTTACATTTTTCATAATGGTGAATTGATCCCGGATAACACCATCTGCGCAAATCCATTTTGCATCAAGACGATTTTGTTCTATTTCAAAAAAGAATGCACCACCTACGCTTACATCGGAGTAATACATTGCATTGTGGGGATAACCTGCGGAAGTTCCATCCAATTGACCAGCAGAACCAGCTACCACATATACAATTCCATTCCGAGCCTCGGTAGGATTTTTAATATAGATACATGAATTTGGCGTGCCATTATATTTTGCACTCGATGTACTTAATGCATGAATCGCGGGGTCGAATGTACTTTCAACATCATAGTGGCCATTTAATAAAAAGCTTCTTTCATAACCATGGCTGTGACCATTTAATACCATATCCACTTTGTATCGTTCAAAAATTCTTACTACCCGTTGCCTCATATTTACCAGCTCAGTTTCAGTATCACTGTTATGAGAAGTTTTTGTATACGGCGGATGATGGAAATAAACAACGGTCCACGGTTGTGTGTTTGCAGCAAGATCCTGTTTCAGCCATACCATTTGCGGGCCAAGTGTGTCATATAATCTTGTGTTACCGGTTTCCCATCCATAAGAATCCAATGAAACAAAATGAATATTGCCATAATTGTAAGAATAAAATGCTTCGGTGTTAGAAGCAACGCCGCCTGCCTGTCCGTTTGTTGGCAATGAGAAAACATCATAATAAGCAATATTATGATCTGCCTGTCTTGCTGAATTGTTTGCATAATCATGATTACCCGGCGATGGCCACAAAACATGGTTCTTTGTTAAGTTACCCTGGTAAATATTAAAGAAATTACTTTGGTACTCTGCGTCTAAACCATTTTCATAAGCGTTGTCGCCTAACAACAGCCATGCGTTTGTATAATTGCTGCCATTAAAATTCAGGTAAGCATTTCTTACACTCAACTGGTTCGCAGAATTATCACCCATATCACCCATAGCCAATACTCTTATTTTTTCTGTACTTCCAACAACAGGCATTGTTTTAAAGTAATTATTTGCATCTCCTTGCAAAGTTTGCGTGGTAGAACCAATACTATAATAATAAAGAGTATTTGCAGAAAGACCAGTTAGAGTAACTATATGTTCTGTTGTATTTGTATTGTCAGTAAATGATTGGGTAAGATTACCCGCAGAAGTTCCATAGTTTACTTTGCTATTCGTAGGTGCATCTGTTCTCCAGCGTATGACGATGCTGTTTTGTAATGCCATATTCATATATGGCCCGCGGGTCAATGAAACAACATCGGTGCCGATCAATTGAAGATCGAAACTGATATCCGTACTGGTTAATGCGTTCTGATGAATTTCAACTGCGATCACATTATTGCCACTAACAAAAACAGAAGGACTAAAACTAAAAGTTTGTGCCGTAGCGCCATCATCACTGGCGAGTGTTGCTAACGTATTGTAGGCCGCACCTGCAGCTAAATTATTTCTGTAAACTTCCGCTCCATTTACATAGATCGCAATACCATCATCTCTTTTTACATTTCCTAAGACGGAAGTAAATGAAGAAGGATTCGCAATTGAAATTATTTTACGAAAATAAGTAGTGATATATTTATTATTCGCATCAGGGCCATAGCTAACTACGGTTGCTTCATCACCGTCACCATAACCAAGCTGTGCATTGCCCGATGCCCATGCCGCATCACTAAAACCTGTGCCTCTCCATGCAGTTCCCTGGTTGGTTCCATTGTCAAGATATTTCCATGAAGAGCCATAAGCAACTAAGGTTTGTGGTCCTGAAAGTGGTGCATCTTGTACAGTGAAATTCCAGGTTGTGGCATCAGTAATACCTGCATAATTATTATTAGAAAGATCTTTAAAGGCACCGGCTGCTATTTCAATGTTTACTGCAGCGTTATATGTAAGATCGGCGGGATTAATTGTAGCTGTATTTCCTGAAACAGAAACGGCAGCGGAGGTTATATCAATTGTTTGCGTGATGACGCCACCTTCTTTTACTAAGATATTCCCAATTCCTTTCTGAATATTTTCACTAAAAGTAAGAACAAGGTTTGCAGTATTAGATACAAGAATTGCATTATCGGTTGGTGAATAAATAGTAACTGTTGGAGGAGTAAGATCGGGAGCAATTACAGTAAAATTCCATGTGGCGGCATTAGCAATGCCTGCATAATTATTATTAAAAAGATCTTTAAATGCGCCTGCACTTATTTCAATGTTAACAGCTGCACCAAAACTAAAATCCGCAGGATTGATGGTTACTGTATTTCCCGAAACGGTAACAGCTGCAGATGTAACATCAATTGTTTGTGTTGTTACTCCACTTTCTTTTATCAAAATATTTCCTGTTCCTTTCTGAATGTTCTCACTAAAAGTAAGAACAAGGTTTGCAGTATTAGAAACATTGGTTGAATTATCGGCAGGTGAATAATTACTCACTGTAGGTGGTGTCACATCTCCTGTGCCATTCAATTGCAGATCAAAGAAAAGATCAGGTCCTCCATTTGCAAACTGGTGAATTTCTACGGCAATTACATTTGTACCTGTTACCAAACTTCCTGCACTAAGTGTTGTTGTTTGAATAGCTGTTCCATTATCAGTGGCTTCTGATGAAGCTTTAGTTGTATAAGAAATAGTACCGGTTGGCATATTGCTACGGTATCTTTCCGTACCATTAATATATACTACCGCCCCGTCATCTCTTTTCAGGTTAAGTGTAAAGCTGCTGTACAAAGAAGCATCCGCAATGCTGATCATTTTACGGAAATAGGTAGTAACATGTTTCTTCTTGCTATTGCCTCCAAAGCTTACAGATGTAGTAATGCCGCTTGTTCCATATCCGAAAGCAGCGGTACCGGTTATCCAACTGGCATCATTAAATGAAGTGACTCTCCACCCTGTTCCCTGGTTACTTCCATTGTCAAGATATTTCCAGGAAGAATTATAATTGATTAACGGGGTTTGTGCAGTAAGTAGAAAAGATAACAGCAATGCTGTTACGAGTAGCAATGAATTTTTCATAAAGCAAAGGTTGGTTTAAAAATTAGGAGTATAAATATACAAAAATGAGAGGGCAAGATTTGGAGTTTAATAAAGAATTCAATTCGTATAACTACGGCTATTGCTCTTCATCTCTTCCTTTGATCGTTCCCTTTTTCCATGCATTATTCAGATCCTCAAATTCCTTTATATCATCAGCAGAAAGCTCTTTGCCTGAAAGTTTTTTCAGATCAGGCTGACCTGCATTTACCCATGCCGTGTACCAGAAGGAAGCAACAGCATAAATGGATTGACGCATCCTTCTTTCAACCATGCCATTTAATTTTTTATCGTATGCAATAGAGAAAGCAGAGGAGTATTGGCGGATGATCGTACCGTTTCTTTCTTCAAAAGAAAATTTTTGATCAGCAGGAAAACTTTTACTTAATTCTTTTTCAAAAAGTAAAACAGAATCGGATGCTTTTGCACTTTCCAAAACTCTTTGCCAGATAAAATCTCCAGGGTTCTTTATATAATCAGCCTTACCAATAAAAAAATCCCATTCCTTTTCCGATAACAATTCAGGAATACGGCTTTCCCAAAAACCATGAATGCCTCGTTGATCTGTAAACTGTCCGTTATGATTGCTGTTTGCATGCAAGGGAACGTGTGCATCGGCAATATAATGCCCGAGCTCTGCTGACAGTTTTAAAATTTTTGCCTGTTGTTTTTCTTTAAACGCTTCAGTTAATTTATAAAGCATTGTTTGCACCCACCAGGGCACAATACCATATTCCATCAGTGAATCTTCAGAAAATTTTGCAATCGCATCATTCCATTTCCGGGGTAGATCTGTATAGGGATAACTTCCGTAATGATCAATATCGATATAATGCCTTGGACCTTCCTGGGCTATTGCATAACGCCGCATATCCGGATCAACAGCATGCTCTGAAATAAAATCAATGTTGGGTTTATACAATTGCATCATCTCCGGCGGCAATAAAAAAACTGAGAAGTAATTTATTTTTTTATGACCATAAAAACCCCAGCAAAATGCATGAAGTGAAATAAATGAGAAAATGATAAAGAGTGATGTTTTTCTCATGAGGGCTATATGAAATGATCAATTCAGTTCCTTTAACTCTGTTTTTTTCACATCAGACAGATCAACAACACCACCGGTCACAGCATACTTCATTGCTTCTCCGGAAGAGATATTGTTTATCTTTTTTACTTTATCTCTTGGTAAAATATAAAGTTGACCAGCAAAATTATATGCCTGCGGAACGTATACGGCTACTTTATCAACCCCCATTTCAAATTTTTGCATTTCTTCATCTGTAAGGAATCCGATGATCCACACATCTTCCGCAAAAACATTTGCCAACACCGCTTTATTAAATCTTTTCTTGTCTCCCGCAAATGCTTCAAAAAAGTCCCGTGTACTTGTATAGATGAATTTTATTCCAGGCGTTTTTTCCAACCAATGGTCAAAAAGATTGAAAAGCTTTGATTGAATAAAAAATGAACTCAAATAACCGATCGTTATTATGGCAACAAGGATAACCAAAAATCCAAGTCCATAATTTTTTACTTCATATCCTACTACATTTCCTTGCGTGTCTCTAACAGCTTCGCGGAATATTGGAACCCAACCATCTACAGTTGAAATGACCCAATAAATAGAATAAATGGTAATTGCCAAAGGAGCGATTATCAACAATCCCTGGAGGAAATATTGAATGACCTTTTTCCACTTAAATGGTTCTTTGGGAAGAATTTTTTTAAACGCTCCATCATTTTCCATAGACCAAATTTAGGACAAAGAAAAATGGACGGGCGGCAAAATATACTGAAGGAAACTTTGGCAACGTAAAAAGTTTCCTTAGTTTTGTCGGCCCGAAAGCAAGGGGTCGTGATTATGGAAATACAAGAAAGAATAAGACAGAAAGCGGATGAATTGTTTCGCCGGTTCGGGATCCGTTCCGTGACAATGGATGAGATAGCAACGCAACTCGGCATGTCAAAAAAAACGATTTACCAGTATTATACGGATAAAGATCAACTGGTAGATGCAGTTGCGATCGATGAAATACATTATTCACAGGAATGTTGTACCAGGGACGCGGCTGTTTCAGCAAATGCAATTGAAGAAATATTTCGTGTAATGGAATTTGTTGAGATCATGTTCAGAAACATGAATCCTTCCATGCTGCATGACCTGGAAAAATATCATCCCGCCGGCTTTAAAAAATTCCTTGAGCATAAAAACAAGTTCCTCTATGAGATGATAAAGAAAAATATTGAAAGAGGGATAAAGGAAGAATTATACCGGCCTGAAATTGACATCGAGATCATGACCCGCTACAGGCTGGAAAGTCTGATGATTGGATTTAATACAGAATTATTTCCGCCTTCAAAATTCAACCTTGCGAAACTTCAGCAGGAGATCATTGAACATTTTTTATATGGGCTCGCCACCTTAAAAGGATATAAACTCATTTTAAAATATAAGCAACAAAGATTAAACAGTTGACCTATGAGATATTTAACGAAAACCATTTTGATCGCTTTGATCCTCGTAAACCTTTTTCATGGAAATATAAATGCGCAGCAGCCGCAACCTCCGCAGGTTTACCAGATCACAGCCAAAGATGCAATAGACATTGCATTTAAAAATTTAGCGGATCTGAAAAATGCAAGGCTAGATTATAAAATAGCCGAAGCAAAGAACAAAGAGTTTACCGGACTCGCATTACCGCAAATAACTGGATCTATGCAGGGAAATCATTATCTCACTTTGCCATTGATCCAATTTCCTGATGGATCAGAAATCCAGATCTATGATGTATTGCGGCAGGAAGGAGTGAAAGATGGATCAGGAAACCCAATTACCAAGAAGGGTGAATTTAACTATCGCAATTTTAGTTTTATAACTCCATGGAATGTGAATGCGGGTCTTAGTGTTAATCAATTATTATTCGAACCACAGGTATTTGTAGGATTACAGGCAAGAGATGAATTGCTGGTTAACAGTGACCTTCAGTTAAAAGTAACAGAAGAAAAGGTAAAAGAAACAGTATACAGAAACTATTATGGTGTTTTAATATCCCAGAAACAATTGGGGTATTTAGTGGAGAGCATTAAGCGATTGGAAAAGCTTGTGCATGATCAAAATGAAATGTTCAAAAATGGTTTTGTGGAGAGACTTGATATTGATAAAACAACTGTTAACCTCAATAATACAAGAACATCTGAGATCCAGCTTCGCACTGCAGTGAACAATGGCGTGGCTTTGCTAAAGATGAATCTTGGTTTAACACAAGCGGATAGTCTTGTTTTAAAAGATACTTTAAGTTCCGAAGGGATCAGACAAGGAATTCTTGAAGATGATTTTAGTTATGAGAACAGGAATGAAATAAAACTTTTAAACAGTGCTATCAAGCTTCAGAATTATGATATACGCCGTCATAAGTTATCTTACTTTCCAACAGTATCCGCCTTCTACAATTTCCAGGAAAATGGCCAGAGACAGGGAGGAGATGCCTCAGGCTCTCAACCATGGTTTTGGTATAATACCAATCTTGTTGGTATTAATCTAAATCTTCCAATTTTCGATGGCTTTCAAAAAAAGAATAGGATCACGCAGTCTAAGTTCACATTGGAAAAGATCCAGAATACACTTGACATGACAAAGAAGTCAATTGATATGGAGAAAACGGTTGCAAGAAACTCACTCATCAATGCAATAGTTGCCATGGATGCACAGGAAGAAAATATGGAACTGGCAGTAAAGGTCTATAACTCCGTAAAGACAAAATATGAACAAGGAGTAGGTTCAAGCTTTGAATCGCTCCAGGCTGATACAGATCTGCAACAGGCACAGTCAAATTATTTCAGGGCAATGTATGAAGCAGCCCTTGCTAAAATTAATTACCTGAAAGCCCTTGGAAAATTGTAATACTATAAACAAAC
>Ga0066652_100000714_pt1 | contig 16281 bp, 13 predicted proteins | sample GraSoiAngelo_101_FD_71413 | JGI IMG/M metagenome (GOLD analysis project Ga0066652, IMG submission 71413) | Grasslands soil microbial communities from the Angelo Coastal Reserve, California, USA - 14_0903_02_30cm | ecosystem: Environmental > Terrestrial > Soil > Grasslands | place: USA...
TCGGCTCGGTCGCCTTGGCGAGCCTAAGCGCAAGCTCCACGAGTTGCACGGGGGAGACGTGGCCGTCGGCAGCGAGCCGACCGAGGGCGCGCGCCGACAGCGCGGCATACTCGTCCGCCCGCAACTCCGCGAATGCCATGGAATGCGTCCCGCTCCTATGCGGCTTCCAGAATCTTGGCCGCTGTCAGTGCGTAGATGCGGGTGGCGGCTTCGATGTCCGAGAGTGCGAGGGATTCGTTTGGCTGATAGACCGGCTCACCACCCGGGCCGAATATCACGGTCTCGCACAGGTGGCCGAAGCTCGCAGTGTCGCCCAGCCAAGAGCCGCCGTGGAACGCGGCAGGGCGGCCTAGGGTCAATTCCCAAGCCGATTTCAGCGCGGCAACAACGGCTGCGTCGCGATCGACCATAAACGAATTCTTGACGTCGGCCTCGATCACCTCCAGCACGATGTCGCCGTCGCGTGCTTTGGCACGGTCGAGCGCGCCTTGAATGATCGCCTTGACCTCCTCGATAGGTACTCCCGGCTGCGGCCGGGTATCGACTCGGATGGTGCAGCGATCCGGGATCATGGACGGTCCGCCGGGAAAAAGTCCGCCATAGACGCGGCCGACCGCAATAAAGAGCTCGGGGCCGACGAGGTCCTTCATTTCCTGCGGGATATCCGGGAAGTACTTCAATTTCGACAGCTCGTCGATCACCGGCAGCATTTTTTCGATGGCGTTGATGGCCAGGTATTTGTGGCAGGTATGCGCGGAACGCCCGATAGTGGAAATGTCGAAATAGTAGCGACCGCGGTGCGCAATATAGATACGCATGTCGGTGAGCTCCGCGAGCACGCAATGATCGAATTTATAGCGGCGGAACAGATCGATGCTGCCCGTCTGCTGGCCCATGTGATCGGCGACCGCCGCAAAGGTGATCTTGCCGCGAAAATCGATGCCGCTCTCGACCAAAGTCATGATGCCGCCGATCAACGAGCCGAGCCCGGCCTTCATGTCCATCACGCCGTGCCCGTAGAGTCGCCCGTTCTCGATGGCGCCATCGAATGGATCGCGCTGCCATCCCTCGCAGACCGGCTTGGTATCGAGATGGCCAGTGAACAGCAGGTGGGGACCGCTCTTGCCGCTGTCCACCTCCCACAGCGTGTTTAGGCGGCCCTCAAACGTCTTTTCGCACCAGACCCTACCGATGCCCAGCGACTTGAGCTTGGCCTCAAGGTCGCGCGCGAGCGTGTCTTCTTTGCCATTCGTGCTGTCGATGCGCACCATGTCTTGCGTGAGGCCGATCGAAGTTTCCGCCGCCAACGATGCGCCGACCTTCTCAAACACCAAAGCATTCATCTTTTTTCTCCTGATCTTTCCGTGTGCGCGGACCGACGACAACAGCGGACTTCATGAATGTGCTCATCGCCTCACAGTGTTCCGGCTACCAGACGGCCAGCCACGAGCACCGCCCGATTCTTCGCTCCGGTAGCGACGAGATCCTCGACATCCTCCGCGTCGGCGATCAGCAGATCGGCGCGGGCGCCGATCGCGATGCCCCAGCTCGCGCCGAGACCAAGGATGGCGGCCGGCGAGGCCGAGACTAAGTCGAAGGCGGCGCGGAGATCGGCGAGGCCGAGCTGGCCGGCAGCGAGGGTCCAGCGCGCGACCTCCAGCAGATCGCCGGATCCGATCGGCAGGAAGGGATCTTGGATGTTGTCGGAGGCGGCCGCTACGTTCACTCCGGCCGTGATCAGATCGCGCACGGGCGCGAGGCCGCGCGGCGGCAGCCGCTCGGCCTCGCGGCCCTGCAAGAACAGATTGGCGGCCGGCAGCGTGATGACCGAGATACCGGCTGCGGCGAAGTTGGCGATGATGCGCCGCGCCTCGTCGCGCGGCATCGCACTCAGGGCGCAGCAATGGCCCGCAGTTACGCGGCCCTGCATCCCATGCGCGCGCGTGCGCTCGATCACGGCGTCGAACAGTAGCCGTCCGCAGTCGAGATGCTCGTCCACGTGCATGTCGAGTGGCAAGCCGCTACGCTCGGCGAACTCGAATAACAGATCGAGGAACGCGAGCGGTTCATCGGCATATTGCGGCACCCCTCCGATGGCATCGGCACCCGCCGCAATCGCCGCCTCCAGCCAAGCGCGCGCGGCGGCGAGGTTGCGCGGAGCGTCACTGGTCAAATGCGCGACGACCTGCAAAGTAATGCGGTCGCGCCGGCGCTCGCGCAGCTCTATCATGGCTTCAAACGCGCGTAGACCGCTCTCCGACTCGATGTTCGTGTGGTTGCGGATCGCCACGGTCCCATGCGCCAGGCAAATGTCGAGCGTGCGCTCCGCGCGTCCGATGATGTCCGCGCGTGTGGCCCTCACAGCAAACGTGCGATACGCGGCCGAAGCACCCTCGAGGGTCCCTGCGGGATTCGCGACCAGGCGCCGGGTGCGCGACTTATCCAGGTGCTGGTGCGCATCGACCAAGCCGGGCGTGACCAGCTTGCCGTGCAAGTCGATGACCCGTTCCGCCGCCCCGGGCGGAATCGATGGCATCAGCGCGGTGATCCGGCCGTCCTTTCCGACCGCCAGATCGAGCCGCTCCGGATCCCGGGCGCCGCGGCGAAGCACGCGGCCGTGCGTGAGAAGAAGCAATACGCCGCTCAAGCAAAAGTCCTGAACCACATGATGGTTGCGCGTAGACCGCGCACGGGGGCAATCGTGTTCCTATTGTATACTAATCAGTCTTATGGGTATAATATTTTCAGTGACGGGCACGCGTGCGGCAGGGCCGGCTGCCATTGACGATGCGGGCGCGCTCCCCGCTCGCAAAATGTCAGAGGGTTTACCAATGGTCGAAAAACTGCTCGTCCACAGGCGCGCCGTTCTGCAAGGGGCGATTGGCTTGGCAACTGCCGGCGTTGCCGGATTGCCACCCGCACCCGCGCTGGCGCAGGCCGCTCAAGGCGTCACGGATAATGAAATCCTGATCGGCGCGCTGGGACAGTTAACTGGCCCATTCGCGTTCATCGGGGCGCCCGGGCGTGACAACATCCAAATGGCCATGGAGCACCTCAACGCGGCGGGTGGCATCAATGGACGCAAACTCCGACTGATCTACGAGCATGCTTCGACCCCCGCGGAGTCGGTGGCCGCGGCCAAGAAGCTCGTCGAGAACGACAAGGTCTTCGTGCTTATCATCGCGAGCGGCAGCACCGGCGCCGCCGCGGCGGCCGACTACGTACGGGCCGCGCAGATCCCGACCTACAACACGGTCGGCGCTACTCCGATCATTCGCGAGCCGTTTGCGCGCAACATCTTCCACGGCACGATCCCGCCCGCAAGCGTCACCGGCCAGGCCATGATCGATATCGGTTTCCAGGCGGTGCCCAAGGCCACCAGAGTCGGCGTGCTGGCCGGCACCTATGCGTTCCCGCAGTCGCACCTGGCGGAAATCGAGCCGCGACTCGCCAAGCGTGGCGGGCTCGAGGTCGTGGTCGAGAAGTTCGACGCGGCGGCCCGCGATTATACCGCGCAACTCGTGTCGTTCGCCCGCCGGCGCGCCCAGATCGTGCTGATCCTCGGCAGCTTCACGGAAGCGGGCTTTGCGATCAAACAGGCGCCCGAGAAGGGGCTCACCGACTGCATGTTCGTGCTCGACGGCTCCGCTGTGAACAACGCGGTGATCCCGCTGATCGGGGAGGAGAACACCAAGAGTGTATGGGGGTATTTCAATGCCCCTTACTTTCCGACGCAGGACGACCCGCCGATCGCAGGCTATCGCCGCTTGCTGATTGAGAAGATTGGCACCCTCCCGCAGGGCCGACCCAACATCTATGACCTCATTGGCTACGGCTCCACGTACGTGCTGGCCCAGGTGCTCAAAAAGGCGGGTCGCGGCCTGAGCTGGCCGCGGGTCATCGACGCCTGGGAGACGCTAAATGATGCCAAGCCCTCGGACATGGGCGGCTACGACGTCATTTTCCCGGAAACGGTGACGCCCACCGACCACCAGGGCAACAAGAAAGTAGCGTCTGCCCGCATCATCAACAGCTCGTGGCGGGTGGTTGGATTGGCGTCGTAAGACAGGCGCGATCGCGTGCTTGCCGAGTTCGTAATGGTCGTGGTGGGGGGCCTCAAATTCGGCGCCATCTACTCACTCGCGGCGCTCGGTATCGTCGTCATCCACAAGGCCACGCGCATCGTCAATTTCGCCCACGGCGCGTTCGTCTTGGCGGGCGCCTATGCGACCTACGGCATCGTCGAGGCAATGGGGCTCGGCTACTGGCCGGCGTACCTGCTGGTGCCGATCGTCACCGGCCTGCTCGCCGCGGCGGTCGAACTCGTCACCCTTCGGCCGATTCGCCAATCCGACATGTTCGCGCTGATCACCTCCACCATTTTCATCGGCATTGGACTGTCGGAAGTGTACCGCCTCGTTCAGAACACCGAGATGCTTGGCGTGCCCAATCCGTTCCCCGGTCGCCCGATCTTCATCGGCGATGTCATAATCACGAAGGAGCAGATCTGGGTGTTCGCTGGCGCCATACTGAGCTCGCTCATTGGGGTCGCGATCTTCGGTTATGCCCGGCTCGGCCGCGGGCTGCGGGCGATGGCGGCAAACGTCCGTGGCGCCATGCTCTGCGGCTATTCGACAGACAGTATGAACGCGCTAGCCTGGTTCCTGGGCGGCGCGCTCGCGGGGTTGGCCGGCGTGTTTGCCGCACCCAGCAAGGGCATCTCGCCCGAACTCTCGATCTCGATGGTCACGGCCGGCTTCGTCGCGGCGGCGATCGGCGGGTTCGATTCGTTGCGAGGCGCGCTGTTTGGCGGCCTCATTCTCGGCCTCGCCGAGACCTTCGCGGCGGCTTATGTCTCGAGCGCGATGACCAATGCGATAAGTTTCCTGCTGCTGTTCATCGTGCTGTTATGGCGCCCGGAGGGTCTATTCCCCGAGGCAAAGATACGCGATGTCTAACAAGCGCTGGCGCGCCCTCGCGGGAACCCTGGCGCCGAGCGCCGCGGTTCTCGTCGTCGCCGTGCTAGGCCTCGCGCTCGACACCTATTGGCAATACGTGCTGGCCATCTCCATCAGCGCCGCCGCGACTGGTGGGGCGCTAGCCATGCTGGTCAGCTATGCGCGCTGCATCACCATTGCCACCGGCGCGATGCTGGCGATCGGCGCCTACGGCGCAGCCATCCCGGTCGTGTGGGCAGGCGTGCCCTTTGGCGCAGCCCTTGTCTTTGCCACCGCGCTGGGCGCGTTGGCTGGTTTCATCTTAGCGATCCCCGGGGTCCGCTTCCGCAGCCATAATCTAGCGATGGTGACGCTGGTCTTCCAGTCGGTTGTGATCATCGTGCTACGCGAAAGCAAAGCGCTGACTGGCGGTGCGGAGGGGATCCACGTGCCACCGCCGGTGATCTTCGGCATCTCGTTTGCCGACGACGCCTATTTCTTGCTGCTTTGCGGCCTCCTCTGCGCCCTCGCCGTGCTGCCGATCGCCGTCCTTCTGGCTGGACCGTTCGGCAAGAACTTGCGGGCCCTAGCATCCAATGAGAACACTGCACGCGCCTTCGGCATTAATGTGCGCCACCACCTCATCGCGGCCTTCACCTTCAGTTCCGCATTGATCGCATTCGCTGGCGCGGTTTCCGCCCCGCGCTTTCGCATTATCGACCCCGACAGCTACGGCGTGTTGACCTCGATATTCACGCTGGCCTACCCGATCATCGGCGGTATGGGCTCCATCTGGGGCGGCATTGTCGGGGGCGGCGTGTTGCGGGTCCTGCCCGAACTGCTGCGGCCGCTGGCCGATTACATCGAACTGATTTTCTGCGTGCTGGTGGTCGGGACGTTGACATTCTTTCCGGAGGGATTGGCGTCCGCGCTCTGGACAGGCCGGCGGCGTAGCCGAACGGCCACTTCCAGCTCGGCATCCACGCGCGAATGGCAGGCCCCGCGCATCGCCACGTCGCTTTCCGAGGCGGAATCGGTGGCAGCGGCCGAGGACGAAACATCCGAGCGTCCCATGCTGGAGCTCCACGACATCTCCAAGGCATTCGGAGCGCTGCGCGCGGTGAAGGGCGTATCGCTTACTGTCGCGCCACGTTCGCTGCACGGCCTTATGGGACCGAATGGAGCGGGCAAGACGACATTGTTCAACATCGTCTCTGGGTTCATACCGCCCGACAGTGGCCGCGTGTTGATTTCGGGCATGTCTCTCGACAAGGTGCCCATCGAGCGCCGGATCAGACTCGGCATGAGCCGGACGTTTCAGCATGCTGCCGTGTTCCACCGGCTCTCCTGCCTCGACAACGTCATGATCGGGCTCGGGCGCAATAGCGTACTGCAAGGAGCGACGCGCAGCCTGGCCGCCGCTCTTGATACCGAGGAGATTCGCGCCGAGCGGTACGCGGCGCTGTCGGCGCTGGAGGCGGTCGGGCTCGGCGCCCGCGCCCAGGATGCGGCGGGCACGCTGTCGCTCGGCGACCAGCGCCGGCTCGAAATCGCCCGCGCGATCGTGTCGCGGCCGCGCATCATCCTACTCGACGAGCCGGTCTCGGGTGTGTCGGTGGAAGAGGCACAGCGATTGCGAGAACTGCTCGTAATGATCAACCGCGAGCTGGGTGTCACCATGGTCGTAATCGAGCACAATATCGGATTCCTGGTGTCGCTCTGTCAGCGCATTTCCGTCATGACTGAGGGCCAGATCCTAGCCGAAGGCGATGCCGCCGCCATGGTCTCTGATCCGCGCGTCCGCCTCGCCTATTTCGGTGAGCGGGAGGCGGCGGAGTGATCCTCCAGACGTCCGGGCTGCGGGTCGCGAGCGGACCGATGATCCGTGTCGATGGGCTGGATCTTTCACTCGCGGAGCGCGGCTGCCTCGCGTTGCTGGGGCCGAACGGCGCAGGAAAGACTGCAAGCGTCGAAGCTATCGCCGGCCTCATTCCGAAGGCCGCCGGGCGGGTGACATTTGATGGCTCGGATATTACCGGCCTCGACGCAAGCAAGGTGGTGCGCCGCGGGTTGGCGCTGGTTCCGCAGTTGCGAGAGCTTTTTCCCAATTTCTCGGTGGAAGAGACCTTGCTCGCCGGCAGCCATGCTGCGCGCGGCCGCCCAGCGCTTCCCTTTGAGATGGTCTACGAGCTGTTCCCGCGACTTGCGGAACGTCGCAGACAACTTGCCGGGTCGCTATCGGGCGGCGAGCAGCAAATGCTCGCGATCGGACGCGCGCTGATCACCAACCCCAAAGCCATGCTGCTCGACGAGCCGTCGGCCGGGCTTGCTATCGGAATTGTGCGCGCCTTCGTCGATGCCGTGAAGCGGATCCGCGAATCGGGAGTGGCCGTTCTGCTGGTGGAACAGAATCTCGAGATCGCAGCCGCGCTCGCCGACGATTGCATCGTGCTGGCGGCAGGGCGCGTCGTCTGGCGCGGCTCCGCGCGAGATGCCACCAGCAGCGAGGAAATCCGGCAAGCCTACTTCGCGTGACGCATCGCGCCTCCGGTGCTATCGACCGGACGCGCAGAGCGTGTTGCGGGCCTACTAAAGCCCAGCACGGCGGCAGGCGGCGAGAACGCGATCGGGCCTCAGCGGCAACGAGAATAGAGCCTGCTCGTGGCCAGTGCCTGTGGGATCGATAGCACGAGCTACCGCATTGGCGAGCGCGGCAGCGACCGGAATGATGCCGCCCTCCCCCACTCCACGGACCCCCAATGGATTCGTACTCGAAGGCGAATCCACGTGCAGCACGCGGATGGTTGGGATTTCGGACGCGGACGCCACAAGATAGTCGGCGAGCGAGGCGGTCAGCGGCTGGCCGTCAACATCGTAGATCAGTTCAGAGAACATCGCGCCGCCGATGCCGTCCGCGACTGCACCGATCACCTGCCCGTCGACGATCATGCGGTTGAGCGCCCGCCCGGCGTCGTGCGTGACGACGTAATCGAGCACCCGAACGCAGCCGGTGCTCGGGTCGACCCTGACTTTGGCAACGTGCACAGAAAAGCCGCTGGTGAGCGGCTGCCGCGCTTCGTAGATGTGGCTCGCCTCGAGGGCCGCCTCGCCATCGAAGAGGGCGCCGCCGGGTGCGACCGCGCGCGCGACGGCCCCCACTGTGAGGTCGCTGGCGCGTCCATCGCGAAACCTCAGTTGCGCGTCCGCGATCTCGAGATCGTCGGCGCTGCATTGCAGGAGAACCGCAGCGTGGGTGAGTAGCTTAGCACGTACGCGCTGCGCGGCACCCAGGACGGCGTTCGCGCCCATGACGGCGCCACGGGCGGCGAACGCGCCCCGGCCGAAAGGTAGTAGCCCCGTATCGCCTAGCCGCACCGATACGCTGTCGAACGGCACTCCGAGCGCTTCTGCGCAGACCTGCGCGTAGGTCGTGAACTGACCCTGCCCCTGCGAGGAAATTCCGGAGGCGACCGCCACCGTCCCGTCCGGATCGACACGAACCCGGGCGGATTCAAAATTGACCAACCCGCCGGTCTCGACGCCACATCCGATGCCGTAGGCAATGCGGTCCCCATCCGTCGCGATCTCAACCTGTTCGTTGTAGCCGGCCGCCTCCAGTGCGCTCGCCAATGCACGGGGAAAATCGGCGTTCTCGTAAACTAGATCGTGCCCCAACAAGGAGGTGCCGACGCGGTATGGCATCTCGTGCGGGCGCACTAGATTGCGCGCGCGCAGCGCCGCCGCCGGCAGGCCAATCTCCTTCGCGAGCACATCAATAAGACATTCCAGCGCAAATGCGACCTCCGGCTGTCCGGCGCCACGATAGGTTCCGATCGGCGTCTTATTGGTCCCGATGCAGCGCACCGCGATGGCCATGGCGGGAAAGCGATAGCCGCCGCCGATGTGGGCTGCCGCCACTTCGGCGGTAGCGATCCCGCTGGTAAAGACATAGCCGCCGATATCCACGAAAATCTCAGCATTCAGCGCCGTGAGCCTGCCCTCCGGATCGCAACCGATCTCCAGCTCGACGTCCATCGCGCGCGAGTGCGTAGTCGCCCGCAAGTTCTCGAGGCGGTCCTCGATCCACTTCACCGGTCGGCAGAGCATTCGACTCGCATGCGCGACGATCGATTCTTCCGCGTAGGGACGCGACTTGGAGCCGAAGCCGCCACCCACATCCTCACAGATGACCCGAACGGCGTGCTCGGGCAGCCCGAGGAGAGCAGCGAGGTTTTGTCGCGCGTTATAGTGGGGCTGGGTCGAGAGCCAAGTCTTGAGCAACTGGCGTTCGTTATCGAAATCGGCGACGGCCCCGCGGGTCTCAAGCGGGACGGGAGCTTGCCGAACGAATCGAAAGCGCCGCCGGGTGCGGTGGGCGGACGTCTGCAACGCGCGCGATGCGTCGCCCTTGTGGTGCTTGAACTCCGCGGCGACATTCCCGCTCCATTGCGGATGAAGCAGCGTGCTTCCAGCCGCCGTAGCGCTTTCCATGTCTGGGACCGTCGGCAGGGGCCGGTACTCGACGTCAACGAGCTGCGCAAGGTCCTCGGCGCGATAGCGGTCGACCGCCACAACGAAGACCACCGGTTCGCCGACGAAGCGGACCCGATCGGCGGCCAGGAACTTGGGGAGTCCGTTGCGGATACTTGGATGCCAGTAGCGCACGATCCAGCGCTGATCGTTGAATGGCAGATCGAGGGCAGTGAGCACCGCAAGCGCGCCGGCGGCGAGCGCTCGCGCAGGATTGATCGCGCCGATTTCGGCGTGGGCAAACGGGCTGCGGACGAATGTGCCGTGCGCCATCCCCGGAAGATCGATATCGTCTACGAATCGCGCGCGGCCGCGCAAGAGGCGCGCATCTTCGCGTCGCAACGGATGCTGCCGGACAGGCGCCGTCATGCCGCGATCCCAAGCGTGCCGGCGCGCATGACGTTATGCATGGCCTGACATATTCCCGCGTGGTCAGTCCGCATTGGCCAAGGCGAAAGCTACCTCGGCCAAAACCCTCGCTCCATCTGCGGCATGATGCTCGAGAATGCTCTCCGCTTCGTTGTGGCTGATACCGCCCTTACAGGGAATGAAAATCATTCCAGTCGGGCAGAGGGAATGCAGATAGCGCGCGTCGTGACCGGCACCGGAGGGAATATCCATGCACGAGACCTGGAGGGCAGTTGCAACCGATCGGATGGTCTGACGGATCGCGAGCGGGAATTCGAGCGGTGGCTCGTGCAGCAGCTCGTGCACCGCCACCGCGCATCGTCCAGCGGCGGTGCGACAGACCTCGCCGATCGCGTCTCCGAGCGCGCGCAGCCTTGCCGGATCCGGATGGCGCAGATCGAGTGAGAACACGACGCGCGCCGGAACAACCGACGGCACATTGGGGCTCACGTTGAACATGCCGATGGTGAGTCGCACCACATCCTCATCATCCCAGAGCGCTTCGTGCAAGGCACGCACGATGTCCACGGCAGCGACGAATGCGTCACGTCGCGCGCTGCGGGGCGTCGTCCCGGCATGGTTCTCCTCCCCGGCGACTTCAACCCGGAACGTCCGCTTACCCTGTATCCCTGTAACAATACCGATCGTCTTGCCTTCGAGCTCGAGAATTGGACCTTGTTCGATATGTGCCTCAACGAACGCGGCCGGCTTTGCTCCGAGCGGCCGGTGCGAGACCCGCGACTCCGCCGACATCACTTTGTGCAGCGCAGTCTCGACCGCGATCCCTGTCTGATCGCGAATGCGGAGGATTTCGTCGAGCTCGCGGACGTCGCAAAAGCCCGCCGATCCCATCATGCCCGGTGCGAAGCGCGACCCCTCTTCGTTCATCCAAGACACGACTTCGATGCTTCGGCGCGGGCGCACGCCGCCGGCAATGATGGCTTCGACCGCCTCCAACGCCGCTAAGACGCCGAAAGCACCGTCGAACTTACCACCCGTCGGTTGGCTGTCGATATGCGATCCAATCAGGACTGCGGGGAGTGCAGGATTTGTGCCCCTGTAGCGCAGAAAGAGATTCGCCAGGGGATCGGTCGACGGCTCGAGCCCGATCGCCTCGGCCCAACGCACGAGTTGGGCGCGCGCCGCGATCTCCTCGTCCGACAAAGCTTGGCGGTTGACGCCACCGCTTTCAGTTGCGCCGAACCCGCTGAGGACCATGAGGCGGTCCCAGAGGCGCTCGCCACTCACATGTTGGGCGACTTTCCCCGCTAAATTTTCGGGGCGTCCCGCCATCTCGCGTCAGTCCTTGGCACCCTTTTCCCGACGCGGCTTGTATTACAAAATCGAGCTATTGTATACAGCCGTTGTCCGATGTTGTGACAGGAGGGGCTCTTGGATCTTCAGCTGGCGGGGAAATCTGCGTTGATCACCGGTGCGTCCAAGGGGATTGGCCGCGCGACCGCGCTCACGATGGCAACGGAGGGATGCTCGCTTCACCTTGCGGCACGTTCGGGCAAAGAACTGGAGCAGCTACAGAAGGACATCCACGCGCAGCATCGCGTGGAGGTCGACTTGCATCCCGGTGACTTGTCGACCACTCAAAGCATGATCGCCCTCGCGAAGGCGGTCGGCGAGGTCGACATCCTGATCAACAATGCGGGCGACATTCCCGCGGGGACGATCGAGGCGCTGACCGACGCGGACTGGCGACGCGGCTTTGACCTCAAACTGTTCGGCTACATCAATCTAACTCGGGAAATCTATACCCGTATGAAGAAGCGGGGGTCCGGCGTCATCATCAACGACATCGGAAACTCCGGTGAAAACTGGGATTACAACTACGTCGCCGGCAGCACTGGCAATGCCGCACTGATGTCGTTCACCAGAGCGATCGGCGGTGTCAGTCTCGATTACGGAGTGCGGGTTGTCGGCGTCAACCCAGGTCCGATCGCGACCGATCGGATGGTCCGCATCATGAAGCGCCGGGCTCGAGACAATCTCGGCGACGAGTCCCGCTGGCAGGAATATTTGAAGGATTATCCCGCAGGACGTATGGGTACCGATCAGGAAGTTGCCGATCTGATCACCTTCCTCGCTTCTCCCCGTGCGGGCTATATCACGGGAACAATTGTTACGGTCGACGGCGGTATCGCCGCGTACGGCTCAATTATTAAGCCGCGGCCGGCACGACAATGAGCAGCTTCGCGCAGCGAAACGCTCATTTCGATCGGCTCTTTGCCACCAATAACCTGTTCTGGTTGGGCCAGAACACCAATCATCTGCCGATGCACCCCCGAGTGCGCCAGGCGATGATCGATTCAATCGAGGCGGAAGAATTTCACGCCTATGCGCCACCGGGCGGGTTTACGGCCCTATCCCGCGGCATCGTTGCGGATCTTGGGCTGCCGCAGGATGCCGCGGCGGCGCTCATCACGGATGGCGCGGTGGCCGCACTAGCGACGGTGTGTCGCGCCTATTGCGAACCAGGCACGAATTTCGTGACGACCGACCCGGGCTGGAAATGGCCGATGCAATTCGCGCAGCAGGCCGGCGCCGATGTGCGGGAGATACCTATCTATGACCCCGCCGCGGGGTATCGTCTCACCCCCGCGCAGTTGCGCGACAACGCTGATCGCAATACCCGGATTGTCTATCTGGTTGATCCCAACAATCCGCTTGGGATCTGCTACACACGCACAGAAATGCAGGCGTTCTGCGAGATTGCGCGCGGAGTTGGCGCCTACCTCCTTCACGACTGCACCTATCGCGATTTCGCGGAAAACCACGTCCTGGCCGCCGATCTCTATCCGGAAGGCGCAATCACGATCTACAGTTTCTCAAAATGGTTGGGACTCGCAGGTCTGCGCATCGGAGCGGTGGTCGCCGATCACCGGATTATCGAGCGGCTTGCGCCATACTCGGCGGCCACGCTGGGCAGCAGCGTGGTCGCGCAGCGCGCCGCTCAAGCTGGGCTCGCCGTCAAAAAAGAATGGATGACCGGCGTGCAACGCACGCAGCGCCGCAATCAGGCCGCGATTAAGGAAGCCGTCGACAAGATCCCCGGCTTAAATGTGCCGATATATCCGTCGAACGGCAACTTCGTCATCATCGAATGCGTCGAACTCGGGTTGCGGCCGGAAGCGTTGGCCACTGTGTACGCCCAGCGCGGGATCATGATCCGGCAGGGCTCCTATCATACGCCCAGATTCGGCTCGCGCTTCGTCAAGGTCAGCACCACGGTGCCGAGTGAATGGGTTGACGCATTTTGTCGAGAATTGCCCGACGCCATCAACGCCGCACGCGGCGTCAACGACATCCCGGAGCTATTCTGACCGTCGCATCGCGGCAGCAAATCGGAGTCGCCCAGGCAAGCCTAGCGGCCGCCTTTGGTATCGAGCAGCACTGCCGCGCTTTCGGTCCGCTTATCTCGCATCATCCAGCGGCCGCTTTCGACTTGGGTGAAGAAATCCTGCAGCGCGAAATTGAACAACGCCGGCTCTTCTAGATTGATCGTGTGCCCGGTCTTGGGAAACACCATCAGCCCGGCCGACGGAATAACACGCTTGAGGAACGCGCCGGTGCCCAGGCACGAGCGGTCCTCGTCGCCATGGATGATCAGGACAGGCACCGTCATTCGTTCGAGTTCCGAAACGAGCTCGAACGGGGACGGCCGTCGCGCCTGCACGCCGCGCAACGTCAGCGCCGCACCCTTGGCCGAATGCTCTTAAAGCTGAGCGATGAATTCGTTGAACCCGCGCGGATCCTTCATTTCCAACTGCTCGCGGCCGGGGCCGGAGCCGTAGATCGGCGCAAATTTCTGGGCACCCTCGCTCTCCCACCGCCTCGCCACGATCTCGACCTCTTCGCGAAACTGCGCCGTCTTATCGGGTTCGGCACCCATGCCGGCCGCGCCGATCACGATGCTGAACGCCCGGTCGGGATAGTGAACCCCAAAATGAAGGGCGGCAAAGCCTCCCATCGAAAGCCCCACCACATGCGCCTTCTCAATGGCGAGATGGTTGAGCACGTCTACGGCATCGTCTACTGCTCGCCTCTGCGAGTAGCGCTCGACGCCGTCCGGGACGTCTGAAGGAGGATATCCGCGCGCATTGTACGTGACGCAGCGATAACGGCGGGCAAAATAGCGAACCTGAAGTTCCCATGCCCGGTAATCGCCCGAGAACTCGTGAATGAATAAGATTGGACGACCAGTGCCACTGTCCTCGTAATAGAGCTTCACTCCGTCATTCGTCTTTAGGTGCGGCATGAACGTATCTACTCCTGCTGATCGAGGCGAGCGGCGGTCAAATCGTCCGCCCGGCTTTCATCGCCGAGATCTCCTCATCCGAATATCCGCACTCCGCGAGCACTTTTTGGGTGTGCTCTCCCAGCGCGGGCGCCGGCTGCTCCGACAATTGCGGATAGGAGGAGAAGCGAATCGGCTGGCTGACGAACGCGCATTCGCCGATGCGGCGGATCAGGCCTCGCGCAACGGCTTGCGGATCTTCCACCACGGCGGGAATATCGTTGATCGGGCCGGCCGGCACTTCCGCGGTAGCCAGTATCGACAGCCATTCTGCTTGCGTGTGCTTCGATAGAGCCGAGATCAACGGCGGCTCGAGTTCCGCATGATGCTTGGCGCGCATACTCCCATTTGCGAACAAGGGGTGCGAGATCAGGTCGGGACGCTCGATCGCTCGGCAAAGGCGCCCCCACTGCGCTTCCGTATCCACACAAATTACGATCGGTTCGTCCTTTGTAGGGAATGCCTGAAACGGCGCAATTAACGGATGGCGCGAGCCCAGACGCCTCGGGCGATCACCCGCATTCAGATAGCGCGCCACGGCATTCTCAAGCAGAGCGATTTGCGCATCGAACATCGCAACGTCGACCTGCGCGCCGCGCCCGGTAACCGCACGATCGGCGAGGGCGGCCAAAATTCCGATGCAGCCAAACAGGCTTGCGCCGATATCGCCGATCGACATGCCGACGCGCGCCGGCGGTCCGTCCTCCTCGCCGGTGACGCTCATCATTCCTGACATCGCTTGAATCACCGCGTCGAAAGCAGGCCGCTGGCTATAGGGGCCGCTCTGACCGAAGCCGGAGATCGAGGCATAGACAATACCTGGATTGATACGCGCCAGCGCTTCATAGTCCAGGCCCAGGCGGCGCATGACTCCAGGACGATTGTTCTCCACAAAAACGTGGGCACGCTCGGCCATTCGCAAAAGCGCGGTCCGCCCTGCTGCCTGCTTGAGATCGAGCGTCACACTGCGCTTATTCCGATTGACGCTCATGAAATAGATGCTTTGATCAGCGGCGAACGGCGCGATGCCGCGCGTGAAATCGCCACGTCCCGGCATCTCTACCTTTGTCACTTCGGCCCCGAGCGCGCCGAGCAGCCACGTGCAATACGGACCAGCGAGCATGTGTGTGACATCGAGCACACGCACGCCCGCCATGGGTCCCCTGCGACCGGAGCCTACGGTCTGTTCGGCGTCCCCGGTCTCGGCCTCCAGCTTATTCACCGTGAAACTCCGGTTTACGCTTGCTGAAAAATGCCTCGAGACCTTCTTGGAAGTCCCGACTGCGAAAGATCTCCGCGTACCATGGCGCGCCCGAAGCGACGGTGGCGTTTGGTGCCGTCATAGCCTCGATCATCTGCTTGGTGGCCTTGATGGTCAGCGGGGCGTTCGCCGCCAAGGTCGCGGCCAGAGCATCGACCGTCGACCTGAGGATCTCGGGCTCGACTACCTGGTCGACGAGCCCAATCGCCCGCGCCTCTGATGCGTCGATAAGTTGACCGGTCATCAGCAGCCACTTGGCCTTCGCAGGGCCGACGAGCTGCACCAGGCGCAACGTATCCGGAACGGGGACGATGAACCCGAACTTGGCGACCGGAATCCCGAACTTTGCCGTCCGGACAGCAATGCGAAAATCGCAGGAGGCGGCCACGATCGTACCGCTTCCGACCGCATGGCCCTGGATCATCGCGATGACCGGCTGCGGCGACCCCCGCAGCGCCGATTGAAGCTGCTCGGCGACCGCGTCGTAGCTCAGCGCCGTCTCGGGCGTTGCCAATTGCTCCCGAAACTCACCGACGTCGGCACCCGATATGAAGACACGGTCGCCCGCCCCCGTTAGCACTATGACCCGCACCGAACGCTCGCGTGCCAGGTTCCGGATCTCCTGGGTGAGACGCTGCATGAGCCGCAGGCTGAGCGCATTACGCACCTCCGGACGGTTCACCGTCAGCCACGCTACTGGGCCGTGTCGCTCGACGACGAGCTCGTCCATCTCGGCTCCTTATAGGCGCGGCCTCTAGCGCCGCGCATATCCACTCCCAATCACACCGGACTCGCATACCGATCTGTTCTACGGCGGCCCCCCGGTTTCGATAGCCGCG
>Ga0066652_100000717_pt1 | contig 16273 bp, 11 predicted proteins | sample GraSoiAngelo_101_FD_71413 | JGI IMG/M metagenome (GOLD analysis project Ga0066652, IMG submission 71413) | Grasslands soil microbial communities from the Angelo Coastal Reserve, California, USA - 14_0903_02_30cm | ecosystem: Environmental > Terrestrial > Soil > Grasslands | place: USA...
GAAGGCGATCGTCTTGCCGTCGGGCGAGACGTCGGGCCAGGTCGCGCCGCCGGTCGTGTGCGTCAACTGGCGCGCGGCCCGGGTGACCGCGTCGAACTCGAACAAATTGAACGGCCGATCCCTCGGCGCCACCGCAGCGACGATTGCGCGGCCGTCCGGCCTCCAGGCCGGTGTGGTACTGCGCGCGCCGGCCATCGACGCGACGATCCGGACGCTGCGGCTGCCGACGTCGACGACGACGATTTCGGAAAGCCCTCCGACGCGGTGCCGTTCGACCACAATCGAGCGGCCGTCGGGCGACCAGCGCGGGGCGTCGAACTGCGTTTCGGGTTCGAACACGAGAGTTTCGACAGCGGAGACTTCCGGAGAGGTCGAAGAGCCCGCAGCGTCCGCCTTCAGCCCGACGATCACCAATGCACGCGCGCCGACGCGATCCTGAACCGCGACGATTGTCCGCTCGTCGGGCGACAGGTCCGGCGCCGTCAGCCGCGCTTCGCGCGTGAGCTCGCGGACGCCGCCGGTCGCGCGATCGAGCGCGTAGAGATCGCCGTACAGTCCGACGTTCCGTCGCGCCTCGAACTGGTCGAAGTAAATCGTGCGCCTTCCCGTCGCCGTCGTCGAGCCGAGGAAGCGGCGGATCACCGGCGCCGGCTCGCCCCCGCCGGCCGCGACGCGATTCATCGTCGGGAATCCGTGCGGTGTGGTCGACACGTAGAGGAGGTTCGGCGGGCATCCGTCGCAGACGAATCGATCGAAACGCGGGCCGACGGCCTCGAAACCGTCACGTGTGACGCGCGTGACGTGATCGTCAACGTCTTCGGGCGCCGCGGTCTCCCGTTCCTTCGCTTCGTATGCCCGCCACAGGTCGCCGAGGGTCTCGCCGTACACCTTCTTGAACGATCGCGAGCCGGCGTACGGCAGTTGACCGGCTGTCGACTCGGCGAGCTTCCCGAACGAGTCGTCGCCGAATCGATTGGCGAGGTACTGGTGGAAGCCGAGACCGTACGCGTAGGCACCGCCGCCGCCGGGCCAGTCGGTCAGGCCGCCGTTGATGCGATCGAGCGGTTCGAGCGATCGCTCCCGTGCCGCCTCGCCCACGATGGCGCGGAAGTCGCCGGCGTGCAGGCGGCCGCCGCCGGTCACCGCGCTTTCTTCGAATACGGCCAGCCCTTCGATCTGCCACTGCGGCAGGAACGCGTTGGGAAACGCGAACAGCGATCGGCCGAACACGGTGCGAATGCCGCGCGCGTAGCCCTTCGATCGATCCAGATGGACGATATGCGTGAACTCGTGCGTGAAGACGACGCGCAGATAATCGTCGGTCGCGCCGAGCATGTCGGCGCCGCCCGGCCACGCGGTATAGATGACGATCTCGTCCCTCGGCAGCGGCGTCGCGTAGCCGTTGGCGAGCTCGGTCTGATCCGCAAGCACGACGTGGGTCATCGGGGGCGGCGTGACGCCGAGCGGCTTCGCGAGCGCGCGCCACGTCTCCTCCGCGATCGGCGCAAGACGCATGGCGATCGGCTGGGCGCCCTGATGGAAGTAGACGATGAAGTGCTCGGTGCGCACCGTCCGAAAGCGCAGCGCGGGATCGAACAGCGACGCGGCATGCCCCGGCGTTGCCCACGCCCAGGCGAGCACGCCGAGCGCGCTAGCGAACAGCAGCTTCGGGCGTCTGAACGTCACGCGTGGCACGCGCCAGCACGAGGCACATGAAGAGCGCCGGGAGGCCCAACAGAGCCGCCTCGATGAAAAAGAGTCCGTACGCCTCGAGCAGCGGACGGCCCGCGGTCAGACTTTCGACCCAGACGCCGGAGAACCCCTTCGCGAACTTCCCGACGTAGGTGTACGCGGAGCTCAGCAGCGCGTACTGCGTTGCGGTGTAGCCGAGACTGGTGAGGCTCGACATGTAGGTGACGAGCGCGACGCCGGCGAAGCCGATGCCGAAGTTGTCCGCCGCGATCACGAGGCCGAACACGGTGACGTCGGGCCCCGCCTTCGCGAGCGTCGCAAAATTCGCGATGACGAGCATCTTGAGCACGATGCCGATCATGAGCGTCGGCATGTACCCGAACCGCAGCGCGCTGAATCCGCCCGCCGTGATGCCGACGAGCGTCGCGACGAGCCCGATCGACGCGCGCACCGTGCCGACGACATCCTTCGACAGGCCGACGTCGTGGTAGAAGGGGTTGTACATCGGTCCGGTCATGTACTCCGGCAGCTGGTAGAAGCTGATCATCGTCAGCATCAGCACCGCGAGCCATCCGTACACGCGGAAGAATTCCCGGAACGGACCGATGACCGCATCGGCGAATCCGCGCGGCGTCCAAAGCGGCAGCTCCGCCGTCGACGCCGTGACGCGCAGCGGTTCGGCCGCCATCAGGCTCGCGGTCATGCCGATCGCCATCAAGACCGCCATCACGCCGTACGACGGACGCCATCCGGAATGGTTCGCGATGATCAGGACTACCGCCTCCGACACGAGGATCGCGATCCGATAGCCGAACTGATACGCTGCCGACAGCAGTCCGAGCTCGTCGGAATCCGCCGCTGCCTCGATGCGCCACGCGTCGACGACGATGTCCTGCGTCGATGAGGAGAAGGCGACGAGCAGCGCGAGCACCCCGATCGTCACGAGGCCCGCGCCGAGACCGACCGCCGACATCCCGACGAGACCGGCCGCGATCAGCAGCTGCGTCAGTACCATCCAGCCGCGACGGCGGCCGAGACGTCCGAGCAGCGGCGCGTCGACGCGGTCGATGATCGGCGCCCACAGGAACTTGAACGAGTAGGCGAGACCGACCCACGAGAGAAAGCCGATCGCGCTCAGCGCGGTGCCCTCGTCGCGCAGCCAGTAGCCGAGCGTGTTGCCGGTCAGGAAGAAGGGCAGGCCCGACGAGAAGCCGAGCATCAGCATCGCGGCGACCTTGGGCTGGCCGAGCGATGTGATCACATCGCGTTTGCCGGACTTCATAGCTCTTTTTTGAGCGCCGACAGCAGCGTGAGCGCTTCGAGCGGCGTCATGCGATCGACGTCCACGCCGGCGAGCTTCGCGCGCAGCGCGTCGACCTTCGTGGTGTCGGCTTCGGACGGCCGAAACAGCCCCAGCTGCCGCTGCGGGCTCGACGGCGTGCCGCTGACGGTCGGCCGTCCGCCGCGCGCGAGCTCGTCGCGCTCGAGCGCCGAGAGAATCTCGCGCGCGCGCTCGACGACCGGCTTCGGCAGCCCGGCGAGCCGCGCCACCTGGATTCCGTAGCTGCGATCGGAACGGCCGGGTACGATCTTCCGGAGAAAGATGATGTCGTCCTTCCACTCGCGGGCGGCGACGTGGAAGTTGACGACCCCGGGCGTCGCGTCGGCGAGATCCGTCAGCTCGTGATAGTGCGTCGCGAAGAGCGTCTTCGGACGCGCCGTCGGGTTCGTGGCGAGATGCTCGGCGACAGCCCATGCCAGACTCAGCCCGTCGAAGGTGGCCGTGCCGCGGCCGATTTCGTCCAGCACCACGAGGCTGCGCGACGTCGCGCAGTGCAGGATGTTGGCCGTCTCCTGCATTTCGACCATGAACGTCGAATGGCCGCGCGCGATGTTGTCGGACGCCCCGACCCTCGCGAAGATGCGGTCGACGATTGGGAGCTTCGCTTCGCGCGCCGGCACGAACGATCCCGCCTGCGCCATGACGCAGATCAGCGCCGCCTGGCGCAGATAGGTCGACTTGCCGCCCATGTTCGGGCCCGTCAGAATCATCAGCTGCGACGACGATCCGTTCAACGAGAGATCGTTCGGAACGAAGGCGTCGGTGCTCAACCCGGGGGCGCCTGCCCCGCGGGCCGCTCCGGTGCGGTGTTCGACGACGGGATGACGGCCGTCGGTAACGAGCAGCTCGTCGCCGTCATGCACGTGCGGCTTGATGTAGTTGTGGACGGCGGCGTCCTCGGCCAGCGCGGCGAGGACGTCGAGCGCGGCGAGCGCCCGTGCGTCCGACTGGACGCGCGGCGCCTCGGCGGCGACCTGGCCGCGGAGCGCGTCGAACAGCGCGAGCTCGCGCTCGAGAATCTTCTCGTCCGCGCCGAGAACCTTCTCTTCGTATTCCTTCAGCGCCGGCGTGACGAACCGCTCGCCGCCGGCGATCGTCTGCTTCCGGTGGTAATCGGGCGGCACCGACTTCAGGTTCGATTTCGAAATCTCGATGTAGTAGCCAAAGACGCGGTTGTAGCGGACCTTGAGCGACGCGATGCCGGTGCGCGCGCGCTCCTGTTCCTCCATCGCCGCGATGACCTGCTTGCCGGAGCGGCTGATCGTCCGCAGTTCGTCGAGCTCGCGGTCGACGCCGTCGCGCGCGAAGCCGCCGTCGCGGGCGAGAGCCGGCGGCTCGTCGACGATGGCGGCGTCGATCGCGCGGCGCACGTCGGCGACATCGTCGAGCGTCGCGACGAGCGAGCGCAGGAGCGGTGACTGGCAGCCCTCGAGCACGACGCGCACGCGCGGAACGACCGACAGCGACTGCTTGAGTCCCACGAGGTCGCGCGGACCGGCGGTGCCGAGAGCGACGCGCGCGATGAGGCGCTCGAGATCCTGGACCGTCTTCAGCGTCTCGCGCAGCTTGCCGCGGTCAATCGTGCGGAACGTCAGTTCCTCCACGGCGTCGAGGCGATCCCGGATGGGTTCGAGCGCGACGAGCGGCCGCAGCAGCCACGAGCGGAGCAGCCGGCTGCCACTGGAGGTCACGGTGCAGTCGAGTTGATCGAGGAGCGACCCGTCCCGGCCACCCTCGGAGCCGTCGATGATTTCGAGATGCGCGACCGTCGTCGGATCGACGAGGAGCGCGTCGGCGCGCCGGCGGAACACGATCGACCGGACGTGCGCGAGATCGACCTTCTGGGTGCCGCGCAGATGATGGACGAGCGCGCCGGCGGCGGCGGCGGCCGCGTTCCGGCCATCGAGCCCGAAGCCCTCGAGGCCGGCGGTTCGCATCTGATCGATCAGCGCGCGGCGGGCGGTTTCGTAGTCGAACGCCCAGGACTCGATCGTCGTTACCGGGATGCCTGTCGCCGCGATCGGCGCCGGGAGGCTCGGCGATCCGTTGTCGGGCTGCGCGGCGATGATTTCCCGGGGCCGGAGCAGCGCGAGCTCATCGACAAGCGCCTGCAGCCCATCGTCGCCGGCATATTCCGCGGCGCTGAACTCCCCGGTCGACAGATCGAGCAGCGCGACCCCGAAGAGTGGGGCCAGTCCTTTGGGACCGGATGCGATGGCCATGATGAACGCCGGTTCGCGCGCGTCGAGGTAGTTGACGTCCGTCAGCGTGCCGGGCGATACGACGCGCGTCACCTCGCGCTTTACGATGCCCTTCGCCTTGCGCGGGTCTTCGACCTGATCGCAGACGGCGACGCGGAAGCCTTTGCGCACGAGGCGGGTGATGTACCCGTCGACGGCGTGGAACGGCACGCCGCACATGGGGATGCCGCCGCCGTTGGCGTCCTTCGCGCGCGAGGTGAGCGTCAGCTCGAGCGCGCGCGCCGCGACGAGCGCGTCCTCGTAGAACATTTCGTAGAAGTCGCCCATGCGGAACAGCAGAATCGCGTCCCTGTTCTGCGCCTTCGCGTCGAGGTACTGACGCATGGCGGGCGTTGCCGACGCTGACATATGCTTGCTGCAGTTTAATCCACGACGCTTTCAGCCATCAGCCATCAGCCATCAGCGATCAGCCATTGACGGTGTGAGAGTACTGAGCCTCGACACGACGACTCGAGAGGGAAGCGTGGCGCTCGTCGAAGACGATCGCATCGTCGAGGTGCGGCGCGGCGACGCGTCGCGAAGCCACGCCGAACGTTTGCCGGGCGACCTGTTGTCGCTCGTCACCGCGCACAGGCTGACCTTCGGCGACGTCGATGTCTTCGCCGTGGCGGCGGGGCCCGGATCGTTTACCGGACTGCGCATCGGCATCGCAACCATTCAGGGCCTCGCCGTTACCACCGGGAGGCGTGTGGTCGCCGTGCCGGTCCTCGACGCGCTGGCGCAAGCGGCGAGCGTCGGAGAACCGGGAACGGGGAACCGGGCACCAGGAACGCTGGTCGCCGCATGGGTGGACGCGCATCGCCGCGAGGTATTCGCCGAGGCGTTCCGCGTCACGAGCGCGCCGCCGTTCGAATCGACGCGGCTGGAAATCGTCGACGCGATCCGCGTCGGCCCGCCGACGGCGATTCTCGATGACCTGCGGCGCACGCCGTCCTCCGCGCGCATGGTGTTCGCCGGAGACGGCGCGGTGTTGTACGCCGCCGAGATCCGTGCCGCGCTGCCGGCCGCCGAAATCGCGGCGGCCTCGCCCGTCGCCGGCGCGATTGGCCTGATGGCGGCTGCCTGCGCTCGCCGCGGCGCCACAATCGATCCTGCCGCGATACAGCCCCTGTACGTCCGCCGTCCCGACGCCGTCATCGCCCGCGAGGCACAATCATGAGAGGAAGGTGTGGGACGGAACCTCACATATGAGCTGGACAATCGAGCCGGTGACGTCGCCCGATGAGATCGACGACGTGATGGCCATCGAGCACGAGTCGTTCACGAACCCGTGGACGCGCGAGATGCATCTTGCGGAACAGGAACACCGCAGCGTCGCGTTCTGTTATCTCGCGCGCGGCGCGGACGGCGCGGTCGCGGGTTTCTGCTCGTTCTGGCGCGTCGTGGACGAACTGCACATCAACAACCTCGCGGTGCGGCCAAGCCTGCGGCGTCGCGGCGTCGCGAGCGCGCTGTTGCGGCATATTCTGGCGGAGGGGGCGCGCCGGGGCGCGATCCGCGCCACCCTCGAGGTCCGGCGATCGAACGAGGCGGCCCGGGTCCTGTATGAACGGTTCGGGTTTTCCGTATCCGCAGTGAGACACGACTACTACACGCACCCGGTGGAGGATGCGCTCGTGCTCTGGCGCCAAGGTCTGGCTTGAAACGGTCCGGGGCCGTGTGATAGCTTCGCCCCGATCGGAATCGATCATGCAGCCGCAAGGGAAGTCCCATCGTTCGAGAACCCCCCGCTTAATCGATGTCCAAGGAGGCGGCGTATGAATGTCCAGTCGCAGGATCTGCGAGCACAGCTGATGCAGACCGACGCGGAGTTTTCCCAGCTGGCGAACAAGCACCACGAACTCGACGATCGACTGCACGAACTGACCGCCAAGCATTACCTCTCTGAACCCGAACAGCTCGAAGAAGTCACCCTCAAGAAGCGGAAGCTCCAGCTCAAGGACCGCATGGAAGACATCATGCGGCGACACCGTCAGCAAAGTTAGTTGCGCCTAGACCGCGCAGGGTTTCCTTTCATCGGCGGCGCGCTCGCGATCGGCCTGATCGCGGGCGTCGCGGCCGGACGCGTGTGGGCGCTTCCGTTCGTCGCCGTCGCGCTGTTCTTCGCGTTCTTCTTCCGCGATCCCGATCGGACCGTTTCAACCGGGGACGATGACGCGGTGCTGTCGCCGGCGGACGGGCGCGTGATGATCGCCGGTCCGGCGCTGCCCGACGCGACGCCGCCCGGCACCTGGCAGCAGGTGACGATCTTCCTGTCGCCGATGAACGTGCACGTCAACCGCATCCCGGTCAGCGGGCGCGTCACGCGCGTCACCTACATGCCGGGAAAATTCCTGCCGGCGTACCGCGAGAACGCGGGATCGGCGAACGAGCGCAGCGAGATCTGGATCGATCACAAGGGGCAGACGATCGTCGCGCGGCAGATCGTCGGCGTGCTGGCGCGTCGCGTGGTGTGCCGCGCGCAGAATGGCGCGGAAGTGCGCGCGGGCGACCGGTTTGGCATCATGAAATTCGGATCGCGCATGGACGTGTTTCTTCCGCCGAGCGCCGCGATCCGCGTCCGTCCGGGCGATGCCGTCCGCGGCGGAGTGACGATCATCGCGGTGCTACACTAACGGCCTCTGACCCGCCTCGAAAGGGTCAGAGGTTGCCTGCACCCTGTTAAGCCGGCACCCGGGGGCAGAGGTTGCTGCATATGCCCAACGGCGAGCATCCGAGCTCGTTCTTCCTGCGCCGCGCCAGCGATCGACCGCGGCCGCGGCTCCGCCGGGGCGTCTACATCCTGCCGAGCCTGTTCACGCTCGGCAACATGTTCTGCGGCTACGCCTGCATCGTCTATTCGATCGGACAGCAGTTCGAAACCGCGGCGCCGTTCATCGGCTTCGCCATCGTGCTCGACATGCTCGACGGCCGCATCGCGCGCATGACGGGGACGGCAACGCCGTTCGGCGTCGAGCTCGATTCGCTCGCGGACATCATTTCGTTCGGGATCGCGCCGGCGATTCTGTCGTTCTCGTGGGGGCTGCAGCCGCTCGGACGGCTGGGATGGGCGGCCGGTTTCATGTTCGTGACGGCCGCGGCGCTGCGGCTCGCGCGCTTCAACATCCAGAGCGGCTCGGGCGGCGACAAGCGCTACTTCGTCGGGAGGCCGAGTCCCGCCGCGGCGGCCGTCCCGGCGGCGACGGTCTTCGTCTACCCGTATCCGTGGGTGCAGTACGACTTCCGCGAAGCGCTGCCGGCGCTCGCGATGGTGCTCGTCCCGGCGGTGTTGATGGTCAGCACGATCCGCTTCCGCAGCTTCAAGAACATCGACACGGAGGCGCGGCGTCCGTCGCGCGTGCTGCTGCTGGTCGCCTTCGGCTACATGCTGATCATCACGCTGCACAGGTACGTGCTCGTGATGATGGCGTACACCTATCTCTTGTCGGCGTTCGTCGAGATGGCGGTGACGCGGTTCCGTCACCGCGGCGGCCGCCAGACACCCGCCGCGCCCGGGCCGAGGCCTGTTTAAGACGATCACGACTGAAAACACCGACGCGGCGAGCCGGCAGCAGCTGGCCGCCGGAGTTCAAGGGTGGGCCGGGCGGGCCCGCAGGACACCAAGCTGCACGAGCACCGAGGTGAAGTCGTAGAGCCGCCGCTCTTGCGCGATCCGGCCGTCGCGCATGTCGAACACGACCACCATCGTGAAACTGATCTGCCGGTTCGACGGCGGAACGCCGAAGATTTCGCCGACGTGCGTCGCGCGAACGGTATGGACGTCGATTGCCTGATCGTTTTCGATGACGCGCGCCTCGAGCATGTTGGTGATGCCGGCGTAGAGCCTGCCGGCCTCGAGGTACGATTCGCCGATCTCCGTGTGGCCGACGAACGCGCCGAACATCGGGCTGATGACCGTTGCGTCGGGCGTATACAGACCCGGAACGGCGGAAGGATTACTGGCGACCTGAGCGGCGATCCAGCGGTCGAGCACGGCGGCGATCTCGTCTCGCGTCATGGCGACCTCGCAGGCCGGGAATCTTACCCGATTTCGTTTGGCAGTCTGATGGTGACCGTCGTCCCGGCGCCGCGCCGACTCGAGACCTCGATCGTTCCGCCATTCAGCTCCACGTTTCGTTTGGCGATGGTCAACCCGAGTCCGGTGCCGGTGGCCTTCGTGGAAAAGTACGGCTCGAAAATCTTTCCAATCGACTCCTGGTCCATCCCGACGCCGGTGTCGGCGACTTCGATCACCGCCCCTTCGGCTCGCCCGTCGGCGCGCTCGCTCAGAGCGGGCCGCGTCGTGATGGTCAGGCTGCCTTTGCCGGGCATCGCGTGCAGTGCGTTCTCCACGACGTTGGTGAGCGCGCGGGCGAAGAGCGTGCGATCGATGACCGCCCTGGGCAGTCCCGGAATGGTGTCGACCGTGATCGCGATGCGGCCGGCGAGGCCGGTGCGGTAGGGTTCGACGACTTCGTCGATGATCTCGCCGACGGCGGTCGGCTCCGGCCGCGGCGTGGGCGAGGACGCGAAGCTCGAGAACTCCGTGCTGATCTGCCGGAGCAGTTTCACCTGCGACAGAATCGCGTTGACGCAGTCGTCCAGCACCGGAGACAGCGGGCGCCCGCGATCCTGGTTGACGCGCTGCGCGTGCTCGGCGGAGAGCTGAATCGGCGTCAGCGGATTCTTGATGTCGTGCGCGACCTGCCGCGCCATGTCGGCCCACGCTTCGAGCCGCTGCGTCCGCTCGAGCTCGGCGCGCTGGCGTTTGAGATCGGCGGCCATCTGGTTGAAGTCCTCGACGAGCCGCCGCAGCTCGTCGGACGAGGTCGCCGCGATGCGGGCGTCGAGATCGCCGCGCGCGATGCGCCGGGTGGCGCGCGTCAGACGGCTCACGGGATCCGCGATGCGTTCCGCCATCCAGTAGCCCAGCGCCGCGCCGAGCAGACAGAACAACACCGCGCCCGAGACGACGAGCCGGTCGAGCTCGTCGATCTGCTGCTCGATGTCCTGCTGCCGGTTGGTGAGCGGCACGGTGACGATCGCCTCGCGGCTGCCGGCGTGGACCGGGGCCGCCGCGACGCCATAGCTCGCGCTGCCGATCGTCTCCTCGCCGACGAACGCCGGCAGTCGATCGAGCACGATCGCGCGGTAGACGTCGCTCGGCGTGCGCGTGGACAACGTCTGCGACGCGAACAGATCGCGCGCGCTCGTCGCCTGGAGCCGCTGGCGATCGAAGAGATTCACGTCCTCGGCGATGGCGCGCTGGACGAGCACCATGACGTTGTCGTCGATCGCGCCGAGCGCGCCGGTGCCTCGCTGCTGCAGCGTCGCGTAGTCTTCGACGAGCCGCTGCGCCGTCGTCACGGTCCGGCCGCCCGCCTCCTCGGCGCCCGCGAGCAGCTGGTTCTTGAAGTAGGTGCGCGTCGCCGCGGCGAGGATCGCGACGGGCACGACGACCGACGCCACGAACGCGAAGAACAGCTTCAGGTAGAAGCTCGATCGCACTTCGCGAAAGAGCGCCCGGCCCGTCGCCGGCGCGCCGACCGTCGTCGATCCGAACAGCGTCGCCAGCGTCAGCAGGCAGACGTAGCCCACCGCCGTCAGCAGCACGAGCTCCGCGAGATTCGTGAAGTGGCCCGTCGCGGTGATGATCGGATAGCCCAGGGCGTAGACGCCGACGCGATCGTTCTGCAGGAAGACGCGGAACGTGTCGTCGCCGCGCGCGACCGACGTCCAGAACGGCTCGCGCGACTCGACCATCCGCGCGAACGCATCGTCGGGCATGGGCCACACGCCGGCGCCGCCGGCGTAGAGCGGCGCCCGGCTCCAGCCGTACATCGCGAACTCGACATCGCGCCCGAACACGCCCTCCGATTGCGCCGCCCACGAGGTCCGGGGCGGCTCACCGAACGGTCCGCGCGGCCGGCTGAGCGTGAGCGCCTCCGGATCGCGCATCGCGCGGACCACGATGCCTCCGACGATGCGCGAGCCCTCGCAGATGCCGCGGCTGGTGCGCAGTACCTGCCGTTCGCTCGATCCGAAGGGCGAGACTTCGTCCACGAGCTCGTCCCAGTCGCAGCTCGTCGCGATGTAGGGCGACGTCGAGTACTCCGGCAGGTGCAGCGCGAACGGGCTGACGAGACGGCCGTCCGCCGTGAAGAGCTCGACCGACGAGGTGAGCCGCGACGTGCCGAGCTCGGTGCGCGACCACACGAGATAGGCGCGATCGGTCGTCGGCGTCGCGGTGTCGAACCCGGTGACGAAGTCGGCGAGCGCGCGCATCGAATCGATCTCGACCAGGCTGCGCCGCAGGCGGCGCTCGAGATCCTGCTGCTGGCTGGCGACTTCCGGCGCGAGCACCGTCGCGACGAGCCGTTCCTTGGCGTCGGTCGCGAACGTGACGATCGATGGATAGAGCGCGACGGCCGGCGCCAGCAGGGCGAGGAAGACCATGAAAATGCGCGCGGACTGCGACGCGCGCCGGAACCGTCCGCCGACTTCCGCGACGGTGATCGCCGAGGCGCCGGCGACGATCAGCGCGACCGCGACCGGCCCGGGCGGCAGCGGCGCGACCGCGCCGTCGGCGACGGCGACCGCGGCGGCCGCGCCGCCCAGCCACGCGGCGATGGTCAGCGCGGTCCACGACGGGTCGCGACGCGTGCGGACGATCCGCGACGGATACAGCGCGACCGCGGCCGCGAGCCAGATGACCGCCGCGTGGAGCAGGATCAACGCGAACGCGAGCGCGAGGCGCGGCCCGCTGACCGGATGGAGCGAGAAGTGCAGCAGGTCGATGCTGGTGTGCGAAACGATCCGCTGCAGCCCGAGGTCGTACGCCCACAGCAGGACACCGTCGATCGTGCCGGCAGCCGCATAGATCGCGGCGACGATCACGCGCGCACGCGGCGTCGGTTCGAGGAGGGGCGGACGCCGTGGCGTCGCGCGCCGCCGACTGACGTCGTGCACGACGATGGCCGCGAGCGCCGCGCCGAACGCCGCCGTCAGCAGCAGCTCGGCCGGCGAGGTGAACGATCGCGCGCCCGTGATCCAGACGCCGGCGATCCACAGGAGCGCACGCACCAGGAAAAGCAGCGCGATCACGACAGCCGTCGCCGCCGCGTACGCCGGCGCGGTGCGCGCGCGGGTGCGCCGCTCGATCAGCGGACCGACGCACGCCACGAGCGTCAGCGCGAGGATGCCGAGCACGGCGGCGGCGGTCAGGCGATTCCAGCGCTCGCGCTGACCGGAGAGATCGGCCGCCGCCACTTCCGCTTCGACCAGCACGCCGCCGCCCACGGACGGAACCGGAAAGGTGAACGCGGACTGATTGCGCGAGCGCGTCGGCCGCGCGGCGGCTGGACGGTCCGCGACGCCCGACTGCCGCAGCCGCACGGGCGCGATCGACGTGGCGATCAGGAACGCGTCCGTGGCGGGTGAGGGCTCCACGTCGGCCGCAATCGACTGCTCGGCGACGACGGCCGCGGGTACCGCCGCCGTCTCGACGCCTGCCGCCGCCGCGACGGCGATCGGCTCGACATGGACCAGGCGCGGGCCGAGCGCCGACGGCACGAGCAGGACCGTCGCCGGGCCGAGCGTGCGCTCCTTCGGCAGATCCGAGACGCGGCCCGCCCAGGCGATCGGCGTGCCGCTGCGATCGTACACCGTCGCGCCTGCCGCGCCCGCCGACTCCGCGGGCAGCGCCTGCGCGACGACGTCGAACAGGCGCCGGAGCGCCGCCTGATCGCGCGGCGCGCCGCGGATGGCGTCGTGCTCGGCGGCGATGCGTGTCGCGATGGCGCGCAGCGTCCCGGCGATGCCGTCGACGCGCTCGCGAATCTCGCGCTCGACGCGCACAGCCGCTTCCGCGTCGGTCGCACCGAACCGCGCGCGGCCGATCCCCCAACCGGCCAGCGCGACCGCCAGCGCGGCGACCACGCCGGCGCGGACGATGCGCAGAAGTTGAATCACGTCAGGCCTCAGGATACACGGGTGCGACGGAGCGGGCGATGGGGCCCTGCGCCGTGCGTCCGGGAGGCAAGGGGCCCGGGAGTAAGATTGAAATCGATTGAACCTGAAGCACCTGTTCAAGCGCGGCGCCCTCCTCGCCGCCGCGAACTGGCAAGTCATCGCGATCCAGTTCGTCACTGAAACGGCGTATCAGACGCTCCTCGCCGTTCCGATCATCGGCGCGGCGGTGCTCGTGGCCGTCCTGCTCGGCGGCGACCTCGCCGAACTGCTGCAGGGATCGCTGCGCGACATCTTCACGACGATCGCCCACGCGCTCGTCGTGGAACCGATCGCGCTCGCCGCGTTCGTCGCGTCGTTCACGCTCGTGCTCCTGGGCGGATCGGCGCTGACCTTCGTCGTCAAGGCGGGAACCGTCGACGTGCTGATTGCCGCGAACGCGGCGTCCGGGCCGATCGAGCGCGAGCCGCTGACGTTCGAAACGCTCGCCGCGGGATCCCGCTTTACGCTCGCGCGGTTCACCGGCGGCTGCGCCCGCCTGTCGCGGCCGTATCTCCTGCTCGGACTGCTGCTGCTGTGCGTGTACGGCGTTTCGCTCGCGGCTTACGTCGCGTTCGTGTTCTACGGCTACCGGAGCGGGAACGGGCAGTTCTTCATCGTCGGCTGGACGTTCGTCGCCGCCGCGGCGACGGCGCTGCTGATCGTCTGGTTCACGCTCGTCAATCTGTTTTACCTGCTGATGCAGATCGCGATCGCCGTCGAGTCCCTCGGCATCGTCGACGCCGCGCGCGCCGCGCTCCGGTTCACGCGTGCCGAGTTCCGCGAGCTCGCGTCGGTGTTCCTGCTCGTCGTCGCGCTCGTCGCCGTCGCGACGCTCGCCTCGTGGCTCGCGTGGTCGGGCGTGGCGCTGATCGCGTTCGTGCCGCTCATCGGCCTCGCCGTGGTGCCGCTGCAGATCGTGGCGCTGGTGCTGCGGGGGCTGTTGTTCGAATACCTCGGCCTCGCCGCGCTCGGGACCTATCTGACGCTGTACATGTCGTCGCCGTCGCGGCCGTTCAGTCGCGTCATTGCTGCCGGGGCTGCCGGGGCTGCCGGGACTGCCGGGGCGCCGCTTGCGTCGACGCGGCCGGCAGGACCGTAAGCGCGCCGGGCAACAGGCCGAGCGGCGACGGCGTCGGGTCGATGCCGCGTCCGACGAGCGACACCGCCGCGCCCTTGGCGAGGTCGGCGGCGACGAGGACGACCATCGGCTGGCCGTTCGCCGGATCCACGACGACCTGCGGCGGCGCGGCGAGCTCCGGTGCGGTCGTCAGCGAGCCGACCGCCGCGCCGTCCCTGGCGTTGTACGTCGACAGCGCCGTGGCGGGACCGGCGGCGATGATCGTGGCGCCCGCGAGGACGGGGCCCGCCGTCGGGCGCAGGGGCAGCTGCTTGAGCCACTGCTGCACCCCGGTGCGCAGACTGAACGCGCGCAGCGTGTTGTCGAACGAAACGAAGTACACGCGATCGACGTCGTGCGCGGGCACGCCGATGACGTCGGCGCCCGTCACATGTCTCCACTCGACGACGCCGCTCTCGGCATTGATGCAGTAGGCGTAGTTGTCGGTCGAACCGAGATAGATCCGTTCGTCGAGCGCGAGGATGTCGTTGGGATCGCCCCCGAGGAGCCGGCTCCAGACGTCCTCGCCCGTTGCGACGCGCAGCGCGACGACATGCGCGTTCGCGAGAGGGACGTACACGCGATCGGCGGCGAGGGCGGGGCGCGCGTGGAGCGCAACGCCCAGTGCGCGTCGCCAGATGGGGCGCCCGTCCTTCGCGCTGACGGCGACGATTGTTCCGTTCGCGGTCGCGAGCACCAGCCAGCCGTTGTCCCAGACCGGAGCGACTCCGAGCGTTTCCTCGAACGGCAGCCGCCATGCCGTCGAGCCGTCCTGCGCGCGCAGGGCGACGATGGCGTCCTTCTCCGGCACGAAGACGAGATCGTCGCCGCAGGCCGGCGTGAGCGTCGGCGCGACGGCGGCGATCCAGCGCTGCGTCCCGGTCTTGATGTCGTACGCCACGAGGCGGTCTCCGGCGATCGAAAAGTAGCCGCGTGTCTCGTCGTACGCGGGCGTCTGCGTCAGCGCATTGTTGAGCGCGAGCGTCCAGATGGCGCGGGTGGGGAAGAAGGCGAGCGGCTTGCTGGTCTGCGCGTGCGAACGCGCGGTCGCGCAGGCGGCGAGCGCCGCGGTCAACGTTGCCAGCGCTCCCAGGGCAAATGCACGACAACATCTGGTAGTCCGCACGGGATCCACCCGCTATAATAGCGTTGTCCGCTGGCCGTCTTCGTGACCCATCAAAGCCTGATCGTCCTGGATTTCGGTTCACAGTACACGCAGTTGATCGCGCGGCGCCTGCGCGAGCTGTCGGTGTATTCGGAAGTCTGGCCGCCGGACACGCCGGCGTCGACGATCGCCGCGCGCACACCGGTCGGCATCATCCTGTCGGGCGGACCCAAGAGTGTGTCGGATCCGGGAGCGCCGCAATGCGATCCGGCGCTGTTCGACCTCGGCGTGCCGGTGCTCGGCATCTGCTACGGCATGCAGCTGATGGCGCACGCGCTCGGCGGCAAAGTGGCGCCGGCGCCGCAGCGCGAATTCGGACACGCGATGGTGAACGTCACGGGTGAGGGCGCGTGCGCGGCGCTCTTCCGCGACGTGCCTCCGGAAATCCGCGTCTGGGCGAGCCACGGCGATTTCGTCGCGGCCGCGCCGGCAGGATTCCAGGTCGTCGCGACGAGCGCCAACGCGCCCGTGGCCGCGATGTCGGCGCCGGAGCGATCGCTGTACGCGATTCTGTTTCATCCCGAAGTCGTCCACACGGATCGCGGCCTCGACATCCTGCGCAACTTCGCGTTCGGCGTCTGCGGCTGCACCGGCGACTGGACGATGGCGTCCTTCATCGAGGAGGCGACGGCGAAGATCCGCGCGAAGGTCGCCGGGAGCGATACCGGACGCGTCGTCTGCGCGCTGAGCGGCGGCGTCGACTCCAC
>Ga0066652_100000718_pt1 | contig 16272 bp, 8 predicted proteins | sample GraSoiAngelo_101_FD_71413 | JGI IMG/M metagenome (GOLD analysis project Ga0066652, IMG submission 71413) | Grasslands soil microbial communities from the Angelo Coastal Reserve, California, USA - 14_0903_02_30cm | ecosystem: Environmental > Terrestrial > Soil > Grasslands | place: USA...
CCTGATCCCCGGAGCAACGTATTACCGCCTCAAGATGATTCAAACTGGAGATGTTCTCAAATATTCCGAGGTTGTTAAGGTACTTATCGCCAAAAAGGATGAAGAGTTACTGGTAACACCGGGCAATGGATTGATAATAATGCCTAATCCGGCCAGCTCCAATTTCTCGATTCAGTACGATGCCAGGCAAAGCGGCACGGTCGACATCCGGATAACTGATGTCAATGGTAAAGTGATCTCGACGATTCATGAAACTGTGAACAAAGGACAAAACATAATTTATATCCAAAGCCAGCCTTCCTGGAAACCCGGAACGTATGTGATCACTGCACAGCAGGGGAGTGATACGAAGAAGGGAAAACTGATGAAGATTAAATAACAGAGCGAGAAACAAAATGGGAAAGAGAAACAGAGCGGAGAGCGAAGAAGAATAGAGTGGGAAACAGCGCGAGAGCGATACGAAGTACAAATGAACTTCATATTTTGAACCGCTCTCGCTCTGTTCCTCCGCTCCTCAAAAAATAGGGTCTTCAATTTTTTTAGAAACGGCCAATTAGTGTAACACCGTACGTCTTGGGGTTTCCCAAATGCACAGCGCCGAAATCATATGCATAAGCGATATACTTTTTATCAGCCAGGTTCCTGCCCCAGAACATTAATTCGACCTTTTTAAAAGAAACACCAAACCGGGTGTTGAATAGACTATATCCATCCTGGGAAATATTATTGGAAAGATCAAAATATTGTTTGCCGGTATAAAGCCATTCTCCGCGGACAACCAGCTTCCATTGTTGTTTTGATCCGAGATCGAAACCGTATTGCAACGCTAACATAGAAGTTACGTCGGGAGTAAAGACCTGTCTTTTGCCATCCAGGTCGACTGTCGATCCGTTTTGAGATAGTTTCAACGTTTTATAAGTAGCATCGGTATAACCAAAATTATAATCGGCCTGTAATCCTTTTACAGGTGTTGAAGACATCTCCAGCTCAATTCCCTTGCTGGTTAATTTTCCTGCATTACGAGTGACAGTTATTGCATCGGGCAATACAAGCGTAGGCACTTGCGCATCGTTCACAAGTGTAAGGAACAGGGCTGCATTCAAGCGCAGGCGATCATTGCAGAGATTATTTTTTATACCCAGCTCAATGTTGTTGCTGTACTCGGGTTTGTAAGGATAGAGCGGCGGTTGCGAAGGATCAGATGATAATTGTGTGAATCCACCGGTCCTGTAACCACGGCTATAGGTGGCAAATGCGTTGCTGTTGGCTGACAGTTTATAAGCCAGTCCCAGTTTTGGTGAAACGGCGCTGAAATTGGCGCTGGCACTGGTATCCGGCCTGGTTTCAAAAATGGGGTTTGGATTAGGATCCTTCTGGTATTCTCCCAGTACATTATAGTTTTTATGTTCATAGTCATAACGAAGGCCTCCAATAATATCAAGCTTTTTATTTACTGCGTAGCTGAGCTGACCGAAGAAAGCAACTCCTGAACTTTTAGCCTTCGTGGTATTAATAAGTCCAAAATTAACATCGGGCGCGCCCAATAACATGGCGTCATTGCCGAAATGAGTGTTTTGTTTTACCGGGTTATCCTGGTGAAAAAGATAGCTGCCCGCGGTCCATTTCAACCGGGAGACCGACGAAGCAGGAGAGGAGAATTTAAATTCCTGGGTGAACACCTTTACATTGTTCCAGTCATTTCCATAATTATTAATGATAGTGACTCCATCGATCGGCGAAAAATCACCGTCGAGTGGCTTGTCATAATAACGGTGATTCGATTGCCAGGCTGTTTGTGAGCTGAAGTTGAATGACGACCCCGCATATTTAACCATCAGCGAGCTGTTGAAAATATCATCCACCATTTTAGCGACCGCATTCTGGTTGAGAATAAAAGGATTCTTCAGGGCCTCGTCTACTCCATTGACAAGTGTAAAAGCGCCGTTGTTGCGGTTATTATGATGTTTTACATTCATTGTAAAATCCCAATGGCCGCCAGCAATGTATTTCAGGTAGTAGTTCCCGGTAAAGCTGTTTTGTTTATCGAACGAGGAATTGTTGAACTCATTCGTGTAAAACCCATCCCGCTTGTCATAAAGACCGGCAACACCGAGAAACAACTTGTTTTTGATAAGAGGGGCACGCAATCCAAGGCTATAGCGTTGTTGATTATAATTACCAAAGCTTAACTCGGCGAAGCCATTGGTGGAATTAGAGGGTTGTTTGGTAATAATATTGATCACACCGCCCATTGCGTTTCTTCCATACAATGTTCCCTGCGGTCCTCTCAGCACTTCAATTCGTTCAATGTCAAAAAGGGTGGCGATATAAGTATCCAGCCCAAATTGATTTACACCATCGATATAAGTTGCAACCGCCGGATCATATGAAGTAGTAGTGACGCCCCGGATGGAAGTAACATTCCTGTCGTCACCCGAATTAGCGGAATATAAATTCGGAACGATCGTTGTAAGTTCATTACTGTTCCACAAACGGTATTGTTGTACCTGTCGTGATGAGAGGGCAGTTATACTTAGAGGCACCCGCTGCAACAGTTCCTCTCTTTTTTGTGCACTGACCCATACGGCATCCAGTTGAACACCTGCCTCAGGCAATTGTACGGTGAGCGATTCATTCTCTCCGCCTTTTATGACGATATCTTTATAAACTGTAGCATAGCCGATCGATGAGACCTGTAAAATGTATTCACCGGCTGGCAGGTTGCTAAAGCTAAAATTTCCCTGGTCATCGGAAATGGTGCCCGTATTGCTATTTAACAGGTAAACGGTAGAGCCGGCAACAGGAGTCGAATGGGCATTGGTAACTTTACCCGAAAGACGCGTGGTTGACTGGCCGTGGGTTGTTGAGTTGATTGTTAGGCAGAGTGCAATAAAAGCAATCAGTTGTTTCATAAAAGAGGATAAGTTAGTTGGTTAATCCGGGCGGATTGTAACTTCTTCAGTTTTCCCTGATCTCTTCGTCTTCCATCCGGGCAAAAGATTCGGCTGTGATCTTACGAACGGGATTTGCCCTGTTCTCATCATAGGCATTCCGCCTGTTGATGATGTCAACACATTCAAATATCGCTGCAATGAATGACGAAGTATCAGCTTTATTTTTCCCTGCAATATCAAAGGCTACACCATGGTCCGGGGATGTTCTCACTGCCGGCAGGCCTGCTGTAAAATTTACTCCTTCTCCTGTGGCCAGCGCTTTGAAAGGTATCAATCCCTGGTCATGGTACATGGCCAGTACGGCATCGAAACGATCATGGTATCGCCTGGCAAAAAATGCGTCGGCGCTGTACGGACCTACTGCAAGTATATTATTGTTCTTGGCATCTTTAATAGCCGGTTTAATGATCGTTTCTTCTTCGTTACCAACCAGTCCCTCGTCACCTGCATGCGGGTTCAAACCCAGCACAGCTATACGTGGCTTATCAATGCCGAAATCACGTTGCAGGCTTTTGTTCATGATGACCAGCTTGCTTACGATCGCTTCACGGGTGATATTTTTGGCGATATCACTTACAGGTATGTGCTCGGTCACCAGTGCCACCCTGAAATTGCCGGCGCAAAGCATCATAACGACATCATTAACGCCAAATACATTTTTAAGATAAGGAGTATGACCACTGAAAGTGAATTCGGCAGACTGTATATTTTTTTTATGGATGGGTGCTGTTACAAGCCCCTCGATCTGTTTCTGCTTTAATGCGCTCACGGCAGCCTGCAATGAAAGCATGGCATATTTGCCAGCAGACTCTGTTAACTGGCCGGGGTTGATCGCTGTTTCTTCTTCCCAGCAGTTAAATAAATTGACCTGTTTAATATTCAGGCGGTTGAGCTCCTTGGCATGCTGGTAGTTAAAGTTTATGTCCGGCATTGATTTCCGGTAAAAATTAATGGTCTTGTTTGAAGCAAAGATCACGGGAGTGCACAATTCCAGGATACGGGTGTCTGAAAATGTTTTGATGATCAGCTCGAGGCCGATGCCATTCAGGTCGCCACAGGAAATTCCGATCACAGGTTTGGGAATTGGGGTCATACTCATGAAATAAGTTATAAAAGTACTGTTTTTAAATAAAAAACCGCCTTTAGATAAAGGCGGTCATAGAGTACGGATTAATTATAGATCAAAGAGTTTTTTTCAGGACTTTACGGTTGATGATCGTATCATTATTGCTGATACGGAATATATATGTGCCTGGAGGAAGATTCCCGGTATTAGGAATGCTTAGGGCATTGATACCCGCATGTACAAGGTAACTGTTCTTGTTAACAACCTTGCCATAAGGATCTATCAGCAATACTTCAATTTTAGCATCACCCGGGGCTGCGACATCGAAATCAAGAGACTGGTTGAATGGGTTGATAACATTCACAAGGCCCATCTTATCGCTTCCCGTTTTGCTCAGCTGTATCGTACGTGAGTATTTTTTAGTGCCCGCCGGATCTATCATCACCAACCTGTAAAATATTTTATCGGTCACCAGCTGGGGATCTACAAATGAATATGCGTTGATCTCCGATGAATTATCATTGTGACCATTTACAGTTCCTGCCAGCGTAAAATTCGTTCCGTCGGTACTTCGTTCAATATTGAATTTGACAGGCTCCGTTTCCTTCGATGTGGTCCAGGATAGATTTCCTTTATCCGCTACCAGCTTGCCATTAAAGGATAGCAGGTCTGACTTAAGCGGGATACCGCAGTCGATGACCGTCAGGGTAATGGTTACCCCATCGGAAATATTACAATCGGGATCTGTAAGGTTTGCAGCCGTTGTAGCCACAACCACACGATAGAGGTCACCGCTATTTGACATATAGGTATTCCACGGTGGTATGGTATAGGTCGTGATATAATAATTTGTATCGGGTATGGTGGTAACACCAGTTATATCTGTCCAGCTTGTACCACTGTTTGTACTGCGCTGCCATTTGTACGTAGTATAGTTCTTAAAGAATGAGCTGATCGTATCGGCAATAGTGACAGGATTGCTTCGACATACGTTCGGGTTGATAGTCGGTGAATAGCTCATGGTAGGTAGACAGGTAGCTACAGCGATATCATCCATTACCCAGTCGTTTCCACCACCACCCTGTGCGTTGTTCCTGATCGAGAAAGTTGCACTCGTTTGGGAAATTCCCGTACGGAAAACGAACCCTTTTTTCAACCATCCAACCGTATCGATGGCGCCGGTACTGTAATAATCAAGACCGTCAAGCGCGAATGACAGGTTAGGCAACACACCGGGATAACCACTCGCCGGGGCCGTTGGCGTTCCTGCAAACTGTTGACCTATTGAATCGGATCCGCAGGTAGGGCAAATATTCCTGAACCAGGCTGAGAACTCATAATAGGTATTCGGACAAAGATTATTGAGCGTCTGCCTGTAAATTTCTGAAGGCACGTAGTCGGCATTTACTTCCAGCATATAACCTGCGCTTGTACCCGCACCCGGAGGTGCATTACCGGCAGCGTTGACGGTACCTGTGTGGTCGCCGTCAATATACCAGTGTCCGCCGTGCATCCTGTTGTTGCAGTTGATCGGATCGTTCCAGGCCAGTGTTCCACAATTATAGGCCCTGCTGGCATTCTTGTTGGTGCTATTGCGTGGACTGATATTTTTTACGAGAGCATAACGGCCATCACCTAAGCTATTATAAGCATTTATATCGTTTACGAAACTATAACCCTGGATCGGGCTGGTAAGGTCGGTGGTTCGGTTAATAGCAGTCCCTGAACCGAATGTTCCGCCAAATTCTTCCGCGTTATTCAACCCAATACTGTTGGAACACAAAGACAGCGGGGTTGTGATAAGTATCTTATAAGATGTGGAAGTCAATGTCGTATCGAGAAGACCGCCGGTTCTATAGATAAATTGTGCGGGATTCAGGACAATTGTATCACCGGGGTTGCCGGTTACTTTTACGCGATAAGCAATGGCAAAAAGTACCGAGCCATTGAACAGCGTCGGCTTGTTAGTCTTGTTCATCGTACCGGTTGCCGAAGCGAATTCGGTAGCGGTGTTGTTTGCAGGAATACCAGGGTTACTGGCGAACCCTACATTCAAACGTATATTGTACTCGCCTAAACCAGGCACAGCTTTATAGGTAGCGGCATCATCTCCCGCACCGAGCGTGTATCTTTTATAAGTCAAGCCTTCATTGGTAATGATACGGATCGAATCATTAGATGTAGTGAGCATGGCCGTTTTCGTAGGAACATTATCCACGAACCGTATATTGGTTTTATTTGTCGCAAGTGAATACTGGAATGTCATCCTTATTTCCAGTGTATCTCCTTTTTGAACAACGCCACCACCTGTTCTCCTGGACATGTTCACATAGCTGTTACCATAACGGACAGCAGGCAATGGGCTGGTAATACATATATCGAACCTTGCATTACCGTCGGGAGGAGGTCCGGTGGTCGAATATACCCTGACATAGTAGGTATTTCCAGCAATCAATCCAATAGTATTTAGTGGGCTCGCTCCGCAGGAAATAGAAGTAAGCGTGCTGCAATCACCGGATGTAGTAGCAAACACTTCAATGCGGCCATTAGTAAAATTATTCGGGTTTGGATTGGGGGTTACAGTAATAGTCGATGAAGTAGCGATGGCGGTAAATTTATACCACACATCATACATATTAGGCGCCACACAGGTTCCACCTAATGGAGTAGTAGATGGAGTAGCGCCAGCTATATTACCCGGCACTGCCTGGCACGAGTTCATCACTGAAATATTTACAGCCTCTGTACACTCATCATTTGATGGTGTGACAATAGGATCGGTAACACATATATTAAATGCTGCGGCGCCGGGTGTTGCAGGTGGTGCGCCGCCCGTGGAGTATACCCTGATCATGTAAACATTTCCTGGAGTTAGAAAGTTTGCACTGATCATGGCAACGCCTGCAGTCACATTTTGACAATAATAAGATGTGAAATTACTACCGCAGCTGTTGGAAACTAATTGTATCCCGGCACTGGCTGAAGCAAATGCTCCCACACCAGTGTACTTGATGGTAGGGTTGGTAGTCTGGGCCGTGAATTTAAACCAAACGTCTCTCGTGATACCACCACCTAAACAGTTAAACCCTGTATAACTGGTAGCGCTCACACCAGTGCCGAAAAAGTTACCGGGAATATTTATACAGGATTGATTGGAACCTATATCAATTGCATTCGCGCAAAGATCATAGTTAGGGTCGGTGATACAAATAGTGAATGCAGATAAAACTCCGGTAGTAGAATACACTCTTATAAGGTAAGTACTGCCGGGTGTAAGACTGGTTGCAGTAAGTGAGGCACCGGTAACGCAGTTTGGAGCCGGTGCAAGTGTCCCCGCACAATCAGTGTAAAGTTGAATAGCCGGATTTGTCAAACCGGTTGTTGTAATAGTTGGATTGGGGCTGGTCGCTACAAATGTATACCATACGTCCTTTTGTAAGGAACCCGCGCAGACACCCGGAATCGCAGTATATGTTGCAGCCACCAGTGTTCCATTTGTCGCAACACCGCAAACACCTGGCGTGGATACCAATGGTGTTGGCGCACTACATAAATTGTTTACAGGCTGCGCTTTCAGCAATGCGGGAAAAAGTACGAATGCAAACACGCATAGCGCCGCTAAGGTAGATGGGATACGTGCTTGTAGAATTTTCTTCATAAGTCTGGATTCTTGGTTCATACAAGGATGATGGATGCATCAAAATAAGTAAATACCATGTGTTGGAGCAATAGGTAATCTCCTAAAAAATTGTAAGGGGATATACTATAAATAATCGGGTAGTACTGCGATTGTGTAAATCTGCTTTAGGAGATAATTTGCCGCCTGTAAATCCACTATTTATGAAATGCCACCATCGTCTAAAACACTTGCTGTTTTTCGTTTTCTTTTTAGCATCGTACACCCTATTTTCACAACCGCTAAACAACCTCTGTTCAGGCGCAACGGTCCTGACTCCGAGTGCTACATGCGGCGCCATTGCTGGCCAATCACTTTACCAGGCCTCCAGTGACGGGATTGCTACAAATGGATATGGTCCCAACAATGACGTTTGGTACAAGTTTACCGCTACCAGTAATTCCGTTCAAATATCATTGTCAGCTACCGGTGCCAGCATCACTAATACAAATACCTATATCGAGGCATTCAACGCTGCCAGCTGCGCAGCTATATCAACAGCCACTTCGATCGGTATTGCGACACGTCAAAACGGGCTTACCATTACAGATATGGGGATTGGTACGACATACTATTTCCGCATATTTAGCAATGGCAGTGTCAACACAGGACCTATAGGTAACTGGGCTTTTAGTATCTGTCTTGCGACTACGCTCACAGCTCCGGGTAATGATGCGTGTGGAACTCCCACGGTCCTTACAGTCGGCACTGTTTTAACAACCGCGAGGGTAGCAGGGGCAACCACATCTGCCGGAATACCGGTAGGTTGTTCTTTAGGTACTCCTGACGATGACGTTTGGTTTCAATTCACTGCCACAAGCTCTACGCACAATATCATAGTAAACCCTAACCCGGATGCGGCGGCAAATCCTTCAGCGGCGGGTACGTCACTTGCTTCGTCTGGTGCGATGCTGCAACTGTTTTCAGGCGCGTGCGGTTCACTAACTTCCATAGCTTGCGGTGACAGGGGCGCGATATATGCGACCGGTCTTACAGTCGGTACCGTCTATCGTGTCCGCGTATATTCATTTGGGGCTTTTGGAACCAATCCGAATGCGACACCTACTGGTGTAGGTCAAAACTTCAACATACTTGTCACTACGGCTGCACCCGTCATCCCTTCGGTTTCTTCGAGCAGGATGAATGAGATTTTCCGTCAAACTCTTTTGTCCCCTGCGGGCATGTTAAATGATCCATGGGAAGTAACATACGGGCCTGATGGCTATTTATGGATAACCGAAGCCAAAGGATACAGGATCGTGAGAATGGATCCGAATACAGGCGCCCGTACAACTGTACTGGATATTGGTAGGAACAGCGATTTCTTTACTACTCCGGCAGACAAGGCATACAACCTTCAATTTGAGTTAGCTTATTCAAATCCGCAGGGAGGATTGGCTGGCCTGGCTATTCATCCCTTGTTTTTGGATGCTACCACTCCCAAGAATTATGTATACGCATCTTATATACAGGATTATGGTGGAGGTGTGCAGCCAACAGGTATATTTTATACAAATTCAATTGTCAGGTTTACCTATAATACCTCAACAGGTAAACTGGAATCACCGGTAACCATATGTGATACGATCCCGGGTAGTAGTGACCACAATTCACAACGTATGATCATTGCACCCGTAGGAGGCACCGATTACCTGTTTTATGGGGCAGGTGACATGGGTGCGGGACAATTCGGGAACAGGGACCGTATCGAAAAAGCCCAGATGAAAAATTCCTATGAAGGAAAGATCCTGCGATTCAACTTAGAAACTGATGGTGAGGCTGGTCTAAACGGATTCATACCCAATACGAACCCTTATAATGCCACCTTAGGTGTGCAAAGCGCTGTATGGGCTATGGGTATTCGTAACAACCAGGGTTTTGTGTATGATCCAGGCCGTAAAATATTATATGGCTCTTCGCACGGCCCCTACAGTGATGATGAAATTAATATAATCGACTCTAACAAGAACTATGGTCACCCGCTGGTGATCGGGTATTCAACCGACCACAATGTAGATGGGTCTTCCGCAGGCGCAGCACCTGGTATGAACCCACCCGGGCCGGCTCTTTATCTTCCCACTATAGGCAACGAATTGACGAATGCCAACACAATAGGATCCACTTACAGGGATCCACTTTTCTCCGCTTATCCTAGTTCGCCAGCCTTCCCAAGTATCACCAACTTGTATAATACCACGACCGGCGCTAACGCGCAATGGCCCTCGGAAGCCTGGTCAGGATTGGATCTTTATACCAAGTCCATAATACCGGGATGGAAGCAGTCACTGGTGGCCTCCTCTTTGAAATGGGGGCGTCTTGTAAAAATTCGTTTGCAACCTAGCGGAACAGCGGTGCTCACTGAAAACGGTGTAGATACGATCAGTTATTTCGGAAGTACCAACCGTTTCCGTGACGTAGCAGTTGCTCCGAACGGTAAAGATTTATACGTTGTAATGGACAGATCAACCACCTCTTCAGGACCGAGTGCCGGAAACCCAATTGTGCCAGCGTGTGGAGGTTGCGTACAGAAATATACATTCCTTGGCTATGCTGATAATGGTAGCGGATCAAGTACCATCCCAAATACGATCAAGATCGCCTCTGGTCTAAACAATCAATGTGAGAATGCAAATACGATAGTGATCAACTCAGCTAATAATAATTTGAATATCTGGGTACCTATTACGGATACAAACAGCAACGTGATAGCAGAAATTTATTCTACAGTTAACCTGGATACGATCCGAACATCGATGTACCACAACGTAGGAACCGTTCGTGAAGACGGTGGACATCGCCTCTATGCCGATCGCAATATCACGATCACTCCACAAACTCAACCGGTAAGCCCGGTAAAGATCCGGCTGTATCTTACTACTGCGGAATTCACTGCGCTGAATTCAGCCCTGAACTCACAAGGTGTGGGAAGTGGTATCGGTGGTAGCATAAACAATGTCGGTATTTTCAAAAACAGCAACAACACCTGCGTAAGCTCGCTGTCAGGTGGAACAGCAACTGCGGTCACTACCAACGTAAAAGTGACTCACGGTACGCTCGGATATGTACTGCAAGCCAATTCACTCTCTTCGTTTTCTACATTCTATTTTGCCAACTCATTGCTCACTACGTTACCTGTTCAACTGTTAGCATTTACCGGCAACCTTGTTGACAATGCTACTTTGCTGAACTGGTCAACCAGCAGTGAAATAAATACAGCCAACTTTATTGTTGAAAGAAGTGAAGATGGAAACAACTTTAGCAGTATCGGAACCGTAGCCGCTGCAGGCAACAGCAATAGCCCGCTTAGTTATTCTTACACCGACAACGACGTTCTCACCCTGTCATCATCGGTTATTTATTACAGGTTGAAAATAGTCGATAAAGATGGCAATTTTGTTTATTCAAAAATCGTAACTATATCATTAGCTGATGTAACGGCAAAAGTAATTGTGTTCCCGAACCCTACAACTGATAAAACAAACATCACAGTTGGTGCGGTAACAGATGGCCAGGTACACTGGAGGATCATCGACAATGCCGGCCACACAGTGATGGAAAGTACGGTGCAGGTGAAAAAAGGTAGAAATAATATCCCGGTCAACTTAGCCAAACTTTCTGCAGGCATTTATCACCTGACTGTTTTAGGTGCAGGTGTAGACAAGCAGGTTAAGATCCAGAAATATTAATTGTCAATATCAATAAGTTATGATCCCGTCTCGCCCCAGGTGAGACGGGATTTTTTTTTCCGTCGGCTAGCGGAGAGGATAGTAATCTACCTAAGCCGGCATACCGTTTATTCACTATTTCCAGGAGCGTTTTTTACAAAAAACCGGCAAGAATGGGCCAGGTCATAAGGATTTGATTTAAATTTTTTTTAATTTGACATTAATCAATCCTAGATTCAATGAAAAAGCCAATCTACCTTTTGCTGCTGCTTGCCACCTTTACGGCCTCAGCACAATTCGAAACTTTTTCCAAGCGCACAGTGATATCGGGTCTGAATAAAGCCTGGGAAGTTGTTTATGGCCCAAATGATTCATTGTGGGTAACGGAGAACGCCGCTTACCTCATTTCAAGGGTAAATGTTGCAAACGGGGCCAAGACCGTATTGGTCGACCTGCGTGCAACAGACCTTACCATCAATTTTACCAGCGCGGGTCAACAACCACAGGGAGGTTTGATGGGGCTGGCGCTGCATCCAAATCTTTATTCATCGGATCCTGTCGTGAGAAATGCGAAGCCGTGGGTATACGCGGTGTATGTCTATGAACGAAACAGTTGTCCCGGAACCAATACTTCCTGCATTTTTACAAGCAAGATCGTCAGGTTCGATTATCATGGTAACACACTATCCAACCCGGTCATTGTGCTGGATAATATCCCCGGAAGCTCCGACCACAATTCAGGCCGCCTTGTTATCGGGCCTACAATAGAATCCGGATCGGATGCGGCGCATACCCAATACCGATTATATTATACGATCGGAGATATGGGTGCCGGACAATTTTTAAATACAACTCGCACTGAGAATGCGCAAAACGTGGATGTAATGGAGGGAAAAGTATTGCGCATTAATACAGAATCCGATGGGGATGCCGGTTTGGGTGCCTGGGTACCGAACGATAATCCTTTTTATAACGGCGGAACCATTACGCCACGTGATTATGTTTATTCAATGGGCCATCGCAATCCGCAGGGACTTGCGTGGGGATCGATAGGTGGCACTCCCATGTTGTTTAGCTCCGAACAACAGGATAGAAGTGATGATGAGATCAACGTGATACAGGCCGGTGGGAATTATGGATGGGATAAAGTAACCGGTTATTGCGATGGAAATGTGAACGGATTTAAGATCGGCCAGACGACCAATCCCAATGAACAGGCCTTTTGTTCCGCAACACCTTCGTACGTAGATCCTATTTATTCAACCTTCACGGAAACTGCAGGTAACATGGGTGCACTGTATGCCCAATCAGACAATAACCTGTGGCCTACCATTGCCAGTTCTTCTATTGCTTTTTATGGACAGAATAAAATACCTGGCTGGCATGAATCTGTTTTGGTGTCGTCTTTAAAACAGGATAAAGTATACAGGCTAAAACCAAATGCAGCTGGCACGGATGTGCTCACTTTGCCAAACGGTAAAGATACCATGTCCTATTTCCGGGGCGATGGTAACCGTATACGCCGGATAATGATACACCCAAGCGGATTAAAATTCTATGTCGCGAGAGACGCCGGGTCTATCATGGAATACACATATACAGGTGTTACACTACCTACTTATATTACGAGCTTTGAAGGCAAATTGATCGGCAGCGGAGTCGTTGAGTTGACATGGGAAGCCGAAACGGACGCGCTGCATGACCATTTTGAAATCGAAAGATCTTCTGATGGAAATAGTTTTAGCAGCCTTGGAAAAAATACGGCGCCTCCTTTCAAATTTATTGACCAGGGAGTAAAACCAGGAACCAACTATTACCGGATCAAACAGGTGGATAAGAACGGTAAGGAGATCTATAGTAAAACAATAAAGATCGTATACGATCCTTCGAAAGCAATCATCACCGTGTTCCCCAACCCGGCTTCAGACCACTTTACGGTCAGGATATCGGCAGGTGAAAAGACACAGCTGAAAATAAATTTATCCGATGTAGAAGGCAGGATCGTGTATAAACGTTCTGGTAATTTTGAACCAGGCACCAGTGATATAAAAATAGATATGCAGAAAATGGGTGGACAGGTCTATGTTTTACAGATCATCAATGGTAACAACGAGATCCTGATGACTCAAAGGATCCTGAAAATTCAATAATCTTAAAACAGTGTAGTGGCTTTATAAAGATGCCTTCTCCCCGGGGAAGGCATCGTCTTTACATTCAATTCAAGTTATCTTTGCAGAATGTACACGCTGAAAAAGTCATTGGGTCAGCATTTCCTGAAAGACGAAAATATCTGCCGCAAGATTGTCGACGCGCTGCAACAACATCCTTTTTCGCAATTGATTGAAGTAGGTCCCGGCGGAGGAGCGTTGACAAAATACCTGGTACAACTGAAAGAAATTGATTTTAGGGCTGTGGAGCTGGATGAAGAGAAAGTAGAGTATTTGCTAAAGACTTACCCGGGTCTTAAAGACAAGCTCATCCACCGGAGTTTTTTGGATATTGAAAAACCGTTTGCAGGAAAATTTACTGTTGTTGGCAACTTTCCCTATAATATCTCCACGCAGATACTTTTTAAGATACTGGAATGGAGGGACGAAGTAGAATGTATGATCGGCATGTTCCAGAAAGAAGTGGCACAACGTATCGCTGCTAAAGAGGGGAACAAAATTTATGGCGTTACCAGTGTCCTTGTACAGGCATTCTTCAGCGTGGAATATTTATTTGATGTAGCGGAGAAAAGCTTTAATCCCCCGCCAAAAGTAAAAAGCGGTGTGATACGGCTATTGCCAAAAAAAGAGAAGCTGTTTATGAAGACTGAAAAGGATTTTTTCCTGCTGGTAAAAACAGCTTTTAACCAGCGCCGCAAAACATTACGCAACGCGGTGAGAGGATTGTTTACTGAAGAAACACTGGCTGAAGGGATATTTGATAAAAGGGCCGAACAGTTAAGTGTAAAGCAGTTTGCCGAATTAACTTTTAAAATGAAATGAGAAAGGTTATTATCACGGGAAGGTCGCATAACTACCTTCCTGAACAATTGAGCGCAAGAGGATACGAGGTCATTAACAATCCTGCTATCACTTACGATGAGCTTCTTAAGATCATCCCTGAAGCTGAAGGGTTGATTGTTACGACGCGGATCAAAATTGATAAAGTAATGCTGGAACAGGCAGGCCGGTTGAAATGGATAGGGAGGCTGGGTAGCGGTATGGAACTAATAGATGTGCCATATGCTGAAAGCAAAGGAATAAAATGTGTAAGCAGCCCCGAAGGAAATCGCCTGGCTGTTGCTGAACACACACTGGGCTTATTGTTGAATCTTATGAACAGGATCGATCTTTCGTTCAGGGAGATAAAGGATGGCAAATGGCAAAGAGAACAGAACCGCGGCACCGAGTTAACGGGTAAAACTGTTGGGATCATTGGTTTTGGAAATACAGGAAGCGCTTTTGCCAAACTGTTGAAATCGTTTGACGTCACCATTCTTGCCTATGATAAATATAAATTTGGTTTTGCATCCGGGTACATCAAAGAAGCGAGCCCCGAACAAATAGCCCGTTACGCGGATGTAATAAGCCTGCATGTGCCGCTTACCGATGAGACCTTTCATTTAGCTAATACTACATTTTTTAATTCGTTACAGAACAGGCCATTCTTTTTAAATACATCCCGTGGCAAAGTGGTAAGCAATGCAGCTGTGATAGATGCTATCAGGGATAAAAAGATAACCGGCGCCGCACTCGATGTTTTGGAAAACGAAAAGTTGGACTCCTATTCCGCCCAGGAAAAGCAACAACTGGAATGGTTACTTGAACAACCTAATGTCATCATTACACCACATATCGCTGGTTACAGCCATGAAGCAACTTATAAGATGGCTAAAGTTTTAACCGATAAACTATTCGAAGAAAAAAAATAGCGCCATTGATTCAATAGCGCTATTTCTTTTTAATTATCTCCAGTGACCTTTTCGCCAGTACCACCCACCGTTTCTGGATTCCCAACTTCCGCTGATCCATACTCGTGTCGTTGGTCTTGCCCAATGTCCTTCTCTCCAGTAGTAACGTCCGTTTCGTACCCTCCAATCTCCATCGATCCATACATAACCAGGACCGGGAGCTTCAGTTCTTACATAATACGGAGTTTCAGGTCGGCTGCTTACCACAACCTCACTGGGACCACTGCATGAGCTGAAGAAAATCATCACGCCGACTACTATAGATCCCAGGAACATGTGTCTTTTCATAATAGTGCCATTTTAGATTAATCAATAGTGTTCATAGCGGCCAGGGTAAAATTTCCAATAATTATGCCACCGGAAAACACGTTCAGCATCAATTTCTTGGCTGGGTTTAAGGGGGATAGTTTTGGACAAATCAGAATTAGTTTGTTATCTTTGCATGAATAAATGCAACGCTTCAGTAACTCTCTGAGGCGTTGTTATTTTTTTCATTTTTACCAAAGGAGGGATTATGAGCAACCTTCAATACGTGACTAAAGAAACTCTGGAACAAATGAAATCAGAGTTGCAAAGAATGAAGGGAATAGATCGTCCGGCAGCCAGCCGGGCTATCGCGGAAGCACGGGAAAAAGGTGATCTGAAAGAGAATGCGGAGTACGATGCCGCTAAGGAAGCCCAAGGTCTGCTGGAAGCAAAAATAGCGGCGCTTGAAGGATCGCTTGCTACTATCAGGGTGTTGGATGAATCTAATATCGACACCAGTAAAGTATCTATTCTTACAAAGGTCACGTTGACAAACTTCAACACAAAGAAACAGGTGACCTACCAGATTGTCAGCGAAAAAGAAGCTGATCTCAAAGCAGGCAAAATATCAGTCACTTCCCCGATCGGTAGAGGAATTTTGGGAAAACAGGTAGGGGATACCGCTGAAGTAAATGCACCGGCCGGTG
>Ga0066652_100000719_pt1 | contig 16267 bp, 16 predicted proteins | sample GraSoiAngelo_101_FD_71413 | JGI IMG/M metagenome (GOLD analysis project Ga0066652, IMG submission 71413) | Grasslands soil microbial communities from the Angelo Coastal Reserve, California, USA - 14_0903_02_30cm | ecosystem: Environmental > Terrestrial > Soil > Grasslands | place: USA...
CAGCTGGGCGCCGCGAACTACAATTGCGCGGTCAATGGCAACGAATCGCCGTGCGCGACGACGCCGATGGCCGTCACCGGCGGTCTCACGTTCAAGGCGCTCACGGTCGGCCGCCTGCACACGTGCGGTATCACGACGGACAACCGCGTGATGTGCTGGGGCGGCAACGCGGCCGGTCAGCTGGGCGACGGCACGGTCACGCCGCACGCAACGCCGGCGGAAGTCACGGCGATGTGGTCGGACGACGTTGCGCTCGGGTCGACGAGCGCGCTACGCACCAACCAGTGGTAGCTGCCCGGTAACTGCCTGGCCGCAGTTACCGGTTGTATCTGATCGTGCTGAGCACCATGCCGAGTGTATCGACGCTGATGTCCACGCCCCGCGCGGCCATGACGAGGTAGCAGCCGCCGGGGTAGCGCACCGTGCCGAACAGCACGCGGAGCGGTTGTCCGCGCGACATGGTGCGTCCGGAGACGAGCATCCAGCCTTCGCCACGGCGCATGAGGGTCGAGTCGCCCGGCGGCTGCCCCTGCGTGGCGATCACGGTGGAGTCGAGCACGAAGCCGTTCGCGCGCGCCATGCGATTCAGGTCTCCGCGCCGCAGCGCCAGCGTCAGCGGCCACCGGTCCGAGATGGCGGCGTTGAAGACCGGGACCTCTGCGGTCGTGGCGCTATCGCAAACCGTGAGCGTCGCGTCGCTCAGTCCGAGACCGTACCTGGGCGGCTGGTGAAACACCACTCCGCGCGAGAGACGGACGGTGTCCCAGGACGCGGGGGCCTCGAACGCCATCTGCACCTCGGGGCGCACCGAGTCGACGCGCGGCCCCGAGGCGGTCTTGGTGGAGCGACGGCGTTGTCTATCGTCCGAAGGCGGGGGGGAGCAGGCCGCGAGGAGGGTCAGTGCGACCAGCAGCAACGACGCGCAATGCGGAGCTCGCATGCCCCTCAAGATACAAGAAACCCGGCCGCTGGGTCGTGCGTTATTAAGGGAACCTGACCCGAGCAAACCCGGGAGCCATTTCGGCTGTCTACTCCTCAGCACGCCGACTCTCCCCGGACCCCGAGCCCTGGACCCATGTTCAACCTGAAGCTGGCGCTGCGCACGCTGCTCAAGACGCCCTTCGTGACCCTGGTGGCGGCGCTGTCCCTCGCCCTGGGCATCGGCGCGAACACGGCCATCTTCTCGATCTTCGACCAGATGCTGCGTCAGCCGCTCCCCGTCAGTCATCCGGAGCAGCTCGCGAACTTCGTGACCCCGGGACCGGCACCGGGCTCGAACTCGTGCAATCAGGCCGGCGACTGCGACGAGGTCCTGAGCTATCCGATGCTCAAGGATCTGCAGAAGGCACCGAACTCGCCCTTCAGCGCCGTGGTGGGACATCGCATCTTCGGCGCGAACATCGCCTTCGAGAAGAACACGCCGCTCAACAGCGAGGTGATGTCGGTAACGGGTAACTACTTCCAGACGCTGGGATTGCAGCCGGCCGTTGGCCGTCTCCTCGGTCCGTCGGACGACGAGAGCATCGGCGGCAGCCCGGTCGCGGTGCTGAGCTACGACTTCTGGTCCACCAAGCTTGGCGGCGATCCGGCTGTGATCAACAAGCCGCTCATCGTGAACGGCACTCCGCTCACGATCATCGGGGTGGCGCCGGAAGGATTCGAGGGGAATACGCTCGGGGCGCGTCCCCTCGTGTACATGCCGATGACCATGCGCGTCGCGCTGAGACAGGGCAGCGAGAAGGGACTGGAAAACCGGCGGAATTACTGGGTGTACGTGTTCGGGCGCATGAAGCCCGGCGTCTCGCTCGAGCAGGCGACGAACGGGATCAACGCCATCTACAGTCCCATCATCAACGACGTCGAGGCGCCGTTGCAGAAGGGGATGAGCGACCAGACCATGGCGAAGTTCCGGGCGAAGAAGATGGTCCTGAAGGACGGGTCCCTCGGCCAGAGCTCGGTGCACCGCGAGGCGAGCCGCCCGCTCATCATGCTGTTCTCCATCACCGGGATCGTGCTGCTCATCGCCTGCGCGAACATCGCGAACCTGCTGCTCGCGCGCGCTGCCAACCGCACGATGGAGATGGCCGTGCGGCTATCCCTCGGCGCCACGCGTCGCCAGCTGCTGGCACAGCTGCTGACGGAGTCGGTCCTGCTGGCATTCATCGGGGGCGTCGCGAGCCTGCTGATCGCGCGCTGGACGCTCGGGGGCATCGCGTCGCTGATGCCGGGAGACGCTGCCGCGGCACTGCACTTCGCGATAAGCTGGAAGGCGATCGCGTTCGCGGCCATCGTGTCCCTGCTCACGGGTCTGGCGTTCGGGCTCTTCCCGGCGTTCCACAGCACGCGTCCGGATCTCGTGACGGCGCTGCGCAACAATTCCGGAAAACTGTCCGGTGGGCGCGGCGCGGCGCGATTCCGCACGTCGCTCGTCACCGCACAGGTGGCGCTGTCGATGTCGCTGCTGATCGCCGCGGGGCTGTTCGTGAAGAGTCTCTACAACGTCAGCCGCGTCGATCTGGGTATCCGGATCGACAATGTGGTGCAGTTCAGCATCTCGCCGCGGCTCAGCGGTTACGACTCCACGCGGTCGAAGGCGCTGTTCATCCGCGCGGAGGAGGAGCTGAAGGCCATTCCCGGCGTCACGAGCGCGACGGCGGACCTCGTGGGTCTCATCCGGGGCAACAACTGGGGCAATGACGTCTCCGTGCAGGGCTTCAAGCGCGACCCTGACACGGACGCAGGCTCACGCTTCAACGAGGTTGGCCCGGGCTTCTTCAAGGTGCTCGGTGTTCCGCTCCTCGCGGGGCGCGAATTCACCGACGCGGATGTCGACGGGCGCCCGAAGGTGGCTGTCGTGAACGAGGCGTTCGCGAAGAAGTTCAACCTCGGCAAGGGCGGCGACGTCGTCGGCAAGCGGATGGCAGTGGGTGACACGAACGTGCTGGACGTGGAGATCATCGGGCTGGTGAAGGACTCCAAGTACAGCCAGGTGAAGCAGACGATTCCTCCCGTATTCGTGCTGCCGTACCGCCAGGACCCCAGCGTCGGGGGCATGAACTTCTACGTCCGCTCGAGCGGTGAGCCTGCGAACATCATCAAGGCCGTGCGCACGACGATGGCGCGCCTGGATCCGAATCTCCCGCTCGAGGAGCTCAAGACGCTGCCGCAGCAGGTGAAGGAGAACGTGTTCCTCGATCGAATGATCAGCATCCTGTCCGCGGCGTTCGCGCTGCTCGCCACGATCCTCGCGGCGGTTGGACTGTACGGCGTGCTGGCTTACTCCGTGGCGCAACGCACGCGCGAGATCGGCGTACGCATGGCGCTCGGCGCGAACTCCGGCAACGTGCGCGCGATGGTGCTCAAGCAGGTGGGCGTGATGATCGTGATCGGCGGCACCATCGGCATCGCGGGGGCGCTGGCGCTTGGCCGCGGCGCGAAGTCGCTGCTCTACGAGCTGAGCGGCTACGACCCGATCGTGATCGCCACGTCGGTCGTGCTCCTCGCACTCGTTGCGCTCTCGGCGGCGTACGTCCCGGCGCTGCGGGCATCGCGCATCGATCCCATGCAGGCGTTACGGTACGAGTAACTGCGATACTGCGGGAACAGCTCGATGGGGAACAGGCGAACTGAAAAGGCCGGAAGGGGATTTAGGATAAGGGACTGGCGAACAGGGAGCAAATAAGGAAGCGGCGACGCCCTCCGGGCGCCGCCGCATTCCGATGTCCCAAGTCTCTGTTCCCGTGTCCCTAGTCCCTTTCGCGCCGTCTTAGTTCGCCTTTTCCCTATCGAGCAATTCCCGCCGATACGTTTTAACTACGAGCGCGATGCCGTCGCAATCGCCGCACAGGCTGCTGCCGGCGCGGTAGATCGAAGCGCAGCGCGGACAAAACGGCTCGCCATCGCCTGCGACGGGCGTGGCGAGGAAACGCTCGAGGTCCGCGCGGTCGTACAGGGCGAGCAATTCCGCCGACTCGGCGTCGTGCTCACCGCGCACGGCGTCGAACACACGCTCGCGCATCGAGCGGAGCATCTCTCCCTGCTCGACGAGCGTTCGCGCTGCCAGGAGCGGCGGCACCCCGGCGATGGCACGCTCCAGCACCAGCTGCGGCGCGCGCGGACCGCTGAACGGCCAGAGCATGCGCAGCGCGTCCGTCGTCCGGTGAGACTCGCCGAGCCGTGCGAGCGCACTGCGCGTCAGCAGCGCCTGGGCGATACTCAGCGCGAGCAGGACCGCCAGCGCGGCGAGCAGCCCGATGCCGCTCCAGTGCGACGCGGCATACAGCAGGCCCGCGATGAGCACGATCAGGATCAACGCGCCGACGATGCGGAGCGCGGTCACGTGCCGGTCCACGAGGGCGATACGCTCAGGCAGCGCTGCCGCACGCGAGCGCGCTTCACCGGGCTCGACATCGGCTTCGGTCACGACAGCGGGCAGCGTCCAGGGAATGCACCACGACACGAGGTGCATCCCGCTCCCCAGCTCGAAGATGTGCGCGATACGCCATCGACCGCGGGGGCGCTCGAGGACGATCGCGCCGCGCGGGACGACGCGAATTCCCTCGGACAGCGCTACGATCGCGAGAATACCCGCGGTGACGACACCGTCACCCACGACCAGCTACTGCGCCGGAGGAGCCTGCGGTGGCTGGGGAGGCCGGGGAGGCTGGGATGGTGAGCCCGGCGCGGTGCCGGCCTTCGCGAGCGGAGAGCCGGGAGCGGGCTTGTACGCCTCGCGCGGCGCGCGCACCGGCGGCGCCGCCTCCGGAGTCGTCGAAGCGGCCGTGTCGTCCTTCTTCTTCCCGAAGATGCGCTTGAAGAACGCCGCGATGCCCGCGACCAGCAGGATGATCGCTTTCTTGAGCGCCAGCACGACCGCAAGGATGAACTTCCACATCTTGCCGAACAGGCCGAGCTGCAGCGCCGCGGCGCCCGCACCGCCCGCGATCAGCGCCGTGAGGCCGTATTTGGCGATCTTGTCGCCCTTCTTCCACTCGGAGTACTTGTTGCCCGTGAGGTACGTGTACGAGCCGATGATCGTGTCGAACGCCGCGACAGCGACTTCCATATCTACCGGGTCCGCGACGAGGTCCACGTGCATCACGCCTTTGCGCCCCAGCAGACGGACGGAGTGATTGACGCTTTCGCCGGTCGACTCCTTGCCCTTGAGTCGGGTGGACCACGTGAGGTTGTTCGTGAGGCTGTCGTAGTAGGGCGGGCGCTCCCACCCTGTCACCACCAGCTCCTCCCAACCGCGCTCGCGCCGCGCCGCGTTGCCGGCCTCGGTCCCTGACTGGATGGACTTGAGGATCTTCGCCGCGTCGAGGTCCTTCTTCTCGTCGTCCTTCACGTATCCGCTGGCGTCGAAGGTGAACACGACGAACCAGTACGACGTGTCGGCGACGCCGGCTTTGCACAGGATCAGGCCGAGCTCATGTCCGCTCGGCGGATTCTCGGTGGCCTCCAGGAAGTTCTGCGCGCCCTGGGATTCCGTGAACTGGCATCCCTCCGGAACGTCGACCGATGCAACGGTTCCGAGCCGGCCGATGAGCGGGCCAGTTTCGAAGTTGAAGTGCGCCAGCGCCGAATCGCGCTGCGCGGCCGCGGTCGTCGCGGCAAAGGCCGTCATCGCGAGTGCCACCAACGATCGAGCGAGCATATGAGGAAAGAGGAAGGAATGGGGACACGCGCGCCTTCCCGGCAGGGCTCGAAGACGCCTCCAGAATGACGAATATCAGGCCGGAATGGCAAATCAGGCCGTTCGATGGGCTCCGGCAGCTTGCCACGAGGCCCTCCCGCGGCGAAGCTCGTACCATCGGAGGCCCTATCAATGAGATACCTGGTCGCGATCGCGCTGGGCGCTGGACTATGTGGGTCGCTGGGGGCGCAGGAGCACGCGCATGCGGCTGCGGGTGGGGAACGTCTTGGTACGGTGCATTTCGCTACGTCGTGCTCGCCCGAGGTGGCGGAGCGATTCAATCGCGCGGTCGCGCTGCTGCATTCGTTCGAGTTCGGGGCCGCGATCCGCGGCTTCAGCGATGTGGCGACCGCGGACAGCACGTGTGCGATGGCGTACTGGGGAATTGCGCTCAGCACGTGGAGCAATCCCATGGCGGCCGGGAACAGGTCTCTCCCGCAGGTCCGCTCCGGCCAGGAAGCCGTTACCGTCGCCAGACGGCTGGCATCACGTGCGAGCGCGCGCGAGCGCGGATACGTCGACGCGGTCGCTCAACTGTACGACAGCGCAACTGTCGTGGGTCAGGGCGCGCGCATGCGCGCGTACGCGACCGCGATGGAACGCCTCGCCGAGGCACAACCGGCGGATACCGAGGCCCGCATCTTCTACGCGATTGCGCTGACGGCCGCGGCGCCTCCAACCGACAAGACGTACGCCAATCAGTTGAAGGCGGGTCAGATGCTGGAATGCATCTGGGCCGTGCAACCCGATCACCCCGGGCTCGCACACTACATCATCCACAGCTACGACGTCCCGGCGCTGGCCGATCATGCCAGGGCGGCGGCTCGTCGCTATGCCGAGATCGCGCCCTCGGCCGCGCATGCCCAGCATATGCCGTCGCACATCTTCACGCGCGTCGGGCTCTGGGACGCATCCATCGTCGCGAATCAACGGTCGGTCGAGATCGCCCGACGGGATGCGAGCCCCGCCGAGGAGCTGCACGCGTCCGATTACATGATGTACGCGTATCTGCAGCTCGGTCGCGATTCGGCGGCAGCCGCGTTGCTCGAGACCATCCCGTCTATCGTTCAGCGCTTCAACCCCAGCGTCATCACGGGCGCCGCGCCCGGCTCAGCCGGCGTGTTCGCGCTCGCCGCGATGCCCGCCCGCTTCGCGCTCGAGCGCGGTGCATGGTCTGAGGCGGCACGACTGGTGGCCACCCCGAGTGCCTTTCCGTACGCCGAAGCCATGAGTCACTTCGCGCGCGCGCTCGGCGCGGCGCGGCTCGGCAGAGCGGCAGACGCCAGGGCATCAGCGGACACACTGGCGGCCATTCGTGCGCGGCTGGGCGCGGCCGGCGAGCCGTATTGGGCGGAGCAGGTCGCCATCGAGCAGCTGGGCGCCGCGGCATGGGCCGCGTTTGCTCAGCGCGACACGTCCGCCGCGCTGGCGACGATGCGCGAGGCGACGAGGCGCGAAGACGCAACGGAAAAAAGCCCGGTCACTCCGGGACCGCTCGCGCCGGCGAGGGAGCTGCTCGGCGACATGCTGATGCAGGTCGGGCGTCCGCGAGAGGCTCTCGCGGAATACACCCTGGCGCTGCAGCGCGAGCCGAATCGATATCGCGCGCTCCAGGGCGCGGTACGCGCGGCGACTGCGGCCGGCGACACGAGCTCAGCGCAGAGACTCCGCACCGAGCTGGCCGCGCTGCGCCGTACCGCGGATGCGCCGTCGCGATAGGATCCCTGCGCGGCACGCATCGTTGTCATTCTGAGCACCCGCGCCTGCCCTCGAGCGCAGCGAAGGGAAGAATCTTCTTTGAGTAAAGTAGATCCTTCGCTGCGCTCAGGATGACGAGACGTCGCGCTCATGATGCCGAGACGTCGCGCTCAGGATGACTGCACTGCGCGGGGAATGACGCGTCGCAGCATCCGTCGCACCGCTCGCCACGCGAGTCGCACGGCGAGCATCGTGGCGACGAGCAGCACGAGCGCCACCGCGAGCGCCGCGATGGGATGGTGCCAGACGAAGTAGCTGAGCGAGGCGACGACGCCGAGCTCCGTGACGTTCACGGCGGCGTTCGTCACCGGCTCCGGCGACGCATCCACGGCGAACCGCAGCCCCAGCTTGGTGGCGTGCGTGGCGAGCGCGAGGCCGCCGCCGAGGAGGGCCGCGAGTGTGATCACGGATGCGTCGGCGTGCCATGCGGTCGCGACCGCGAGCGCTGCGGCCGCCGGTGGACGAATGGCCGTGTGCACCGTCTCCCACGCTGACGCGACACCCGGCACCAGCGTCGCGAGAAACTCCACGAGCGCGAGCGTGCCGGCGACGCCGAGTACCACGGGATGTGCCAGCGCGCCGAGGACACCGGGCAAGGGCCCGATCCATCCGGCGCGCTCCATCAGGCCCACGAGCGTAACCGTTGAATACGGTGAGATGCCCGACGCATACGCGAGTCCGAGCGACTGGGCGAGCGTGATCAGGGGTGTGAGCGGCACGGGTCTGGTCCTTGCCGTCTCCATACCATATCGGAGGAACGATCACGAATGTCTGAACGCAATAAGCCCCACAACGGACGCGATAAGTCCGGGCACTTCAAAGTGAAGCAGACGGATGTCGAGGATCTCATCACCGAGCCCAACGGCGTCGATTTCGTGAAGGACGACGTGCGACTGGGCGGCGCGATCGAGGATACCGGCCTGGCCGCTTCGGAGCGCGCGCAGGAGATCCACGATCTCGTGGAGCAGAATCGCGAGGACGTCGCCAGGCTGGCGGACGAACCGGAGACTTAACCCCCGCCGTCCGCGGGTCTGGACGGGATTACTAGATTTGACGGGGTGAACCGGCCCACGGATTCGCCCTACCATTCTGGTCGCAGTTCCGGGCGCGCGAAAAAGAAGCGCGGCGGGGCGGCACGTCGTGCGGGCAGCAAGCGCCGCGGCCGCAAGGCCAAGTCCGCCACGCCCAGGCTCGAGCTGACGTCGCATCCCACGACGCGCAACGCGTACGTCGGCACGCGCGAGTGGCTGCTGCGCCAGTACGGGCCGATCTGCGCGTACTGCGGCACGAAGCACCACGCCAGCAAGATGACGCTCGATCACGTGGCGCCGCGCAGAGGGCAGACCGCCTACGACCGCCGCGACAACCTCGTGCTCGCGTGCCAGCCGTGCAACCAGGCCAAGAAGGACCAGGCGCCGCTGGCGTTCCTGCTCAACATGCGCAGCCGCGCGATCAACCTCGTGAAGTACGGCGCCCACCTGAGCGCCGGTCTCATAGACATGGCGCGCGGGCTCGTGCCGGGCCACCTGCTGCCGAAGCACGAGCACCCCGAGCACCACAAGCCGCACCGCGAGAAGTTCGGCGACGGGGACCTCGACGCAGACTCGCCGTACCGCGACTAGCGCTCAGGATGACTGCTCGCGAGAAGCCTTCACCGCCGGATGAGAGCCGGGTTGCGACGGCCTGAGGGAAGGGATCTCGCGGCGCGCCACGCGAATCATGGCCGCGATGGATTTCTCGACGTCCGCGTCGGTCGTCGCCCATGAGATCACGCTGATGCGCATCGCCGGGCGTCCCTGCCATGTCGTTTCGCCGCACCAGCAGGTTCCGTCCTGCTGGATCCCGGCGATGACGCGCTTGTTCGTGTCGGCGTCGCCGAACGAGACCAGCACCTGGTTGAGCACGACGTCATTCAGGATCTGAAACCCTGACTCGCGCAACCCTTCGGCGAAGCGCCGCGCCTGCCGGCAATTGCGCTCCACGAGCTCCGCGAGTCCCGAGCGACCCAGGGAGCGAAGCGCTGCCCAGACGTCCACGCCGCGCGCGCGCCGCGACAGCTCCGGTGTGAAGTCGGACGGATTCCGATACGGTGACTCGGTCGGCAGGTATTCGGCGCTCACCGCCATCGAGCGCCGCAACGCATCGCCGTCGCGCACGAACGCGATGCCGCTGTCGTACGGCACGTTGAGCCATTTGTGTCCGTCCGTCGCCCACGAGTCCGCGAGCTCCATCCCGTCCACCAGGTGCGCGCGGCTCGGCGCGACGCGCGCCCACAGGCCGAACGCCCCGTCGACGTGGACCCAGGCGTTGGCGTGCGCCGAGCGCACGTGCTCGCAGATGGCGCGGACGTCGTCGCATTCGCCCGTGTTGACGTTGCCGACCTGAACGCACACGATGGTCGGCCCCTCGATGCGCGGCAGCTTGTCCACGCGCATGCGTCCCTGGTCGTCCACCGGAATCTTGATAACGCGGTCGCGGCCAAGCCCCACGACACCGAGCGCCTTGTACAGCGTCGGGTGCGCTTCGGCGCCCGTGATCACGGTGATGGGCGGCGCGCCGAAGAGGCCATCGGCCTCGACGTTCCATCCCGCGCGCGCGAGCACGGCGTGTCGCGCCGCGGCCAGCGCCGTGATGTGGGCGACCGTGGTGCCGGTGACGAAAGCGCCCGCGCACGTCGGCGGAAGCCCGAGCAGGTCGAGCATCCACTTGAGCGTCACTTGCTCCAGCATCGCGGTCGCTGGAGTGATGTTGTACAGCCCCGTGTTCTGGTCCCACGCGCCGGCAAGCCAGTTGGCCGCCAGCGCCGCCGGCAGTGAGCCGCCGATCACGAAGCCGAAGAATCGCGGTCCCGCGATGCCCATCGTGGCGGGTGAGCCAAGCCGATCGAGCTCCTCGAGGACGCGCTCGGGAGCGATGGGGTCCTCCTGCAGCGGGATGTCGAAGCCGGACAATGCGGCGACCGCGCGAGCGTCGGGCGTGACGCCGCGCTGGTCGAGCGTGTGGAGATAGCGCGCGGCGCGGTCAGCCGCGGCGCGGAGGAGGTCATTCATGTGTTCATCCTGAGCGGAGCGCGCCAGTGCGCGCGAAGCGAGGGATCTACTCTGGATAGAGAAGATCCTTCGCTTCGCTCAGGATGACAACACTACGGCTTGCCGGTCACCGCTTTCTTGACGTCGCTCGCGGCTTCCTTGACACCGTGTCCGACCTTCTTCGCCGACTTGCTCACGTTCTTCGGCGTACGCTTGGCTTCGTTCGAGATGTCCTTGCCCGCCTTCTTGCCGGCGTTCGACACGTCCTTGCCGGCCTTGTCGGTGGTCTTCTCGAGATCGTTCTTGCCCGCGTCGTTATCCATCGACGTGCTCGACGACATGTTCATGTCGTTCATGTTGCCGGACACGTTCGGGTTCGACGTATAGACCGTGTCCACGATCCACGACGTTTTGGATCCGGTGATCACGTAGTTCGTCCCGGTCGGCACGATCCCGGTGACGGTGCCCCTGACGTACACGGTCTCGGGCGGGGTGCGGGTGACCGCGCCGTTGGACGTGTAGACGCGGGTCGTTGACGAGCTCGGCGTCTGGGCCGAGAGTACCATTGGCACCGCGACGAGAAGCGCGGCGAGTGGTGCGATGCGCATGAAGTCCCTCCTATAGAAGAGCATCCGCGCCACACACCGGAAGAGTCGGGCCAGTCAACTGGCTGTAAGGTGCATGTCATATGGATTCGTCCGTCACGGCACTCATACCCAGACCAAGCAAGAGCGGAGCATTGCGCCCGGACAGCCTCGATATGCGGACTCAGCTGGCCGAGCACCACGCGAGCGCGTTCGCCTGGGCGCTGAACTGTTGTGGCCGCCGGGACGGGTGGCATGACGCGGAGGACGTGTTGCACGACGTGTATGCGGCGGTGCTGGACAACCGGCTTCGGTTCGACGGACGCTCGGCGTTCCGGACGTGGCTGTTCGGCGTGATCGCGCAGATGGCGCGGTCGCGCGCGCGACGCGAGCGCTTTCGCGCGCTGCTGCGGATGACGCGCGGCTTTCGAATCGACGCACCGGCGGCGGAACCGGCGGCTGACGCGCAGGCTATCGCGAACGACCGGCACGAGCGGACCAGGCGGGCGCTGGATGCGCTGCCGCGGCGCCAGCGCGAGGTGCTGCTGCTCGTGTTCTACCACGACCTCACGATCGAGGAGGCGGCGCGCGTGATGGAGGTGTCGCTGGGGACGGCGCGCGTGCACTACCAGCGCGGCAAGGATCGGCTGGCGACGCTGCTCGAGCCCGAGTTGGAAGGGGAGGAGATACGCACGTGAACGATCGCGAGCAGATGGACGATCGCATCCGCGCGGCGCTCGGCGAGCTGCGCGAGGTGGACGCGATGCGGGCACCGCGGTTCGACGCGGTGCTGTCGCGGCACGCCCGGGTGACACGGGTGACGAGCCTGCGTCCGCGGTGGACGGCGTGGGCGGCCGCGGCGGCGGCAGTGATTGGAGTGATTGGAGTTGTTGCGACGTATCGCGCGACGCGGCCCCGGCCACTGGAGCTGCCGACCGAGGTCGTCGCGCTCTCGAGCTGGACGCCGGCGACTGACATGCTGCTGCGCGAAGCGAGGAAGCATGTACTGACTCACGCGCCGCGTTTCGGCGCATCGACACTGGACACACTGAGGAGGGACTTCCGATGAGATCGATGATCGCTGGTGTTGTGCTGGCCGCCGTCGCGGTAACTCCGCTGGTGGCGCAGGGCCGTCCGCCGGAGGGGGGACGTCCACCGATGGAGGCACATCATCCGGGACCCGGCGGTCCCGGTGGTCCGGGAGGGCCTGGGATGGGCGAGGATCCGCTGGCGCATCACATGTACGCGCCCGAGCTGATCATGCAGCATCAGGGGGAGCTGGGACTGACGGACGCGCAGCGGACGACGATCTCGGGCGCGATGAAGGATGCGCAGGGGACGGTGGTGGACACGCAGTGGAAGCTGAGCGCCGAGGTGGAGAAGCTCGGCAGGCTGCTGCACGAGGACCGCATCGACGAGTCGCAGGCGCTGGCGCAGGTGGACCGCGTGCTGACGCTCGAGCGCGACATGAAGCGGGCGCAGATGACGCTGATGATCCGTCTCAAGAACGCGCTGACTCCAGCACAGCAGCAGAAGCTGCAGCAGCTGCATCACCCCGAGATGGCACCGGGCGGCGGGGACGGGGACAATGCTCCTCAGGGTTGAGTAAACCCTCACATCCGCGGTCGACGACTGTCCCGGGGCCGGTCGGGTGGTGTCCCGGCTCCGGTCGGGTGGTGTCCCGGCTCCGGTCGGGTGGTGTCCCGGCTCCGGTGGTGCGGTGTCCGCGCAGCAGTCAGCGGGTGTTCGGGCAGCGGTCAGTACGTAGACCGCGACTGGACGGGTGGTGTCCGGCGAGGAGTCACTGCGTAGACCGCGATCGGTCGGGTGGCATCGCGCGAGCACTCCGGTGGTGTCCCGTGAGCACTCCGATGGTGTCCCGTGAGCACGCCAATGGTGTCCCGCGAGCACTCGGGTGGTGTCCCGCGACCACTCGCGTGGTGTACCGCAACCACTCGGGTGGTGTCCCGTGACCACTCGGGTGGTGCACCGCGACCACTCGGGTGGTGCACCGCGACCACTCGGGTGGTGCGAGGGAACTGTTCGCGCGGTGTCTGCCGAGCGCGCGGCGTGTGCGAAACACATGCGGTCACGTGTCACGCGACCCGGTTGCGTGTGTTTCGCGTGGAGTGATGTGGTGCGACGTGCCGCCTCGCAGCGTGTGCCGGCACCGAACATCCTCCAGTTCCCTTCCCCACCGGGGCAGTGCCGACTGTATGGGGACGCGGTCCGCATGGTGCTCAGTGCGTCGCTCGGATGTCACGCGCAACGATGCGATGACGGTCGTGGCCACCACGCGTGTTAGGCTGCGCCATGAGCGGCCTTCCACACGACCAGCGCCTGATCCCGAGGATGCGTCGTCTCATGCGGCTGCGCCGGTACAGTCGCCGAACGGAGGACGTCTACCTCGCGTGGGTGAGGCGCTACGTCGACTTCCATAGCCGCCGGCATCCCAAGGAGCTGGCGGAACCGGAGGTGTCGGCGTTTCTCACCTCGCTGGCGGTGGACCATCACGTCGCTGGCGGTACGCAGAACCAGGCCTTGGCGGCTTTGCTGTTCATGTACCGGCACGTGCTCGGCGTACCGCTCTCGCTGGGTCGCGGCGTGGTGCGCGCGAAGAAGCCGAAGCGGGTGCCGATCGTGATGACCGGCGAGGAGGTCTGGCGCGTGCTCGATCAGCTCGACGGCGCGCCGAAGATCGCGGCGCTGCTGATGTATGGAAGTGGGCTGCGGTTGATGGAGTGCGTTACGCTCCGCGTGAAGGACCTCGACTTTTCGGCGGGCGAGATCACCGTCGTCGGCGGGAAGGGAAACAAGGACCGGCGGACGATGCTGCCTGCGGGCGTGACCGAGGAGCTCGCGGCGCATCTCAGGCGCGTGAAGAAGCTGCATCTGCGTGATGTGCGGCAGGGTGTCGATGGTGTATCCATGCCGGAAGCGCTGGAGCGGAAGTATCCCAACGCGTCGCGGGAGTGGGGCTGGCAGTGGGTGTTTCCCGCGTCGCGGGTGCACGTGGACGCGGCGGACGCGCGGCGCCGGCATCATCTGCACGAGACCGTGGTGCAGCGCGCCGTGCACGATGCCGTGAAGGACGCCGGGATCGCGAAGCGCGTGAGCTGTCACACATTCCGGCACAGCTTCGCGACGCATCTGCTGATGGCGGGCTACGACATCCGGACCGTGCAGGAGCTGCTGGGCCACAGCGATGTGCGAACGACGATGATCTACACGCACGTATTGAACAGGGGCGGTTATGGTGTCCGCAGCCCGCTGGACATGGGTCGCGAGCAAATCCCAGCGCGGCCGCACGCCTTTCGCCCTCCTGGCAGCCCGATGCAAGCTTAAGCTTGGCGGGCGGTTCCCGCGTTCGCCTCGACTAATGGCCTCTCGAAAGATGGCCTGCAGTTGAGCATCTTAAGGCGTCCTTCAACATCTAATTGGCGTTAGGTAGACAACAAAGCATGGTCGCACGGTCCAAGAGCAGCGGCTTCCAGTGTTGTTTTTGTGGGAAGTCGATTGACCAATCGCCGGTCGTTCTATCTCTTGACGTGGATGGCGGTGGCACGCAGGAGTTGCCCTGCCACGAAGCCTGTCTGCGTCGAGTCCTGCACCCATCCGTGCCGCTAGCCCTTTAAGTACGATTTGCTTCAGGTGCTACCTAACGAGGAGTTGTAGCTGGCGGCGGAAGGTGACTCACTTTTGTAGACACTTTTCCCTAACGAGCGGGAGGTGTCGATGCCGCGGTCCGGGCCTCGGAAGATTCAGACGTACAGCACGGAGTTCAAAGTCACGGCCGTCAAGCTGAGCCAGCAGCCAGGCCTCCATGTGAAGACCGTGGCGCAGGCTCTCGAGATCCACCCGTTCATGTTGTCGAAGTGGCGGAAGGATCTGCGGGACGGTCGATTGCGGGGTCGGTCGAAGGCGGTGGTCCCGCGCCGCGTGGCGCGCGAGAGTCGGCGTCTGCAACAACTGGAGCGTGAGCTGGCGTTGCTTCAGACGGAGCACGCGCTCCTAAAAAAAGCTATCCGGTTCTGTTCCGATCCAAGCGTGAAGCGTTCGCGTTCATCCACACGCAGCGCGATACGCTCCCGCTGACCCGACTCTGTGCGCTCTGCCACGTCACCCGCGCCGGCTACTACGCGTGGGCGCGACGCCGACCCAGCGCGCACGCGGAGCAGGACCGGAGGCTGTTGCAGCACGTCCAACGGGTGTTCGACGCACACGGCGGCACGTACGGCAGCCCGCGACTGGTGCGCGCGTTGCGCGCCGACGGCATCGCCATCAGTCGCCGACGCGTCATGCGGTTGATGCGCCTGGCGGGGCTCCGCGCGCGTGCCGCGCGCATCTACCGTGGCAATCCCAAACTGCACCACTTCTTCAGCCAGCACCCCAACCGAATCCGGCGCCTCGCGGTGCGGCGGCCGAACTGCGTGTGGGTCGGCGACATTACCTACATCCCCGTCGCGGGCCGGTGGCGGTTCCTCGCCGTCGTGATGGACCAGTTCTCGCGACGGATCCTGGCCTGGGCGCTCGCCGGTCGTCGGAGCACCCACCTCACGCGCGACGTGCTCAATGCCGCCATCCGCCGTCGCGGCGTCGGCCACCGACTCATCTTCCACAGCGATCGCGGAAGCGAGTACTCAGGCTCGGTGTTCCGCGATCGGCTGCGCCAGCTCGGTGTCGCGCAAAGCTCCGCGCTCCGCGGGCCCGGCGAGAACGCGCACATGGAGTCCTTCTTCCACTCGCTCAAGGCGGAGCTGCTTCACGGCACGGCCTTCGACACCGACACGGATCTCCGCCGTGCGTTGCGCAGCTATTTCCAGTACTACAACGGCCATCGCCTTCACTCCGCGCTCGGCTATCGCGCTCCAATTGACTACGAGTCAGTGGCCGCCTAGAACTGTGAGTGTCAACAAATACGAGACACCATCCCGGCGTCGTGAAGCAGTTTGGTTGAGTAAGGAAAGTTGAAGCCGCAGCTAAACTCACTCGCGTTAGGTGGACCACCAAGCATCAATGCGCCTTCTTCTTGCGCTAGCACTCTCGCTCGGCCAAGTCGTACCGTGCATTGCTCAGGCACCAGTGCACCACGAGCCTGTAATGCCGGATTATCGCCGTGCCGACAGTATCGTGTTGCAGCAGCTTCCGGGCGGTCTCGGAGGCGATTGGAGGCGCGTGACCATCTTGTCTTCTGGCCGCGC
>Ga0066652_100000723_pt1 | contig 16198 bp, 12 predicted proteins | sample GraSoiAngelo_101_FD_71413 | JGI IMG/M metagenome (GOLD analysis project Ga0066652, IMG submission 71413) | Grasslands soil microbial communities from the Angelo Coastal Reserve, California, USA - 14_0903_02_30cm | ecosystem: Environmental > Terrestrial > Soil > Grasslands | place: USA...
ATCACACCGCCACCTCCATATTTATCATTGTAGAAACCAACATGCGCACCAGGACCAACATACCATTTCAGTCCGGAAGCGCCGCTGATGTCTCCATGTATTTCGTATAAACCGGTAAACCGAACGCCACGGTACCAAAAATAGCCGATGAGCTCGCCGGCATTTTTTTCATTAAAGAAATGTTTCAGCGAAATTCCTCCGCCATCCCAAATTTTAACTCCCAATGCCGTTCTGTAGGTGGAGCTGTGAGCACTTCCGCTTTGCGCATGTGTGACCACAACGAAGAAAATAGCCAGAACTGATATCAGAATTTTTCTCATAAATGATTTGATTTTAATAAAATAAATAATCTGTAACCAGCACACTTTCCATTTCTATGCCAAAAAAACAACGGACAGACCTTAAACGGCTTAGCGGCCTGGAAAATTGTCATTGACGACTGATTCTCAGGAGGAAATAAATGATTGTAATAATAGCGATGACAGCCGTAGTAAAAAAAGTATAAAAACTCCCCGCATTTGTCCAGATCAATCCCGCAATTATACTTGCCGCCAGTGTGCAAATACTTTCACAGGATGTATAAAAACCTATGGCAGTGGCGGTATTTGTTTCGTGAGCCATATTCGTTATCCACGCTTTTGCAATACCTTCTGTAGCCGCGGCATAGATTCCGTAGATGAGAAACAGCAAGAAAATAACAGGAGTGGAAGGAACGAATGCAAACCCGGTATACACTACTGCAAACAACAGAAGGCCTGCCAGGTAAATTTTTTTAAAGCTAATCCGATCCGCAAATGCTCCAAGCGGATATGAAGCCAGCGCAAAAACGAGGTTATAGAAAACATAAGCGGCGATCGTTTTTGTATCGCTACCTGTCACTTCCCTGGTCTTCCATAACAGGAAAAGGTCGGAACTGTTGAACAGGGCGAACAATAAAAGCCCGAACAAGACCCTTTTATATTGAGGCGTGGCAATGGAATAGTATTTAAAAAAGGAAAAGAAATTCCCCTTGCCCAGGGTTGATGCAGGTTGCTTTTTTTCTTTCAATAAAAAGATAAGCATCACGCTGATAAGCCCAGGGATGAAGGCAAGATAAAAAATGGTCTTGTACTGGCCGGGATTGAAATACAGGTATAGCAGGGCGAGAGCGGGACCAATGGTAGCGCCGAGGGTGTCCATTCCGCGATGGAATCCGAAAATTCTCCCTTTTGTTTCTTTCGTTGCTTCCTTCGACAACAGGGCGTCCCTTGCGGCAGTGCGAACGCCTTTTCCCAACCTGTCTGTGGTCCTGGCAAAGAAGATCCAGATTGGATAAACAAACATTGCCATCATCGGTTTTGCAATGGCGCTTAAAAAATAACCCAACTTGACGAAAGGCAGGCGCAACCCCTTCTCATCACTCAGTTTTCCAAAATATCCCTTGCTAATGCCCGAAGTAAAGTTGGCAAATCCCTCCAGCAAACCCATCCAGGCAACGGAAAAGCCTATTTGTTTCAGGTAAACAGGAACGACGGGGTATAATAATTCACTCGCTACGTCTGCAAAGAGGCTGACAATGGATAGAATCCAAACTGTTCGGGTAATGATTCGCATAGCCAGGGAATGACTGAAGATAATTTTTTTCCTTTATACAATAATAGAACTACTCGCAACATCGTTTATTGGCAGAATATTGTGTCTTCCATTTTTTACTCGAAAAAAGGTTTAGCTGAATTTAGGTAAACAATGCAGACCACGATAACGAACTAAAACTATTTATCACCTCAAATCGCCATCTCCCAAGCCTTTTTAACAGCAGGCTGGCTGCTCCTAAACGGAGTTGCCTTGTTAATTCAAATTATTTCCTTCACCTTTGCACACATTAAATCCAATCCGCACAAAATGGGACTTTTTAATTGGTTTACACAAGAAATAGCCATTGACCTCGGCACTGCTAATACACTGATTATACATAATGATGAAGTAGTCGTGAACGAGCCTAGCATAGTTGCGCTCAACCGGAATAATCCCAAAGAAGTCCTGGCAGTTGGTAAGCGGGCATTGATGATGCACGAAAAAACGCATGAAAGTATCCGGACTGTTCGTCCCTTAAAAGATGGTGTGATTGCAGATTTTAACGCAGCTGAATTGATGATAAGGGAGCTAATAAAGCTGGTTTATCCCAAAAAACCCCTGTTTCCACCCAGCTGGCGGATGATGATATGTATTCCTTCCTCTATCACAGAAGTGGAAAAACGTGCTGTTCGTGACAGCGCAGAGCAGGCTGGTGCCAAGGAGGTTTATCTTTTGCATGAACCGATGGCCGCAGCACTGGGAATCGGGATAGATGTGGAGGAGCCGGTAGGTAACATGATCATTGATATCGGTGGCGGAACCACGGGTATTACCGTTATTGCCCTGGCCGGTATTGTCTGCGATCAATCTATTCGCATTGCCGGTGATGAGTTTACTGCGGATATCATGGAAGCGCTTCGCCGGTATCATAGTTTGTTGATTGGTGAACGTACAGCAGAACAAATCAAGATACAGGTAGGAGCCGCGATGAAGGATCTCGAAAATCCCCCTGAAGATATTCCCGTTAATGGCCGCGACCTGGTAACTGGTATCCCTAAACAGATCATGGTTAGTCACCAGGAAATTGCCGAGGCATTGGATAAAAGTATTTTTAAAATTGAAGAAGCGATCCTGAAAGCGCTGGAGCAAACTCCTCCTGAACTGGCAGCCGATATTTATCGCCGGGGCCTCTATCTCACCGGTGGTGGAGCATTGTTAAGAGGTCTTGACAAAAGATTAAGCCAAAAAATCAAGTTACCCGTGCATGTGGCCGACGATCCACTCAAAAGCGTGGTTCGTGGTACGGGGATTGCTTTGAAAAATTACGACAAGTATCCGTTTGTGATGAGATAAAAAAGCTCCCCCTGCCCCTCCAGGGGAGGGGTGTAAAAATTCCCGAAGATTTGAAATTATTTATGGTCTTGCCACCTTGCAGTAAAGAGACTTATATTATAATGCATCTTAGCAAACTTATCCTTCTGGGAGATCGGAGGGGCCATGCGTAACATCTTCCTCTTCATTCGCCGCTATTTCACTTTTCTTGCTTTCCTGGTCTTCCAGGGATTAGCTCTCTGGTTCCTGTTTACCTATAACCGGTTTCACCGGGCTAAAGGTCTCGGCGTTGCCAATGAGATAACAGGATGGGTCAATACCAGGTATAACACCGTACAGGATTTTTTCACCATGCGGGAAGAGAACAGGCGGGTCCATAAGTTGAATGATTCGCTAATGAACCTGCTTTCTTCAAATTTTCTAAAGCGAGACACCAGTTTGCGCCTGGTTACCGACTCGATACCCTACGACACATTGGGCCACTATCGGCGGTACCTGGAACGGGCGGCGGAAGTAGTATATAATACTGTCAATTCGGAGAAGAATTATATCCAGATCAACAAAGGTTCCAACCAGGGAATCAAAGATAATATGAGTGTTTTAAATTCGGATGGTAGCCTGGTCGGAAGGGTGATCAATGTTAGCCCAAATTTTAGCGTTATCATGAGCCTGTTGCATGTACAGAACAAAGTCAGTGTGCTGGTCAAGAAAACTAAAAGCGCCGGGAGCATTTCATGGGATGGAAAGGATCCAAGATACCTGGTCCTGAATAACATATCTGTCAGCGATTCAATAGTGAAAGGTGATACGATAATTACCGGCACTTATTCAAACAGTATACCTTTTGGTAAAATGGTCGGTACGGTGGCAGAGATCAGCAGGGACCAGGCGACTAACTTTTTTATTCTGAAAATAAAAACCGCCGCAAATTTTGCGGACCTGCAGCAGGTTTTTGTCATAGAGAATTTACAGTACGACGAGCAGGAGAAACTGTTGGAAGAGACAAAAAAGAAAATCATAAAGGAGTGAGTGATTTAGTAAGAAATATTATCCGTTTGGCCATTTTCATTTTGGTCCAGGTGTACCTGCTGAATAAGATACCCTTCCTTCACCAGTTCATTGCTCCTTACCTGTATTACCTTTTCATATTATGGCTGCCTTTTAATATTTCACGTATGGGATTACTGGTCATCGGCTTTATTACCGGGATCACGCTTGATTTTTTTATGATGACGCCGGGCCTGCATGCGGCAGCCTGCGTGCTGATCGCTTACCTGCGGCCATTTATCATCGGTATACTGGCGCCTAAAGATGCAACGGGGTTCAGCTACCGCGAACCATCACCGAGGGCTATGGGATGGACGCCTTACCTGATCTACACTTTCGTACTGACCCTGTTTCACCATACATACATGGTTCTGCTGGAATGGCTTTCTTTTGGGAGCATTCTTTCATTTATCATCAAGGTCATAGCCACTACCGGAATCAGTATGCTGCTGATCATTACTACGGAGCTTTTGTTCCCGCGTCGAATGAAATTCCGAACCAATACAGCGTAGTTCGACGGTGTTTCACCGTTGGTTTGGCTGAAGAGTTGAGGGCGGCTACTATCAGCAGGTCAGAAAATTTTCTTAAAACAAAATATATTTCCGGTAACATTTGGAAACCGCATTTTTGAATCCCAATTTTGTATCAGGAAATAACACTCTCCTTCCTTTTCATATCCGTGTTGATCTATGCCTGTGTTTAATCAATCAAGAAGCCGTATAGTCCGTCTTATATTCCTTGTTGCATTCCTGGTGATCATTTCCCGTTTGTTTTACCTGCAGATCATGTCCAGTGAATTTGACAGGCTGGCAATGAACAATGCTGTTTCTCCCAAGATCATTTGGCCAGAAAGAGGAATTATCTATGACCGGAGGGGCCAGGCTATTTTAAATAACACGCGGATGTATGATCTCATGGTTACACCCGCCGATGTAAAAAATTTTGATACGGCTACTTTTTGCCGCCTGTTTGAAATAGACACTTCCGAATTCAGAAAAAGAATAAACGAAGCGATATTCAGATTAAACAAAGTTCAGCCTTCAGTCTTTCAAGGCATTCTTACTCCGCAAATGCAGGCAAGATTTGAAGAGAATGCCTGGAAATTCCCAGGGTTTGAACTGGTAGAACGGCCAGTAAGGACCTATCCGTTCAATGCGGCCTCCCATATTCTGGGTTATATCAATGAAGTTGATCCGAACGATGTAAAACGCTTCGGCGGTTTCTACCGGCAAGGTGATTATATTGGTAAAAGCGGACTGGAAGCAACCTATGAAAGGGTTCTAATGGGTCAACGAGGAGTGCAGTATAATATCAAGGACAAACTTGGTCGCCTTGTTGGTAAATACAAGGAGGGTATTCTCGATACGGCCGCCGTGGCCGGTCGTGGTCTTCGAACTTATATTGATATCGAGCTGCAGAAACTCGCGGAAAAATTAATGAATAACAAAGTAGGAGCAGTGGTAGCGATCGAACCAAAAACAGGCGGCATACTCGCGATGACCTCAGGTCCTGATTTTGACCCAAATGAATTGACGGGTCCGGAAAAGAACAAGAACTATAGCCGTCTGGTGCTGGATGTTGCTGGTCCTTTATTAAACAGGGCGATCATGGGAAGATATCCTCCCGGGTCTACCTATAAACCCGTGGGTGCCCTGGTTGCCCTGGATGAAGGCGTGATAAGTCCTTCCAGTGGCATCGGTTGCGGAGGAGCTTACTACGGTTGCAACCGCCCTGTCAAGTGTACGGAGCATTGGGCGGGTCATGCGGCCAATCTTAGGCTGGCCATTGCCTGGTCTTGTAATTCCTTTTTCAGCAATACTTTTCGGCTGACGGTAGATAACCCAGCTTACCGGAATCCACGGAAAGGACTTACTAAATGGAAAGAATACCTGACAGCATTTGATCTCGGTCGCAGGACAGGCATAGACCTTCCCAGTGAAAATGGGGGCAATGTTCCCGATACTGCCGCCTATGACAAAGAGTACCGGGGCCAGTGGAATTCATGTACCATGGTCACTATTGGCATTGGCCAGGATAAACTACTGGTTACTCCTTTGCAAATGGCCAATGCTATCTGCATCGTGGCGAATAAAGGATATTACTATACGCCGCATTTTGTGGAAAAAATAGATAGTGAAACGCCGGAAGATACCATTCTCAATAAATACAGGCAAAAGCACGAAGTGCTTACACATATATCCGATACTGCTTACAATGCTGTAATCGGTGGGATGCAGGATGTAGTGGACAATGGTACAGCACGGGTAGTCCAGATCCCCGGTATTCGCATCTGTGCCAAAACGGGTACGGCCGAGAACTACCGGATCATCGATGGTAAACGGATCAAACTCGCGGATAATTCTATGTTCGTTTGTTTTGCCCCAAGAGAAAACCCAAAGATCGCCATCGCTGTAGTGGTTGAGAATGCCGGGTTTGGTGCAACCTGGGCGGGGCCAATAGCCAGGATCTTATTGGAGAAATACCTGAACGATACCTTGCAAACGAAAAGTAAAGAAGATCTCGAACGCATCTCTGGCAGTAACCTTATGCCACCTTATTTAAAACGTTTACAGTTCATAGAAGATTCGACCAGGGCTCGCAGGTGGTTTGAGTCTACAAATGATAGCGCTTACCTGAAGAAGTATGTGAAATATATAACTATTGAGAAAAAAATCAATCACGGATCGCCTTTGCGGAAGGAGAAAGAACCGGGGCATAAGCCTGTGACTGAAACAGCGCTTGCCCTTCTTCCTGATAAAAAATATTTTCGCAAAACTTCTATACAATCCGTACGATAGTGAACCGGCGCGACCCTGCTATATCAAAAGGAATTGACTGGAGCCTCTTCTGGATATACCTTATACTGGTTATTGTGGGTCTTATCGCCATATTTGGTGCTACCTACAAGGAAGGTGATCCTGTTTTGCAAACCTTTATCAATTTTAAAACAGATTACAGCAAACAGCTTTATTTTTTTGCAGTCGCACTGTTGCTCGGATTATTTATTCTGTTAACGGACAGTAAGTTCTTTTCCGCCACTGCCAATATCTGGTATGCAGTAGGGATATTCATGTTATTAATTGTGTTTCCCTTTCACTCCAATATTAAGGGTACACAATCCATCATTAAGCTTGGCGCATTCAATTTTCAACCAGCGGAGTTTTGCAAGATATGCGTTGCCCTTGCACTGGCTAAATACCTGTCCAGGCCGGATACCGATTTTTCAAGAACGAAGTCCCAGTTGATCGCTGCCTGCCTGGTCCTGTTTCCTGCGGTACTGACGATCATGCAGAAAGAAACCGGGCTGGCTTTGGTATTTTGCGCTTTTTTTCTTGTTATGTACCGGGAAGGATTGCCTTCAGGTATTCTCGTCATTGGGTTTGCTACAGGCACACTGGTGGTGGCGACACTCCTGATGGAAAAAAACACGCTGGCACTCACTCTTACAGCGCTGGCCATCATCACCGCTTATTTTATGCGACGGCAGATCAGTCGCAGGAGATCGGTACTGGTAAAAATTATCGTCCTGTGGTTCCTGTGTGTGAGCGTGCAACGTTTCGGTGTTCCGTTTGTCTTTAAGCATGTGTTAAAGCTTTACCAGGTTGAACGCATTTATAGCACCATCGGTAAAGAGGTTCCACAGGAGTACGTGGATGCACATAAAAAGGAACTTGAGAGCCAGACAGGAAAGAAAAAAGACACCGACTATAATGTCCGCCAGTCCAAGATCGCTATAGGCAGTGGTGGCGTTATCGGCAAAGGGCTATTGAAAGGAACGCAGACGCGTTATGGGTTTGTACCGGAGCAGCGAACGGATTTTATTTTTGATACCATCGCTGAAGGGTTCGGCTTTATCGGTTGCTTTATCCTTTTATGTATTTACATGCTCTTGCTATTCCGTATAGTAACGATTTCCGAACGACAGCGAAGTGTTTTTAGCCGTTGTTACGGATATGGTGTTGCCTCCGTGATCTTCTTTCATCTTGTCATTAATGTGGCGATGACGGTCGGTCTTGCCCCGGTCATTGGCATTCCCCTCCCTTTTATCAGTTATGGAGGCACATCCCTGCTCACATTTACCATTATGCTGTTCATATTGATCCGGCTGGATGCGGATCGGCATATGGTATTGAGATGATTTCCGCTTTCAATTGGGAAATTGAAGAATTGTATTGCAACTTGCACCTGTTATTATTTTATTGATCAATAAAGGCTGTAATGAAAATCGTTCCGCTTTCGGAGGGCACGTTTACCATTGATAAAACGAAATTGTTTGTTCCTTTTGATGAAACAAAAGATGAACTGCAGGAAAGATCGAAGGGAAGCCTGCTAGTCGAAATACAGCCTTTCGTCGTAGTTACTTCAAACGATGTATTATTGTTTGATACCGGTCTTGGATTTTCCAAAAACGGGAAAATGCAGATACATGAAAACCTGGCAAAGGAAGGTATCAATCCTTCAGATATCACTAAAGTACTGCTTTCCCATTTGCATAAAGATCATGCGGGAGGAGTTTCGGAAGATCGTAATCGTAGCAGGCTAAGTTTTACCAATGCTAAATACTTTGTGCAGGAAAGGGAATTAAATTTCGCTTTTGAGAAGGGTATGCCTTCTTTTATCCCGGATGAGTTGGAGACATTGAAGACCTCCTCACAAGTGGTATTCATGGATCACGATACCGGTTCAATTGATGATTACGTTTCCTACGAGGTTACGGGAGCCCATTCGCCTTTTCACCAGGTTTTTTGGATAAGAGATGATAACAAGATCGTTTTCTTTGGCGGCGATGATGCTCCTCAACTCCAGCAAATGAAACACAGGTTTGTTGCCAAGTATGATTTTGACGGCAGGAAAGCGATGGAACTGAGAAGGTCATGGTGGCAGAAGGGTGCGGAAGAAAAATGGACCTTTCTTTTCTACCATGATATACAAACTCCGCTATTTACGCATGAGTAAATAGAATGGTAACCTAATATTTTATTCCCTATTAATTTCAAAAGACCAGGACAATACCAGCCCTGAATTCCACCAATCGTAATGGGGATGTATATACCTGGGCGACGGTATGCTCATGTATCTGCTGGGTGCTCACATTGATAAATTTTACCTCCAGCGGCTTACCATCTGGATCCGTAGTTGTTTGCGCATCAACGAGGTGTTTTGTGTTAATATAGCTCACTGTGCCACCATGGACGACATTAGCTCCTATATCGAACAGGAACTTTCCCTTGTTTTTGGAACAGCTGTTTTTGCAAAAAACGCCAGGGTCTATTTGTATTCCGCCACCAGCGCTCCAGTACATCGTATTGTCATTGATGATATTTTTCTGTTCAAGAGCATGACAACCGCCTTCGTCATTAGGATCGTCAATATATACGGTACTGAAGAGATTGTACACGCCGCCTTTTACATTGATATACGGTATGATAAAATATTTGTTTTTGAGCAGATCGAACCGGGCCTGTACGCTAGCGTTGAAAGTGTTGCTGCTATAATCGACGGGAACGACGGAACTAACACCTGGTGAGAACTCAAAGGTTTGATCGATACGTTTCCTGGCATAGGAGCCGATGCCTAATTCTATCCCGAGTGATAATTGCTTCAATTTAGGTAACTGGTATAATATGCCCGACTGCAGGCTATGAATGGGTTGAATGTTCTTCGCCATTTGTTGCTGGGGAGCGCCAAAACTATAGTTACCGGTCAATTTCCATTGCTGACTGTTGGCGGAGAAAAAGATGGCTGTCAGGAGAAGAGTAAAGATGAATTTCATACAGAGTAGTTATTGGTGAAAAGATAAAGGCCTAACTGAAGTTACGTTGAACATGACCCGAAAGAAAATAAATGCTGTTAAAACAAGCCAAAATTCATAAGCGGTGCACGGAAATTGTGCAAAGCGGCAGGAAAACCCTAATTTATGAAAGCCGAAATCCGAAAACAGTTTCTGGTTAGGAACCATTTTCGGATTCGTTCCCGACAGCTGTCGGATAAGAGTTTCGAATTTTTTCTAAAAAGCTTTCTTTTCAACCGGCTTTCCATCCACGTCCAGCTCGATGATTTCATAACCGAGCTTCTGCAGGCCTGGAAGAATTTTGGCTTTGTCGCCAACTACCAGCACATTCATCCTGCCTTCGGTTATCCATTTTTTAGCCAGGGCATCGATCTCTGTTTTGGTTATGCTGGCGACAATTTTATTTTGCTGATCTACATAGTCAGCTGGCAAATTGTTATCTAAGATATTACCAATGAATCCGGCTTTCTGGAAACCTGTTTCAAACCGAAGAGCATCACGCTGGCCGATAGAACTTTTCATAAATGCCAGTTCTTCCTCCGTAATTCCAGTTTCTTCATAGTTCTTCATTTCTTTCATTATTTCAATCATTGCGCTGTCAGTAGCATTGGCCCTGATGCCGGCACTGAAAGTAAAGTCTCCTGTTTGTTTGCCGCCTGCAAAACCGCTACGGGCGCCATAAGTCCAGCCTTTGTCTTCACGCAGGTTGAGGTTCAGGCGGCTGTTGAATGCGCCACCGAGGATATAGTTCATCAAACCGGCTTTAAAGTATTCCCCGGTTGCATCATATTTCAGTCCGGTAACATAACCCACACGGAATTCTGTTTGAGCGGCTTTAGGAACATCTACCAGGTAGATCTTTGTTTTTTCTACCGCCGGTGCTGCAGTTACTGTTGGGATCGTAATTTTTTTATTAGGCAGGTTGTTCAGGAAAGACAGCTTCGGAAGTATTTCGTCTTGCGAGATGTCTCCGACAATGACTACCTGGGTTCCCTGCGAGGTCATGTAATTATCATAATAATACTGCACATCTGCTAACGTAAAAGTCTTTTCGGTCTCTTCATTTCCATTAGCATTTATTCCAAGAATATGGTTGGGGCCATAGTTCAGTTTTGCATATACATCAGAAGCTACTGAGGCGGGCTGCGACTTGGCAACTTTAAAACTTTCCAGGTTTTGCTTTTTGATACGGTCGAATGCAGCCTGTGTGAATTTTGGATTGAACATTCTTTCCTGTAGCAAGGCTAGTGTTGCATCGATGTTTTTCTTTTGTGATTGTACCTGGAAAGAGATATTGTCATTATCACTGAACACATTGATGGTGCTTCCCAGCTTTTGCAGTTCGCGGCTTATTTCTTCAGCTGAGAATTTCTTAGTATCCTCATTCATCATATCAGTGAAGATGGATGCCAAACCCGCTTTGGAAAGATCATTTGCATTTAATAGGTGCCCACCGGGGATTTTAATATTCAGGGTAACCAGCGGCAATTCGGAGTTCTCTGTACCAATGATCTTTATACCGCTGGACCAGTCTTTTCTCCAGAACGCAGGAACCTTCACAACCGGGTTTGCACCATTAGGCGGCATTACACTGCGGTCAAAATTGTCCTTGGCCTTTATATAAACCAATCCTTCATAACCGTAATTCGGGGCGACATAGCCGCTTTCATCTATTTTATAGTTATTGTCTCCAACAGCCAGCTTTTCCTGGTTCTTAGGCAACACGCTTATCGTTACACAATGTTTGTATTTGATGTATTTGTTGTAGACCCTCATTACATCTTCTTTTGTTACGGATTGATACATCTTCATCAGCTTACCGATCATGTTGGGATTACCTTTTGCAAGCGTTTGGAAAGCTGCTAATTGAGAAACTTTACCGGCAACACTCTGCAAGCCGTTTATCAATTGCGATTCGTAAGCGCCTTTGAATTTTGCGATATCATCGTCAGTAACTCCCCTTGCTTCAAAACTATCCAGTGCATTGTCCAGGAGGTAATACATGTTAGCTAGTGATTTGCCCGGGAAGGGGATGACCTGGAAGGCAATAAATCCCGACAACTCAAAGGGCTGGTTGAAACAACCTGCCTGCAATGCCAGTTGTTTTTTGGTCAGTTGTTGGTAAAGAACAGAATTATTTCCTTGTCCAAGTATCTGGGCCAGGCAGGCCAGGGCTGGCAGATCCTCTGAATAATTCGGAACAGTAGGATACGCTCTTACCATCAATGGCAGGCGGGCGTAATTATCAACGTAGGAAGAGAAACGATGCTTGGTCAGTACGGGAACCATCGGCTCCATATCTTTCACTTCAGGACCTTTCGGAATAGATCCAAAATACTTTTCTACCATCTTTACCACTTCAGCGGTATTCACATCTCCACCGATCGTTATCGTGGCATTGTTAGGACCATACCAACGGAGAAAGAAATTTTTCAGATCATTTACGTTCACCCGGTTCAGTTCTTCAATATATCCGATAGTCAACCAGGAATAAGGATGACCATAAGGATAGAGGTTTTTGGAAATTTCTTCAAACACCAATCCGTAGGGGCGGTTATCGTAATTCTGTCCACGCTCATTTTTCACTGTTTCTCTCTGTACTTCAAATTTCTTTTGGGTAACCGCGTCCAGCAAAAAACCCATACGGTCTGCTTCCAGCCATATCATTTTTTCCAGTTGGTTGGATGGAACAGTCTGGAAATAATTGGTGCGGTCGGTATTAGTGCTTCCATTGAGTGTTCCACCTGCGGCCGTCACGATCTTAAAATGTTGCTCGTCACCGACATGATCGCTGCCCTGGAACATCATATGCTCGTAAAAATGGGCAAAACCAGATTTGCCAATCTCTTCTCTTGCGGAACCGACATGGTAGGTGACGTCAACATGAGCTACAGGGTCACTATGATCTTCATGCACAATCAGGGTGAGACCATTCGGTAAAATGTATTTCTCGTAAGGGATGACCAGTTCATTGCCCTGCTTCACCACTTTCTCTACGAGCCTTGCCTCGTTGCCAGCGACGCTAGGCTGCGCATTAACGCGTACCAGTATGAATAAAGCAAAGACACTTAGCAGTAATAGTTTGTGTTTCATATTAATAGTTTTTGGAAGGATGGGCAAATTAAGGAAATCCGGTTTTACTCGGATGCCATTTGTCATAAATCCGAAGGCGGGAAGTCCGAAATTCGAAAAAACCGAAGCCGGAAATGCCGGAATCCGAAAAAGCCATTCTAAATACCGGGAAACCGAAGCCAAAATGTCGAAATCCGAAAACAGCAACTGCTTAAGAAGCCGTCTTCGGATCTCGTAATTAATAGTTTCAGATTTCTGCTTTAAAACGCTTTCTTTTCGACGGGTTTTCCGTCCACATCCAATTCAACGATCGGGTAGCCCAGGCGTTTCAGTCCGGGCAGGATCTTGGCTTTATCACCAACCAGAAGCATGTTCAATTTAGTGACATCGATATATTTTTTTGCCAGCGCATCAATCTCTGCTTTGGTCATGCCTTTCAGTATCTTCTGCTGTATTTCGGTATAATTGGCCGGGAGGTTGTAATCGAGAATCGTACGAATAAAACCAGCTTTTTGGAAACCTGTTTCATATCGCAAAGCATCCCGTTGACCGATAGCGTTTTTCAGAAATATCAATTCATCGTCGGTTGCGCCAAAATCCGAATACTTTTTCAGATCTGTTACGAGTTCGACTAACGCACTATCAGTAGCCTCGGCCTTGATGCCCGAGCTGAATTGAAAATCGCCTCCGTATTCATCACCATTGAACGAAGAACGGGCGCCATAGGTCCAGCCCTTGTCTTCACGGAGATCAATGTTAATCCTGCCATTGAATGATCCGCCAAAAATAAAGTTCATCAGCCCGGCCCTGTAAAATTCGCCAGTAGCATCATATTTAAGGCCTGTGTTGTAGCCAACGCGGAATTCCGTTTGTGCCGCTTTTGGAATATCTACCAGGTAGATCTGGGACTGCCCGTTTGCCATTGGGGTAGCTGCAACGTTTGGCAATTCAACTTTCTTATTCGGCAATTTATTTAAGAAAGCAAGCTTCGGTAATATCTCCGATTGTTTGACATCACCAACTATAACCACTTTCATTCCTTTATTCGTGATGTAATTGTCGTAGTAACCCTGGATATCGTCAATCGTGATATTAGGGACGGTGTTTTCAGTGCCGCCTTCATCCATTCCTAAAATATTGTTGGGGCCGAAATTGATCTTCGCGATAACATCGCTGGCCACCGCGGCAGGTTGAGATTTGCTTTGTTTGAAACCTTCCATCGTTTGCCTCTTTATCCGCTGGAAAGCTTCATCGGAGAATTTCGGGTTGAACATTCTTTCCTGGAGCAGTATCAGCGTCTTGTCAAGGTTCTTTTTCAAACACTGTATGTTAAATGCGATCTCATCCTTTCCGCTGCTAACGGTTATCGAGCTGGCCAGCTTTTGTAATTCCAGGGAAAACTGTTCCGCGGTGTAATTCTTTGTATCCTCATTCATCATACGGGCGAAAAGATTGGATAGTCCGACCTTATCAAGATGATTGGCCTGGAGCAGGTGACCACCCGGGATGGTAATTGAAATAGTAACAGTCGGTATCTCCGTATTCTCAGTACCTATCATTTTAATTCCATTCGGAAAATCTTTTCTCCAGAAGGCCGGAACTTTTACTACCGGGTTGGGACCGTTGCCCGGGATCTTGCTGCGATCGAAATTGTCTTTAGCTTTTACATATTTTAATCCTTCATAGCCATAATTGGGAGCTACATAATGTGTTTTGTCTATTATATAGTTATCGTCCCTGGCGATCATGTTTTCCTGACCCTTGGCCAGTACACTCAGTATAACATGTGGTTTTCCTTTGATGTACTTTTCATAAGCTTTCATAACATCTTCCTTGGTCAACCTGCTGTATTCATCCAGCAATTTTTTTATCATGTTGGGGTTGCCGGCAAAAGTTTGAAAGGCGGCTAACTGGCTCACTTTCCCCGACACACTGGCGAGGCCGTTGATCGTCCTGCTTTCAAATTCATTCTTGAATCTTTCGACATCGTCGTCGGTTACACCTCTTTTTTCAAATACGCCAAAGGCCTCATTGATAAGTTGTTCCATTTCTTCCAGCGATTTGCCCTGGTAAGGCGTGATCGAAATGGAAAATTCACCTGCTAACTCCGACAATTGACTATTGGCGCTTGCCTGTACTGCTTTTTGTGGGTTTAATATCGTTTGATAGAACACAGAATTGCGGTTGCCACCGCCACCTCCTCCTCCACCACCACGTCCACCGCGGCCACCTCCAAATCCTCCGCCACCGCCCAACACTTGTGCCAGGCAGGCCAGAGCTGCTTCGTCGGGATGATAATTGGGAACGGTTGGGTATACCAGCCTCAATTGTGATGACCTTGCATAGTTGTCGACGTAGCTAACATAGCGGTCCTTGTCTATTACAACCGGGGCCAGTTTTACTGGGGTAACTTCAGGGCCACGCGGGATGGGAGCAAAATATTTCTGGACAAGTTTTACTACATCGGCGGTTTTTACATCGCCGCCAATGGTGAGCGTTGCGTTGTTAGGTCCGTACCAGCGTAAAAAGAAATTCTTAAGATCGTCTACAGCGACTTTATTCAGCTCTTCGATATAACCAATCGTTAGCCATGAATAAGGATGACCGTAAGGATATAAGTTCTTGGCTGAATACTCGCTGGACAAACCATAAGGGCGATTGTCATAGTTCTGGCCTCTTTCATTTTTTACAGTTGCCCTTTGGATTTCGAATTTTCGCTGGGTTACGGAATCTAGCAGGAAGCCCATCCGGTCGGCTTCCAACCAGATCGCTTTTTCCAGTTGATTGCTTGGGATGGTTTCATAATAGTTGGTGCGATCCCGGTTAGTGCTACCGTTCAGCGTTCCTCCCGCATCACTTACGATTTTAAAATGCTGTTCGTCTTTTACGTGGTCGCTGCCCTGGAACATCATGTGCTCGAAGAAGTGGGCAAATCCGGATTTACCGATCTCTTCCCGCGCGGAACCGACGTGGTAGGTGACATCCACGTGCACCACGGGGTCGCTATGATCTTCGTGTACAATCAGGGTCAAGCCATTGGGAAATACATATTTTTCATAAGGTATAACAATCTCATTTCCTTGTTTGGTGACTTTTTCAACCAGTTTAGCCTGCCCGGATACCACCCCGGCTAAGAAGACGGATAAACCGGACATAAGCAGCAATTTTTGTTTCATAAAAGAAATTTTGATTTTTAATGTGAGCAGTATGAAGATAAGGTAACCGGGCATAAAAAAAATGCCGTTCACCGATTAGACGTCCACGCAGAGCCTGTCTTTTCTAACTTTGAAAAAAAATTTTTGCCATGAGCTACACAACACGGACCAACCACGAAATCGACTACAAGATCTATGGTGAAGAATTGCAATTTGTAGAAATTGAACTGGACCCAAATGAGACCGC
>Ga0066652_100000724_pt1 | contig 16196 bp, 14 predicted proteins | sample GraSoiAngelo_101_FD_71413 | JGI IMG/M metagenome (GOLD analysis project Ga0066652, IMG submission 71413) | Grasslands soil microbial communities from the Angelo Coastal Reserve, California, USA - 14_0903_02_30cm | ecosystem: Environmental > Terrestrial > Soil > Grasslands | place: USA...
AGAAGAACGCGGTGTACGTGACGCGCATCCGCGTCGCCGAAAGCAACAAGGACATCTACGACGAGCTGGCGGCGAACGGTCGGTGGACGACGCAGGGAATTCTGTTCGAGTCGGGGAAGTCGGACCTCAAGCCCGAGTCGACGCCGACGCTCAAGGCGATCGCGGCGGCGCTGAAGGGACATCCGGATCTCAAGGTCGAGATCCAGGGTCACACCGACAACGTCGGCTCGGCGGCGTCGAACCTGACGCTCAGTCAGGCGCGCGCCGAGGCGGTGAAGGCCGCACTCGTATCGGACTTCGCAGTCACCGAGGATCAGCTCAGCGCGAAGGGCTACGGCGACACGAAGCCGATGGCGAAGAACACGACGCCGGAAGGCCGGGCGAACAACCGCCGCGTCGAGATCGTGAAGCGCTGAGCCGCCGCGAAGCGGGCAGCGCGAGAGGCAACGTCGGCCAGGGGAGCGTCATGGTTCTTGCTCCCCTGGCCGACATCCGTACCCGGCCCCGCTCCCGCTCATCACGTGCTCCGCGTCACCGACCGCGGCCTGTATTGTCCGGCCGCCGACCTCTACATCGATCCCTGGCAACCGGTCGAACGCGCGGTGATCACGCACGCGCACGGCGACCACGCGCGCTGGGGAAGCCGGCACTACCTCGCGTCACGCGATGGCGCGCGCGTGCTGCGCACACGGCTCGGCGATCAGGCGTCGATCGAGTTGCTCGACTACGGCGAGACGCGTACGATCGGCGGCGTCACGCTCTCGCTCGTTCCGGCGGGGCACATCCTCGGCTCGGCGCAGGTACGGCTCGAGCACCTGGGTGAAGTGTGGGTCGTCTCGGGCGACTACAAGACGGAGCCCGATCCCACGTGCGCGCCATTCGAGCCGGTGCGCTGCCACACCTTCGTCACCGAGTCCACCTTCGGGCTGCCGATTTATCGATGGTGCGCGCAGGAGGACACGTTCGCCGACATGCGCGCGTGGTGGCGCGAGAATGCGGAGCAGGGGCGCGCGTCGCTCGTGTACGCATACGCGCTCGGGAAAGCGCAGCGCGTGCTCGCCGGCATGCTCGGCGCGGGGATCGGCCCCGTGTACACGCACGGCGCCGTCGAGCGGCTCACGCTGGACTACCGCGGGAGCGGTGTGGCGCTGCACGAGACGGCGCCGGTGTCGGCGCAGCCGAAGGGGACGCGCTACGGCGGGGCGCTGATCGTCGCGCCGCCATCCGCCGCGGGGAGCACGTGGCTGCGACGGTTCGGCGACGTCTCCACCGCATTCGCGTCGGGATGGATGCAGGTGCGCGGCGCGCGCCGCCGCCGCGCGATCGACCGCGGCTTCGTGCTCTCCGATCACGTGGACTGGCCAGCGCTTCTCGCCGCGATCGAAGCGACCGGCGCGGAGAACGTGTGGGTGACGCACGGCTACCGCGACCAGGTTGTGCGCTACCTGAGCGAGCGCGGGCTGAACGCGTGCGCGATCGCCAGCCACTGGGAGGGGGAGAACGACGAGGCGCCCGCCGTCGCCGACGAGTCGGCGATCGCATGAAGGCGTTCGCGCGGCTCTACTCCCGCATCGACTCGACGACGTCCACCAACGCGAAGGTCGCGGCGATGGCGGAGTACTTCCGCGAAGCCGAGCCGGCCGACGCGGCGTGGGCCGTGTACTTCCTCTCCGGCGGGCGGCCGAAGCGGCTCATTCCGGTGCGGCGCATCGCGACGTGGGCGATGGAGGTGGCGAGCGTCCCCGACTGGCTGTTCGACGAGTGTTACCACAGCGTCGGCGATCTCGCCGAGACGATCGCGCTGCTCCTGCCGGCGAACGACGCCGCGGCCGCACCGCCCGACGTCGCGCTGCACGTGTGGGTCACCGATCGGCTGCTGCCGCTTGCCGCGATGACGGAGGACGTGCAGCGCTCGGCGGTGATCGCCGCGTGGCGCGACCTGTCCGGAACCGAGCGCTACATCTGGAACAAGCTGATCACGGGGAGCCTTCGCGTCGGCGTGTCGGCACAACTCGTCGCGCGGGCACTCGCGCAGGCGAGTGGCGTGGACGAGGGGGTCATCGCGCACCGGTTGAGCGGTGACTGGGCGCCCACCGCCGAACGGTTCAGCGCACTCGTCGCGGTCGACAGCCGCGATGCGGACGTGTCGCGGCCATTCCCTTTCTTCCTCGCGTACGCGCTCGAGGGAGAGCTCGACTCGCTCGGCGACGCGAGCGAGTGGCAGGCCGAGTGGAAGTGGGACGGCATCCGCGCGCAGGTGATCCGTCGCGAGGGGCGCACGTACGTGTGGTCGCGCGGCGGCGAGCTGGTGACCGAGCGATTCCCCGAGCTCGCGGACGCCGCGATCCATCTGCCCGACGGCACGGTGCTCGACGGCGAGATCATGCCGTGGAAGCAGGGCGCGGCGTTGCCGTTCGCCCAGCTCCAGCGTCGCATCGGCCGGAAGACGCTCGGCCCGAAGATCCTCGCCGACGTGCCAGTGGTGCTCGTCGCCTACGATCTGCTCGAGCTCGAAGGACGCGACGTGCGCGGCGAACCGCTCGCAACTCGGCGCGCCGAACTGGTGAACGTCGTGGCGCGGGCGGCGCTCGGTGGCGCGTTCGTGCTCTCGCCGACGATCGCGCTCAGCGCCTGGGACGACGCACGCGATGCACACGGCAGCGCACGCGAGCGGCGCGCCGAGGGCCTGATGCTCAAGCGCCTCGACTCGGTGTACGGCGTGGGGCGTCGAAAGGGGAGCTGGTGGAAGTGGAAGGTGCAGCCGTACAGCGTAGACGCCGTGATGCTCTATGCGCAGCCGGGCCATGGCCGACGCGCGCTGCTGCACACCGACTACACGTTCGCCCTCCGCGAGGGGGACGCGCTCGTCCCGTTCGCCAAGGCGTACTCGGGACTCACCGACGCCGAGATTCGTGCCCTCGATGTGTGGATCCGCCGGCACACCGTCGAGCGATTCGGCCCCGTGCGCCAGGTCGAGCCGGTGCAGGTGTTCGAGCTGGCGTTCGAGGGGATCCAGCGCTCGCCGCGCCACAAGTCCGGCGTTGCCGTGCGCTTCCCGCGCATCGCGCGATGGCGGAAGGACAAGCCGGCGTCGGAGGCGGACACGATGGACACGCTGCGCGCGATGCTGGAGGGAGCGCAACCGTGACGGATCACGCGCCCGCGGTTCGCTGGTTGGGCACCTGGTGCAGATACGTGAACAGCGCGTGCAGTTCGTCGTCGTCGCTCATGCGATTGAAGACGTGCGCCGGCATGATGAACAGGGGCGTCCCGTCCCACCGCACACCGTGCCGAACCGCGCGGTCCCAGTCGGCGTCGCTGTACTGGCCACCGATCCCACCTTCGCCGCGCGTGAGGTTCGACGACGCCAGCTTCGCGAACGGGAACGCGTCGATCATCTGCTGGCCGGCGAGGGTCGACGTGTGACATCCGGAGCAACCGTACAGCGCGGCGAGCGCCTTGCCGCGTGCCAGCGACGCCGAGTCGCTCGGCACGGGCACCGCTTTTCCCGTCACGTCGTAGTGCTTCCGCAGCCGCATGCCACTGACGACGGACGCCGTGAGCACGACGAGCAGGATGAGCCCGACCAAACCACCGACGATCCGCAACGCGATCCGAACCGGCTTCCGCATGCAGCTCTCCTCCCGGAGCGAGTGAGCGCCCACTCTGCAGCGCGTGTCGGACTCCGTCAAGCCGTGGGATACTTCGTCAGTCGATGGTGGCAGGCGACCGAAGGGCCCGCCGAATCGCTCACCCGTTCTCCTCGCTCAACTGCTCCTCGGCGAAGCGGTCATCGTGGGCGAGCTGCGTCATGATGGAGAGTGCGTGGTCGAGCAGCGCACGGGCATCGATCAGGAAGCTCGTCGCGTCGCCGACCGGACCGCCCGTGTTCCGCATGGCGCGCAGGTGTCCGTCGACGATCCGCGCGAAGAACCGCGGCGGCCAGTGCGCGTGTGCGCCCGCGTCGCTCGTGTCGACCTCCTCCATCCATCGCCACACCCGGGCGCCTCGCTCGAGCACCGGCACCTGGTAGCGCGCGACACGCTTGTCCGGAAAGTCCGCCACGTGCTCGGGGTAGTGCAGGAAGGTCACCTGGTCGTGGTCCGACCCGAGCAGCAGGATCCTCCCGCGAAGCTCCACGAACCGCTCGAGTGCCGAGCCCGCGCCGAACGCGTAGTTCCAGGGTTGTTCGGCGAAGAGATGTGCGGCGCGCGCGCCCCACGCGACGAACCGCGCGACGTGATCGTTCACACGCGAGCCAGGCCAGGTGCGCAGCATCTCGACGAGCGCGCCGTTGTCGCGCGCCGACCGTGCGGTGGACGCGTCGAACGGCGGGAGCTTCTCGAGCAGCTCGGCTTCGACCTCGGGCGAGAGCGTGCCGCGGCCGACCTCGTCGTAGCCGTCCGGGCAGCTCGCGTACATGAGCAGCGAGCCCTCGGCGCCAATCGCGTCCTTGATCGCGAGGTGGATCTGGTCGGGGCCGCCGGCGACGGGTCCGACCGCGCGCACCGACGCGTGCACCATCACCGTGTCGCCGGGGGCGAGACCGAGGGCGAGGAGGTCGCGCTGAAGCGAGGTGCGGGAGTGCATGGAACAGGGATGGGTGGGGGTTTGGAGTGGGTGACCGGCGTCGAGAAAAGCGTTTGCTGTCACTCCCCACTCCCCACTCCCACTCCAAACTCAGGTAGGATCCAACCCCGCGTACTCGCCCGTCTGGAAGACGTTGCCCTTGTAGTGCTGGTCGTTGTGAATCCCGATCTTCGACGTGTAGTAGGCGCGCGTCGTCGCACCCTTGAGCTGGCGGTAGAAGCCGCCGATCGAGCTGCTCGGGTTGGCGCGCCGACGCCGGCGCGAGCCCGGCGTCTCGTCTTCGGTGGACGCCATCTTCGTGAGCACGGCGACACGCTGCTCCGGCGTCGACTTGAGGAAGGTGGTGCCGTTCATCTCGCGCGAGAGGTCCTCGACGGCGCGCAGCCCGTCCTTCCACCGCTTCACCTGCTCCGGATCGAGCGCATCGGCCAGCCGCCGGTCGATCTCGCCGGCGACGCGCGCCTCGCGTGCACCGGGCGATACCTCGTCGGTCGGGATGATGATGTCGCTCAGCTCGTCCACGAGGGCGAACTCCGCGGGAGTGAAAACGCGCGCCGCGAAGTTGTAGCGTGTCAGCGCGGCGAGGGGCCGCGCCTCCAGCAGCGGCAGCACGAGCGCCGCCGCGGTGGCGCCAAGCATCTCCCGGCGTGTCATGGTCCAACGAGAGTCGCTCATAGATTCCCCTTCTTGAGCTCGTCCGCGAGGTGGTCGCACGAGCGCCAGGCCAGCGCCATGATCGTCCACGTCGGGTTCTGGCACGACGCGTTCACGTGCGAGCTGCCGTCCACGACGAAGAGGTTCTTCACGTCGTGCGATTGCTGGAACTGGTTCAGGACGGAGGTCTTCGGATCGCTGCCCATGCGCGACGTGCCGAGCTCGTGGATCGACCAGCCTTCCGTGAGCAGCTCCTTGTCCACGCCGATCACTTCGATCCCCGCCGCCTCGAACATCTCCTTGGCCGTAACGGCCATGTCCTCGGCCATCTTCTTCTCGTTGTCGCCGAACTTGTAGTCGAACTTGAGGACCGGGATCCCCCACGCGTCCTTGACGTCGGGGTCGATGCTCACCGCGTTCTCGTAGCGCGGCAGCACCTCGCCGAACCCGCCCATGTTGATGAACGCGCCGGCGTAATCGCGCACTTCCTTCTTGTACTGCTTGCCGAATCCGGGGCGGTCGGTGCTGTCCGGGAAGATCGACTTCCCACTGTTGCCCTCGAAGCCGTAGCCGCGGAGGAAGCCCGGCTGCTTGTCGCTCAGGTTGCGGAAGCGCGGGACGTAGAAGCCTCCGGGCCGGCCGTCCTCGATGCCGTGCTCCTTGCCGACCAATTCCTTCACGAGCCCTGTGACCCCCGGACCCATCAGGTGCTCGCAGAAGTTGTGGCCGACGTGATCGCTCGAGTTGCCGATGCCGTTGGGGTGCTGCGGCGACTTCGAGAGCAGGAGGAGCCGCGCCGACTCGAGGGTGCTCGCTCCGACGACGACGACCTTGGCTTTCGCCTCGAGCGACTTGTGCGTCACGCTGTCGACGAAGGCCACACCGCGCGCGCGACCCGTCTTCGGATCGACGAGGATCTCGTGCGCGGTGGAGTTCGTGCGCAGCGTGAGGTTGCCGGTATCCATCGCCGGATAGATCAATCCTGTCGGCGAATCGAACGCGGCGTGGATGTCGCACCCGCCCGGCCGACGCCCGCAGGCGCCGCGGCCGAAGCACTTGCTGCGGTACTTGTTCTTCACGCCGTCGGTCGTGACGCCCGCGCGGTACGGCGTGGCGGTGCGGCCCATCGGCTTGAGCGCGTTGCGGAGCTTGATCTCGCCCGCGTTGAGCTTGTTCGATCGCTGGAAGAGGCTGTCCGGCAGATGGGGCAGCCCTTCCTTGTGTCCGGAGATGCCGAGGTAGCGGTCGACGCGGTCGTAGTACGGCTCGATGTCGGCGTAGGAGATGGGCCAGTCCTCGCCGTAGCCGTCGTGCGTCTTCGCCTTGAAGTCGTAGTCGGAGAGGCGGAGCGCGAGCCGCCCCCAGATGTTCGTCTTCCCGCCGAGCACGCGCGCGCGGACCCAGGCGTAGTTGGTACCGGTGTACGGGTTCTGCTTCTCGTCGACGAGAATGTTCTTCACGTAGTCCGATCCGCCCCAGCCGCCGACGTACGACCAGACGTGCTTGAACGCACTGTCCTTGGCGGCGTAGGGCGGCTTGCGGATGTTGTACTCGTTGAGCGAGAGCGCATGCCAGCCGGGCGGCGCATCGCCGCGGCGCGGATGCTCGTAGGGCCACTGCATCGAGCGCAGCTCGGCCTCGACGTTGATCTTCTTGCCGGCCTCGAGGAGGAGGACCTTGAGTCCCTTCGCGGTGAGCACGTTGGCGGCCATGCCACCAGCGGCGCCGGATCCGACGACGATCGCGTCGTACGTCGTGGTCAGATCGACTTCGGGGGACTCGGGGGGCGGGGTGAGAACGAGCGTCATCGTGAGTGACTCCGGGCGGATGCGACCCGGCTAATAGAAGTGGCGGTACGGAGGGACGCAATCGGTGCTCTCACGTGGCCGCGCTCGTCAGCCGATTCCTTCGCGCAGCATCGCGGCGCCGAACATCGCTTGACCCGTCGGCGTGCGGAGTCCGGCCGTGGAGAGCGTCGCATAGAACTGCTGGAGCGTCGGTGCGTCGTCGAGACGCTGCGGCACGACGGAGGCGTCGTCGCCGGCCAGCCACAGAAACATCGTCCCGCAGAGGATCGCGCCAAGTCGCCGCAGTGCCCGGAAAGTCTCCGCCTGCTCGGCGGTGATCGTCGCGCCTTCCTGCTTCGCGAGGAGCGAGAGTGCCACGCCGTCGTCGAAGCGGAGGAACATCGAGAGCACGGCGAGATCGTAGTACGGGTGCGTCAGCCCAGACGCGTCCCAGTCCACGAGCCAGACGCGGGTGCCGTCCCACAGCACGTTCGTCGGGTTCATGTCGTTGTGGCTCGGCACTCGGCGCGGATCGTCGTCGAGCATGGTCGCGGCGCGATCAATCTGCTCCGCAGCTGGAAGCGCCCATGCGGGGAAGCCGGGCTTCACACTCTGCCTGAGCCAGAGCCCGCGCGCCATGGAAGTCGGATCGGCCGGGGACACGCCCGCGGATGGAAGCCGATGAAGTCGCGCGAGCGTCTCGACCACACTCGCGATGGCGCGCGGACGCGCCGCGGGATCGACGAGTGCAGTAGGAAGCGGTCCCGCGATCTTCACCGAGACGACCGTGCGGGCGCCCTCGTCGACCCAGGCCAACGGCGGCGCGATCGCGGCGTCGGCGACGAGGCGGAGCATCGTGATCTGCCGGTGCCACAGGTCGTCGTCGGTCGCGCCGAGCACCCGCACCACGAAGTCTCCCGCGTCGGTGGCGACGTCGTACACCGCCGCGCCCGAGAGTCCGTGTGGGAACGACTTCACGCTCCGCACATCGCCGAAGCGATCGACGGGGAGCAGCCGTGCGAGATCGTGGTCGGTCATGGAGCGGCCGTCGAGGGTTGATCGCGTCGCGCCTCGATCGGGATGAGCCATGAGATGGATGTCGTCAACGCAGGCTCCTTGTTCGTCTCCTCACGAGCTCCCTCGATCGATCGTGTCGGTACGTGGCCTGGGTTCGACCGAGTAGCGCTCACCGTCGCGCCGGACGTCGACATCGATCCCGAACAGCGCCGAGAGCCGCTCCGACGTCAGCATCTCGCGCTTCGGGCCGTCGCCGAACACGCGTCCCTCCCGGAGCAGCACCACCCGCTCGATCTCCGGAATGATCTCCGAGACGTGATGGGTCACGAGCACGACGCCGATGCCGGCGCGCGCCAGCTGCGACATCGTGTCCACCAGCGCGGCGTGTGCCGCGATGTCGAGCGCGTTGCCCGGCTCGTCGAACAGTAACGACTCCGGATCGTGCACGAGCGCCCGCGCGATCAGCACGCGCTTCGCTTCCCCGGAGGACATGTGCGACACGGCGACGTCGGCCAGGTGCGAGATGCCGAACCGTGCGAGCAGCGCGTCGGCTCGCGCCGCCTGTGCCGCGTCGGGCGCGTGGTGACGGAAGATCCGCGTGCTGCTGAAGAAGCCGGAGAGCACCACGTCGCGCCCCGTCGCGTCGGTCGAGCAGGCGGCGAGCAGATCGGGCGTGACGATGCCGAGCCGCTCGCGCAGCTCGAACACGTTCCAGCGCTCGCGCCCGAGGATGCGTACGGAGGATCCCGGCCGCGCCAGGGGATAGCACTCGCGGGTGATCGTCTTGATCAGGGTCGACTTGCCGCAGCCATTGGGGCCGAGGATGCAGATGTGCTCGCGCGCGTCGAGGGAGAGGGAGACGTCGTCGAGCGCGGGTCGGCCGGAGCGATCGAGGTCGCGGACGACCGTGACGTTCCGCAGCTCGATCAGCGGCGCGCCCGTCACCGCGTCGAATGGGGCACCGCGAGCACGGCGCGGTACGCCGGCTTCGGCTGTCGATTGCGGTCGAAGAGCAGGGGATAGTTCGTGCGCCCCGGGATCGGATAACCGTTCTTCCACGACAAGCCGTCGTGCGCGCCCCAGAAGGTGACGCGATCGATCTTGTCGCGCTTGCGCCAGAAGATGCGGAACAGCTCCTCGTAGCGCGCCGTGAGCTGGGATTGGACCGCGTCCGGCAGCCCGGCAGCATATGGATCGAGGAACTTCCTGAACTCCTCGTTCTGCCACTGGGGCTCGGTGAACGACTGGCCGATGATCTGGCCCTCCTTCGTGAGCGGGAGCACGTCGACGTCGAGCTCCGTGATCATCACCTTCACCCCGGTCGCGGCGAAGGAGTCGATCGCCGCCTCGATGTAGCGCGTCTCGGGGTAGTCGAGTCCCCAGTGCCCCTGCATGCCGACCCCGTCGATGCGGATTCCCTGCTTCTGGAGCATGCGCACGAGCCGCACGATGCCGTCGCGCTTGGCGGGGCGCCACGCGTTGAAGTCGTTGTAGTAGAGCTCCGTGTTCGGCGCATACCGCGCGGCGTACCGAAAGGCGAGTGTGACGAGCGTGTCGCCGTTCCCGACGCCGCGCACCCAGGTCGTCGGGCGGTAGCTGCCGTCGTCGCCGATAACTTCGTTCACGACGTCCCAGGCGTGAATGCGGCCCTTGTAGCGGCCGGCCACCGCCTCGATGTGGCTGCGCAGCCGGGCGATCTGGTGTACGGGATCGTTAGGCTTTCCGAGGGAATCGGTGAAGAACCACGGGGGCGTCTGGTTGTGCCACACCAGCGTGTGCCCGACGATGAACATCTTCTCCCGCTCGCCCAGTGCGACGAACGCGTCTGCGGCGCGGAAGTCGTAGACGCCGGGCTGCGGATTGACGAGTGCCGCCTTGAGGAAGTTGTCGGCGGTGATCGAGTTGAACTCGCGGATGACCAGACGCTGAGTTGCGGAGTCGGTGCCGGTCGCCGTGGCGGCGTCGATCGCTACGCCCACGCGAAAGGCGTCGCGGTACGCGTCCTTCAGGCTCGTCGCCGCGGGCGTCGGAGGAGCGGTCGCGAGACGGGCGCAGCCAACCAGCCCGAGCGCGGCGGTCGTGGCGAGGATCGATCGCATCGGTCGAGGAGCGCGTGAACGAGCTGGATCGGCCAATCGACGAACGTGAGCCATCCACGTCAAGTGGACGGGTCGCGCGCCGAATGGATTCGACTAATGTGGCGACTCGAAGCGGACTGATCCTTTAGGCGGCAGGCGCCGCCGTCAGTCCCGGATGGCCTCGTGCTCGCCCGTCACGAGCCACGCGGCGGCGGCGTCGCGCGTCTCGAACAGCGCGAACTGTCCCGAGCGCCGTTTCTCCGCCGCCATCTCCGTGAAGGTGGGGCTGGGCACCACGCGCTCCTTCGGGGCGACGACTGCCAATCGCACCCGGTAGGTGAGGAGCCTCTGGAGAATGAGCCGCGCCTGCCCCGAGCTCAGGTCGAAGAACTTGCGGGGCAGGTTGTCGGCGTGGAGCAGTGCCGTTCGTGCGCCCGACGAAAAACAGTCGTCGATCAGGCGGGTGACGTCATCTGCGTCTGCGAGGTACCGCATGCCCGGCTCGCGCTCCAACATCTTCATGTGGGCTACTAGCCTCGTGTTGGTCCGGCGGACGGCGACGTCGGTGGGAGGAGCAGCGGCGAATTACGTGCCGCACTGTGCCGTACGCGACGGCGAATGTAAGGGAACGCAACAAAAGCGCCAGATGGCCCAGCTCGCCAATTTCTTCCCGTCCGATCCGAAAGCCGGCACGCGCGTCCCGACATTCGCGTGGACGCGTCGCTCGAGCTCGCGCAACGCCCACGCGCGCTACTGCTTCACGTACACTCGCACCCAGTCCACCAGCATCGTCGCCGGGAAGATGGCGTCCGACTGTGGATCGCCGTCGAACTGACCGCCGACGGCGAGGTTGAGGATGACGAAGTAGGGCTGGCTGAGGATCGAGTTGCCGAACTGCTGGAGCTGCGACCGCGCCACGGCGTAGTGCTCCGCGCTGTCGACGGAGAAGCGGACGAAGTCCTCGTCCCACTCCACGGCGTAGGTGTGAAAGTCCGTCGTGCGGCCGCTCGCCAGCACGTAGACGCGCGCGAAGGGCGTGTTGCCGGAATAGCCCGGCCCATGGATCGCGGAGCTCGTCGCGGAGGGCGTGCTCCCCTTGTTCTCCATGATGTCGAGCTCTCCGCACGCCGGCCACGGCGTCGTCGGGAAGCCGCTGCCGAGCATCCAGAACGCCGGCCAGAGTCCCTGACCGGCGGGGAGCTTGAGCCGTGCTTCCACGCGTCCGGGCGCGGCGCTCATCTTGCCGCGCGTCGTGATCTTCGCCGAGGTGTAGCGGCATGCGCCGTAGTAGCAGGGGAGCCCGGACGGTGCCTGTCGTGCGACGATCTGCAGGTGTCCCTGGCCGTCGAGCGAGACGTTCTCCGGCGCGTTGGTGTAATACTCCTTCTCACTGTTCCCCCAGCCGCAAATCCCACTGGAGCAGCCGTCGCCGAGATCGTGGCCCCACTTAGCCGCATCCACCGGGGCGCCCGATGCCCCATCGAACTCGTCGCTCCACGCGAGCGTCCACGTCTTCGCCGGCGGCGTGACGGGGGGCGTCGTGATCGGTGAGACGGAAGTCGCTGCGCCACCACTCGAGCAGGCAATCAGGATCACGGCGAGTGCAGCGAAGCGCATGGGTCGGCGGAGGGATCGAGGGTCGGACAAATATGTGGGACGACGCGGGTGGCGGCTCGATAGCGAGGCCGGTAATATGCGCCGCGCCGCGGCGCCGCGCGGTGAGGTCGTGACCTGGTGAGCCGGTGAAGTGACGAACGACCAACGCACTTCACCACCCGACCACCCAACCGCCGTCCATGTCTTCCCCTCCGAGCAACGGCCGTCCTTCGCGGGCCAGCGGTGCGATCAACATTCCACGCGCCGATGTGTTGTCGCGCTTCGGCCGCTTCGCCGTGGGGATCGCGCTCGTCGCATTCGGCGTCGCGAACTTCGTCGTCGGCGACTTCGTGGCTGGCCGAGCGCCGGCGTGGCCCGCGGGATGGCCGGGACAACTCGCCTGGGCGTACGTCACCGGCCTCGTACTGATCGGCGCGGGAGTCTGCATCCTGACCGGCCGCCGGGCGGTACGTGCGGCGCTCGTCGCGGCGGCGCTGATCGCGGCGTGGGCGTTCCTCCGGCAACTCCCCTTTGCGCTGCAGGATCACCAGTTCGGCGGCGCCTGGACGAATCTGGGCAAGGCGCTGACGTTCTCCGGTGGTCTCGTGGGCGTGGCGGGATCGTTCGTCCTCGCGTCGGCCGAGTCGAGCGACGCCGAGATCTACCGGGCGTGGGCGATGCGCACCGTCGGCCGCCTGTCGCTCGCTGCGTTCCTCGTCGCCTCGGGGATTCAGCACTTCCTGTTCACGCCGTTCGTCGCGACGCTCGTGCCGACGTGGATCCCGCGGCCGATCGTCTGGACCTACATCGCCGGCGTCGCGCTCATCGCCGGCGGGATCGGGCTCGTGATCGCGGCGACGGCGCGTCTGGCAGCGACGCTCGTCGGGCTGATGGTGCTCACCTGGTTGTTCGTGCTCCACATCCCGCGCGGCATCACGATCAACAACCAGAACGAGTGGACGGCGGTGATCGAGGCGCTCGCGGTGAGCGGGATCGCGCTGGCGTTGGTGCAGCGGGCGCGTGCGTACAACAGTGACTCAGTGACTCAGTGACTCAGTGACTCAGTGACTCAGTGACTCAGCCACCAGCTCACTGAGTCACGGCGGCGGCGCTGCCGCCCGCCCACGGCAACGGCAACTGCACCCCCAGACTCCAGCTCATCCCCGACAGATCCAGCGTCCGCGGGAAGACCGAAGGGAAGCCGGTGGGTGGATCGGTGCTCAGGCTGTTGCAGATGCGGCGCATGTACTCGACTTCGGCCGTGAGGTGCAGGTCGCCGGCGATCTTCAGGTCGAGCCCGAGCGGCGTGCCGAACTCGAACGACGTCGACGACAGCGTGTAGACCGAGGTCGTGGAGCCCTCGCCGTTGTACATCTGTGCGTCCTCGAGCGTGATCACGCCCGTGCGCACGCCGCCGTAGATGCCGATGCGATCGCTCAGCCGCGCGGTGACGTACGCCGAGATCGACGGCAGCTCGCGCACCGAGCCGTGCAAGTCGAACGCATCCGCGCCGAGACCATCCATCTGGCCATAGCCGATGCCGAGGTCGAAGTCGACGAGAAGCTCGTCGGATTGGGGCGGCTTCCGGTTGCCGACGATCTCCGAGTCCACGCTCACGAGCACCGTATCGCCGCCGACGACCGACAGGTGCTTCCTCACGGTGACGGACGTCGGCACGAACGGCTGTTCGGCATCCAGGGCGACGCGCGCCGAATCGATCGCGAATCGCCGGTTGATCGAGTCGCGCGCGGCAGGCCCCGACCGCGCCGCTGCCTCGAGGCGTGTCGCGCGTACGTGGCGCAGCGAATCGAGCGCGCGGTCGCGGTGTCGCTCGCGCTCCGCATCGCGCCGCCGCTGCGCAGTGGTGGGGGGTCCGAACACGCCGAGGTGGATCAGAAACTCGAGCCCGTAGTCCTTGGCCCACGTCAGCTTCGGGGCCGCACCCGGTTCACTGGAGCGACGGTCGGCGCTGCCACCGTAGTAGATGTTGATCGACTCGACGCGCCCGAGGAGGTTGTCGATCCCTCCGAGCCCGATGCCGGCGGCGGTGGTCGATTGGGCGGTGAGCCTCGCCGGCGCGAGGACGGCGAGGACCGCGAGGTGAATGGCGAGTCGCAGCCCGACGCTCACTCCGTCTTCGCCAGCGGCAGCGTCAAGGTGAAGATCGACCCCGCGCCCGGCAGGCTCGTTGCGACGAGATCGCCGCCCATGGCGCGCGCCATCTCGCGGCTGATCGGCATGCCCAGCCCCGTGCCCTTGTGCTCGCGCGAGAGCGCATTGTCGAACTGCACGTAGGGCTCGAACACGAGCGCCAGCTCTTCGGGCGACATGCCGAGCCCCGTATCGCTCACGGAGATCGCCGCGAGCGTGTCGGAGATGCGCGCCGTGCTCACCGTGATGCGCCCGTCGACCGGCGTGAACTTCACGGCGTTCGACAGCACGTTGAGCAGGATCTGCACGAGCCTCTGCTTGTCGGCGCGGAACACGAGTCTCTGCTCGCAAGCGCTGCAGTCGTAGGCGAGCCGCTTCGCCGCGCGTTGGGGCGCGGTGAGCGACTCGAGTGCGCCGAGCACCTCATGCGCGAAGACGTCGGTGATCTGATAGGTGAGCTTCCCCGCCTCGATCTTGGCGTGAGTGAGCACGGCCTCGATAAGAGTCAGCAGGTGCTGCTGGCTGCGCTGGATCCGCTGGAGGAAGTTGAGCTGCGCATCCGTCGCCGGCGTGGGGATGCCGTCGATCATCAGCTGGACGTAGCCGCCGATGGCGTTGAGCGGCGTGCGCAGCTCGTGGCTCATCATGGCGAGGAACTCCGCCTTCGAGCGATTGGCCTGCCGCGCCGTCTCGGCGGCGACGTCGAGCGCGGCCTCGAGCCGCTTGTGCTCCTCGATGTCCGCGGTGCAGCCGAACCATTCGGCGATGGCGCCGTCCTCGGAGAACATCGCTTCGGCCCGCACGAGGTGCCAACGGTACTCGCCGTCGCGCGACAGCAGCCGGAACTCCGTCTCGTAGCGCTCTCCCGACTCGAGCGCGCGCTTCCAGCACGCGGTCGTACGCTCGATGTCGTCGGGGTGGACGCGACTGGCCCACTGGTCGCCGAGCAGCTCGTGCTGGGAGACGCCGAAGAACTCGGCCGTGCGCTTCGTGACGAAGTCGAGCAACCCGTCGGGACGTGCGGTCCACACCTGCACGGGGATCGTCTCGGCCATCATCCGAAAGCGCGCCTCGCTCTCCGAGAGCGCGACGGCGAGTCGCTCGGCGGCGTCGGTGCGCGCGCGGAGCGTCGTCGTGGCGCGGGCGCGCTTGATGGCGTTCTTCGCGAGGAGCGTCGCCGTCTCGGCGAGCTGCAGGTCCGCAGCGGTGGGCAGCTTCGGCTCGCCGTAGTACATCGCGAAGGTGCCGAGCACGCGGCCGCCCGTGTCGAGGATCGGTGTGGACCAGCAGGCCGCGAGCCCGTGCGAGAGCGCGAGGAGGCGATACGGCGCCCAGAGCGGATCGGTCGCGATGTCGCGCACGACGACGCGTTCGTGCCGGTGCACGGCGGTGCCGCACGATCCCCCGACCGGTCCCGCCTTCAGCCCGTCGATCGCGCGGCAGTACTCGGCGGGAAGATGCGGCGCCGCGCCGTGGCGCAGGGTGACTCCGTCGTCGTCGACGAGGAGGACGGACCCGCGCATGCCCGGCGCGACGCGCTCGATCAACAGGATGAGCGCGTCGAGCGCCTCGCGCAGCATGGCGCGCGACACTGCTTCGGAATCGTCGGCCGCCGGGTCGTCGCCCAACTCGGCGAAGAAGCTTCCGCTCGGACGACGCGGGACGACGCGATCGGCGAACGGGACCTGGTGCTGCGCCGTGGCGGTGAGCACGCTCATCCCGGCGATGCTGCCGAGCGGCGGCGCATCGATGCCGGTCGAGAGTTGGGATTCGACCATGTGATCGTTGGCCATCGATGGCACCCACGAGTCCGGCCAGGTGGTCGTGCGGCGATGCCGGACGGATCGCCGCACGCCGGGCACCGTCGGTGACGCAGAAGGCGCGTGACCCGACGGTGGGCGTGGTTCGACTCGTTCGATGATACGCCCCGCGAGCGGCGGGGCAAGACCGCCAGCGACCTACTGCCGGCCCATGCCGAGGATGTCGTTGAGCGGGTTGCTGCCGCCGGTGCGCGGCTCGCTGCTGCTGCCACCGCCGCCGAGACCGCCCAGCACTCCACCGAGGGCACCTCCCAGCCCCCCGCTGCCGAGGATCCCGCCGAGGACGCTGCCCAGCCCACCGCCGATACCGCCGCCGGCACCGGCGCGCTGGCCCGCCTGTCGCGCCAGGTAGCCGGCGAGGAGCATCGTCAGCATCGGGAGCATCTTCTTGAGCACCGTCGGCTGGAGTCCCGTCTGGGCCGACGCATTCTGTGCGACCGTGCGGCTCACGTCCTTGGAGCCGAAGATGTGGCCAAGGAGCTGATTGCCGGGCGCGACGTCGG
>Ga0066652_100000726_pt1 | contig 16195 bp, 10 predicted proteins | sample GraSoiAngelo_101_FD_71413 | JGI IMG/M metagenome (GOLD analysis project Ga0066652, IMG submission 71413) | Grasslands soil microbial communities from the Angelo Coastal Reserve, California, USA - 14_0903_02_30cm | ecosystem: Environmental > Terrestrial > Soil > Grasslands | place: USA...
CCCGGCGTCAGCGCCATCGCGAAGTCGAACGACACGACGGAGTGCACCGAAAGCACCAGCGGCGTGCTGAACGCGGCCAGGAACAGATACGCGCGCGTGAAGTGGCGCCACTCCCTGTCCGAGTTCCGCCAGCCGAGCGACATCATGGAGAAGATGCGCTTGCGCACCGGATTGGTCTCGCGGTCGCGCAGCACGGCGATGTCCGGGATCAACCCGATGTAGAGAAACGTGCTCGAGACCGTGAGGTACGTGAGGATCGCGAAGACGTCCCAGACGAGCGGGCTCTTGAACTGCGGCCAGATGAGTCGCCAGTTCGGATACGGGATCAGCCAGAAGAACTTCCACGGCCGCCCGAGATGCAGGATCGGGAACAGACCGGCCGTCATGACGGCGAAGACCGTCATCGCCTCCGCGCAGCGATAGATGCTGGTGCGGAAGCCGGCTCGGAACAGGTACAGGATCGCGGAGATCAGCGTTCCGGCGTGGCCGATACCGACCCAGAAGACGAAGGTGATGATGTACACGCCCCACATCACTGGCGGGCTGTACCCCGCCACTCCGAGTCCGCTGTAGATCTGGTACATCCATGCAGAGATGCCGATGAGCAGACAGAGGATCGCGACGGCGAGCGCCGCGAACCAGCCGAGCGTCGGGCGCAGCGTCGCGATGATCTCGCGATCCACCTGCTCGTAATCCGCGACCGCAGGCAGGCGCACCGCGGCTGATGGAATGTTCGGACGTTCCCGCGTCGGACGCGGAGAAGCAGCCGTCGCCATCAGCGCTGCCCTCCCGCGGCGGCCGGTGCCGCGGTGCTCCGCGCGCTTCCAGCCGGATGGTTCACCTTCTTCAGATAGACCACGGCGGTGTAGGTGTTCAGCTCCTCGAAGACGTGGTATGCGCGCTCGTCCTCGATGAACTTCGTGACGGACCAGCTCGCGTCCGCGGCATCACCGAAGGTGATCGCACGCGAGGGACACGCCGCCGCGCAGGCGGTCGTGAATTCGTCCGCCTGTACCTCGCGCTGCTCGAGCTTCGCGCGATGCTCGGCTTCGCGGATGCGCTGCACGCAGAAGGTGCACTTCTCCATGACGCCCTTGGTGCGAACCGTGACGTCGGGGTTCAGCTGCCAGTTGAGCGGCTCGGGGAACGCGTACTGCGCGCGATCCGGCTCGCCGTACCCGAACCAGTTGAAGTAGCGGACCTTGTACGGACAGTTGTTCGAGCAGTAGCGCGTGCCGACGCAGCGGTTGTAGACCTGGACGTTCAGGCCGTCCGGCGCGTGATAGGTCGCATACACCGGGCACACCGGCTCGCATGGCGCGTTGCCGCAATGCTGACACAGCATCGGGACGAAGCGAGCCTCGAAGTCCTCCGTGAACTTTCCGTCCTCGGCGCCTTCGTAGTATCGCTCCAGACGCAGCCAGTTCATCTCGCGGCCACGCATGATGTTGAAACCCGGCGTGTGATTCGCGTACACGACACCGTTCTGCCACGGCGCGCCCACCGTCGGAATGTTGTTCTCCGCGTAGCAGGCGGTGACACAGGCGGAACAACCGGTGCAGCGCGCGAGATCGATGGTCATTGCCCAGCGGCGCCTCGTCATGCCAAGCGGGTTCGCCGGGTTGTACATGCCCTGCTGGGTACCCTTGTCAGCGGCGCTGGGCGACCCAAGCTCGCCCTGTGCATCCGCAGCGGTCGGCGACCGCAGACCGGGCAGGAACTCGTGCGACGCGTCTCCGGGCGGACGCTCATGCCCATGCTCTCCACCGACGCCCGCTTCGGCCTTGGCGCCGCTCTGCGCATCGTGACCCTGATCCGCCGACGCATGGCCGATCGAAGCGCCCCCCAGCGCACCGGCGTCGATCGCCTGGGCGATGCCACGGTTGTGCTGGCGGGCAGACCCTTCCGTGGTCGGCACGATGACGTGGTCACCAGTCTTCGAGACGGAGCACATGGCGCTGCCGACCAGCGACCCGACGGTGCTGGTACGCACCGGAAGCAGATCGCGCGCGTTCACGCCCATGCCGCGCGCGTACCGGCCATATCCCCACTGCACCGACTTGTCCTTGCCGTCGTACCAGTCCTTCTGTGACGGCGAGGCGTGGCCCTGCCCGAGCGGAATGGCGACGGTATCGGGGCGAACGCCGAGATAGACCAGCGCGGGAGCGCGGAGGCTACCCGTTGAGGTCTTCACCTCGAGGATATCGCCGCGTTCGACACCGAGCCGCGTGGCCGTCTCCGGGTGGATCTCGACCCACGACGTCCACAGCAGCTTCGTCACCGGATCGGGCAGCTCCTGCAGCCATGGCTTGTTCGCGCCACGACCTTCACCGAGCGTGGCCGATGGATACGTGACGAGGAAGAACTCGCCGCTCTGTGCCGGCGCCGTGGTGTTCGCGGGAGCGGCGGCAGCGGCTTGCGTCGTTGGCGCAGCGGCGCGCGGTGCGATGGAACCCGCGACCAGGCCATTCGCGTAGGAATCGGCCATGCCGGCGGTGTTACCGTTACCCGGTATCCGCTTCATGAGCCAGGTGCGGTAGTCAGCGTCGGCGAATCGCGCGGCCATGGACGCGTCGGCCTTGGCCACCGTCATCAGCACGTCCGCGGTCGACCGCGTGCCGGCGAACACCGGATCCATTGCGGGCTGCTGCAGCCCGATGGTACCGCGCACGGATTCCGCGTCGCCCCATGCCTCGAGCGCGTGCAGATCCGGGATGACGAGATCGCACAGCTCGGTCGTCTCGTCGGGGAACATCGAGAAGCTGACCTTGAACGGCACCTTCGCGAACGCGTCGGCGAAGCGCGCCGCCCTGGGCAGCGAGTACGCCGGGTTCGGCCCGCGGACGAACGCAATCGGCACCTGTCCGGCGCGCATGCGCTCGACCGCGGCCAGGACATCGGCCGGTCGAGTCATTCCCTCGAACGCGGGTATGCCGTTGCCGCGCGCAACGCCCTGCGACAGCGAAGCCGCTGCGGTCGCGAGCTCGAAGCCGCTGTCGCCGTGACCGGATGCAACTACGAGGGCGGGCTTCGCGGCCGCGTACTCCTGCACGAGCGCCTGGAGCGTGCCGGCCGCCACACCGCTGGCCTGCGCCGCGGCATTTGCGTCTCCGCGACCGAGCAGGAGGTTCGCGATCGCGAGCTCACTGCCCGGCTTGCACGCGATCCACTGGTCGGCATTGAGTCCAGTCAGCGATCGACGCGGTCCGATATAGATGAAGCGCGGTGCGGCGGCGCCCTTCGCACGCGCCTCCGCGAAGTCCAGCTGTTGGGGCACCGACGCACCCCAGCCGTCGAGGAAGTCGGCGCCGAAGGAGACAATGAGGCGCGCGCCCGCGAAGTCCCAGCGCGGCATCGCCGACCCGTGCGCGCGACGATGCGCTTCCATCGCGGCGTGGTCGGCCTCGAAGTCCACGCTCATGTGCGGACGCATGCCGTAGCCGGCAAGCCAGCCATCGAGGAACGCCGGGAAGCTGCCGCTCTCATGCTGGTTCAGGAACACGGCGTTCGCGGCACTGCCGCGGGCTTCACCGATCTTCTGCGCGAGCAGCTTGATCGCCTCGTCCCACGTCGCGACACGCCACGTGCCGCCGCTCTTGATCATCGGCGACCGGAAGCGATCCGGGTTGTAGAGTCCCTGCACCGCTGACTGACCCCGGGCGCACAGCGCACCGCGGTTGAGTGGGTGCGCCGGATTCCCTTCGAGCTTGACGACGCGTCCGTCGCGTGTCTCCGCGATGACTCCACACGCGGCCGCGCACTCGCGGCAGATCGTCGCGTAGTACGTGGAAACGCCGGGAACGGTCTCGTCGGGCGACAACAGATACGGAATCAGCTTGCCCGTCTCCTCGGGCACCGCGTAGCCCTGGCACGCGGTGGCGCTGGCCGCTGCAGCGCCGGCGCCCAACACCTTCAGGAATTCGCGGCGGCGAACGCCCGGAGTCTTCGTTGCGTTGTCGCTCATGCTCAGTAGTGGCAGACCGCGCAATCGTATCGCGCGTATTTGCGCTCGGCGGCGGGTGTCACCACCTCAGCGCTGTTGGCCTTCGTCGTGTCGTAACCGGTGGCGCGCCACCCTTCCTTCGGGTCGTAGCCGTTGACGTGACACTTCACACACCAGCCCATGTTCAGCGACGAGTACTGATAGACGCGATCCATCGTCTGGACCGGACCATGACATGTCTGGCACGTGACACCGGCATTGACGTGGCGGAAGTGCGGGAAGCGCACGTACTCCGGCACTTTGTGGATGCGTACCCACGGCACCGGCTTGCCGCCTGGCTGCCCGAGCTTGTAGTAGTCCGCGAGCTTCTTGATCTCGGGACGGTCGCCGCGCACGACGAGGTGGCAGCCCATGCACGTCTGCACCGCGGGCATACCGGGATCCGATGACTTGTTCGCCACGTTGTGGCAGTACAAGCAGTTCAGGTTCAGCTTCCCCGCCGCATGCAACGGATGCGGGAAGTTGATCGGCTGGACCGGCTGTCGGTTTTGCGAAGAAGACGCGCCGCTGTATGCGGAGAGCAGGACGGCGCCAATGGCGAGAGCGAGCAGCCCGGGGATTGCGGCCCACTTCCGACGCTGAGTCATCGCGCGGGGTTCAAGTTGTCCCACACACCAGACTTTGTGAACAATTTCACAAAGTCCCGACAAAAATCTGACCGAGGCCCAACGAGCGCGCAAGCCGCTTGTCCCACAGACGTTTCACGGGCCCGCTGAAGGTAATCACGTCAGTCGCAGTGAGAAGCGCAGGCGCCCGACGCCGTCACACGGCGAACATTTGCGTGGGATCGCCGAGCTGGAGCGAGGCGAGGTCCGGCGGCAGCAGATCGAGGTTCGCCCGCGGATTCTGCGTGAGGCGCAGAGGCCATTGGGTGCCGTACACGAATCGCTCGCTGCCAACCGCGCGAAGCAGTTTGGCGAGATGATCCTCGGGCGGCCCCCATACCCAGGAGAAGTCCCAGTACACACGACGCTGCTCGTCCGGAGTCAGCCCCCAGTGCACCTCCTCGATGAACTCGCGCCCGGCGGCGGTCACGATGAGACGCACGCCCTTCCCCGCTCTCGCGAGTGCGCGAACGGCCGCGGCCTGGAGGTCTCCGGCGACATCGAGCGGGGCGCGCTGGCGCAGGTCCTCGAAGCGAACGGTCAGGATCACCGGGATACGCGACTCACCGCACGCAATCGCCAGCTCCGCGAGCCGCGTGTCACCCGGAGCGAGCTGCCACTGGGGTGGATAGACGCGGACGGCGGCTGCGCCGGCATCCCGCGCGATCGAGAGAGCGCGTTGCCAGTCCGGCCAGTCGGGCCGGATCGTCGGAACTGGCCTGAGTCGGGAGCCGAACTGGGCGAGCGCTGTGTAGAGCTGCGCGTTTCCGGCCGTAGGGTCGCGATAGAACGCAGACGGAAGATGTCCGACCCACGCGGCCTCGAGCTGTTCCCGATCGAGCACGCGTACGAGCACGTCCGGATCGGGGTGCGGCAGGAACCGGAATGGGTACGGTCCGATGAGCGCGTTGACGTCGATCAAGACACGTTCTCGGCGCGCCGCGCAGCGGCGCGGTCGGTGCTCGGCGGCGCTTCGCGCCGGGCGGCGAGCGCGGGAAATGCGCGTTCGCCAAAGACGCGCACCGCGTTGCGCCAGCGAATGTCCTGGATGTCGTCATCGGACGACAAGCCGGTGAGCTCCAGCGCGCGCAGCTTCGCCAGACCGGTGCACATCGTCAGGTCGCAGCCCCACAGGAGTCTCTGCGATCCGATCGCACCGACGGCATCGTCGAGCATGCCGCGATCGACGCCACTGCCGCTGGTGTCGGCGACGATGTTCTTCACGTCGCGAATCGCGGCATAGGTATGATGGTAATCCCCGCCGCCCCCGATGTGCGCGAGGATGAACGTCACCACTCCGTGGCGTCGCGCGAGCCTGGCGAGATCGGCCCCGTCCGAGATCTCCTGGCTGGGCCAATCGCGGCGGCGATGCTGCCAGATATGGTGCAGGATCGGAAGCGTGCGCTTCGCCGCCAGTGCGCAGACGGGATCGAGCAGCGCATCGTCCGCCCGCCGGCTCGCGAGCAGCTTGATTCCCACCGCCCCGCGCTCCACGCAGCGTTCGATCTCGTCCAGTGCGTGCGACGTGTAGTTGGGGTTCACGACGACGAGCATTCGCACAAGGTCGCCATGCTCGTCGCACATTCCGAGCATGGCGTCGTTTCCGATCACGACGTCGCGCGGCGACGGGAAGTACGTCGGTGAATTGAAGCCGTAGCTCCCGAGCACGGACGCGACATGACACGTGATGCCCATGCGCGCGCCCGCACGGAAACGCGCTGCGTTCACCTCACGCCAGTCGCTGCGACCGCAACCGGCGTGAAGAAAGTGCGCGTGCGCGTCGATGAGCGGCGCGTTCACCGATGCGCGTGCTCGCGGATCTCGACGAACGCCGCGCTCGCGGCGGATTCGATCGTGCGCAATGCGTCCTCGTCGTGCGCCAGCGCCGCGTAGTTGTACGCCCCGCGCTTGAAGAGGACACCGTTGTCGACCGCGGCGCGCAGAAACGCGGATTCCAGATTCGCATCCTCGAAGCGAAGCAGCCACATGGGATCGATGCCGTCGATGCGCACGCCGTCGACGCCGCTGGCCGAGAGCGCCGCCGAGACGACGTCACGCATCTCCTTCCCGATGCTCCAGAGCGACCCACACACGTCGGCCTTTTCGTGCCATTGGAGCACGGCGGCCGCGGCCGCGAGCGCGCCGGCTTCACTGCCAAGTGTCGATGAGATCCAGGTCCGTTCGGAAGCATCCATCAGGTCAGCGCGGCCGCAGACCGCCGCGAGCGGATAGCCATTCGCCAGCGCCTTGCCGAACGCGGCGAGGTCGGGGATGACGTCGGCGTACTGCTGATATCCGCCGGTGGCGACGCGAAATCCCGTCTTGAGCTCGTCGAAGATGAGCACCGCCCCCGCCGCCGTGCAGAGCGCGCGGGCGCGGGCGATCCACTCGGTCGACGGCAGGCGTTCCACGACCGGCTCGATGGCGATGGCGGCGAGTCGGTTGCCCGCCGCGCCGGCCGCCTGCTCCAGTGAGGCAACGTCGTCGTACGCCACACGCACGAAACCTTCGCGCGTGCCATTCGGAATACCGGCGGCCTCCTGAGACCAGTCGTGCCAGCCGAAGTATCCGGCGCCGATCACGATGTCACGGCCCGTGTACGTGCGCGCGATGCGGACTGCCGCGCTCATCGCGTCGGCACCGGACTTCAGGAACTGCACTTTCTCGGCACAGGGTACCACGCCACAAAACCGCTCGGCCACCTCGACCTCGAGCGTGTGCGAGAGACCGCTGACGGCACCTCCGGCCAGCGTCTCCATGACGTACCGCGTGAGCTGCGGCTCCGCGTAGCCGAGCGCGACGGCGCCGAGCGCCATGGAGATGTCGACGAGCGACTCACCGTCCGCCGTGACGACGTGGCACCCGGCGGCCTGGACGAAGTGTGTCGGCGAGCCATCGGGATCGCCGTAGATCGTGGCCGGGCGCTTGCTGCCCGTCGATGCGCCGCCGGGGATGACGCGCCGCGCGCGTGCTGCCCAATCCAGCTCGCGATGCTCGTCCGGCGACACGTCGAGCTCAGACTCGGGGGCTTCTTCCTCTTCCAGCTCCGGGGCCGGGTCCGCCGGACGTTGCGCGTCCGCAGATTTTCCAAAGAACCGTGAGAACACCATGGTCGAAAGAGAATCGGACGGGCGCCCGTTTCAAGGCCGCCCGGCCCGCATCCTTTCCATATAGTTGCGGATCTCGAGCACCATCGCGCGAATGAGCGATAGCTCGCGCGCGTCCGGCGCCGACCGCGCGGTCAGGGAGCGCATCGTACGCATGATGTGCTCCGCGTAGCGCGTCTTGAAGAACTCGATGGACTGGAGCGCGTGCTCGAGGTCAGCGTAATACTGCTCCAGCTGCTCGTGCGTGGGGGAAGGCGCGTCCTTCCGCGGCGGCGCGATGGCGCGCGTCGCGTCGCCAGCCGCGAGATGGAGCTCGTAGACCGCGATGAGGACCGCCTGCGCCAGGTTCATCGACGCGTGGTCCGTCGTCGGGATTACCACCGTGGCATGCACGCGATCCAGCACTTCGTTGGGCAGGCCGCTGTCCTCTCGACCGAAAACGAGCGCGACGGTCCCGGTGTCGGCGTGCGCCAACGCCTCGGTCGCGGCGTCGCGAGGACCAATCACGCGCCACTTCGCGGCACGGCGCCTGGCGGTGAATCCGAGCGTGAAGCTGCAGTCAGCCACGGCCTGATCGAAGGAATCGAAATGCCGGATGTCGTCGATCAGGTCGCGGGTGTTGTGCGCGATACCCTCTATTCGATGCGGCTCGTATGCGACCGGACGAACGAGTCGCAGATCCCCGAGCCCCATGTTCTTCATCGCGCGCACGGTCCCCGCGATGTTGACGGGGTCCTGCGGCTCGACGAGAGCGATCGCGACGCGGTCGAGGCGGGACGTCATCCGACGAGCACGAACGGCAGCAACCGCGTCGTGTCGTGGCGGTCACCCACGAGATACACAAACTCCCCCGCGGCGCCACTGAGGATGAGCTGACCGCGCCGCCGCTCGCGATCCGCGGTGGTCTCGTTGATCAGCAGATCCATATCGATCGGGTATTCGGCCGCGCCCGCGGCTGTCAGCGGCAGCTCGACCCGCACTTCGTAGCCGCTCGCCAGCGGACGCCATGACCCACGCGGGGCGGGCAGATTCCCCCATCCAGCGATCGCGCGCACACGTATCGATTCATTGTCCACATCCGGAACGAGAGACCATGCGCCGCTGCCGTCCGGCGTGCGCACGTACAACTGGATGCCGGCACCCATCGTGTCCGGATGCTCGTTGTCCAGGCGATTCTGCTGCAGAGAGTTCATGAAGCGGGCGTCGCCGGCGCGGATGTCCGCATAGATGACGAGACCCGAAGCTGCACCGACAACCGCCACTTCCGCCTGCGGGCTTCCCGCCGCGTTCCAGTTGTCCTCGGAGCGGCGGTAATGCGCCTCGGTCAAGTGTCGGACGAAAGCGCGCTTGCGGAACTTCGGGGACGCCTCGGTGAGCCATGGTGGGATATCTCCCTCACGCCGCAGCACCATCGGCGGCACGCGCGCTTCCGGGCGCGCATGCGCGCCCGCCGTGGCCGCACGAAAACCGTGCAGGTCCACGGAACTTCGCGCTCCCCCGGCAAACATCGTCACGTGCCATCCGGCCTTGTCGCGGCGATGCACGTGCCGCTCACCCGGGTTCGGCTCGACGGTGACGGTCTGGGCATCGAACGTCACGACCGGCGGTACCTCGGCCCACGATAGCACCGTCCGGATCCGGCCGGCCGGCTGGTCCGCGCGCAGCAGCAGGAACGGGCGCATCGTCGACGCTGGCTGACCTGGAGCCACGCCCCGAAACACCGAGAGTGGGGCGTCAGCGCAGGCACATACCGCGATCGCGCCTGTCCCGTCGAACGCCTGTGCGCTCGGGACGCGGGCGACGGACACGTCTCGCACGAATGAAAACCCATCCTCCACACCCGAGCCGCCGTCCAAAGTGGCCGGTGCGAAGTGCAGGTTCGGCGTGACAGCGACGTGAATCGGCAGCTCGACGCGTATCGACTCCGGCGCCTGCCAGGTGAGCTCATCGACCAGGTATCCTGGCGCAACGACGAGCGCGCGCTCGAGGCGGACGCCCGCCCGACATTGGAATGCTCCCAACGCCCAGCCGAGCCCCTCGCGCTCGTCGTACGCCAGCAGCATGCCGTCGTGAAGCGGTTGCGATGCACCATCGATCAGGGGCGCGTTGTGCGCGAGCGTGCTGCGGTACCAGTGCAGCGACGGGTCGACATACGATCCGGTCCCGAGGTCATCGAGAATGCGCCGATCGCCGACCGACAGCATGAGGTTGAGACGATCCGGATGCCCGTGACCACCTCCGGACTGCCCGAACTCGAATCCGACGTAGACGCCGCCTTCGCGGCGAAACACCGCGATGCCCTGATGCTCCATGAGCGCGGATCGCGACGCGACCACCGCTGACGCGGGCAGGTGAGGAACAGCGAAAAGCAACGCGCGCCAGCCAAGATCCGCGCGGGTCAGCGCGGAAGACGGTCCGTTGCGCTCCACGTCGGCCGTCGACCGCGCGCGTGCGATGTCGCGGCGTTCGTGTCCCTGCTCGTAGCAGCGCGCGAGCGCCGCAGCCAGCCGCGAATCGCCGCTGCGCGCGAACCCCAGCTCGGTCAGCTCCGCCACGCGCCACTGCCGCAACGACACGGCGTACTGCGAGTCCTTCCTCGACGGAAACGTGAAGTCCGGCAGCGCCGTGAGAAACGGCGCAATGAACGCGCTCTCGAAGCGGGAGTTCAGCTCACCGCGAATGCCGCGGCCGCTGCGCTCCGCGAGTATGACGCCGTACCACAGGCCGCGAAGGGCGAACTGATGGTAGTTCTCGCCTTCGTACCACGAGCCGTCCGTGAGAAGCCCGGTGGCCAGATGTGCCTCGATGCCCGACGCGCCGCACAGCGCACGGTCGCCGAGTGCGACGTCGTCGAGCATCCGGGCGGCGGCGAGCAACGCGGCGTTATTCCATACCTGTCGGTTCGACATGCCTTCGTCGTATTCGGCGATCAGCGCACTGCTCGGCCCGATGATCCGGTCGCGCACGACGTTCGCGGTTGCCGCGTCACCCGTCTGCTCGAGGAGGCTCGCGGCAATGCAGATCTGGAGGAGCCAGATGGACTCGAGATACGTGCTGAAGAACAGTCGCGTGGGACCGAGCACGTTGTCGCGATTCGGGTACTGCCCGTAACGCTCGGCGTACTCGAGCAACACGTCGCGCGCAAACCCGGCATGCGTGCTGCTCCCATCCAGGACCGCGAACAGCGATGCCTGCAGGCACCGCTCCGCGAGCCAGAGCTGGAAGCTCGTGACCCATGCCCGGTGATGCAGCTCGCCGTGGTGCATCGTGCCGCACCGGGGGCAGCGATGGGCGTCCGGAGACCTGGGATCGAAGTCGAGCGGTGATCCGTCACGCTCGCAGCGACCGCCTGCGCGGGACAGCAGCGCCTTCGCACGCGGCACCGGGGGAGGATCGTCGATCGCCGGCTGCAGCTCGTCACGCAGCGAGCGATGCAGACCGGACAGCGGGCCTCGCGCGACGCCGCGTCGGTCCGCCAGTCTCGCCGCGTCGATCAGCAGCACGTCAGCGCGATCCCCGGGCCGAGCGCGGTAGGTCCGCCGAGGTCGTCCACTGCGCGACGGTGGCCAGCTCGCCGCGGAGGTCCATCGACACGTCGCGCATGCGGGCGTTGACACCCTGCAATCCGCGCGAATGGTAGATCCACGCCGCGGGCGCCTGCTCATGAAGCCACTGCTGCACGCCGTTCCATGCGGCGCGCAGCTGCGATTCCGACGTCGCCGATCGAGCGCGATCGAAGAGCGCATCGAGTACCGGCGAATGGAAGTCCGCGTAGTCGAGGGCACTGCCGCGCTGACGCGAGTCGTACATGGCGCCGAGATACGCGAGCGCGAGGTCGCCACTCACGCCCGTGATGAGCACATCGAACTGCTTCGTCGGCGCTCGCGCGACGGCGAGGAACGCCGCGAGCTCCATCTGCCGGATCTCGACGCGCACGCCACGTTCCGCGAGATCCGCCTGGACGAGCTGCTCGATGGCGTTGTCACCGCTACCAACCGTGAGCAGCGTGACCGCGAGTGGACGCTCACGACGTCGCCAGCCATCGCGCCCCCGTCGCCACCCGGCGTCGTCCAGCAGCGAGTCCGCGACGCGCGCGTCGTGTCGCGGCGCGAGCGGAAGCGCAATCGGGTTCTCGGTCGGCACGGGTCCCGCCGCCGGTTTTCCATAGCCGGCGAGCGCAGCGGAGACGATGCGTTCTCGATCGAGCGAGCTGTCGAACGCGCGACGGACGCGTACGTCGTCGAATGGCGGCCGGTGTGCGTTGAAGATCAGGGCAGTGGAGAACAGGATCGGATAATCGACCACCCGGATGAGGGGATCACGGTTCGCCAATGCCGCCATGGTCGGTGCGATACCCGCGAAGTCGAGATCACCGCTCGCCAGGCCGGCGAACTTCGTCGTCGGCTCGTCGACCACCGCGATCACGAGCTCGCGCATTCTCGGCGGCCCGCCCAGTGCCGCCGGGAAACGTGCATTGCGCGCGAACGTCCAGCGCTGGCCGGGGACGCGATCCACGAATCGAAACGGTCCGTTCGACACGGGCCTGGTCCCGAACGCGCTGCGTCGCATGTCGGCTGGTGCGACCGAGTCGAGTACATGACGGGGAACGATCGGAAGCTCGCAGAAGATCGGCGGCAGGTCCCGTTGCGCCGACGTGAAGGTGACCCGCACGCTCGTGTCGGATGTCGCAACTACAGCAGCGAGGCCGGCAAGGTCCGCGGCGCGAGCGTAGCCCGTGCGCGGATCGCGGGCACGGTCGAGTGTGAATACGACGTCCTCGGCGGTGGTCGACACACCGTCGTCCCATGGCAGACCTCGCAGAAGAACGAGGTCGAGCGACCTGCGGTCCGCGCTCCATTGCCACTGGCGCGCAAAATATGGTCTCGGTCGAAGCGCCTCGTCGTATCGGGCGAGCGTGACGAACAGCACGTGCCGCTGCACCTGGCGCGACAGCGGGTGGATGGTCACGAGCGGATTCGCGGACTCGAGGTCGCTGCCGGATGCGAACACAACGACGTCGGGTGGCCGGACGGGGCCGGCGCACGCCAGCACGATGGCGGCCGTGACGATTGACGCGTTCCGCCGAGCGGACATTATGCAGGCGTGTCGATGATGCTCATCGTTCGCCGCGCCGGCACCGCCGCCGTGCTTCTCTGGCTCGTCATCACGCTGACGTTCGTGTTGATCCGCCTGGCGCCTGGTGACCCCGCCGCGTTCCTCGTCGCTCCATCGGCGAGCGCGGCGGACGCCGCACGCGTGCGCTCCGAGCTGGGACTCGACCGTTCCATTCCCATCCAATATGCACGGTGGCTCGGCGCGACGCTCCGTGGTGACCTCGGTCTGAGCTTCACGACGGGAACGCCAGTCACTCGAGTGCTTCGCGAGGCGGCGCCGATCTCGGTTGGGCTTGGCGCGCTGTCACTCACGCTCACGTTCCTGATCGGCGTTCCGATCGGCATGCTTCAGGCGGCCCGCCGCGGTCGTGCCACGGATCGTATGCTCACGGTATTGTCGACGGCCGTCTATGCCGCCCCGTCCTTCTGGCTGGCGCTCGCCCTCGTCGCAGTATTCACGTATGGCGCGGCCACGCTCGGATTTCCCGCCTCCTTGCGCCTTCCCGCATTCGGTCTGCGTACCCCGGGTGTTACGCTGCACGGCTGGCACGCCGCGGTGGATCTGGCACGCCACGCCGTGCTGCCCGTCGTCATTCTCACTGCCGTCGGCGCCGCCGGCATAGCACGCTATGCCCGCACCAGCGTCGCCGAGGTGCTGGGGCTGGATTTCGTTCGCACGGCGCGCGCGAAGGGCGTCCGGTCACGCGCGGTCTACGGGAGACACGTGCTGGCGAACGTACTCCCTGCCCTCGTCGTCCTCTTCGCGCTCAGCCTGCCCGGTGTGCTGGCCGGTTCCATTTTTGTCGAATCAGTATTCGCCTGGCCCGGGCTTGGACGCGCGACGCTCAACGGAATCCTGGCGCGTGATTACCCGGTCGTGATGGGTGCGACGGTTCTGTACGCCGCGGCGGTGATCGTCGCCAACCTCGCCGCTGAGCTGTCGCTGCCGCTGCTCGATCCACGTCGCGAACACGCATGATGACGCGACGCGACGAGAGCCGCGATCCGGTGCTCATTGGCGCGGGCGCGCTCCTCGTGGCGCTGGCTGCTGCGAGCATCCTGGTTCCGGTATTCTCCACGTCTGAACCGCTCGCGATCGGCGACGTCATCTCGCTGCGACTTCTGCCTCCGCTTACACGCGGCACGGACGGCCATTTTCACCTGCTTGGCACCGATCGCTTCGGACGCGACCTGTTCACACGCATGATGCTGGCTGGCCGCATCTCGCTCGCCGTGGGCATCGTCGGCTCATTGCTCGCCGCCGCCGTGGGAACCGGCATCGGAGCCGTCGCGGCGTGGCGGCGGGGGTGGCTCGATCGCGCGCTGATGGGCATCGCGGACGCGCTCCTGTCGATCCCGAGACTCGTGCTGTTGCTCGTCTGCGCCGCACTGTGGCAGCCCGGACTCACGACGGTGGTCGTCGTGCTGATCGCGACGGGCTGGATGGGTGTCGCGCGGATGATTCGCGCGGAGGTTCTCGGCGTCGCCGTCCAGCCATACGTGCAGGCAGCCGGTGCGCTGGGGGCCTCCGGGTCGCGCGTGCTCCTGCGGCACGTTCTCCCCAACGCGCTCGCGCCCGCGATCGTCGCAACGACTCTGGGCGTGGGCAACGCGATTCTGCTGGAGAGCGGCCTCTCTTTCCTCGGCCTCGGTATCCAGCCGCCGAGGCCCAGCTGGGGAAACATGATCGCCGGCGGTCGGGATCTCATTGTCACAGCGCCGTGGGTGGCGATCGCCCCGGGCGTCGCGCTGATCGCGACCGTCCTTGCGGCGACGCTGATCGGCGATGCGTTGCGTGACCGGCTTGCCGGTGAGCGCGCATTCCGGCGGGACATCGCCGATCGCGTCTGACCGCGCTCAGCGCACCAGGAGGGTAACGATGCCGCGGCACGGCGCCACGAACGCCACGCGATCACCCTGCACGGCGAGGGGCGCCACAGGAGTTTCATCGAGTCGTGCGAGGTGCGCTTCGGCGATCGGACGGCCCATGCGCCATGTGCCTGTCACTTCGCGGCCGAGCAGGTTCACACATCGCAGCACCAGCGAACCGCCGTCCTCGCTTTCCTTGGCGGCGGCGAACGAAAGACCGACACCTTCCAAAGACACGCCGTGTATCGGCGCGTGAACCGCGAGGGCATCGCGAATGGTGGAACCGGTCAACGGATACAGAATGTCGTCGGCCGCATGTTCGATCTGATCGATGATCGCGTCCGTTCGCGGACCGTGGAGCATGAATCCCAACTCGGCGTCAAACGGTCCGATGCATTGCGCACCCGGCGTGGGGACGGGCCATCCGGCGTGGCCAGGCCGCTCGGCGATGTCGCTGCGTGACAGCTCGCCAACGGACCGTATGAGGGTCACCGCTACGGTGTTGCCGTCCGTCTCGTACTCGGTCAGACCATCCGCAAACACGGTGGCTCCCCGATGCGTGTCGAAAAGCGAGACGTACCGATGCAGCGGTGCGGTCGGAACGAACTGTTCGACGGCGGCGTCCTCATCGGGCAGAGATACTGGTGTGCGATCGACGGGGCCAAATGCGGCATCCGCCATCGTCGTCGGCGCTTCGATGTCACTCCGGAGACGCAGCCGGAGCCGATGATCGCGCGCGGCATTGATCCCCGCGATCTGGATACGCAGCCAATCCGCGCCCGCGTCCACGATGTATCGCACGCGGATGTCGATGCGGTTGTCACGATCGCGCAGCCGCCACCGCTGTTCGACGCTCGCGCGCCACGGGCCTCGATGCAGGAGACGAGTATTCAACAGGCGCGGCGTGAGCTTCGCCTCACGGATGGCGGGCGTATAGAGATCGCCACGGTCGCGCCGACTCTCCCACGTCATCAGGCGATCGAGCACCCGTCCTTCCTGTTCGAATGCGACCGCCGTGTCGTCATAGCGCAGGGTGACGCGGCCGTTCGAGATTCTTCCGGATTCGATGACAAGCTGTCGCACGTGCGTGCGCTCCGACGGGCGTGCCCTTCCCTGCGCTATCGCAACGGAGGCGACACCATACGCCGGGACGTCGTCTACCCAGACCGCCGCCTGCACTCGCTGCACGGCATCGTTGTCGGGATAGTGCCGCGCCGTTTCGATCCGATCGTGGTCGAGTCGACGCGACAGCACCTGCACCTGACCAGCGCCGTGCAGCCGCGGCGTCCGCGGCAGTTTCAGTCGGTCCAGAGGGACGTGGGCGGAGCCGGGGCCCACCGGTACGTCCACGAGCGTCGCCAGCAGCTCGACGATCGCCACGCCCGAGCGAGCCCGCGCTGACCGGTTCCGGATCACCACGACGGGAGTCCAGTGCTCGCGCTGTGTCCTCGCGGCCTCCGAGTCGTGACCGAGCCACGCGTGAATCGCCAGCTCTCG
>Ga0066652_100000727_pt1 | contig 16189 bp, 12 predicted proteins | sample GraSoiAngelo_101_FD_71413 | JGI IMG/M metagenome (GOLD analysis project Ga0066652, IMG submission 71413) | Grasslands soil microbial communities from the Angelo Coastal Reserve, California, USA - 14_0903_02_30cm | ecosystem: Environmental > Terrestrial > Soil > Grasslands | place: USA...
TGATCTCTCGGAGGAGAGTGAGGCGAAACGTCCACAGGTGCAGGTCGGCGATCCATTCACCGAGAAGTTGTTGCTCGAGGCGAGTCTCGAGCTTATTCGCAGCGGCGCCATCGTCGCCATCCAGGACATGGGTGCGGCGGGACTCGTGTCATCGTCGGCGGAGATGGCCGCGCGTGGCGACGTCGGCGTCACCATCGACACCACGAAGATGCCCGTGCGCGAGCCCGGCATGACCCCGTACGAGATCCTGTTGAGCGAATCGCAGGAGCGGATGCTCGTCGTCGCGAAGAAGGGACGCGAGGACGAGGTGCACCGCATCCTCCACAAATGGGACCTCACGACGGCGGTCATCGGCGAGGTGATCGCCGAGCCCGTGTATCGCGTGACGGAGGGCGATCGCGTCGTTGCGGAGTTTCCGGGGACACGCCTTGTGACCGACTGCCCCACGTACACGCCGCCCGCGAAAGAATCGGCCGAGGTGAAGTCGCTGCGCGACCGCGATATCGCCAGGATCGCGGAGAGGCCTCAGGAATCGGATCCGGCGTGGACGCTGAAGACGCTCCTTTCCGCGCCGACGATCGCCAGCAAGTCGTGGGTCTACCGGCAGTACGATTCGACCGTACGCACGAACACCGTCATCGGGCCGGGCGGAGACGCCGCCGCGCTTCGCATCCGCGGCAGTGACAAAGCTCTGGCCGTGAAGACGGACTGCAACGGCCGCTACTGCTATCTGGATCCACGCCAGGGCGCCAGGATCGCCGTCGCCGAGTCCGCGCGCAACGTGGCGTGCGTTGGTGGCCGACCGAAGGCCATCACCAACAACCTGAACTTCGGGAATCCGCGAAAGCCGGAGGTCTATTTCCAGCTCAGCGAAGCCGTTGCGGGAATGAAGGAGGCGTGCGACGCGCTGGGCACGCCGGTCACGGGCGGCAACGTCTCGCTCTACAACGAAAGCCCGGTCAGCTCCGTGTATCCCACGCCTGTCATCGGGATGGTCGGCGTGATCGACTCGATCGAGCACGTCACGCGCTCGACGTTCGCGCACGCTGGCGACGAGATCGTTCTCCTCGGCGACACACGGGACGAGCTGGGCGGCAGCGAGTACCTGCACACGATCCATGGCTTGATCGCCGGTCGTCCGCCGGTGTGCGACCTGCAGCAGGAGCGCGCGCTGATCGACGCGCTGCTCGAGAGCATCACGGCCGGCGCGGTTCACTCCGCGCACGACTGCAGCGAGGGCGGCCTGGCGGTGGCACTGGCCGAGTGCACGATGATGAACCGCATGCGGATGCTCGGCGCCGAGATCGATCTCGGCGAATGGGCCTCGCTGCCGCTGCGCTCCCTGCTCTTCGGCGAGTCGCAGGGCCGCGTCATCGTCTCGTCAGCGGAGGCCAACACGGTGCTCGCGGTCGCGAAGAAGCACGGCGTGCCCGCGCGCAGGATCGGCTGGGTGCGTGACTGGCAGCGCCTGGAGATCACGGTCGCCTCGAAGCGCATCAGCGTGACGCTCGCCGATCTGGCCGACGCGTACCACGACGCGATTCCGAAGCGGATGTCGCAGAGCGCGGCACCCGCGGAAGCGGCGATCACCGCGCCGGTGTCCTGACATGTGCGGCATCTTCGGGGTGCACGGACACGGCGACGCGGTCGCACTGACGCAGCTGGGACTGTACTCGCTCCAGCATCGCGGACAGGAATCGGTGGGTGTCGCGGCGATCGACAGCGAAGGCAGCGGCCGTGTCGTGCGGTCGATGGGCTTGCTCAACGCCGCGATGGCGGACGATCTGGTGGGCATGAAGGGCCATATCGCGATCGGGCACACGCGCTACAGCACGGCCGGCTCGTCGACGATCGAGAACGCGCAGCCGGTGTTCGTGCGTTCACGCGGCGGCTACATCGCGCTCGCGCACAACGGCAACCTCATCAACGCCGGCGAGCTGCGTCAGGATCTCGAGGCGTCGGGGTCGATCTTCTCGTCGACGATGGACTCCGAGGTGATCGTGCATCGCCTCGCCAAGTCGACGGCGGCGACGCCCGAGGCGCGCGTCGCCGAGGCGCTGCAGGGCACCGAGGGCGCGTACAGCCTGATCATCGCGATCGGCGACACGCTCATCGGCACGCGCGATCCGCGGGGGTGGCGGCCGCTCATGATGGGGCGCATGAACGGATCGGTGGTGTTCGCGTCGGAGACGTGCGCGCTCGACATCGTGGGCGCGAAGTTCGAACGCGAGGTGAAGCCAGGCGAGATCGTATCCGTGAACTCGACCGGCGTGCACAGCAACATGGCGTTCGAGCCCAAGGCGCTCACGCGCTGCGTCTTCGAGTACATCTACTTCGCGCGGCCGGACAGCAGGATCTTCAACGGCGGCTCCGTCGATCGCGCGCGGCGCGCGCTCGGACGTCGTCTCGCCAAGGAGCACCCGGCGCCGACCGCGGATCTCGTGTTCGCGGTTCCCGATTCCTCGAATTCGGCAGCCCTGGGCTTCGCGGAGGAGAGCGGCATTCCCTACGAGTTGGCGCTGATCCGCAATCACTACGTCGGCCGCACGTTCATCCAGCCGACACAGAAGGACCGCGACGCCAAGGTGAAGGTGAAATACAACGCGGTCCGGGAAGTATTGCAGGGCAAGAGCGTGGTGATGGTCGACGACTCCATCGTACGTGGGACGACGACGCGCGGTCTCGTTGCCCTCGTGCGCGCGGCGGGAGCGCGCGAGGTGCACATGCGCGTCAGCTCGCACCCCATAACGGGCCCGTGCTACTACGGCATCGACACGCCGACGCGCGAGGAGCTCATCGCGGCGAACATGGACATGGAAGGCATTCGGAAGCACATCGGCGTCGACACGCTCGGGTATCTCAGTCTCGAAGGGATGCTGGAATCCGTCCCCGATGGCCCGCACGGCTTTTGCCACGCATGCTTCTCCGGTGACTATCCCACCCCGCCCCCGACCGACCCTAACAAGCTCCGCTTCGGCTGCGGCTGCTGACACGTCGCGCGTGATGACGGACGCTGCCGTGCGTCCCTCCGGGAAATCGGTGTACTTCTTCGGCGCGGGAAAAGCCGAAGGCACCCGGGACATGAAGGCAGTGCTCGGCGGAAAGGGCGCGAACCTCGCCGAGATGACGAATCTGGAAGTGCCGGTGCCTCCCGGATTCACGATCGCCTGTGACGCGTGCGTCGCGTATCTGCGCGACGACAAGTATCCGGCTGCGCTGCGCGACGAAGTCGAGGCACACCTCCGGCGCCTGGAGGAGATCACGCGAAAGGGGTTCGGCGATCCCGCGAATCCCCTGCTCGTCTCGGTGCGCTCGGGTGGACCCGTGTCGATGCCCGGGATGATGGAGACGATTCTCAACCTGGGCCTGAACAACGTGACGGTTGTCGGTCTCGCGAAGCAGAGCGGCAACGCGCGCTTCGCGTACGATTCCTATCGTCGCTTCATCCAGATGTATGGCGACGTCGTGCTCGGCGTACCGTTCGCGAACTTCGAGCATCTCCTTGCCGCGAAGCGCATGACCGCCGGCGTGAAAACGGATGCGGAGCTGGGCGAGGACGTGTTGCGCAACCTCGTCGAGGAATACAAGACGCTGGTGCGCGCGAGCACGAAGAAGGACTTCCCGATGGATCCGCGCGAGCAGCTGTGGGGCGCGATCCAGGCGGTGTGGCGTTCCTGGACGCTCAAGAAGGCCGTGGACTACCGGAAGGTGCATCGTCTGAGCGACGACATGGGCACTGCGGTGAACATCGTGGCGATGGTGTTCGGGAACATGGGCGACGATTCCGGCACGGGCGTGGCGTTCACGCGCAACCCGTCGACGGGCGAGCGCACGTTCTACGGCGAGTTTCTCGTCAACGCGCAGGGTGAAGACGTCGTTGCCGGCATCCGCACGCCGCTCAGCATCGACGAGATGGCGAAGAAGTTTCCGCCCGCCTACGAAGAGCTGTTGCGCACGCAGGAGCTGCTCGAGAAGCACTTCCACGAGATGCAGGACCTCGAGTTCACGGTGGAGCGCGGTGCGCTCTACATCCTGCAAACGCGTACCGGCAAGCGCACCACGACCGCCGCCGTGCGCATCGCGACCGACATGGTGAACGAAGGGCTGATCGACACGCGCACGGCCGTGATGCGGGTCCAGCCCGAGCAGCTGAACCAGCTGCTGCATCCCGTCATCGATTCCGCGGTGCGCGCCACGCCACTGTGCGTGGGATTGCCGGCCAGCCCGGGTGCGGCGAGCGGCACCGCGGTCTTCGACCCGGAGGTTGCCGAGTTGCGGGGGGGACGCGGCGAACACGTGATCCTGATCAGGGATGAGACGACGCCGGAGGATTTCGGCGGCATGAACGCGGCGCGGGCGATCGTGACCGCGCGCGGCGGCATGACGAGTCACGCGGCCGTCGTCGCGCGCGGGATGGGCAAGTGCGCCGTCGTGGGCTGCAGCGACATTCACGTCGAGCTCGAGGCGCGGCAGTTTCGGGTAAAGGACCGGGTGATCAAGGAGGGTCAGTGGATCACCGTCGACGGCGCGAGCGGCCGCGTGTTCGAGGGCCAGCTGCCCACGATCCCGTCCGAAGTGGTGCAGGTGATCCGCGGGATGAAGCGCCCCGGGGAGGCGCCGTCCTACGAGGCGTTCGCGCGACTGCTCGAGTGGGCGGACGAGGCGCGCTCGCTCAACGTCCGAGCCAATGCCGATACGCCCGGCGACGCGCGCATCGCTCGCGGCTTTGGCGCCGAGGGCATCGGCCTGTGCCGCACGGAGCACATGTTCTTCGAGGGCGACCGCATCACCGCGATGCGCGAGATGATCGTGGCGCGCGACGAAGGCGGTAGGCGCCGGGCACTCGGCAAGCTGCTGCCCCTGCAGCGTGGAGACTTCGAGGGGATCTTCGAGGCGATGGCGGGATTCCCCGTCACGATCAGACTGCTCGATCCGCCGCTGCACGAATTCCTGCCGCACGGCGGCGAGGAGAGCAAGCTGCTGGCGCGGGAGCTCGGCATCACGCGTGGGGCGCTGGCGACGATCGTGGAGTCGCTGCGTGAAGCAAACCCCATGCTCGGCCACCGCGGATGCCGGCTCGGCATCACGTATCCCGAGATCACGGAGATGCAGGCGCGCGCGATCTTCGAGGCCGCGCTGCGCGCGAAGCGCCGCGGCGTGGACGTGATTCCGGAGATCATGATCCCGCTGGTGGCGACGCGCGCGGAGTTCGACAATCAACGCGCGATCGTCGAGGACGTCGCGCATCACGTACTCGGCGGGATGGGTGAGTCGCTCGAGTACAGCGTCGGCACGATGATCGAGCTGCCGCGCGCGGCATTAACGGCGGATAACATCGCGGCGACCGCTGAGTTCTTTTCCTTCGGCACAAACGATCTCACGCAGACTACATTTGGCCTGTCGCGAGACGACGCCGGCCGGTTCCTGCCGACGTACATCGAGCGTGGCATCGTGGCCGACGATCCGTTTCAGGTGCTCGACCAGGAAGGCGTGGGCAAGCTGATCGAGTTCGCCATCATCAATGGACGACGCGTGCGAGAGAATCTCAAGGTGGGGATCTGCGGTGAGCACGGTGGTGAACCGCGCTCCATCGCCTTCTGCCACGCGGTCGGCATGAACTACGTGTCCTGCTCACCCTATCGCGTGCCCATCGCGCGCCTCGCTGCTGCCCATGCCGCTCTCGCTACCGCTTGACGCGCGCGGGACGATGCGACCGCTGCGCATCGGCCTGGTCAGCGAGTACTACTATCCGCATCTCGGCGGCGTGTGCGAGCACGTGCACTTCTTCGCCAAGGAAGCGCGGCGGCTCGGCCATCACGTGGACATCATCACGTCGCAGATCCCCGGCGCTCCGGTGCGGCCGCATGTCGTGCAGCTGGGCCGCAGCATCCCATGGTACATCAATGGATCGCAAAGCCGGCTGACCATCGGGCGAACGCTGCGCCGCGACATGCGGCACGCGTTGCGCGATGGCAACTACGACATCGTGCACGTGCATTCACCGCTCACGCCCGTGCTGCCCCTCCTCGCCATCGCGGAGGCCGAGGTGCCGGTGGTCGGGACGTTCCACACCTACTTCGACTACTCCGTCAGCTATCGCATCTGGCGGCGCGCGCTCCAGAAGCGGCTGGACAAGCTCAGCGCCGCGATCGCCGTGTCGCAGTCCACGATCGTTGCCCTCGAGCGCTACTTCGACGCCGACTGGAAGATCATCCCGAACGGCATCGACACCGAGTTGTTCAACCCGTCGGTGCCGAAGCCACGCGAGATCCGCGGCGACGTGCCCGCGATCCTCTTCCTCGGCCGTTTCGATCCGCGCAACGGCCTCACGAACCTCATCGACGCATTCAAGCGGGTGAAGGGACGCGGGCGGCGGGCGCAGCTCGTGGTCGTCGGTGACGGTCCCCTGCGCAACCATTATTACCGCCAGGCGACGAACGACCCAGACATCACGTTCGTCGGCGCCGTGCTCGAGGGGCGGCCGCAGTACTACGCCCACAGCGCGATGTATGCCTGTCCCACGACCAAGGCGTCGTTCGGGATCACCCTGCTCGAGTCCATGGCGTGCCAGACGCCTATCGTCTGCTCCGACATCCTCGGATTCCGCGACGTTGTGGTGCACGGACGAGAGGCGTTGATGGTGCCGCGCGACGACACCGACGCCCTCGCGAACGGTCTGGTGCGCCTGCTCGACGACGAAGGGCTGCGGCACCGCCTCGGCGAGACCGGTCGGCAGCGCGCGTTCGAATATGACTGGACGCGGGTCACGGCACAGATTCTCGATGTCTATGCCGACGTCCTTGGTTACCAGCGCGTTCCCGCCATCGCGTAGTCAGCTCTGGGCGCCATGATGCCTGAATTGGTGGGTGCGGCGGCAACCGCTACGGGCTTGTGGTCGTACGCGACCTTCTACCGCAACTCCGCACTCTACGGGTCCACGCTCGGCCGCCTGCCAGGCGCTGCGGGCAGCGCGAAGCAGATCGCGCTGACGTTCGACGACGGGCCCAACGCGGAAGCGACACCTCGCATTCTCGACACGCTGGCGAGGGAGAACGTCCCGGCCACATTTTTCCTGCTCGGACGCCACGTGGAGAAGTGGCCACAGCTCGCGAAGCGAGTCGCCGATGAGCGGCACGGTGTGGGCAACCACGGTTGGTTTCACAAGAAGCTGCATCTGCGCGGCCCGGGATACGTTCGGCTCGATCTCGAATTGGGCACCGATGCCATCCAGCGCGCGACGGGCGTCGCCCCGACATGCTTTCGCGCGCCGCACGGCTTTCGCAGCCCGTGGGTGAGCTCGATCGCGCGTGAGCTCGGCCAGCGTACCATCGGGTGGACGCTGGGCGTATGGGACTCCGCGCGGCCGGGCGCGGAGGAGATCGCGCGGCGATCGATCGACGCAACGCGACCGGGAACCATCCTGCTGCTGCACGACGGCGACGGTTACGACCCGGCCGGCGACCGCACGCAGACCGCCGAGGCACTTCCGATCATCATTCGCGGGTTGCGCGCCCGCGGATTCGACTTCGTGCAGCTTCCCGCATGACCTCTCGCGTCGGCAAGCTCGTTCGCGTGGTCATCCTCCTGATCATCGTCGCCGCGCTGGTCGCCTTCGCGCGCACGGTGAACTGGCACGACACGTGGCGCGCGATAGCGAGGACCTCGCCGGCAATGCTCGCCGCCGCCGCCGTGGTCAACTTCCTGTCGCTCGTCCTCAAGGGTGTCCGGTGGTGGATCTTCCTGCGTCCGATTGGCGTGACGTCGCTCTGGCTCGCGATGCGCGCGACGTTCGCGGGTGCGGCCCTCAACAACATCCTGATCGCGCAGGGAGGCGAGGCGGCGCGCGTGATCTTCGTCGCGCGCAGTGCGCACGTGCCGAGCGAGCGCGTGCTGGCGACGCTGGCGCTGGAGCGTCTGTTCGAGCTGGTGGGATACGTCGTTCTGCTGGCGCTGGCGGCGACGTTCCTTCAGCTGCCGCCCCAACTCGAGAAAGCCCGGCCGTTCGCGCTTGTCGCGCTGGTGTTGGTCGTCGGCCTCCTCGTGTATCTCGTCAGGCACCCTGAGAAAGCCGACCTCCCCGCTGTCACCGGCGAAGGGCTGCTGGGCCGAGCGAAGGCATACGGTCGCAGTTTTCTGCAGACGCTCACGGGAATCTCGAGCGCGAGCCGCTTCAGCTGGTCGCTGCTGGTGTCGGTGGCGGTATGGGCGCTCCAGGTCGCCACCTATCATCTCACGGCGATGGCGGCGCACCTCGACCTCCCGCTCGTCGGGACGATCGCCGCGATGCTGGCGGTGAATCTCGGCTTCGCGATTCGCGCCACGCCGGGAAACGTCGGCGTGTTCCAGATGATGTACGCGGTGACGGCCGCGGCCTTCGGGCTCGATAAGGACGCGGCGACGGGCGTTGCGTTCCTCATTCAGGCGCAGCAGATACTGCCTGTCACTCTGATTGGCCTGCTTGCGGCGCCACAGCTGATCTTCGCGAAACGTCGCAAGACGTCGAGGGCTGACAACGTGCTCCCGGGAGAGCCGGAACCGAGCGCCTAGAGCGGCGTCGGATCGTCCGATTGCCAGAGCTGGGCTGCGGCCCACACCAGGAACACGCCCTGCACGAGAACCACGAAGCCGAATCCATGGATGTCCAGCGACAAGTGGCCGCTGCCGATGCCCACGGCGAGGACGGTGCCGGCGGCGAGCCCGAACCAGCCCAGCGCGTGAGACAGCTCGCGACCTGCCAGGATTGCCCAGGACCAGAACAGCAGTGCGACCGCGATGCAGATGACGCTGATGCGGGCGAAGGCCTGATTGATCAATCCCGTGAAGTGGAGCGCGCCGATCATCGCCTGCCGTTGCGCGTCATTCGCGCGGGCGTAGCCGTGGACGACCGACGGGGCAAGGAATCCACTCGCACCGGCGGCGATGATGATGGCCACCGCCGCGAGCACGTAGAAGACGTACGCTCCCGCTGCCAGGTCGCGGCGTGACCGCAGACGTGCGCTGATGGCAAGCGCTCCGGCGAGCACCAGGCCTTGCCCCACGATCGCCAGACCATGCACGGCCGTATTGAGCACATTGTGGCCACCGACCGCGGCGTTGTCCACGAGATCCTTTCCCGTGGGATGCAGGGCCATGGTCGTGAGTCCGGCAGCGGTGCCGGCGATCAAGGCGATCGCGGCGGAGCGATTTGTCGTCATCGTCGAGGGCGCAGGGGGGGCCGGGATCCGAGCGGGAAGAGGTTCGGTGATTGTGGATCGGCGGAGCGCGAATCAACATTACGGAGTGCCTCGCCAGCCACTCGCCTCACCGAACAAAACCAGCCGGAGTGTTCGGGAAACCGCCACCGATGTGGATCCGCGCACAGAACGGACTACGCGCGCGCTCGGCCACGCGCTCGTCGAGCTGATGCAGGAGCGCGAGTTCGACAGCATCACCGTACAGCAGATCCTGGATCGCGCCGATGTGGGCCGCACCAGCTTCTACGCGCACTTCCGCAACAAGCAGGACGTGTTCGACTCGAGCTTCGAGCACCTCTTCACGCTGCTCGAGCCGTTGCTGGATCGGCCGGGCGTCGCCGGACGCCTGTTCCCCGTCCGCGAGTTCTCCGCGCATCTGGCCGACGCAGAGGGATTGATCGACGCGATGCGGCGCGACGGTCAGATGGAGGACATGTGGTCGCAGTGCGTCGGCTACATGGCAGACATCATCGAGCGCCGCCTCCCGCCATCGATTCCGGACGGCTCCAGCCGCAAGCTCCAGGCACGCATGCTCGCGGGCGCGCTCGCCGAAGCCGTGCGCTGGAGCCTCGACAGACCCGGGAGCGCGAGCCCCGAACAGCTCGACGCGCAGTTCCATGCGTTCGCGCGCGCACTGCTCGCGTCGCCACGATGATCGAACAGATAGGGCGGCGCCGATTCCTCCAGGTCAGTGCGCTCGGCGTCGCCGGGCTTCTCACCGCGTCGTGCACGCCGGGAGAGCTGGGCTCGAATGAGGTGGACATCGCCGTCCCGCAGCTGCTCCCCGTGCTCGGCCCGGACGTGGTGAACGACATCGGTCGCCGCTACCGCCGCGCCTATCCCGACGAAAGCAGCGCACCGCGTCTCCGTGCGGCCATCGGTGCGTCGCACCGGACCACCGCGATGATCGGGTGGACGCAGCAGTCGCTGGACGAGCAGCTCCTGGCGGATTTTGCCGGCGGCCGCACCGTGGTGGTGAATGGCTGGGTGCTCGCGGTGACCGAGGCGCGGCAGTGCGCGCTGTACTCGATCCTGCACGGCTGAGTGCACGTCGACGCGCGTGAGCTCGCGGACGGATCGCTCATCGAGGGCGACGTCTGCATCATCGGCGCGGGCGCGGCTGGTATCACCATCGCTCTCGAGTGGCTCGGCAACGGAAAGCAGGTGCTGTTGCTCGAGGGCGGCGGATTCGACTACGAGCAGCAGATGCAGCAGCTGTATCGCGGCGGAATCGTCGGGCTTCCCTACTTCCCGCTCGAGGCCGCGCGACTGCACTACTTCGGCGGCACCACGAACCACTGGGCCGGATTCTGCTCGACGCTGGATCCGATCGACTTCGAGACGCGCGATTGGGTGCCTCACAGCGGCTGGCCGATCGCGTACGAGGACCTGGCACCGCATTATGCGCGTGCGCGTGAGCTGCTCGACCTCGCGGCCGATGAGTGGACCTCCAGGGAGTGGGAGCGGCGCGATCCGTCGCTGCGATCGTTGGCGTTGGATGAGAGAGTGGCCTGGACCAAGATGTGGCAGTTCAGCCGTCCCACGCGATTTGGCACCAAGTATCGCGACGCCATCGTGAAAGCTGCGAACGTCCACCTCTACACGTACGCGAACGTCGTGGAGCTGATGCCGAACGAGTCGGCAACGGCGGTCGACGCACTTCGTGTGCGGACCATCAGCGGCAGGGAGCATCGCGTCCGCGCGAGGCAGTACGTGCTCGCATGCTCGACGATCCAGAACGCACGTCTCCTCCTGGCGTCGAACAGCCGCGTGCCCGCCGGGCTGGGCAACCAGAACGATCTCGTGGGGCGGTACTTCATGGAGCACCTCGAGATGCCAAGCGGTCAGCTCGTGCTGACTGACCGCCGTGTGCCCGACATGACGATGTACATGTTCGACTTCGGGAGAACGAAGGCACGCGGCGAGATTGCGCTGAGCGCGGCGATGCAGCGTGAGAACCGGATGCTGAACGCGAGTGTCTCGCTTACACCGGGCACTCTGGCAGGTGCAGCGAAGGCGCAGAGCACGTTCCAGGCGTTCCCGCCGGACTCGATGCCGTCTTTCAGGCGCTCGGCGCCCGATGAGCAGTCCGATGCTGCCGAGTTTGCAACGCCACCGGTGCAGGACATGCCTCGCACCTACGACCTGCTGACGCGGCAGGAACAGGCGCCCAATCCCCGTTCGCGCGTGACGCTGATGCAGGAGCGCGATGCGCTCGGCATGCCGCGCGCTCAGCTGGACTGGCGGCTGACGGACCTCGATCGTTCCTCATTCCGCGCGTTCTACGAAGTGCTCGGCCGGGAGATGGGCCGCGCCGCGATCGGTCGCGTCCGGATGAACGACTGGGTGCTCGAGGAAGGCCCGAAATGGCCCGGCTCACTCGGCGGCGGCTGGCATCACATGGGCACGACACGGATGCATCCCGATGCGAAGCAGGGCGTCGTGGACGTGAACAGTCGACTGCACGGCGTTGCGAACGTCTTCGTCGCAGGCGCGAGCGTCTACCCGACCGCTGGCTGCGCGAATCCAACGCTCACGCTGGTCGCGCTCTCCGTGCGCCTCGCCGCGTGGCTCGGTTCGCGCGCGTGATGGGAACAAGGGTCTGGCGACACGAAAAAGCCCCAACCTGCTAGCAGGTTGGGGCTCATTCGCACTGAATGGAGGCGCGGGGATTCGAACCCCGGTCCGAGAATAGATCGACCACAGCGTCTACGTGCGTAGTCCCTCGATTGGTGTTTCCGTCAGCTGGCCGAGGGACGGCCTACCGCCGGATGAGCCCACTGGATCTCGACCGCTGGCGGCGGGCGCGCCAGACAGCCTATCCCGATTTTGCGATACCTGCAGAGCCGCTTCGGGCGGGCTTCCCCACAGGCACTCGGCGTAACTAGACGTTACGCAGCGAGAGCGAAGTTGTTGTTCGCAGTTAGAAAGTTCCCGAGTGTTTTACCAGGGACCCGAGTACCTGGGCACGCGGCCACGGCTTCACTTATCCCGTCGAAACCAGTCGCCCCCGTAGGATCAAAACCTAACGGATCCGGCCCCTCAGGTCAACGGATCGCCGCAGCGGACGCGTCAGCTATCGCTCTGCCGCATCGCGACTTGCGACTGTCCATCTCATGGATCAGGTGACGCCAGGAAGGGCTGTCGTAAGGTCTCGCTTTACGGGGCCCAGCCTGCTTGCGGCTGACGATCTGATCCGGCGTACATTCCGGTCATGCCCGGTACGGCGTTCGACATGAGACGCGCGGCCGCCCTCGTCATCAGCGCGACGGCGTGCGCAGCGGCGTGTTCGGATGCGAACGCGCACAGCAACACGTGGTATCGCGTCGCGGGGGACACGAATTACGTCGTGTATATCGACCCGGCCAGCATCATCTACACGAGCACACCGTCCACGGGAGAGTGGCTCGGCGCGTATCGCGTCTGGTATCGCACCGAGCACGCGCGGCCGCGCTCGTACAAGGGCAAGCAGTTCAATCGGGAGATCGTGAACGCCTACGTGCAATGCGACAGCCTGTGGTTCAAGGTCGCGAGCGTCACGATGTCGATGAATGGCGAGAAGCCCATTCTCGTGCAGGAGTCGAACACCGACGAGCTGATTCAGCAGGACTGGCGCCGCATCGAGTCGGGCTCCCTCGACGACGCCGCCGCCCGCGTCGCGTGCGGGCTCGGCTTCCAACGCTGGGGACGCCGCTAGGACGCTACGCCAGTGGGCTTCGGCGTCGCGACACGCACGCAGTTTCGCCCGGCGCTCTTGGCATCGTACATCGCGCGATCGGCGGCGGCGAACAGCGCTTCCCTGGTCAGCACGCCTTCGGGGTAGCACGCGACGCCGAGTGAGATCGTGACCGGGATCTCCTCACCGGCGACATGCACCGGCAGCGACTCGACGGCCTTGCGCATGCGCTCCGCCACCTCGCGCGCGCCCGCGAGGTCCGTCTCCGGCAGCAACACCGCGAACTCCTCGCCCCCGTACCGTGAGGCGATGTCCACGGCCCGCTTCGTCGCCACGACGGTCTTGGCGATCCACTTGAGCACCGCGTCGCCGGCGTCATGTCCCCACGTGTCGTTCACGTTCTTGAAGTGATCGACGTCGGCCATGATGAGCGACAGATGCCGGCCGTTGCGATCCGCCTGCTTGAGCAGGTACTCCAGGCTGTCGTCGAACGCGCCGCGGTTCGGGAGCCCCGTGAGCGCGTCGGTGCGCGCGCGCTTGTTGACCTCCTCGATCTCCCACACCATCTCGAGCGACGTGGCTGCCAGCTGCCCGAGCAGCTCCACGTTCTGCCCCTCCTCGCGCGTCAGCGTCGCGGGCCGGTCCGAGGCGACCACGATGGCGCCGATGACGCGCTGGTCGAGGTCCATCGGCACGATGGCGAGCGCTCCGGTCGGCCAGGCGCCGTCGCGCGAGCTGAACAGCGCCATCGGCATCGTGAGCTTCGTGGTATCCTCGACGCGGAGCGGCATCCCCTCCGTGCAAGCCTGCGCGACCAGCGCGTCGGCGGAGATCGCAAACGGCGGCTTCTGCGCGGACTTGAAGCCGCCGGTCATGTAGTGCACCCACCCGTGCTGGTCGTCCGCGCGCCAGCGGACGACCGCCGCGTCGGTGGCGGACGATACCTCGAGCGCGGTATGACAGATGGCGCTCAGCAGCGACTCCTGCGACTTGTGACTTCCCTGCAGCTTGCCCGCGGCGGAGAGGAGCGCCTGGCTGTGGCGCATGTGGCGGCTGTACTCGCGCCGCAGCTCGAACATCGAGATGAGCCGCGCGACCTGGGTCGCATGGCGCGGGAGCCACGAGCGGATCGTCTCCCGGCCACGGTCGAGCCCTTCGTGGCGCGCGATGCTCAGCACCCCGATGAGACGCTCGTCGAGCTTCACGGGCGCGGCCGCCAGCCGTACGACGGCGACGCGCGCGTCGGCGTCGAACGTCAACTGCTGCTCCTCGGCCGCCCACCGCACCAGTGGTCCCCACGCGTTCATGTCGAAGTGCTGCGGACGCCGCGTTCCCGGAGTGGACCACGCCGTGGGGGACAGACGTTGGCGGTTGGCGCTCCAGCGCCAGAAGACGGCTTCGTCGGCACCGAGCAGATCGCGCACGTCGATGAGAAACGCATCCAGGCTCGCGAGGTCGGACGCGACTTCCGTCTGCTCCAGATGCGAGAGCGTCTCCTGTTTGAGCCCGGCCGCGCCGGTCGACGGCTCGATGATCCGATAGCTGCCGGTGTTGAGAAAGTGTCGCACGCGAGGCTCGGGCGCCTCCAGCAGCTCTGCCGTCGTCCGCTCAGCGGATATCGAGAGCGACTGCGTCGACTGCTCCCCGGTGTGTGACGGATCCGCCTCGGCGTGCAAATCGTCGGAAGGCGTCGCCCGGCGTGCCCGCCGTTTTCGTCGCCGCAGCGTCGCCGCGCCCAGCACGATGGCGATGACGGCTCCGACGATCGACGCGATCATGACTCAAGCATGATTGATCCTCGACGCGGCCACTGCGGCGCCGAAGCCATTGTCGATGTTCACGACCGTCACGCCCGCCGCGCAGCTGTTGAGCATCGTCAGCAGCGGCGCGATGCCGCCGAAGGCGGCTCCGTAGCCCACGCTCGTCGGGACGGCGATGACCGGGATGCGCACGAGTCCTCCCACCACCGACGCCAGCGCGCCGTCCATGCCGGCGATGACGATGATCACGGCCGCCCTGAACAGGTCGTCCTTCTTCGCGAGAAGCCGGTGAATGCCGGCAACACCCACATCAGTGAGCTGCGCCGTGCGGTTCCCCAGCGCGCTCGAGGTGACAGCTGCCTCTTCGGCGACCGGGATGTCGCTCGTACCCGCCGTCACGATCAGGACTTCGCCGCGGCCGGCGGGCGGCTTCTCCGTTCCCGGGAGATGCGCGGTGCGTCCCAGCTCGTTGATCTCGATGTCGTGGAAGTGGCCGGCGAGCGCGGCACGCGCGTCATCGCTCAGCCGCGTCGCCAGGAATGCGCCATGTCGCTCGGCGATGCGCTCGGCGATCGCGACGATCTGGGAAACGGTCTTTCCTTCGCCGTAGATGACCTCGGGGAAACCCTGCCGCTGCGCGCGATGGTGATCGATAGTCGCGAAGTCCAGCGACTCGAATGGCGCCTTGTCGAGATCGTCCAGCGCGTGTTCCGGCGACACGCTGCCGTCCGCGACCTTGCCGAGCAGGTCACGGACGCGCTCACGGGTCATGCGAGTGCCTCGATCTCCTCGACGTGTGGTTCCGTCTCCGTTCCAGCAGGTCCTTCGGGGATCCGCAGGTAGTCCTCGAAGATGCCTTCGATTTCACTAAGAGAATTGACTGCGTGCAGCTTCTTCCGTAACTCCGCCGAGCCGGGCAGGCCCTTCGCGTACCAGCCGAGATGCTTGCGGAACTCGATGGCGGCGCCGCGGCGATCCGGCTCGTAGGCCTCCGCCATGCGCGCATGATCGAGCGCGATTGCGAACCGGGTCTCGACGTCCGGCGTGGGGCGTATGGGACGGCCTTCGAGCAGATCCCTCGTTTGATCGAAGATCCAAGGCTGGCCGAACGAGCCGCGCGCGATCATGACGGCATCGCAGCCGGTCTCGCGGTGCATGCGGAGCGCGTCTTCCGGAGTCTTGATGTCCCCGTTCCCGATCACCGGAATCGTGAGCGCCTGCTTCACCGCCACGATCTCGTCCCAGTGGGCGTGCCCCGAGTACATCTGCGTCCGCGTCCGCGGGTGCAGCGCCAGCGCCGCGGCCCCCGCGTCCTGACAGCGCAGCGCGATGTGCACGGGATCGCGCGTCTCCTCGCTCCAGCCGCTCCGGATCTTGACCGTCACCGGCAGGTGCGTGCCGTCCCGAACGGCCCGGATGATGGTCTGGACGAGATCGAGATCCTTGAGGCACCCCGAGCCGCCGTTGCGCTTCACGACCTTCTTGACCGGGCAGCCGAAGTTGATGTCGATGAACTCCGG
>Ga0066652_100000728_pt1 | contig 16184 bp, 16 predicted proteins | sample GraSoiAngelo_101_FD_71413 | JGI IMG/M metagenome (GOLD analysis project Ga0066652, IMG submission 71413) | Grasslands soil microbial communities from the Angelo Coastal Reserve, California, USA - 14_0903_02_30cm | ecosystem: Environmental > Terrestrial > Soil > Grasslands | place: USA...
CTCATGCCCGAACAGCTCGGACTCGAGCAGCGTCTCGGGCAGCGCGGCGACGGACTCCGCGATGAACGGCTTGTTGCGCCGGCCAGAGAGCCGGTGCAGCGCGCGCGCGACCAGCTCCTTGCCGGTGCCGCTCTCGCCCTCGACGAGGACGGTGCTGGAGACGGGCGCCATCTGCTCGATCTTCACGAGCACTTCGCGCAGCGCCTGGCTCTCGCCGATGAGTCCCGTCTCGCGCTGCAGGCGGCGCCGGTCGAGCGCGCGCATCACCGCCGCGGCGAGCTCGCTCGGCTCTATGGGCTTGGTGTAGAGTTCCACGTAGCCCAGCCCGCGCAGCTTCTCGAGCGTGCGTTCGTCGTGCACGTCGGAGAGTCCGATCGCGGGGACTCCGCGCCACTCCTGTTCGCGCACGATCGACACCGTCAACGGATCCGTGAGCTCTCCGGTAATCACGAGCAGATCGGGATGGACGCGCGCGATGGTGCCGCGTATGTCGTCCAGCGGGGACGCGAGCTCGGTGCGGACTGGCGCCGTGGATGCCGAATCCCGCACCGCTCGACCGTCCGCGCCCCCACCGTCACGGCTTCCCTGCTCCAGCTCCGCGTTGAGCCTGACGGCCGGTTCTATGTCATGTAGGGTGATGAGCACAACGGACATACAGCGAATATGCCGAAATGGCAGCGCACCCGGCTAGATGCGAGTGCAGCCGTTAGAGTGGAAACAACCTGATCATCCGTGATGGCACCGATTACGCAGTTGCTCGAGGCCGCTGATCGATGTGTGCACTCCAGCCGAGGAGGGTGAGGAGATGCCGGTCGCAGTGGACTACGTGGACGTCGTGGAGCGCGAGCAGCCCGCGACATTCCATGTGAATGCAACGGGCGCGGTGACGCTCGCGGAGGTCGACGATCTCTTTCACGAGATCCAGACGCACTCGCGGTTCGTTCCCGGCGTCCGCATCCTGGCTGACGCGCGCGACGTCAGCGACGTGCCGCCCACGTCCGAGATCCGTTTGATCGCCGGGATGCTGGGCGCGCTGGCCACCATGGGACTGGGCCCGGTCGCGATCGTCGCGGGGAACACGTTCGTGTACGGTGTGTCGCGCATGCTGGCGACGCTCGCGGAGCCGCTGTGCGTGTCGATCCAGCCCTTCCGTCGCATGGACGACGCGATGCACTGGCTCGATGCGGAGGCGGAGGCCCGCCGCGCCACGCCCGCCTTCTGATCGCGGGCTGTCAGTGACTGCTCAGTCGCCGGCTTCGTAGATCGGGAGGTACAGCCACACGGTGGTGCCGACGCCGGGCGCGGTGTCGATCTCGATGCGGCCGTGCGCCTGCTTCACGATGCCGTTGACCGTTGCCAGGCCGAGACCGGTGCCCTTCCCAGCTTCCTTCGTGGTGAAGAAGGGCTCGAACACGCGGTCGCGGATCTCCGGCGTCATCCCGACGCCGTGGTCCTCCACGCCGATGGCGACTTCGGCGCGCGCCGGGTCGGTGTGCGTCGCGGCGCGCTCGATGGTGAGGCGGCGCGTGACGATCGTGATGGGACCGCCCGCCGGCATCGCGTCGCGCGCGTTCACGACGAGGTTGATGATGACCTGCTCGAACTGGCCGCGGTCCATCGCGAGGTCGGGCACGTTCTCCGCGAGGTCCAGCACGAGCTCGTAGTTCGCGGGGATGAGGCGTCGCAGCATCTGCTCCAGCTCCATCATCGTCCAGTTCACGGGCGTGCGGTGCTCGCCACCCGATCGCTGCTTGCGCGTGAACGTGAGGAGCTGGCGCGTCAGCGTCCCGCCCGTGCGCGCGGCGCGGCTGATGCGCGAGACGTCTTCCGCCGCCTCGCTGCCCGGCGGGACAACCTGGCCGAGGAAGTCGGCGCTGGTGGAGATGACCGTGAGGATGTTGTTGAAGTCGTGCGCGATCCCGCCGGCGAGGCGGCCCATGGCGTCCATCTTCTGCGCCTGGAGCAGCTGCAGCTCCATCAGCTTCCGCTCGGTGATGTCCACGGACGCGCCGATGATGCGCATCACGTTGCCTCGGCTGTCGACGATCGGCGCCGCGGTCACGTCCACCCAGACGAGCGATCCGTCGCCGCGGCGCACCTCGCACTCGTAGTTCACCTTGACGCCGTTGCGCAGCCGCACGAGCGCGGCCTTGGCGGGCCCCGCGTCGATCGCGTCGATGACATGGTCGAGCGACACGCCGATCGCGTTCTCCGCGGTGCGGCCATACAGCGCTTCGGCGTAGCGGTTCCAGGTCTGCACGATGCCGTTGGCGTCGGTCGTGATGATCGCCAACTCGAGCGAGTCGACGAGCGTGGCGTGGGTGGTGAGGTCCGAGCGCACCTGATGCAGCGCGCGCTCCTCCTCGTACCGTTCGGTGAGGTCGCGGATGAAGCCGGAGAAGACGCGCCGTCCGCGCTCGTCCATGAACTCGCCGAAGGAGATCTCGACCGGAACCTCGGTGCCGTCCTTTCGCAGCGCGGGGAGGCGCAGGTTTCGCCGCGCGACAGGCCCATCGACCGTGCGCGCGTGTCGCTGCAGCGCTTCGACGTGGAGCGTGCGGTACTCGGGCGGGATGAGCAGCAGGAGGGAGCGCCCGATCAGGTCGGAGCGCTCGTACCCGAAGACGTCGCGCACCGCGGAGTTCGCCCACAGGATGGTACTGTCGGCGTCGATCGAGATGATCGCGTCCGGAGCGCTTTCGGCGAGCGCCTCGAACAGCGACGTCGCTGTACGGGCCCCAATGGCTGACACGCCCGAATTAACGGGCAATTAGTACGCCTTTGGACCCAATGATCGCCTGAGCCCGCCTGTGGGATGCCCTCGACCTGGCCCGGTCGCGGCTACGCGATGGTCACGTCGCGTTTCCAAGCAGACCCTGTACCTGACGTTCGATGTCGTCGCGGACGTTCGCGAAATCGGCGTCGTTCATGTCGCGCGGATCCGGGATGGCCCAGTCCGCGCGATGCTTCGCCGGCACCCACGGGCACGCGTCGCCGCATCCCATCGTCACCACCCAGTCGTATTCGCCGGCCGGTATCTCCTGCAGCGACCTGGATCGGTGCGTCGTGAGATCGTAGCCGCGTGCCTTCATCGCCGCGATCGCGCGCGGGTTGATGCGCCCGGACGGTCGCGAGCCGGCGCTCACCGCCTCCACGTCCGGCCCCCCGTGCATCCGCGCGAACGCTTCCGCCATCTGGCTGCGGTTGGAGTTTTCGACGCAGACGAACAGGATTCGCATCGCGTGATCGACGGTGATCGATTGCCCCCTCAATCAGTAATACGTAAAGGCCGACTGGATGGCGACCCGCTTTCCCGCATCGGCGCCGTTGAGGATGAGGACATCCCCATTCTTCATGAGCGGCCGGTTCTGCGCGTCGTAGCTGTACGCGTACGCGACACTGAAGTTGATGCCGTCCCCGGTGTGGGTGACCGCCCTGGCATTGCTGTGCTGGAAGACAACGCCGGGGAGCAGGACGAGATGGTCGAAGAACTCGTCGTGGACGAGCGAGAACCCGTCGACGTTCACCTTGCCGTCGTAGTCCTCGTACCGCTCGACGGTGGTGGTCTGGGGCTGCCCGTCACCGGCCCTGATGCGCTCCGTGATCTCGCTGACGTTTCCGGCCGCGTCGTACGCGAACGACATCACCTTCTCGACCAGGAAGCCCGAGCTGAGGCTGCGGTCGCGCTCGAGCGTGGTAAGCCGTGTTCCCGTATACCCGAGAAATACCACCGCCTCGAGCTGGCTCTCGGCGCTGACGTACGCCACGAAGCTCACGCGCCCGGCGTCGTCGTAGTGATAGACGAGGCGGTCCTTGTTGCCGACGGCGTTGTTCCGCATCTCGGAGATGCGACCGCCGTCGTAGATCACGTCGTAAATGCGCAGGTCCGAGGCGAAGGACACGGTGCGCACGCGTCCATCGGTGTCGTACTCGAAGTGGTAGTACGGCGACGGCAGGTTCGGGATGACCACGTCCTTGAGCAGGACCGGCGCGGGCGGAGGCGGAGGTGGCGGAGGTGGCGCGTAGGTCGAGTCGTAGCCGCAGGCGACGAGCGCCGCGACGGCGACCAGCACGTGCAGCCTGAGCTTCGGCCAATGAATAGTCATGGCTGCACGATCCGCGGTGGGGCGTCATCGTAGGAGTACCCGTAGCCCGTGGTCGGACACTTCACCGCCGCATTGGTCGGGACGAACACGCCCGCGGGGTTGTCCTTCCACAGCCAGACGTGCAGGTCCCAGTGGTGCAGCCCCTCCGGCATGATGGGCTGGTGTCCCTCCATCGGACCTTCCAGCGTCTGCCCGAAGATCGCCGGCGGCGTCTTCGACACCGCGACCGGGACGAACCACTCGGCCCCGACGAGCCGGAGCTTGTCGCCGACCGGCTCGTACAGGAGCACCTGCGGCTTCAGCGAATCCAGCGTGGCGCCGATGTTGGCGGGATTCAGGAAATGCACGCCCATCGCGCCGGGCCGATACGCCATGTGCTCGTGCGCCATGCCGTTCGCGGCGTTCTTCGCCGGATGGAATTCGATGCACGCAACCGTCGAGAAATAGCCGTCGCGCACCGCGACCATGGGATCGGCGTACTTGTCGAGCGCCGCGCGTGTGGCGGCGAGCGCCGGCGGCAGCGTCGAGCTGCTTCCCTGCTGCGTCTGCGCCCCGAGTTCCGACACGGCCGCGATGGCGGCGAGCCCGAACACCACTGCAACGAGACTCTTGTTCATGACGTTCCTCCCTTTGGCAGCAACGCTCGACGCGGAGGCCGGGTGTATCCCGGTTACGCAGCACTTACTCCCTGCGCGCCGCTGTGTTTGCTTTCGCTGGGAAGGAGAGTATTCGGGCCCCGCCGGCGGACGAATGACGAAGCGTCCGCGCCGCTTGATGAAACGTCCGGACTCGCACAGGAGATCGGTGCATGGATCCGCTGTCGGACGTGATTCGCGGGATACGACTCAACGGCGCGCACTTCTATCGGGTCGAGGCGGCGCCGCCGTGGTCCGTCTCCACGGTCGAGTCGCGCGAGCTGGAGCCACGGGTCCTCCCGGAGTCGCAGCATCTGATCTCATTTCACATCCTGCTGCGCGGCGAGTGCTGGGCCGGCCTCGACGGACATGACCAGGTGCGTATGAGCGCCGGCGACGTCATCATGTTTCCGCACGGCGACGCGCACGTGATGTCGAGCCACGAGTGGGCGCAGGTGCGAGACGTCGACAGCCTGCTCACGGAACCGCGGCGCTTCTCGGAGACGGTATACCTCGGCGCCGAGCATGCGCGGAACACGGCCTTCGTGTGCGGCTTCCTGGGATGCGACCTGCGTCCCTTCAATCCGCTCCTGGCGGCGCTGCCGCGCCGATTGCACGCGCCGGGCATCGCGGCGGGGTGGCTCGCGCCGCTGTCGAATCAGGTCGTGCCCGAGTCGCGCGCGGGGCGCGTGGGCAAGGACACGATGGTGACCCGGATGGCCGAGCTGCTGTTCATCGAGGCGGTGCGCCAGCACGTGGAGGGTCGTGAAGAGCAGACCGGGTGGCTGGCCGGGCTCGTGGATCCGGTCGTCGGTCCGGCGCTGACGCGGATGCACGAGACGCCGGCACACGCGTGGACGCTGCCGAAGCTCGCGCGTGAAGGCGCGACGTCGCGCAGCGTGCTCGCCGACCGCTTCACACGCACGCTGGGAGTGTCACCGATGCAGTACCTCAAGCGCTGGCGGCTGCAGCTGGCGGCGGATGAGCTGGTGCGCGGATCGGCGAAGGTGTCGGCGATCGCGACGCGCATCGGCTACGACTCCGAGGCGGCGTTCAGCCGCGCGTTCAAGCAGGAGACAGGCGTGTCACCGGCGGCGTGGCGCAGGCGCCGGACGCGACCGACACAGACGTCACAGACGTCCCGACCGGCTGTGGCCGCGCGCTAGAAGACCAACCCGAACGTCACGGGAACGTCGTTCACGCTTGCGGGATCTCGTGGAGTGCCGCTTTCCGCATGGTTGGCAAGCGGAGTAGCGCGGATGGGTGTCAGAGTTTGATGAGCAGCGCGAAGTTCAGCCGCGTTTCCGCGCGGCGCAGGTCCGGCGCGAATCCGGGCACACGGACGCCTGGCGATCCCGTGTTGCCCCCGGTCGGTGTGACGCCGCCAGGTCCCGCGAAGTACGGAACGCTCGCCTCGCGATGATCGAGCTCTGCCCGGACAGTGGTGAATTGATCGGGCATGATGTCGATGGTGAGCGACGCATCCCAGGCGTGGAACGCGTCGCCCGGGTTGCTCGTGAAATACGGCGAGCCGGTCGACGCAGTGGCGCCATTGATGGGCGGCATGATGACCAGGTACCGGCCCGGATTGTTCATCGCGCCACCACCGACAGTCACGCCGAGCCGGTCGCGAGTGAACCAGCTGCGATCGTAGAGCATGAAGCCGAGGAAGCTCTGTTGTGGCGCACCGGCAGACCCGGCACAGCGAACTCCGGCTCGGCTTTCGCACCCGGCATCCACGGTGAGCGAGAACGCCCCCTGGTCGTACCACGAACGCCGCCGCTCGCGGTAGCGGAGCTGGATGCTGTTGTCGGAATGGAATCGCCATCGATCGGCGATACCGAGCCAGTCGCGGCCATAGTAGGTATTCGAGAGCACCGAGAGGTTCGCGTTCGGCCGGTAGAGAACCTGGGCGCCGACGCCAGGCGCCTCGTTGAACATCCCATACGATTGAAATCCGTTCACGAGCCAGGGCTCGATCTTCAGCCTATCGGTCAGGTAGAACTGCGCGCGAACGCCGGTGAAGAACCACGGCGTGTTCGACGAGACATACGATGGCTGATACGCCCAGTTGTCGAAGTTGTAGTAGCTGAACAGCCCGATGTACGACGTGAAGATGCCGGCGTCGACGTTGATTCCGTGCAGCCGGTTCCAGTGCCGGCCGCCGTATGCCTCCGACAGGTATTGGTACGCATCCGCAAGCTGCCACTGCCCCCGCGCAGGACTGGCGTCGCTGCGCGGCGTCATCGTCGCGTACATCCCCAGCTGTGTCATGATTCGCCCACGCACGGCGCCGCAGTGAAAATCGCCGCCGACGCCGAGCTGCTGCACCTGGATTTCGGCCGTGCGGCCGCTCTCCGACGAACCGGTGAGTGTGTGGTCGCTCGGGTGGTTGAAATCGCCGATGTAGGTGACGTCGGCGCGGAACTCGCCCGTGAACCAGGGCGTGCTCAACGGAGATTCGGTCGTCCGTGGATTGCCGTTCAGCCACGTGAAGCTCGCGAAGGCGAAGGGCTCCGGTCGCGTGCGGCTCGAATCCACGGCACACGCGCTCTGAGCCGTTGCGTTTACACTGCCCAGCATGCAGAGGACCAACACAAGCGCAGGGCGCCTGTCACGCATTCTGGGCGACCGACTCGGAGTTCGGCAGCTCATCGAAATGCATGAGATCTCCGAGACGAACCGCGTGTCCGAGCAGGTAGGGTACTGACGTCACGACGACGTTGGGCTTGAACAGGAACGCCGTCTTGACGAACAGCGCTGTCTTGTTGTGCAGCAGGTGCTCCCACCAGTGTCGGGGCACGACCTCCGCGACCACGACTGTCACCAGATCGGAGGTGCCGGCCTTCAGCGTCGACTGCACGTAGTCGACGATCGGCCGGATCACCGAGCGATACGGTGATGCCAGCACGGTGAGCTCCACGCCGACATCCCACTCGGTCCACGCCGCCTGCAAACGCTGCGTCGCCTCGGGATCCACCTCGACGTATATGGCGCGCACGTCCTCCGAGATCGTCGTCGCGTACACGAGGGCGCCCGCGGTCGGCTTCGTGATCCCGTTGACCGGTACCACCACCGTGTGGTGCATGAACATGAGCGGCGCGTGGCCGGTGTACTGCACCTCGCGCGAGAAGAACGCGTAGTGTCGCTCGATCTTCGCGAGCACGAGGATGATGAGGGGGATGATGACGACAACGATCCACGCGCCGCTGGTGAACTTGGTCGCGACCTGGACGATGGCGACAACCGCGGTGGCGACGGCACCGACGCCGTTGAGCAGCGCGCGCCAGCGCCATCCCGGCGCCCTGGTACGGCGCCACTTCATGACCATGCCCGCCTGCGACAGCGTGAAGCAGACGAAGACGCCGATGGCATACAGCGGGATGAGCGCGCTCGTGTCTCCTCTGAACGCCCAGACGAGCAGCATCGCAACGACGGCCAGCGCGATGATGCCGTTGGAGAACGCGAGCCGGTCTCCCCGCGCCGCAAATTGTCTCGGCATGTAGCCGTCGTGCGCCAGGATGCTCGACAGCCGCGGGAAATCCGCAAAGGCGGTGTTGGCCGCGAGCACCAGCAGCGCGAACGTCGCATACTGCAGCGCGTAGTAGAGAAAGCTCCCGCCGAAGATGTGACGCCCGAGCTGCGACAGCACCGTCTCGGTGGGACTGGGCATGACCTGGTAATGCTGGGCCAGCCAGCTCGTGCCCATGAAGAAGACGGCGAGGATCGCCGCCATCCATGAGAGCGTCGCCGCGGCGTTGCGCGCCGACGGCGCCTTGAACGCACCCACGCCGTTCGAGATCGCCTCCGTCCCGGTCATCGCGACGCATCCTTCCGCGAATGCGCGCAGGATGAGAAATGTGAATGCGAAGCCGACCGGGATGCCGGCATGGTGCGCCGAGACGGGGTCGATGCGCATCGGGCCGGCGGGCGCGAGCTCGTGGCCGAGCACCCCCCGATACACCCCCACGCCGATGAGCAGCAGCATGAGCGCGATGAAGACGTAGGTCGGCACGCTGAACGCGATGCCGGATTCCCGCACCCCGCGCAGGTTCACCGTCATCAGGAGGAACGTCGCCGCGATGCACACGAGCACCGCGTGCGGCGCCAGCGCGGGATATGCCGACGTGATCGCCGCGACGCCGGCCGAGATCGACACGGCCACGGTCAGGATGTAGTCGGTGAGCAGTGCCGCCGCGGCGATGAGGCCGGGCATGACGCCGAGGTTCTCGCGCGCCACGGTGTAGGAGCCGCCGCCGTGGGGGTAGGCGAAGATCGTCTGCCGGTACGACAGCGCGACGAGCACCAGCAGGCCGACGATGACGGCCGAGATTCCGACGACATGCGACAGCGCCACGGTGCCGAGCACGGCAAGCACGAGCAGGATCTGCTCGGTGGCGTAGGCGACCGACGAGATGGCGTCCGACGAGAGGACCGCGAGGGCGGTCTTCCGGCTCAGCTTTTCGTGGTCGAGTCTATCTGAGGGAAGCGGACGTCCAAACAAGAGCCGTTTGGTGCGCCGCAACGCGGTAGGCACAGGGTGAACCGGGCGAGAGTCACCATGAACGTTGGGGCCCGGCACCCTCCGCCCGCATAAAGATTCCGTGAAGATTCCCGGGCAGCGCGTCGATCAGGCCGTCGTAGTCGGCTTTGTCGAGGGCGTCACGCACGAGCCCCGCTGCAGCCGCGAGGCGGGCGTCGCGCGTTATGCGGAGCCGCTCGGCGAGGCTGACATCCCGGCACGCGTACCAGACGAGCGTCTCGACCGTATCGGACAGGAACCAGGCGTGCACGTCCAGACCACGTTGTCGAATCAACTCCCGGACTCGGTCCGCGAGCATCTCGCACGGCGCCGATGCTGTGGGCATGGCAGCAGGCTACTGCGCGCGAAGCGCAGGTGCGTGCAGGGTGCGCGCTGTTCGCGTAAAGATTTCGTGAATTCAGTCCGTCGTCGAGACGTCCACCGCCGGGAGTCGCAGCACGAATGTCGAGCCGCCGTCGACACGCGGCTGGTAGTCGAGCGTCCCCCCCTGCGCCACCGCCAGCGCGCGCGCGATCGACAACCCCAGTCCGGCGCCGTGCACGTCCGGAGGTACACCCGGAGGCCGATAGAACGGCTCGAAGACGCGCTCGCGCTCGGCGGACGCGATGCCGGAACCGCGATCGTCGACATAGAAGGCGAGGCGGCTGTCCTCACGCCGCACGCGCACGTCCACGATGGCGGTGGCCGGCGAATACTTGAGCGCGTTGTCGAGCAGGTTGACGAGGATGCGCAGGGTCTGCGCGAAGTCGAAACGGGCGAAGAGCAGCGGGTTGCGGTCGTCGAGCGACACGCGGATCTCGCGACCGTTGGCGTGAGCGGCCACGCGCTGCAGCGCGGCGCCGAGCAGGTCTTCCGCTTCGTTGGGCTCGACGTGGAGTGGCAGCGACCGGCCGCTCGTCAGCCGCGACAGGTCCAGCAGATCGCCGACGAGGGCATGCAACCGATCCGCCTCCTCCTCGATGGTGAGCGCGCGGTCGTCGGACAGGGCCATGTCGTGCGCGAGCGCCTTGATCGTCGTGAGGGGCGTGCGCAGGTCGTGCGACAGCGACGCGATCACGGCATCGCGCGCGCGAACAGACTCGCGGAGCGCGACCTCGGTGCGTGTCCGCTCGAACAGCTGCGTCGCCACGACACTCGCCACAAGGAACGCCACGAGCACGAGCCAGTGCAGTGGATTCGTCAGCGCCAGCGTGCCGTATGGCTGCAGGAAGAACCAGTCGAAGCAGAGGAAGGCCAGGCCTGCGGTCGCGAGCGCGATGGCGCGGCCGCCGCGCGCTCCGGCGAACAGCACCAGCAGGAGATACGCGAGCGTCACGTGTGTTTCCGCGAGCGAGCGACGAATGGGAATCATGACGGCCGTGAGCACGGCGAGCGCCGCGATCCAGAGCGCCCACGCGCGCCAGCGCTCAGCCCTCAAAGCGGTACCCCACCCCGGGCTCCGTGACGATGAGACGCGGACGCACCGGATCGCGCTCGATCTTGCGACGCACGCTGCGGATGTGGACGCGGAGGTATTGCTGTGCGTCGCCGTACGAGTTGCCCCAGACGGCCGTGAAGAGCTGGCGATGGGTGAGCGTTCGGCCTTTGTGCCGGACGAGCGTACGCAGCACTTCCCACTCGGTTTTCGTGAGACGCACGGCGGTTCCGTCCTTGACGACCGCCGGCTTCACGACGTCGATCGTCACGCCATCGGCGTCGATCGTCTGGAGATCCGCGCTCGCCGGCGAGAGTCGCAGACGCCGCAGCTGGGCGCGAATGCGCGCCTGAAACTCGGTGGTGCTGAAAGGCTTGGTGACGTAGTCGTCGGCGCCCGCGTCGAGCAGCTCGACCTTCTCACGATCGGAATGCCGCGCGGAGAGCACGACGATCGGCGCAGACGACCAGTGTCGGATCTCGCGGCAGACGTCCGCACCGGTCATGTCCGGCAGCCCGAGATCGAGCACGATGAGCGTAGGTCGCTGGGCGGCAGCGGTGTCGATGCCCTCGCGTCCCGTTGGCGCTTCCAGCACACGCGCCACGTCGTGCTCCAGGGCATGACGCACGACCCGGCGGATCTGGGGTTCGTCGTCGATGATCAGGACGACGTCGGTGAGCATGATTCCCTTGCTGAGCGTGCCGCATTGATAATAGTCTCGCGGCGGCCCGGCGCTCCGGTTGGAGCCGCAATCCTCAGGGCATCTTCTGGCCGGGGAACATGATGTGCGCCTTGGGCGTGCCCGGCCACATGATCCAGGCGTCGGTTTCGCTCGCCGTCGCGGACAGTCCCGTGTTTCGTGCTGTTGCGAACGGGATGTACGCCACGGTGAGCGACGTGCCGCCATGCACCTGCGACGTCACGGAGTCGAAGGTGCCCCCGAAGATCTGATACAGCATCGACGGCTGCGTCGGCATGCGGAGCTTGCCGGAACGCACCTCCGCGAAGCGAACGGAGTCCACCTGCCCGCCCTTGATGCCTCGCGCACGCAGCGCGCGTCCGCGCGCCATGAACGCCGCCATGCTCCGGTGATAGCACGCGGAATGGAAGTCCTTCGCCGCGGGATCCGGAGCGAGGCAGATCATGCCGTTCGTTCCTACCCGCAGCGTCACCAGCGGTTTCCCCACGGCCGTGTAACCGAGCACCGTCGCGCCGGCCCGCATCTGCTCGGGGAGCGGGGTGACTGCCTCGGCGATCTGCCGTGCCGCGGATGGTGTGGCGGCATCGACTGATTGCTGCGCATTCGCCGCGAACGCGGGCAGCAACAGGATGAGTGCGACGAGCGGGCAACGTGGCATTTTCGCGTTCCTGGTTGTCGTTAGCGGAAGTCTACGCTGTCATCCGGCTCGCCACGGCAGAGCCGGGTGCCGCATCATCGAACGAAATGACCCGAACCGCTTGCGACAGAGCGCGCCGAATCGCAGGTTGCAGTATGCCGCTGGCCGCACCCCCCGTGGACATCGCCGCCCTGACCGGAACGGAAACCATCCTGGTCACGGACGATACGCTCCCTGTCCGCAAGCTCGCGACGCAGATCCTGCAGACGTACGGGTATCACGTGCTCGGCGCATCCAACGCGAAGGAAGCGCTGGAGGTCTGCCGGATGTACGACGGCCAGATCGACCTGCTGCTCACCGACGTGGTGATGCCGGAGGTGTTCGGCGGCACGCTGGCGCAGGAAGCGACGCGCGTGCGTCCCGACCTCAAGGTGCTGTTCATGTCGGTGCATTCACGCGAGACCTTCGCGACATACGGGGCCCTCGCCGAAGACACCGACCTGCTCGAGAAGCCGTTCTCGCCGATCGCGCTCGTGACGAAGGTGCGCGAGCGCCTAGATAGCGTCGCGCCGCCCGCCTCCACGAAGGCTCAGCAGTAGCGCGGCGAGGGCGACCATCGTCGCCAGCACGGCGAGGATGTTCGAGAGCGACGCCAGCGATCCCAGGCTGTCTCGCGGTTCGCCCAGCTCCGTGATCGACGCCGGGTGCTCCGAGTCGCGCGGACCCGTCCACTCGGCGCGATCGCCGTTCGCGTACGTCTGGATTACCGGCCACGCGATGCGCGCGCCGGTCTTCGGGTTCACGGCCATGAACGGCAGCTCGACGAAGCGCTCGGGCGCAAGCGTGCCGGTCCAGGTCGCGGACACCGCTCGTCCGGTGGAATCCATGACCGCTTTGAGCGTCCACCCGGGCACCTCCACGAAGGAGATCACGCGCACCTCCGCGGGAAACGTCATCTCGATCCTGACGGTGGGGTTGTCGCTCTCGTTCGGCACGCGCAGGACGTAGCGCTCGTACGCGCCCGGCCGCGAAACTCCTGGCGACACCACAGCATGGGCCGAAGTCACGAGCATGATTGCGACGGGCAGTGCAGCTCGCCCGATTCGCTTCATCGCGCCACGGAACTGGTTCACCACAGAGGACTCAGAGGACGCAGAGAAGTGCCTTTGATTGGTCATGCGCATGCAATGATCCTCACTCCAGGCCCCAACGCCCTTCTCTGAGTCCTCTGCGTCCTCTGTGGTAACATCATCTCGTGATCCTCACTCCGGCGTAGAACGACCGGGGATCCGCGGGCTCGAAGAAGCGTCCCGCCGCGTTGTCCACCTGCACCGACGCGGAATAGCGCGCGTTGGCCAGGTTCTGTCCCATTATGAACACGTTGGCGCCGAGCCTGGAGACCATCCAGTCCGCGCGCACGCCGAATGTCTTCCATGCGGCATTCGATGCGTCGTTCGCGCTCGTCACGAAGTAGCTCTTCGGCACCCACTCGACGGAGGGCGCGAGCGTGAGGCTGAATGGAGTCGTGTACTTCACCTCCGCGCTCACGTAGTGCGACGGCGCGCCGGGGAGCGCGTTCGACGCGTACGTCGCGTCATCCACGAAGCGGAAGCGATTGTACGTGTACGCCAGCCGCGCGCCGACGGAGCTGATGCCGGCGAGCGTATGCTGGAAGCCGAGCCCCGCCTCGACGCCCGAGTGACGCGAGCGCGGGACGTTGCGGTACGTCGGGACGGTGAAGGGCGCCCCGGGGAACGGCTGCACGTTCTGGTTCAGCAGCTCGTTGCGCAGCTCGATGTCGTACAATGACAGGTCCACGTTCACGCCGCGGCGATCGGTGCGCACGCCCACCTCGTACTGCCAGGCGCTCTGCGGCTCGAGATCGATGAAGCCGCCGGCATTGCCGAAGCTCGAGAGCTCGAGCAGAAGCGGTGGCTCGACGGTGCGGCTCGCGTTGGCGAACAGCTGCAGCGCGGGGTTCACCTGCGCGGTGAGGCCAAGGCGCGGAGTGACCTGTTCATACGTGCGACGATCGCTCTGGTCGCCATTGGAGAGAAAGAAGTCGTCGACGCGTCGCGTGGCGCGCTCGAGGCGCAGGCCGGCGACGGCGCTCAACGCTGGCGTCAGCGCCAGCCTGTTTTCCGCATACAGGGCGAGCGTCGTGGCGTAATCGTGCTCGTCGCGCGTGAGGTTGCCGTGGCCACCCTGGGCGTTCTGAAATTGCTTGTTGAGCAGCGTCTCGTACGCGGGCTGCAAACCGACGGTGAGATGATTCTCCCGGCCGCCGACGAGCGCGACGTTCTCGTAGCGCGCTTCGACGCCATAGTCGTGACTCAGCTGGTTGATCACCTCGAAGATGGGGTGATCGATGTCGCGGTACTGGAGGTACGGGCTGATCTCTAGCCGCTGCGTCGGCGTGAGCTGCGTGCGCAGCTGCACCCCCACGTGCTGCAGGCCGTAGTCGCGTCCCCAGCGGTTGGTCACGTTGGTCGCGACCGCCGTCGTGGGATCCGCGTCCAGCTCGGCCTGCGTCAGCGAGCCGGGAAGATGCTCCTTCACGTGCGCGAAGATGTAGAACGTGCGCAGATCGGTGGAGCGGCCCAGCAGCATGCCGGCGTGGAGATTCACGCGATCGCGGCGCTGGTCGCTCCAGTCGCGGTAGCCGTCGAGCCGGGTGTCGGCGTACGAGCCGTACCAGTCGAAGGCGCCGCGCGTGCCGCCGCTCGACAGCTGCGCCTTGGAGAATCCCTGCGAGCCGCCCTGGAGGAATGCGGTGAGCGGCGGGGCCGTGTAGCCCGTCTGCGTCAGGAGGTTCACCGCGCCACCGAGCGTCGAGCCGCCGTAGCGGAGCGCGTTGGCGCCCTTGTACACCTCCATCGCCTCGGTCGTGAGCAGCTCGAGCGACTCGAAGTCGGTGAAGCCATCCGCGTTGCGGTACGGCATGCCGTTCACGAGCAGGTTGATCCCGCGCGCGTGGAAGTTGTTGCGCAGCCCCGAGCCGCGGATGGAGATCTGGCTCTCGTCGGCGGCGCCGAAGCGCGGCTGGATGTAGACGCCGGGAACGTAGCGCAGCGCGTCGCTGAGGTTGGCCTGGCGCGTGCCGCGCAGCTCCGCGACGCCGAGCATCGCGACGCCGCCGGGGACGGTGCGCAACCGCTCGCGCACCTCGCTGATGTCGCTGCGGCTGCCGATCACCGTGACGCCGGTGAGCTGCGCGGCGCGGGTGCTGTCTTTCCTCGTTGTATCGGTCTGCGCAACGACCGTCGTCGCGCAGACGCACAGGAGCGCGGCGCATGGCGCCACGCGGTAATGAGTAAACATGGAGCTCCGATTGTGTTGTGGGGTCGCGAGGCTCTGCCCGATGACGGCAGATCCTCGCTCAGGATGACTGCAGCGCGCTCACGCGCGTGCGATCAGCCGAGCGTCGGAGGTCCGTTGGAGAACGGAAGGCGGTACTGGGAGTCCGCGGAGACGTGGTCGCGCGTCGCTTCGGGAAGCAGCGCGTCGAACGTGACAACGACCGCGACGATGCCGGTCGCGGGCGTGCTGGGCGCGTACGCCGTGGCGCTGGGCGTGCACGCGCCGATGCAGGTGCAAGCGCCGTGATGGTGCTCGGGCGCCTGCGGCGCCTGGTGGTGCCCGTGCGCCGCGCCATGCGCCGCGCCATGTGACTGCTGAGCCGCCGGCACCCCGCCGTGCATCGGGCATGAGTGCAGCACGCCCGGGTCCGCGATCGCGAACGCGAGCCAGAGCGGCAGAAGTGCGAGAAGCGGGCGCATTGTGCTCATCGAATGTACCGAACGGTCAACCGCGCCTCAACGGACGCGTACCGACCAGGTCGTGCACGTACGCGTCGAAATCGTCGTGGAAGATCTTCATGGACGGGTTCTCGACCATGGCGCGGAACGATTCCTCCTCCGCAAGCTGCTTCATCCGCACTTCCCACGAATGGAAGTAGTCGTGCGGCAGCTGTCCCTGACGGTGCGCGTACCAGGCGATCTCGAACAGCGAGAGCTGCATGAGATTCAGGTAGTACGCCCGGATCTCGTCGGGGCTGTGCAGATGCTCGACGTCGTTCTTGTGGACGGACGCGAGCGACGGATCGTCGACGCGCAGCTTGCGCATCTGAAACTGCAGCTCCACGAGCTT
>Ga0066652_100000730_pt1 | contig 16174 bp, 12 predicted proteins | sample GraSoiAngelo_101_FD_71413 | JGI IMG/M metagenome (GOLD analysis project Ga0066652, IMG submission 71413) | Grasslands soil microbial communities from the Angelo Coastal Reserve, California, USA - 14_0903_02_30cm | ecosystem: Environmental > Terrestrial > Soil > Grasslands | place: USA...
TAGCCGCACGCAGTTTGCCAGTCGACCCGGACCCCAGGGCAGGCCCCTCGCCGTGGGATGACGGCGAGGTGGACCATCGTGTTGGAGGGCGCGACCGCCGGTGTCGACGTCGCGCCCGATCGTGCCAGCGTCTAGCCGCCCACGCCGGCCGGCTCGGCGCCGCGAGCCCGCACCGAGCCTCGCGCTGCCGCTCGCGTGTCCACGAGCACGTTCGCGAGCGATTGCACGCGCCCGTAGTCGATGTCGCTGTGGTCCGTCACGATCATCACGGCGTCCACGCCCCGCAGCAACTCGTCCGTGAGCGGCACCGACTCGCCGACTGCCCCCGCCGGCGTATGCCCGTCGTCGACGATCTTGGGGCAGTACGGATCGTGGTAGCTCACCGCCGCCCCCTTCTGTGCGAGGAGGTCCATGATCTCGAGCGCCGGCGACTCGCGCATGTCGTCGATGTCTTTCTTGTACGCCACGCCGAGCACGAGCACCTTCGCGCCCTTGAGCGCGACGCTGCGATCGTTCAGTGCGTCCTGAACCTTGCGCACCCAGAAGGCGGGCATCTCCGAGTTGATCTCGTCCGCCACGCTGATCATCCGCGTCTTGTAGTGCAGCGTGCGCATCTTCCAGGCGAGGTAGTGCGGATCGAGCGGGATGCAGTGCCCGCCCAGCCCCGGGCCCGGCGTGAACCTCATGTAGCCGAACGGCTTTGTCGCCGCCGCGTCGATCACTTCCCACACGTCCACGCCGAGGCGGTCGCAGATCTGCGCCATCTCGTTCGCGAGGCCGATGTTGATCATGCGGAAGGTGTTCTCGAGCAGCTTGGTCAGTTCGGCTGCCTCGGGGCTGCTCACGGGAACCATCTTCTCGATGAACTTCCCATACAGCGCCGCGCCGAGATCGACGCAGTGCGGCGTCACGCCACCAATGACCTTCGGCGTATTCTTCGTGTGCCACTTCTCGTTGCCCGGGTCGACGCGCTCAGGAGAGAAGCAGAGGAAGATGTCGGAGCCGACCTCGAGGCCGCGCGCCTCGAGCAGCGGGATCATGAGCTCGCGCGTCGTCCCGGGATACGTCGTCGATTCGAGGACGATGAGCTGTCCCGGCCGGAGCGTCGCCGCCACGCTTTCCGTGGCCGCGATGACGTAGCTCATCTCCGGGTCCTTCGTCTTGCTGAGCGGCGTCGGGACGCAGATCGAGATGACGTCGCACTCGGCGAGGCGGCTCATCTCCGTGGTCGCTTCGAACCGTCCCGACTTCCGGAGCTTGGCAACCGTGGCGCTCGGGATGTCCTTGATGTGACTCTTGCCCGCGTTCAGGTCGTTGACGACCCGCTTGGAGACATCGAGCCCGAGCACGGCCAGGTCGACGTTGCCCATCTCGACGGCCAGGGGCAGGCCGACATAGCCGAGCCCGACGACGCCACACACGGCGCTGCCGTCAGCGATCTTCGCACGGAGAAGTTCGTAATACATCGGAGGGGTCAGTAGGCGATGAGGCCGGGACGTAGGGACCGCGCCGGCATTCGGTTCAGGGATGACGGGCGGAACCGTCCGTGGTCACGCCTTCGGCCGTTGCACACAGTGTTCCGCGCCGCCAAACCGTGCGGCCCCCGTCACTTAGCCTCGGAAGCGCCGGCGGGTTCCGAAGACCCGATCTCCCGGTCGTACACCCGCCATCGCCGGTAGATTCGCGTCCCCATCGCCACCATCGCACGGTTCATCGGCTCGTTGTCCTCGAGAATCCAGCTCGCCTCGGCCCCCTGCTCTCCCGCCTCCCGGCCGCGGCGAAACGCCTCCCAGGCGAACAGCGGCAGGATGCCTCGAGCCCGAAAGTCGCGCCGAAGCCCGAGCGCCATCACGCGCCAGTCGTGGATTCCGCGCTTTCCGAGCACGAGTCGAAGCGCCCCCGTCGGAAAGAGTCGTCCGTTGCCGATTCGCTGGAGCACGCCGCTGTAGTCCGGCACGGCGAGCATGAACGCGACCGTCTTGCCATCCACGTCGGCCGCGAAGGCATAGCGAGGGTTCAGCAGCGGCTTCATGTCACGCGCCGTGTGGACGAACTCCGCCTTCGACATCGGCACGAAGCCCCAGTTGCGCTCCCACGCCGCGTTGTAGACCTCCCAGCAGACCTCGAGCTCCTGCTCGAACCGGCGAAGGTCGAGGTCGCGGAACTCGACTCGGCTCTTCGCCAACGCACGGTCGGCGAGCCGCTCGAACGCTGGCGGCAGCGACCAGGCCCTGTCGCCCATCGGGATGAAGTATGCGACGAGATCCTTCGCTTTTCGAAGCTGCGCGCGATCGCACAGCGTTTCGTAGTACGGCGGGTTCCACGTCGTCATGAACGAGGGCCGGTGCTCGAACCCGTCGGTGAGCAGGCCACACTCGTAGTTCGTGCTCGGGTTCATCGGCCCTCGCATCACCTCGAGGCCGCGCGCACCGAGCCAGCGCGCCGCCGCATCGAACAGCGCGTCGGCCACGGCCTGATCGTCCGCGCACTCGAAGAACCCCCAGAAGCCGACCCGGTCGTCGTGAAAGCGGTTGTGCGCACGATTCTCGATCGCCGCGATCCGGCCGACGAGCTTCCCGTCACGCCACGCCAGGAACAGCTCGCGGTCCGCATCCACGTAGAACGGATTTCCCGACCGGTCGAGGGCGTCGTACACCGTGGCACGCAGGGGTGGAACCCATTGCGGGAACCGCTTCCGGTCGAAGAGCCGCCACGGCAGGTCGACGAAACGACGCAGGTCGCGGCGGGATGTGGCGGGAACGACGTCGATTTGCACGGAAGAGATGTCGGGTCGGCTTACGCTTCGCGATGCGAATGGTAATACTGCGCTCCCATGCTCGTCGCCTCCTCGACCCTCGCTGCCGACGATTCCGCCAGCCGTTCCGATCGGATCGGGCGCGGTATCGCGATCGCGCTCGCGATCTACCTCATCTTCGTCGCGTGGCCCGTCTGGCGGTACGCCGCGACGAGCGGCTCGATGCTGCCACTCGTCATCCATCTGACGATGCTCGGCTACACGCTCGCGCTCCTGCTGGCACCGGTGCGCGCTCGACGGCCAGCGATGGACTGGCTCACGCTCACGATCGGACCCGTGATGTACGTCGAGCTGCGATGGATCATCGCCGGTCTCGGCGCACCACACCATGACGCGATCCTCGTCGAATGGGAACGCTTGCTCTTTCCGTCCGACCCGTCCGCGACACTCGCGCCGCGCCTTTCATTCGCGCCGTTGAGCGAGCTGCTCCACCTCGCCTACGCGTCGTACTACCTGCTCATCTATCTGCCGCCCGTCGTCCTGTACGCGCGCCGTCGACGCGACGCGCTGGTGTCGACGATACTGGCGCTCGCAGTCGTGTACGGCGTGTGCTTCGTGACGTATGTATTGTTTCCCGTCGACGGTCCGCGCTACCTCGTCGGCCCCGCCGCGGCGCCCGACGGGCCCATTCGCTCCTTCGTGCTGACGCTGCTCGACCGCGGCTCATCGCGGGGCACGGCGTTTCCGTCATCGCATGTCGCCGCGTCCGTCGTGTCGGCGCTGTGCGCGCTCCGGTATCAGCGCGGCGTCGGCATCGCGGTGACGATCGTGACCGCGGCGCTGACGCTCGGCACCGTCTACGGCGGCTTCCACTACGCCGTGGATGCGTTGGTCGGGGTGATCCTCGGGGGGCTCGCCTGGCTCGTCTCGGCCGAGCTTCTCGAGCCGCTCGCCTCGCGCGGCGTGCAGAGCGCCACCGCGGCCTGATAGCGCACACCGTCGCTCGGAACGTCGTCCGGCAGAGGGACCGTGGAGAGCTCCGCCACCCGCAGGCCGGTCGGGTGCCATCCGTCGCGGCGCGCGGTCACGCCGGCGATCCCGCTGCCGATCGCCTTGAGCTCCGCCTCGCCGCGACACCAGAAGCGGAAGAACACGGTCGACGGGTCCTCGCCGCTCGCGATCTCGCGCCCGATCGCCGCGCGGTCCGTCGCGCCGAAGACGCGATCCGCGACGCGCGCCCATCGCTCGATCGGACGGATTCGCTCGACGTCGACACCGACTTCGCCGGAGTGGCTCAGCGCGACCAGCAGCAGCTCCTCGCAATGAGCGACGCTGAATCGCAGGCGTGACGGCTGTGACCCGCGCGCGAGCGACGGCTTGCCGTGGAGTCCGATGTAGAGCGGTACGGCGCCGGGAGGAATCGCGAGGAGCGTCCCGAGCATCTCCCGCAGCCGGAGTCGGCCGACGGCGAACCGGCGCGCCACGGCCGCATTCTCGTATCGCTCGAATCGCTCTCGCTCGTTCGCATCGAGCACCGCGAGCGCTGGAGCCACGGCGCTCTCCTCCGCGGCGAGCGACGCGCTGCACACCACCACGTCGTGGCGCGCCACGAGCGTGGCCAGCGCACCGTGCGGCCAGACCACGCAGGCGACGTCGAGCGGCGTCTCGTTCACCCGCCGACTCCCGTCGACAGCACGTCGCTCGTGCCCGCACTCGCTGCGCGCACCCCTTCGGACTGCTCGAGCTCGCGCAGCGACTCGACGACGAGTCGCACCGTCGTCTCGATCTCGGCCTCGGTGTGGGTGCTCGCGATGAAGAACCGCAGCCGTGCGCGGTCGTTGGGCACGGCCGGTGCGACCATGGGCTGCACATTCACCCCCGCCGCGAGCAGCATGGCCGAGAGCTTCGCGGCGCGCAGCGAGTCGCCGACGATCACGGGAATGACGGGCGTGCCTGCACTCGCGCCGGTGTCGAGTCCCTCGGCCCGGCAACAGCGGAGGAACGTCGCCGCCCGCTCGCGCAGGGTGGCGACCCGTTCCGGTTCTGCGATCAGGGTACGCAGCGCCGCCAGCGCGGCGGCGGCGTTCGAGGGCGTGATCCCCACGCTGTAGACGAATCCCGGCGCGGTGTACTTGAGGTACTCGACGAGCGCGGCGCTGCCGGCGATGTACCCGCCGCAGCTCGCCAGCGACTTGCTCAACGTGCCCATCCAGATGTCCACGGCGCGCGCGTCCACACCGGCGTGCTCCGCCAGGCCCCGGCCAGTCGTCCCGAGCACACCGAGCGAGTGGGCCTCGTCGACCATCAGCATCGCGTCGTGGCGCTCCTTCACCTCGACGAAACGGCGGAGATCCGGCACGTCGCCATCCGCGCTGTACACGCCTTCGATCACCACCAGCGCGCGACGATGCCGGCCGCGCACCCGCTGCAGGATCGTGTCGAGGGTGCGCCAGTCGTTGTGCGGGAAGGTGAGTCGGCGCGCACCGGAGAACTCGGCGCCCTGCACGGCGCTGTTGTGCATCAGCGCGTCGCAGAGGATCACGTCGTCGGTCGAGAACAGATGCGAGATCGTCGAGACGTTCGCCGGATGGCCGCCGATGAAGACGATGGCATCGTCGACGCCGATGAAGCGTGCGATCTCGCCTTCGAGCTCGGCGTGGATCGGACGCTCCCCCGACACCACGCGACTCGCCGAGACCGAGCTTCCCCAGCGAGCGACGGCGTCCTGCGCCGCGCGTGTGACCTCGGGATCGCCAGAGAGACCGAGATAGTTGTAGTTCGCGAAGTTCAGCACACGTCGACCGGCGATCATCGCGTGACTTCCGGTCACCCCTTCGTGCACCTGGAAGAACGGGCTCTCGATCCCCTGCCCATCGAGTTGGTCCAGGCGGGCGCGCAGCGCGCGATATTCCGGCCAGCGCGCCACGTCGGTGACGCGATCCGGTTCGGCCGGCGGCCTGACCCGGAACGCTGGCGTCGTGGGCCCACCGCCGGGTGGATCGGCCGTCTGGAGAGCGGCGAGATGCCGCGCCAGGGCGCCCACGGTCGGCTGGCTCCACAGCTCGGCCACCTCGACGCGCCGGCCGAGCCGCGCCTCGAGCGCGACCACCAGGCGCGTGGCGGCGAGCGAGTCGATGCCGAGGTCCGGGAGCGGGGTGTCGGCGTGGAGCGCTCCCGGCTCGAGCTCGAGCTCCTCGCGCGCCCACGCGAGCAGGTACTCGTTGATCCACGAGGAGGGATCGTCGATCGCTGCCTGGCCGGAACGCTCGGGACGCCAGCGGCCGATCACCTCCAGCGTGCCATCGAGGAACGACGCACGGCACGCACCGCGCTGGATCTTGCCGCTCGAAGTGCGCGGGATGGAGTTCTGTCGCAGGAGCAGGATCTCGCTCGGGAGCACGCCCACCGTGCCGGCGAGCTCGGAGCGGACGGCCTGGAACAGCGGCTCGTCATCAGCCACTCGGTGGTGGCGTGACACCTCGAGAGCCAGCACGAGCTCCTCGCTGCGCTCCCCTCCGACACAAAACGCCGCCGAGAAACCCGGACGCAGATCGGGATGGCTTCGCTCGGCGGCGAGCTCGATGTCGTGCGGGTAATAGTTGCGCCCTTGGAGGATGACGAGGTCCTTCAGTCGCCCGGTGACGACGAGCATGCCGTCGCGCATCGCACCGAGGTCGCCGGTTCGGAGCCACGTCTTCTCGCTGCCGGCGAGGCGTGCGCCGAACGTCGTCGTCGTCTCCTGCGGACGGCCCCAATAGCCGCGCGCGACGCTCGGGCTGGACACCCAGATCTCGCCGATGCGGCCGGCGCCGACCGGTGTCGTCGAATCCGGGTCCACGATGGCCACCTCGTGCTCCTCGGCGGGGCTGCCCGACGGGACGAGCACGACTTCGTCGTCACCGGGCGACGGCGCCCGGAGGCGGCCTCGCTCCAGCGCACGCCGCCCCACGCAAACCGTTCGCGTCTCCCCCTCGGCAGGTCCGCCGGAGACGATCAGCGTCGCCTCGGCGAGCCCGTAGCACGGAACGACGACGTCCGGTCGCAGACCGCTCGGCGCGAACGCGTCGACGAAGCGCGCGATCGTGTCGGCGCGTACGGGTTCGGCGCCGTTGAACGAGGTGCGCCACGCCGAGAGGTCGAGCGACGCACGCTCCTCCTCCGTCGTGCGCTCGACGCAGAGGTCGTAGGCGAAGTTCGGCGCGCCGCTCGTCGTGGCCCGATATCGCGACATCGTTTCCAGCCACACGAGCGGTCGTTGCAGGAACGTCGCGGGTGACATGAGCGTCGCCGGCGCGCCGACATACACCGGCTGCAGGATGCCGCCGATCAGTCCCATGTCGTGGAATGGCGGCAACCAGAACACCCCGTTGTCGCCAGGCCGGTGCGCCGACACGCGGTGGATCACCGCGGAGTTGTGCAACAGGTTGGCGTGCGTGAGCATGACGCCGCGCGGCTCACCCGTGGAACCGGACGTGTACTGCAGCATCGCGAGCTCGGAGCCCGACGCCGCGTGCCGGACCGGCGACTCCGCGTTCCCGCGCAGCTGGCTCACGTCGAGCCAGCGGACCTGCGGCGGAGCGTCACCGAGCGCGAGCCAGCTCTCGAGCCGCGCCGCGAGCGAGGAGTGAACCAGCGCGACGTGAGCGCGCGAGTCGGCGATGATGCGATGGACGCGCGGATCGGCGCGCCGCGGGTTCGGCGGATATGCCGGCACCGCGACCGTGCCGGCGATCAGGCAGCCGAAGAAGGACGCGACGTAGTCGAGCCCGGGCGGCACGAGCAACACAACGCGGTCGCCGGGATCGGCGTGCGCGCGCAGGCCGGCGGCGATCGCCTGTGCGCGCGCACGAAGCTCCCGGAAGGTGAGACGCTCCTCTTCCGTGCCCTCACCGCTCACGAAGCGGAAGACCACGTCGTCGCCTTGCCGCTCGGCGCGATACTCGAGCAGCTCGACGAGCGTGCTGATCCGCTCTCGGCGTGCGTCGTCCTGCAGCAGCTCGTCCGTGCTCACAGCTGCGATTCCTCGGAGTGTCTGGAGACCGTGTGCGGGGTTCGGGCGCGCATCCATCCGGCCTGGAGGTACCAAAGGTACGTCTCGCGAACCCCCTGCTGCAGGGTCGTCCTCGGAGCCCAGCCGAGCTCGGCTCGTGCGCGGCTGGCGTCGCAGAGCCACCAGCGGGGGCGCGCCAGACGGGTCTTGTGCCGGTTCGCCAGCGAGTGCCAGCCCGTGAGCGCACTCACGGCGTCGCCGGCGAGGCCGGCGAGGGCGAGCGCCGAACGGGGGATCTGCAGCTCGAGCTTGGGGGCGACGCCGGCGGCACGCGCCATCTCGGCGTACAGCGCACCCCACGTCGTCGGCGATTCGTTCGCCACGAAGTAGGTGCGACCGACGGCGACGGGGTGTTCGGCCGCGAGCAGTAGTGCGGACACCGTGTCCGTCACGTGCACGATCGAGAAGGCGTTGTCCCGCGGGACCGCGTGAAGCGCCACCGCGCGTGTGGCAAGCCGGAACGCGCGCAGGAAATCGCGATCACCGGGCCCGTACACGGCCGCGGGACGCACGATCGTGATCGGCAGGGCGCCCGGTTGAAGTCGCGCGGCGTGCTCGGCTTCGAGCTTGCTTCGGCCGTACCCCTCGATGGGCCGTGGCGGATCGTCCTCGCGCAGCGGACGACTCTCGGATGCGGCGGGGCCCGCGGCGGCCTGCGACGACACCAGCACCACTCTCGGTGGCGTGGCGCCGCCACGTGCGACGGCGGCGGCGAGCATGTTCGCGGTCGGAACGACGTTCCCCTCGCGGAACTGACCGAGGGTTCTCCGCTTCGTCACGCCGGCGAGGTGGAACACGTGCGTCGCGCCCTCCCACGCTGCCGCTTCGCGCACCGAGCGCGAATCGAGCAGGTCGACGATGCTGCGCTCGACCCTCGGCTCGCGTTCGTGGACGTCGGCGCCCTCGCGGACCAGCGCTCGTACGGTCGCGCCGCGCGCGAGCAGCGCATCGACCAGGTGCGAGCCGATGAATCCCGAGGAACCGGTGACGACGGCGATCATGTGCGATGTGCGAACGAGTGGCTGATCGCAGCAAGGTGACGTGGCGCAACGGCCGACGCCAGCGCGCGCGCCAACGGCCACCGTGACGACGTTCGACGCCGACGTTAGACTTCCTGGGATCGCGGGCCCTTAGCTCAGGTGGTTAGAGCAGCGGACTCATAATCCGACGCGCGCTGGTTCGAATCCAGCAGGGCCCATCGCCTCACGAGCCGACCGATTCCATGCCGATCCGCCCGGCCGCGCCGACTTCGTCCCAATCGCGGCCAGCAGCGACGCTGCGTGTCGCGCTGACGGTCGACTTCGAGCCCGACTGCCCGCCCTATCTCAGCTCCACCTTTCGCGGCATCGAGCACGGTGCGCCGCGTCTGCTCGAGCTGTTCGCCGACACGGGCGTGCGCGCGACGTACTTCACCACCGGCGAGGTTGCCGAGCGCTATCCCGCCGCCGTGCGCGCGCTGCTTGCCGAAGGTCACGAGCTCGGATGCCACGGCGTCACGCACACCGCGTTCGACCGCATGGACGAGGCGACGGCGCGGTGGGAGATCGAGCATTCGGCACGCGTGCTGCGCGACTTCGCGCCCGTCACCTCGTTCCGGGCTCCGTACCTTCGGTTTCCCGAGGCGTACGTTCCGCTGCTCGAGCAGGCCGGCTTCGCGCTGGACTCCTCGCTCGCGAAGTACAAGCGGTCCTACCATGCGCCCCGACGCTCGACCACGCTGTCGCGAATTCCCGCCTCGATGACGTCGTCGGTGCTGCGCCTGCCCGCGTGGGTGCGCGAACCGTGGCTCGCGACGCTTCGTGATCCGGTCGTGCTGTTCGTGCATCCCTGGGAGTTCGTGGATCTCACCCGTGAGCGACTCCGCTACGATTGTCGCTTCCGGACGGGAGACGTGGCGCTGCGTTGCCTGCGCGACGTCATCGGCGGCTTCGCGCGGCGTGGCGCAACCTTCGTCGCGATGCGCGACCTCGCGGCGTGACACATCCGTTGGCGAGTCCCCGCCGCGGCTGGCGCGTCCTCGCGCTGCTCGCGCTGGCCGTCCTCGTCGTCGTCGCAATGCAGCGTATGGATCTCGCCCGAGCCGCGACGCAGCTTGCCACGGTGCGCGCCGAGTGGCTGGTGCTCGCGATGGCGTGTTACGCGACCATCCTTCCGCTCTGGGCATGGCAGTGGACGCTCCTCTCGCCAGGCGCGCCGGAGCCGCGCGGCCGCGAGATGTTGGGTGTCGTCGCGATCACCTCGGCGGTGCTCAACACCACGCCGATGCTCGTCGGCGAAGCGGCTGCGGTCGTGCTGCTCGTCGCGCGCGCACGGCTCGACCGTGCGGCCGCCATGTCCGTGCTGGCGATGGATCAGTTGCTGGTCGGCATCGCCAAGCTGTGCGTGCTCGCCGTGGCCGCGATGGCGGCGCCACTCCCGGGGTGGATGACGCGCGCCGTGCTGGCGCTGCTCGGAGGGCTGCTGCTGCTCGGCGGCGCGCTCGTCGTCGCCGCCTGGCGCCACGCCGACGTCACTGCGACGCTCACGCACGTGACGTCGCCGCGTCTCGCGGCGGCGATCGGCGCGTTCGCCGGCTCGCTCGATCCCCTGCGTTCACCCTCACGCGGCCTGCCGGCACTCGGCCTGGCCCTGCTCAAGAAGGCGGTCGAGGTGGGCGCGATCGTGTGCGTACAGCGCGCCTTCGGCGTGCATCTGCCGATCTCCGCGGCGGTCCTCGTGCTCGCCGTGCTGAACCTCGCGACGCTGCTCCCCATCGTACCGGGCAACGTCGGTGTGTTCGAGGGGGCCGTGGTGTTTGCGCTCACGCCCCTCGGCGTCCCCCTCGAGCAGGCGCTCGGCATCGCGGTCGTGCAGCACCTGTGCTATTTCATCGCTCTCGCGCTTCCGGGTCTGCTCGCGGCCATGCGCGACCGCTGAGTCGACCGCCGCCGGTTACCCACGGGCGGTCGTATGCCGCGCTGCGGCCAGTGCATAGAGCTCGAGATGCGTCGCACGTACGTCGCGCCAGTCGTACGGCGGTACGACCGACGCGTTGCGATGTCGGACGTATTCGCGGAACGGCGCATCGAGTGCGAGACGCGAGATGTGCCGTGTGAGCTCCGCGTCGTCGCGCGCGAGCAGGCCGTCGATCCCCTGACGCACGAAATCCCGCACGCCGCTCGCGAGCATCGCGATTACCGGGAGGCCGGCCGTCCTCGCCTCCAGTGCGGCGATACCGAACGACTCGCGCTCGCTTGGCAGCACGAACGCGTGTGAGCGAGCGTACAGATCGCGCAGCGCGCGACGCGACAGTTGCCCCGCGAGCTCGACGCGCGCCCCGACTCCGAGCTCGTCGGCCAGCCGGCGCATCGGCACCGCCTCCGGTCCAGAGCCGGCCACCACGAGTCGCATGGCCGGAGCTCCGGCGACGAACCGCACCGCATCCGCGAATGCCCGCACGAGTCGCAGGGGACGCTTCTTTCTCGAGAGCCGGATGGCGGAGGCGAACACGATCTCGCCATTCGCTGGTTCGTTCGGGCGTGCTCGCCAGAAGCGCGTGTCGAGGCCATTCGGCAGCACGCCGACGCTCGCACCCGGAATCCATCGCGCCACCTGCTCCGCCACCACGCTGCTCACGGCGCTCAGCACGATGCCACCCTGGTTCCAGGCGAACAGCGCTTCGCTGGCGCCCAGGAAGAACGACGATCGGTGCAGCATCGAGTGAAAGGTGAGGAGTGACGGGAGTCCGGCCCGACGCGCCGCGAGTGCGCCCGCGAAGGCGACCGGAGACACGACGCTCGCGTGTGCGTGCACGACGTTGAACTCCTCCTCACGGATCACCCGTTCGATCTCGCCCAACGCACCGGGCCAGAACGCGAACCCCGCGCCCGGCATGAGCGGCGTGTGCACGCGGTGCACGGGGATCCCCTCCACCACCGGGTCGCCGCGCGTCGTCGTCACGATGCGCGCATCCAGTCCCGCCTCGCGCAGTGTGACCGCGAGGTCTCGCAGGTGCAGCTCGATGCCGCCCTGTCGTGGTAGAAACCAGTCGCAGACGAGCGCCACCCGCACGCGCGCGCGACCTAGAAGGGAAAGTGTGCGCTGAGTTCCGCGCCCGAGACCGTGCGCCGAAATCCCTGGAACTCGAAGTTGCGGACGCGCTCGGTCACGAACCGCGCGGAGATGGAGGGCCCCGCCTCCCACTGAATGAGGAGGTGCGCGCCGAGGCGATCGCGGAGCTCGTCGGAGGTGCGGCTGATTTTCTGCACGACGAACCGCGAGTTTTCCGGCGGGTCGGCGTAGTAGGTCGCGTACTGCGCATTGCTGTAGATCGCGCTGCGGCCCTCGAGGCTGAGGCTCGCCTCCGCGACCGGCTGCCACGTGAGCCGCGCGCCGAACGCCTTGGCGTCCGGGCCGAGCTCGTCGCCGATCAGACGGCCGCGCGTCGTGATGCCATTGGTGAGGGCGCCGTGGGTGTACGTCAGGATGCCCATGTGCTTCGCCGTCAGCTTCAACGAGAGCAGCGGCGAGACGAATCGTGGCACCGTCAGGCCGAACGCCTGACTGCCATAGCCTGCGAACAGTTGCGACAGGCGGTGGACGTCGAAGTCGTCGATCAGCAGCTCGCCGGTCGCGACCACCCCGTGCAGCCCTCCAAGTCGCAGCCGACCGTCCACTCCGAGCAGCTTGTCCGAATCGACGTCCGATGAATCGCTGTAGTTATGGCGCCGGAAGATGTCGATGAAGGGCAGGAAGTCGATCAGCCGATCTCCGGCAGTCGACGGGCGGCCGCCCTCGCCGCCGAAGTGGTTCAGGTAGCTCGCGCCGAGCTCCACGCGTCTGCTCGGCGCGATGCTCACCTTGTATCCGAGCAGCTTGGAGCGAGAGCGCACCTGGCTCGGCCCGAGATCCGCAACGAATAGTGTGGCCTTCGTCGGACCCAGCACCTTGAGCACACTGGGAAGCCGGAACGGCTCGTCGGCCGCAATGGAGACCAGATCGAGTGCGGGGGCGTCCGCCGCGATGAACAATCCTTCGTCCGGCGACTGCGCCCACGAGAGCTGCGAGCGTCCGACTTCCACCGCGACGTTGTAGGCGCGCGCGCGCACGCTCCCCAGCAGGATCTCCGCGAAGCCGCCCTCGAGCAGGGTGTCCTTCGCCCAGACGTACTCGGCGCGCTCGCGGAGCGTGAACGCGAGCCAGCCTGTCGGCTCCAGCCGGTGCGCGAGGTCCACGCCAAGTGTCCATCCGGGCAGGTAGTACGTCGACAATCGACGGGGAATGAGCGAGCCTGTCGTCGCCTCGAGCGGGCTGCCGAACGTCCCGACGAAGGGGCGTCGTGTCGCATCGGTGTAGTACACGTATGGCCGAACATCTTCGAGCGGCGCCAGCACCGGATCGGTGGACGGCGGCTCCTCGATTTCGCGCGAGAAACGAATCTCGAGACGGCGTAGAATCCCGTCCCCGATGGACAGCTCGAGATCCGTGATCAACAGTGAGTGGCTGCGCTCCCCGAGCCGGTTGGAGCGCTCTCGCGCCACGCGCAGGATCCGGCCGATCTCGCGGCGCGAGTACGGTCGCTGACCGACGATGACCGAGTCCAGGAACCCCAGCTGGTCGAGCCGGTCGAGATCCACGTACGCCGGATCCGACATCGGGATCGTGCCTGTCCCCTGTGCCTGTGCGCACACGCCTGCCAGCGCAACCGCGGTCACGGCGCGCAGGACGGCGCGTCGGATCGAAGGAGTGAGGATGGGCACCGCCCAAAGGTAACGGCCTGCCGGAGCCCGGAAAACGGGCGCCAGCGAGCACCTCACGCCGGCGTCGTGATCCGCGCCCCCGCCTGCTCGAGTCGTCCGCGCAGGCGCTCCGGCAGTCGTGCACGCACGACGAGTTGGTCACCCTCCGTCCGCTGCTCGAGCACCTCGCCTTGCGCGTGGATCTCGGCGAGCATCCGGCCATCCGCCGAGGAAAGCCAGACCTCGGCGACCGGGCGCCTTGCGCGCACGGCGTGGCGCAACGCGCGACGGAGTGGGTCGAGCGCCTCGTCCGAAACGGTGTTGACGAAGATCGCGCTCGGAACGAGACCGAGCACCCGCTCCTGGAGGTGAAGCAGCGCCCCTTCGTCGAGCAGGTCGGTCTTGTTGAAGACGAGGAGCATGGGCTGTTCGTGCAGCTCGAGATCGAGCAGCACCTGATCGACGACCTGCCGCTGCTCCTCCCAGAGCGGATGGCTGGCATCGACCACGTGCAGGAGCAGATCGGCGTCGCGCGTCTCCTCGAGCGTCGCGCGGAACGAAGCGACGAGATGGTGCGGCAGCTTGCGAATGAAGCCCACGGTGTCGGTCAGCAGCACGCGCGCATTCTCGCCGAGATCCACTTCGCGTGTGAGCGGGTCGAGCGTGGCGAACAGGCGATCCTCGACGTGCACGTCGTTGCTTCCCGTCATGCCGCGGAGGATCGACGACTTGCCCGCGTTCGTGTAGCCCACGAGCGAGGCCTTGAACGAACCGACGCGCGACTGCCGCTGGACGGCACGATTCTGCTGCACGTGTGAGAGCCGCTCCTTGAGGAGCTTGATGCGGTGGTTGATCAGCCGTCGATCCGTCTCCAGCTGGGTCTCGCCGGGACCGCGAACGCCGATGCCGCCGCGGAACTTCTCGAGGTGGGTCCACATCCGCGTGAGCCGGGGCAGCGTGTACTCGAGTTGCGCCAGCTCCACCTGCATCTTCGCCTCGCTCGAGCGCGCCCGGGTGGCGAAGATGTCGAGAATGAGCTCCGCGCGGTCCACGACGCGCGTGCCGAGCGTCTGCTCCACGGTATTCCCCTGACTCGGCGTCAGCTCGTCGTCGAAGATGATGAGCGACGCGTCCTTGTCGCGCACCATCGTCTTGAGCTCTTCCAGCTTGCCCTTGCCGAGGTACGTGCCGGGGTGTGGTCGGTCGAGCTGCTGTGTGAGCTCGCCGACCACGACCGCGCCGGCGGTGTCGGCCAATCGTTCGAGCTCTCGCAAGTGCTCGTCGAGCGACTTGCGCGCGCCGGCCCGCTTGAGCGGCGCTCCCACGAGGAGCGCGCGCTCGACGGGCGGCGCTACGGTGATCAGATCGCGTGCGATGGTGTGACCTCTACTGGCGTGTGGTGCCGCCGAGCGCGTTGAATCGCCCGGTGGAGCTGTACGGGACGGTGAAGTTGCCGACCACGGTGCCGATGACGACGTCGCCGGCCACGCGATAGTTCACGCCACCGGTGTTGAGGAGCTGCCGTCCCGCAGCGCCGATGCCGGAATAGGTGAAGCTCACCGGAATCGTCACCACATTCGAGTCATTGCCGTTCACCGTGAACCGCGTGTCCATCGTTCCGTTCGCGAACCGCACGCTGTCGCCGACGATCACGTTGTACGACATCCGCGTCGCATCCAGTCGATAACCGTTCGGGTTGTAGACGCTCAGTCGCACGTCGAGGTTCCCACCGGTCAGCCCGACGCCGTTGACGCGCACGTCCCTCAGCTGGACGACCGGCTGCTTGAATGCCTGCCGTCCGATCGCACTGCACCCCGTCGTGGCCACGATCGCGGCCGATACCACGCCCAACATCAGACGACGCATGTTCACTCCTCTGTTGACGGTTCCTGGCCGGATTCGCGCGACGGCTCCTCCTGCGCCCGTGCGCGCAGCTCTTCCCACCAGGCCAGCCGCTTCGCGATCTCCTTCTCGAAGCCGAATGGTCCCGGCGTGTAGAACGCCGATCCAGCCAATGCCGCGGGGAGGTAGTCTTGCGGGATGTATGCCTCCGGAACGGCATGCGCGTACTGATACCCCTCGTGATAGCCCAGTTCCTTCATGAGCATCGTCGGCGCATTGCGGATGTGGAGCGGGACCTGTGCCGCAGGGTGCTCCTGCGCGGCCGCCATCGCCTGATCCAATGCGACCTTGCTGCTGTTCGACTTCGGCGCCGTGGCGAGATAGATCACCATCTGCGACATCGGAAGGTATCCCTCCGGCGCCCCGAGCATGTGGAACGCGTCGCGGGCGGCCACGGCGAGCTTCAATGCCTCCGGGTCCGCGAGTCCGATGTCCTCGGCCGCCATCGCGATCGCGCGACGGAAGATCACCATCGGATCCTGTCCGCCCTCGAGCATGCGCGCCATCCAGAACAGTGCCGCCTGGGGATCACTGCCCCGCAACGATTTGTGGAATGCGCTGAGGATGTTGTACGTCTCCTCGCCACCCTTGTCGTAGTGCGAGAATCGGAGCTGCGCGGCCTGTCGTACCACCTCGAGCGTGAGCACTCCGCCCGTCCCGACGTGATCGGCCGCCGCTTCGAGCACCGTGAGCGCGCGTCGCGCATCGCCGTCCGACTCCGTCGCCAGCAATTCGATCGCGTCGTCGTCC
>Ga0066652_100000732_pt1 | contig 16169 bp, 18 predicted proteins | sample GraSoiAngelo_101_FD_71413 | JGI IMG/M metagenome (GOLD analysis project Ga0066652, IMG submission 71413) | Grasslands soil microbial communities from the Angelo Coastal Reserve, California, USA - 14_0903_02_30cm | ecosystem: Environmental > Terrestrial > Soil > Grasslands | place: USA...
CGGCGAACGAGCGCCCTCATCGATCGCCGGTGAGGTCGCCGGCGTCGCTGACGTCCCTCGCGCCGAGCACCGCCGCGATCCTAGGCGGGCGCGCGGCCCGATGCGCGCCGAGGGCCGGGAGACCCCGGCCCTCGGCACACGTCAGCTGGGCTCGTCGGCTACTGCGAGCCCAGGCCGATGAATCCGCTGATGCCGGCCGTCGTCACGCCGGCTCCGGCGCAGGCGGTCGGGTCCGGCGGCTGGAAGGCCAGCGCCCCAAGGGCCGACGCGCCCGCGTAGCGGGTGGTCGTCACCGTCTTCGAGGTCGGCTGGCCGGGCTGCGGGTTGATCGCCTGCAGCGTCACGCTCGGGACCACTGTGCCGCTGAGATTCACGGCGGCCGCCGCCCCCGTCGTCGAGTACTCGACGACGGTCTGCGTGCCGTCGCTCCAGGTGACGATCCCGGTGCCGTTCGTGGTGCTGCTGCCACAGCTGCCGGTGCCGGTCGCGGCGGGCTCCTGGAACTGCTCGCCGCTGGGGTCCGTGAGGACCTTTCCGGCCTCCACGGCGCCGGACGTCGGCGCCCCGGTGTCGGTCGACTGGCAACCCGTCAGGTCGCCGCCGAAGCTGTAGGTGAAATCCTGACTGGTGCTGTTCAGCCCGGGGCTGAAATTCGCGTTGCCCTGGAGCTGACAGCCTCCGCCGGACTGGGCGAAGGCGGGCGACGCGAACGCGATCGCGACGATCGCGAGCGCGCCGATCAGCGCTCCGGGCAGGAGCTTGCGGATCATCTTGCCTCCTCCGATTTGCGTCTTCCCCGGACGAGCCCGGGGCGGCGGCGGGGAAAGTTAGCAAATGGTTAGCGTTAAGACAACAGGTACTAGAAGATCGGTCCAGTCGTGGCCGCCTGGCACGCCGCATTCGCTCGCTCCGGCCGTCCTACACTGGCCACGTGCCGGAGGAAAAGCTCTCTTCCACCCTGTCCGGGTTGCTCGCCGAGCTCTCCGAGGACGCCGTCTCGCCGGGGGCGGGGCCGTCCGCGGCGCTCGTCGTCGCGCTCGCGGCGGGGATGGTCGAGGAGGCCGCGCGGGGCTCGCGCGGCGGCTGGGACGAGGCGGGGGGAGCGGTCGCGCAGGCGGCGGCGCTCCGGCGCCGGGGGGCGAGCCTGGCGCGGCGCGACGCGGAGGCCCACGCCACCGCCCGGGCGGCGCTCGACGCGGTGTCGCCGGTCGAGCGTGAGGAGGGGGAGGGGGACGTGCGCCTCGGCCCGGCACTCGAGCGCGCGGCCGAGCTCCCACTCCGGATCGCGGAGGCGGGGGCGGACACGGCAGCCCTCGCCGCCCTTGCGGCGGAGCGGGGAGCCACCGGGGTTCGCGCCGAGGCGGCCGGCGCCGCGCTGCTCGCGACCGCGGCGGCGGACACGGCCGCCCATCTGATCGAGATCAACCTCGCGACGTCGGCTGACGACGAGCGCGTCGCTCGGGCACGCGAGGTGGTCGGCCTCGCTCGCAGGGAGAGCGAGCGGGCCCTCGCGGCCAGCGGCTAGCCCTCGAGCCGCTCGCGGATCGCCTCGAGGAGGTGCCGGTCGGGCTCGTAGCCCGCGGCCCGGACCGCCGTCTCGAGGTCGGCGATCGCCGCGGCACGGAACGCGCGGTCTGTCTCCGCGAGGGCGACGATCCTCTCGACGTCGCGCCGGGCTCGCGGAAGCGAGACGGCCGCCTCCACCCACGCGGGCGGGGCGGGCGGGAGTGCGGCCACGAGCCGCGCCAGGCTCTCCTCGTCGTGTTCTGCCGGTGGGGCCATTTCCTAAGAGACGAACATCGGGTGTCCGATCTTCCCGAGTTCCTCACGCAGCCTGTCGAGGCAGCGCGAGATTCGGCTGGCGATCGTGCCCTCCGGGAGCCCCAGCGCCTCGGCCAGGGTCCGATAGCTCTGGTCGCGCGCGAAGAAGCGGTCCAGGATCTCGCCGCATCGCTCCGGCATGCGGGCAAGGGCCTCGTGAACGGACAGCGCCTCGTCGAGCTCGGCGATCGCATCGCGCGGGTCGGCGGTCTCGATCGTGTCCTCGTGAGGTTGCTCGCGATCCGCCCCCCGGAGTCGGTCGACGGCCAGGCGTCGCGTGGTTTGCGCGATCCACGGGCGGATCGCCTCGTCGCTTCGAAGCCGGTCCAGGTTCTCGTAGGTGCGCGCGAACACCTCCTGGAAGACGTCCTCGGCGTCGGCCTCCTCGAGGCCGTAGGCGCGGGTGGCGATCGCGTAGACGTAGCGGGAGAAGCGCTCCACGAGCGCGCGCCACGCCGACTCCTCGCCGCGGCGACAGCCGGCGACGAGCTCGGCGTCCGAGGGCCTTCGGGGCCCGCCGGGGCCCGTCCCCTCCGACGTGCCGCCTTGTGGCGCCGCATCCGGCACCGCATCACCCTCCTTTCGACTTCCTTGTGTGACCCTAGTCCAGTTCCGGTCACCGGGGGAAGATCCGGCCCCGGCCCGCCGTCATGGATGCATGCAGAGACGCACCAAAGCGGGTGGACGAGCGGCGGTGTCGCGCGTGGCCCGGAAAGGAGTTAGGGGTATGAAGCAGGATCTCGCAATCGATTCGCACCCTCGGGCAGCCCGGATGCGGAGCATCCGCGCCCGGAAGGGGAAGCTGGCGCTGGTGCTGGCCACCGCCTCGCTCGCGGTCCCCGCGACCGCGGTCGGCTACACGGACCCGGGGGCCCAGAGCACCGGCCACGACAAGGGCGGCCCGGCGGCCGGGGCGCCGTCCCGATCAGACGGGAACCTCACCCTGCGTCGCGACGGCTCGACGGCCGTGCCGTTCGTTCCGGCCGGCACCCAGACGATCCAGTCCTCCGACGACGGGTTCGCATGGGGCGATGCCATGATCGGCGCCGGCGCGGCGCTCGGCCTGGTGGCGATCGGCGGGGCCGGGCTCACCGTCCGGCGCCGCGGGGGAATCCACCCGCAATCTGTGCCCAGCAGCAGCTGACCGCCTAGGGCAGTCAAAGGGGTCCACCCACTGGAAGAGGCCGCCGCCCCGCGGCCTCTTCCACAACCGGGGGGGCGCACGGAGGGCCGGGAGATCCCGGCCCTCGGCGCGCCCCGGCCTCGCGTTCGGCCCGGCCCCACCCGGCCGAACGCGTCGCCTCAGCGCGCGGTGCTCACGCCGGCCGCGGGGGCCGGCACTGGCCCGGCTCGCCACGTGAGGAGGCCCGAGGCGATCACGATCCAGGCCCAGTAGACGAACGCCGGGAAGAAGAAGAGCGCGAAGAGGTTGATGATCCCAACGAACACCCCCACCCACGCGAACCATCTCGGCAGGATCGGAGCACGGAACGCGATCGCCGAGGTGGGCCACACCACCAGCGCCCCCGTCATCACCGCGGCCACCCAGAACGCGTAGCCCGCGTCCTGCTCGAGCCTGTACGTGTTCGGGTCGAGGTGGAACAGGGTCGTGTCGTTGGCGGCCAGCGCCGGCGCGACGAAGAGGACGACGGCCACGATCCAGAAGACCGCGCTCGCGACGCCGGCGCCGAACGCCAGCGCGCCAAGGCGCCCGAACCCGCCCTCGGCGGCGACGAGCCGCTCGCGGAGCGCCGCGAAGAACGCGATCATGAACAGGACGCCGATCGCGAAGATCAGAAGCGCCACGAGGTTCTTCACCTGATTCGAGTTCTGGGTGTAGTACGAGACGATCTTCGCGTCGTCGTCTTGGGTGTCCGGCGAGCTGCCGGCGACGACGAAGCTGATCACCATCAACGCGACCGAGACGATCCCGGCCAGGGGACCCCAACGGTCCCACCACCTGAAAGACATTTGGCCTCCTCTTGAACGGGCCCTAGGGCCGCTGAGCGTCCGGCATTGTGCCAGAGCGGCGGTCGCGTCGAAGGTCCAGCGCGTCTTCGTTGACAGCCGCGACACCGAGGCTTGGCTGCCGCGTCTGGACCGGTAGCGCCGAGCGGGCGAGCATCGAGCGAAACCGAATCCAGGAGGAATCGATGCTCTACAAGCTGGCGGCATACCTCGAGGCGGCGTTCATCCGAAGCGCCCGGCGAATCGTCTCGGCGCTCGAGGGTGAGCGCGGCCAGGGGACGGTCGAGTACGTCGGCCTGATCCTGCTCGTCTCGCTCCTGATGGTCGGGATGGTCGCGGCCATGAAGGGGTTCAACGGCAAGCAGGGGACCGAGCTCGCGGACCTGATCGTCAACAAGATCAAGCAGGCCGTGAACGCGATCACGTTCCGCTAGGCGGTTCCGCGGAACCGCCTCCGCCGCCCGCCCCGATCGCCCGCGTCGGCGGGCGAGGAGAGCGGGCGGCGGCACGCGCCGCCGCCGCGACCCTGGAACACTCCGTCCGGGCATGGACCGCGGCTGGTTCAGATGGGCGCTCGCCGCGGGGCTCGTGCTCTCAGCGCTTCCCGCCTTGACTGCGAATGCCCACCCGGCCGCCGTCGACCGCCCGGGCGCCCGGCGCGTGGCGCTCGGCGTCGACACCACCGAGCGCGCCGGCTCCGTCTCGGGCGGGATCGCGATCCACCGAAGCCATGCCGCCGCGCTGCGCCATCCCACCGTCGCCTACTCGGTCCGGCTTCGCCGGCTCGGCTCGAGGCGTGAACGGGTCCGCATCGCGGGCTCGCTCTACCAGTCCTACTGCGTGGGAAGCGACATCGACGGAAGCGGCGACCACGGCTCGCCCTGCGAGCGGCGCGGGGGCGATCGGGTCCCGAACCCCCGCTACAGACTGGTCCTGGAGGCTCGCCTCTATCGGGCGGCGCATCCGGGCGAGTCCGGCCGGGGCTCGGTGAAGCCGTTCAACAGGCCACGCCGCGCGACCTGCACGCTCGACGTCCACCATTGCCCGATCACCGTCAGCGCGAAGCGAGCGATCTCCGCCCCCGCGGCGGGCAGGCGCTACGTCAACCTGGAGGTCCTCGCCTGGACCCACTCGCGCCGGTGGCGCCCGGGTGACGTCCTCGAGCTCGAGGGCGACTGCCGCCGCGACCGCTACCGCCGCTGCCGGCCGCTGCGCGCGAACCGGCCGAAGCCGAGCGACCACGCCGAGCGGATGCCCACCCGCGGGCAGCTCAGCGTCCTGCGGCTCGGCTCCGCCTACGGGTCGCCGCCCGATCCCGGCGCCGCGACCGCCTCGAGCTCGGCGGTCGACGACCCGACGCTCGACGTCAACGGCGACCCCACCGTCGTCCACGCGGCCAAGCTCCACGACCTCGTGTCCGGAGACGTGCTCGAGGCCCGCGGCCGGGTCGAGATCACCGGGGAGGGGTTCGACCACGACGCCGAGTCGTGGTGGGTCCTGAGCGCGAGCCCCGCGAGGACGGCGCCGCTCGCCAACCGGCCCGACCGCTACGCGAGCGGTGACAGCGGCACGAACTGCCTCGGGCCCGACTCGCACCTGAACACCGTCGCGGACGGCAGGTGCTCGATCTCCCAGCGCGGCGCGGTGCGGGTCCCCAGGGGCGCGCGACGGACCATGTACCTGAACTACGTCGTCGAGGCCAAGGACAGGACCACGAGCTCGGACCCGACCGCCACCGTGACCGGCGGCGCCTTCCGGATCCGCTGCGATTCGCAGCCTCGGCCGGGATCCGGTTGCTCGGTCAGTCCCTAGCCGCGCCCGCCTGGAGCGATCGCCGGGCCCCGGCGTCGGTGGTCGCACGGTCACCCAGGAGGCGAAGGTGGTCCTCGTAGCCGACACGCCAGGCGATCCGCAGGAAGAGCGGCTCGTAGTTGCCGTGGCCGCCGCCGGACTTGACCTCCGCCCACATCTCGCGCACCCGCTCGGGGTCGAACAGCTCCTCCCACAGCGACTCGCGCTGGAGCATCTCCTCGAGCTGCTCGGCGTGGCGCGGCTTCTCCCAGATCCGGTCGCGGTTCATCTCCGGCATCTGCGCCGCCTCGCCGTGGAAGAACGGGACCTCGTTCCAGCTCGGCACCAGGCGAGCGACGATCTGGCGGTGGAGCTTCGCCTCGACGCGCTCCTCCGGCGTGAGGTCGAACGCGCCGCGGATGAAGGCCGGCGTGGCGCAGGCTGAGTAGCGGTCGTTCCGGCTTCCCAGCCCGGCCCTGAAGTTGAGCCGCTGGACGAGGTAGAAGTAGTCGAGCAGGCTCGGCCCCTCGACGCCGTGGTCGCGGCCCTGCTCGATCGTGCGCCGGACCTCGGCCCTGTAGACGGCGTAGGCCTCCTCGCGCGCGGCGCTGTGCTTCTTGCGGGTGAAGCGCTCAAGGCGATCGATGACGCCGTCGAACCCACGCTCATGCGCGTTCTTGAGGGTCTCGGACGAGTAAAAGAACCCGTGGGCGAGCTCGCCACCGTGCCCGGTGATGAGCGGCTTCGCGAACCCGGCCTGCGGCACGTCGAGCGGGGCCCGGACCAGCGACATCGGGTTGTTGACGCCGTCGTGTACGAGGTGCTGGGCGCGGAGGCGATCCGTGAGCTCGTCGCCCGTCTCGCCGCGCTCGGCCGGGGTGACGACGTGGGAGATCGGCCCGGGCGCAGCGGCCACGAGCTCCCTCACCGTGTCCGCCTCGCCGGGCTGGATGTCCATCGTCCGATACGTCGCCGGCAGTCCGGCGGCGAACGCGCCCGCCGCCGAGACGCGCGAGTCGCGTCCCCCCGAGAAGTTCAGGATCGGCGGCTCCGACCAGAGCTGATCGACCGCGTGGGCGAGGTCGACCGCCTGGGTGGCGGCCGCCCGGCCGGGGCGACGAAGGAACTTGATCCGCGGGCGAACCAGGTCCCTCACGGCGTCGGTCTGCCCGCGCCGAACGCGCGTGCCGGCCTCGGTTCCGCGGGCCTCGACGACGATCGCCGACCCGGGCATCACCTTCTCCGCCCCCCGGATCGGGGTGTGGCGGCCAAGGAACCAGCCCGCCGCCGCGAGCACCTGCCACGCTTCGGAATCGGCCTCGGGGCGGATGCCCGCGAAGAGCGGGAGGGCGCCGAGGCGGTTGGACCACACCGACCCCCGGTCCGTGCGGAGCTCATAACACCGCGCAGAGGCCAGAAAGTCGTTGACGATCGTCAGCCTCCTCGCCCGCCGCTCGAGGACCGCGATGACGAATGGCGGATTGAGCTTGGCGAGCCGTTCGGGCTTCTCGCTCAGGGCGCGGGCGAGCGGGACGGCCGCCCGCTCGGGCTCGGCCTCACCTACCAGCCGGGTCCAGCCCGTCGGCGCGTTCGTCGCCGCCACGCTCAGCGCGTCGTCCTCGGCCCAAAGCGGCCAGCGAAGCCGCGCGTCGTCGCGGTGCCACAGCGCCATCCCGATCGGGCCGCTTTGATCCGCGTGCGCGACCAGCGGGTCGGCGAACAGCTCGCCGTAGTGGGTCTCCACGCGGCGCAGGCCGGCGTCCACCGTCCCCGGCGCGGGCTCGCGCTCGAAGGCGTAGGCGAGCCAGGTGTTGTCGATGTGGCTCACGCCGCCGGGATGATGGCGAAGCGGCGGACGGCGTGGCGGCCGGGAGCCGCGCGCTTCAGGGAACCTGCAGCGTGAACTCGCACCTCGACGCCGAGTCGGAGCCGCCGCCGCCGGCGCAGATGTCGTGCGCCGGGCCGCCGTCGAGGTTGTCGTTGCCGTCGGCCCCGTTCAGAGTGTCCTTGGCGCCGCCCTCCGCCACGCCCTGGCTCCACGCCGCATAGTCGTCGCCCCGGAGGGTGTCGTTGCCCGCCAATCCGTGGAGCTTGTCGCGGCCGCTTCCGCTCGCGAAGCCGTTCAGGGTGTAGCTGTCGCCGATCACGGTGTCGTTCTGGGGGCCGGCGTTCAGGGTGTCGTCGCCGCCGCCGAGCGCGCGTCCGTTCGGCGAGTAGCTGTCGCCGACGATCGTGTCCTTGCCCTGCTCGCCGAAGGTCAGGTCGCCGCCCGCGCCCTGCGCGATCCCATCTCGGGTCACCATGCTGTCGCCGACCAGGAAGTCGTCGCCCTTGTTGGTGTAGATCGTGTCGCCGACTCCGCCGCCGGCGTTGAAGCGCGAGTTGTTGTCGCCCACCAGGCGATCGTTGCCCGGCCCGCCCTTGATCACGTCGTGGCTCACCGGCTCGAGCTCGTCGCCGGTCAGGTTCACCGAGTCGCCCACGATGAAGTCGTTCGCGTCGAAGCCCTTGATGAAATCGCTGCCGGTGCCGCCCACCAGCTTGTCGCGGTCGTGGCGGCCGTAGATCTGGTCGTCGCCCGGGCCGCCGCAGATCACGTCGTCGCCGCCGTCGCCCACGATCACGTCGTTGCCCCCGAGCCCGACGATCACGTCGCCGTGCGGCGTCCCCTTGATGTGGTTTCCGTGGTCGTTCCCGACGATCGTCGCGCGCTCTCCGAGGCAGGTGGGCCGGGCGGCGAGCGCCCCCGAGGGCAGCGCGATCGCCGCCACCGCGACGGCGGCCCCGACCAGAGTGGATCTGCGAGCGATTCGCGCGAGCATCGTCCCTGTGCTCGTTGCTCGGAACGGGAGCCCGGAACCTTGATCGCGGCCCCGGACGGCAAGCGAATTTGCGAGTGGGGCGCGCGAGGTTGCCGCGGCGATGCCTTTGAGAGACTGGCCCCGTGGCCGGGCCCCGCAGCTACGACCGCTCCGCCGCCGACCTCCGCCCGGTGGAGGTCGACGCCGGGTTCGTGCGGACGGCCGACGGCTCCGCGCTCTACTCGCAGGGCGAGACGCGGGTGATCTGCACGGCCTCGGCGACCTCCTCGGTCCCCCGCTTCCTCGAGGGCTCGGGCCGCGGCTGGGTCACCGCCGAGTACGCGATGCTCCCCGCCTCGACCGGCGAGCGCAAGGAGCGCGACACGAAGCGGGGGCGACAGGACGGCCGCGGGGTCGAGATCCAGCGGCTGATCGGCCGCTCGCTCCGCGCCGTGGTGGACCTCCAGGCGCTCGGCGAGCGAAGCGTGTACGTGGACTGCGACGTGCTCCAGGCCGACGGCGGCACCCGCTGCGCGTCGATCACCGGCGGCTACGTGGCGCTGCGGCTGGCGATCACGAAGCTGATGGCCGCCGGCGAGCTCGCCCGCGACCCGCTCACCGGCTCGATCGCCGCGGTGAGCTGCGGGATCGTCGACGGCGAGGTGCTGTGCGACCTCGACTACTCGGAGGACTCGCGGGCGGAGGTCGATGCCAACGTGGTGATGAGCGGGGACGGCGGTCTGGTCGAGGTCCAGGCGACGGCCGAGCGCACCCCGGTCTCGCGAGCCTCGCTCGACGACCTCCTCGCCGTGGCCGAGCCGGCGATCGCCGCGCTGCGCGTCGTCCAGGAGGAGGCGGTCGCCGCCCTCGCCTCGGGCTGATGGCCCGGCCCCGCGTCGTCCTCGCGACCCGCAACCAGCACAAGCTGCGCGAGCTCGGCCAGATCCTGGCCGGCGTCGAGCTGGTGGCGCTGCCGGCGGAGGTCGAGCTGCCTCCGGAGGACGGCGAGACCTTCGCCGACAACGCGCTGATCAAGGCCCGCGCCGCGCGCGAGGCGACCGGCGCGGCGGCGATCGCCGACGACTCGGGGATCGAGGCGCGGGCGCTCGGCGGTCGCCCCGGAGTCCGCTCGGCGCGCTACGCCGGCCCGAACGCGAGCGACGCCGAGAACCTCGAGCTCCTGTTGAGTGAGCTCGACGGCGCCGGGGACCGCGCGGTGGGCTACGTCTGCGTGATCGCCTACGTCGGCGAGGACGGCGAGGAGCGCCTGTTCGAGGGCTTCTGCGAGGGCGAGATGGCGGCGGAGCCGCGCGGCTCGGGGGGGTTCGGATACGACCCGGCCTTCGTCCCGATCGAGACCGGCCCCGACGACCGGCGGACGATGGCCGAGCTCGACCCGGCCGAAAAGCACGCGATCAGCCATCGGGGGCGCGCCGCCCGCGCGCTCGCCGCTTGGCTCGAGGCGGGGTCGTGATCCGCGGCACCAAGGCCGGGGCGGCGTCCCTCAGCGTCGCCTCGAACTCCGTCCTGATCGCGATCAAGATCGCCGCCGGGGCGATCACCGGGTCGATCGCGATCCTCACCGAGGCCGCTCATTCCTCGATCGACCTGGTCGCCTCGGTGATCGCGCTGGTCTCGGTCCGCAAGGCCGACGAGCCGCCGGATCCCGAGCACCCCTACGGCCACGAGAAGGTCGAGAACCTCGCCGCCGCGATCGAGGGGATGCTGATCCTGGTCGGCGCCGCGATCATCGTCTACGAGGCCACCCACCGGCTGGTGGTCGGGGCCTCGGTCGAGCGCCTCGGCGTGGGGATCGCGGTGATCGGGCTCTCGGCGATCGCCAACTTCGGCGTCTCGAGGTTCCTCTACCGCCGCGCGCGTGAGCACGGCTCGGCGGCGCTGGAGGGCGACGCCGCCCACCTGTTCACCGACGCCCTCACCTCGATGGGGGTCCTCGCCGGCCTCCTCCTGGTGCAGGTCACGGGCGACGCCGTCTTCGACCCGATCGCGGCGCTCTGCGTCGCGGCGGCGATCGTGTTCGCCGGCCTTCGCATCCTCAGCGGCTCCTCGCGGGTGCTGGTGGACGAGGCGCCGCCGCCGGAGGAGCTCGACCGCATCCAGTCGGCGATCGCCGCCGCGCGCCCGCCCGAGATGGTCGGCTACCACAAGCTTCGCGCCCGCCTTGCCGGCACCCGCCGCTACATCGACCTCCACGTCCAGTTCCGCGACGGGACGACGCTCGAGAACGCCCACTCGCTCGCCCACCGTCTCCGCGCCGCGATCGAATCCGAGATCCCAGGCTCGGAGGTCCTGATCCACGTCGAGCCCGAGGAGGCGGCGGAGAGGGGGGAGGAGGGCCCGCTGCGGTTCGGCTGAGGAGCGGCAGAATCCGTCGCTGGTCGAGTTCCGTTGTCATTGTCAACGCAAGTCGACCAGCGATGCGGCGTGGCGCGGATTGCCGCCCGGCTCTCCGGGTCGATGAAAGACGCCGACCCCTGAAGAGCGGGCCCGGCGAGAGAGCGCGGGCGCCCTAGAGCAGGTTGACGGCCGCCGCGAGGCCGACCGCGGCCAGCACGATCGGGTAGCCGACGTAGCCTTGGACGAGCATGATCACCGCCCCGATCGCGCAGGCGGCGGCGACGCTGAGCCACGAAGCTCGCTCGAGTGACACGGCCTATATGTTGGCGTAGTGACCGGAGCCCAAGCGGCGACGATGCCGAGCCCCACGCCGGCCGAGGCCGCCGTGGCCCGGATGAGGGAGATGTCCGCCGAGCTTCGCGGCTGCGCGATCCTCGACCGCCGCGGGCGCGCGCTCGCGGCGAGCGGGGACGCCGACCGCTGGGGGCGAGCCGGCGCGGCGCTGCTCGACGCGGCCGACGCCGCCGGCGATCGACCCGCGGACCAGGTCCACGTGGCGACCGAGGACGGCGAGGTGTTCGCGGTTCGCCACCGCAGCCTTGGGATCGTCGCCGTCGCCGAGCGCTTCGTCCTCTCCTCGCTGATGCTGTTCGACATGCGCGCCGTCCTGCGCGACCTCGTCCGGGAGCTCGCGCCGTCGGCCGTCCCGGCGCCCGGGACGAGGCCGCGGTGACCCCGAAGCCCCAGCGGACGATCCTTGGGCGGGTCTCGGCCTACGCCGAGGAGGCGGCCGGCTTCCTTCGCCGGCGGCGGATGACCCGGCGACCCTTCGCCCGCGTCGCCTACCCGGGTGGAAGGGTGATCTCTTATCCGTCGCAGACCGAGGCCGGCCGGGCGCTGTTCCTCGCCGCCGCCGACCTGATCGAGATCGACCGATGACCGCTCGCGAACGAGGCTGATGCCCGACCGTCCCCCGGCAGCGCTGATCGAGCCCGAGCTCGCGGGCGCCATCCTCGAGCGCTCCCTCCGCCACGGGGGCGAGCTGGCCGAGCTCTTCTGCGAGGAGCGTGCCGGGCTCGCGATGTCGATCGACGAGTCGCGCGTGGAGCGGGTCCAGCGCGGGGGCGAGCGCGGGGCCGGTCTGCGCGTGGTCCTCGGGGAGACCACCTACTTCGCCCACGTCGATGGGCTCGGCGAGGGCGATCTGGAGCGCGCCGCGGACGCCGTCGCCGCGGCCGCCCGCGGCGATCGGCGCGAGCCCCAGGGGCTCGCCGCGCTCACGGCGCCGCGCTCCCAGGAGATCGAGGTGGTCCCCGGGGAGGTCGGCGCCGATGAGAAGGCCGCCCTGCTTCGGGCCTGCGACGAGGCCGCGCGCTCGGCCGGGGGCCAGGTGGCCCAGGTCCAGGCGGGCTACGCCGAGGGCCGGCGGCGGGTCACGGTCGCGAACTCCGAAAGCCGCTTCGCGGCCGACGATCGCACCCGGGTTCGCCTCGGGGTCCAGGCAGTCGCACGCCGGGATGCGACCGTGGAGACCGGCTTTGAGACCCTCGGCGGCCACCGGGGCTTCGAGCTGCTCGCCGGCGGCGCCGCGGAGCGCACCGCCGAGCAAGCGGCGAAGGTCGCGCTCACCCTGCTCGACGCCGATCCCGCCCCAGCCGGCGCGATGCCGGTGGTCGTGGGCGGCGGATTCGGCGGGGTCCTCTTCCACGAGATGACCGGACACGGACTAGAGGCCGACCACATCCAAAAGGGGGCGTCGGTGTACGCGGGGAAGCTCGGCGGGCAGGTCGCGGCGTCGCACCTCGACGCCTTCGACGACGGGCGGCTTCCCGGCGAGTGGGGGACGGACGGGATCGACGACGAGGGCACCACGACCCGCCGGACCTGCGTGATCCACGGGGGCCGACTCACCTCCTACCTCTACGACCTCGTGCGAGCGAGAAAGGACGGGGTGGACTCGACGGGCAACGGCCGCCGCGAGAGCTTTCGCCACCTGCCGATCCCCCGGATGACCAACACCTACATCGCTCCCGGCGAGGGCAGGCCCGAGGAGCTGATCGCCGAGGTCGCGGACGGCTTCTACGCGAAATCGTTCGCCGGCGGGCAGGTCGACCCGACCACGGGCGACTTCGTCTTCGGAGTCTCGGAGGGCTACCTGATCGAGGGCGGCCGGGTCACGAGCCCGTGTCGCGGCGCGACCCTGATCGGCAACTGCCTCGAGACCCTCCAGAGGATCGACGCGGTCGCCTCCGACTTCGAGATGAAGACCGGGTTCTGCGGCAAGGGCGGCCAGCGGGTCCCCGTAGGCACCGGCCAGGGCCACGTGCGAATCCGCGAGCTCACCGTAGGCGGGACGGCCGTTTAGCTCGCCGCCGAGGGTCGTGGGCGCCCCCCGCCCGCCGCTGTCCGCTTCCGGACACTAGAGTTCGCGCCAGGCGGGACCAGTGAGGCAAGCGAACCGGCGTAATCGAGGGGCATCCGCGCTCAGGGCAGTCGGCGCCTCACTTGCCGCCGTGGCGGCGTTCCTCCTCGCGCCGGCCGCCGCGACGGCCGCCGCGCCCTCGACCCCGACGATCACGGAGCCGAGCACCGACGGCCAGCTCGTCCACCCCGCGGACGTCCACATGGAGGCGGCCGGGTTCAGCGACGCCGATGGGGACACCCACGCCTGCTCGGACTGGCAGATCCTCGACGCGGGCACGGTCGTCTGGCAGGCGGACTGCGCGACCGGCACCCTCAAAGTGCACATCCACCTCGGCGACGGGGCCTTCGTCAACACCTATGCAGGGCGGACGGAGCTCGAGTACGACCATCAGTACACGCTCCAGGTCCGCTTCCGCGACAGCGCCAACGAGGTGAGCGCGTGGGCGCAGCGACCGTTCATGACGATTCCGCCCTCACCGCCCGGCGGCCCGGTCGCGTGGACGCCGGTCCAACCTGGCTACCGCCTGGACACCGTCGCCGCCGGCCTCCAGCTCCCCACCGACATCGCCTTCGTCCCCAACCCAGGAACCGGCGCCAAGGACCCGCTCCTGTACGTCACCGAGCTCTACGGGACGATCAGGGTGATCGATCGGGACGGCACCGAGGGCGACTACGCCACCGGCCTGCTCAACTTCGACCCGACCGGCACCTTCCCCGGGTCGGGGGAGCAAGGCCTGACCGGGATCGCGGTGGATCCGGCCACGGGCGACGTCCTGGCGAGCATGGTTTACGACGGCGACGGCAGCGACGCCACCACGGACGACCACCACCCGGAGGTGATCAGGCTCCACAGCGTCGACGGCGGTCACACCGCCGCGACCGAGACGCCCGTTCTCCAGATGGCTGGCGAGACGCAGGGGCCGTCTCACCAGATCTCGAACGTGTCCATCGGACCCGACGGCAAGCTCTGGATCCACAACGGCGACGGCTTCCAGCCGTCCGCGGCGCTCAACCTCAACTCGTACAAGGGGAAGGTCCTGCGCGCGAACCTCGACGGCAGCGCGCCCAGCGACAACCCGTTCTACGACGCAGGCGACGGGATCAGCGCGAAGGACTACGTCTACGCCTACGGCTTCCGCAATCCGTTCGGAGGCGCCTGGCGCGCAGCGAACGGGGTCCACTATGAGGTCGAGAACGGCCCCAGCGTCGACCGGTTCGCCCTGGTCGACCGCGGCGCGAGCTACGGCTGGGACGGTACTGACGCCAGCATGGAGACGAACGCGCTCTACAACTGGAAGCCGTCGCATGCCCCGGTGAACATCGCCTTCGTCCAGCGCCAGGCCTTCCTCGGCAGCGGCTTCCCCGGCGTCCAGATGGACCACGCGTTCGTCACCGAGTCCGGCCCGACCTACGCCACGGGCCCGCAGGAGCTCGGCAAGCGGATCGTTGAGTTCGACCCGCAGCCGGGCGGCGAGATGGGCGGTCACCCGCACGGCCTGGTCGAGTACACCGGTACCGGGAAGGGGACCGCGGTCGGGCTGGGCGCCGGCCCGGACGGCCTCTACTGGACCGAGCTCTACAAGGACCAGAACTACACGAGCGCGATCGATCCCGGGGCCCGGCTTCTGCGGGTGAGCTACGTCGGCACCTCCCCGAGCTGCCGGATGAACGGCCGCACGCTCGAGGTCACAGCCGCGCCGAATGCCACCACGAGGGTCACTCGCCTCCCCGACGGCGAGATCCAGGTCGACGGAAACGATTGCGGAGCCACGGTGCTCGACGTCAACGACATCGCGGTGACGGGGGCGGAGGGAAACGAGAATGTGGTCCTCGACCTCGCGGCCGGCCCCCTGGCGCCCGGGTACCTCGATCCGGCGGGCCGGATCGGGGTCTCAATCGATCTCGGAACCGGCCGCGACACCGTGTCGATCCTGGAGGGCGCCGGCGCGGACACGCTCGAGCTCCAGGGGAACGGGGCGCCGTCCAACGGCGGCGTCTCGACGCTCGGGGTCGAGCTCGTGCGGGCGTTCGGCGGTACCGATCCGGATCGCCTGGTGGGCAACGGGAGGCGCAACGAGCTCTTCGGGGGGCCCGGTCCTGACGAGCTCCTGGGCCGGCCTGGAGCCGACCTCCTCAAGGGGGAGAGGGGCAAGGACCGCTTCGCGGGGGGCCGAGGCCGGGACCGCTGCGACGCCAGGCCCCACGAGCCCGCTCACTCCTGCGAGCTACCCGCCCGCTAGCTCAGTAGCCCGGGGTCGGGCTTGGGCTCGCGGGGGAGCCCAAGCCGTGGTGGTGGCCCCTGACGCCGGGCATCAGTTGGCGAGCGCACCACGGGTTCGAGGGCACGCCCTTGCACGGGTTCGGCATCGAGCGCTGGCGCGGGAGCCTGTGGAGCTTGACGTGGCCCGGCGCCGGATAGTCGAGCCCCGGCCCGGACGGGCAGGGGCCGAGGAGAGCTCGCGAGTCGCAGCCGGCCTGGGCGAGGAGCTCGCCGCTGTTGGCCGCGGTTTGCGGCATCTGCCCGCATTGGGCCTTGCCGTGGAAGCTCTGAAGGCCCGGCGGGTCCGTGCTCGAGGCGCCACCGTCGGGGTGCTTGTTCGCGTACCAGCAGTTGCTGCGATCGGGCTCGGCGTTCGAGAGCTCGGCGAGGTCGCCGTTCGTGGGGTTGCCGTAGAAGCCGTTCCTGGCGACCGTGTTCTTGAAGACCTGGTTTCCCCAGTCGTCGTACAGGCAGCTTCCGGGGCCGAGGGCGTCGGGAATCCCGCCCTCGCAGTGCGCGACGGGCGGCGGCGGCCCGAGGTCGGGATACGGGGCCAGCAGGATCCCCCAGGCGCCGTTGTGCGTGACCCGGTTCTTCGTCACCATGTCGTCGCGCCCGCCGGCGACCACGATCCCCGAGCCGATCGGCGACGGCGTCGTCAAGGGGGTGTGGGGGTTGTTGTTGTCGTGGACGAAGTTCTTCTTGAAGATCGTGCACGAGTAGGTGCCGGTCGGTCCCGTCCCGTG
>Ga0066652_100000733_pt1 | contig 16145 bp, 11 predicted proteins | sample GraSoiAngelo_101_FD_71413 | JGI IMG/M metagenome (GOLD analysis project Ga0066652, IMG submission 71413) | Grasslands soil microbial communities from the Angelo Coastal Reserve, California, USA - 14_0903_02_30cm | ecosystem: Environmental > Terrestrial > Soil > Grasslands | place: USA...
GCGCCCCGAAGCTGGTGGCGGCCGCGATGGTCGTCAACGCCAGCGGCGACGGCGGCACGGTCGCGGCGCCGATCGTCCGACAGGTGCTGGCCACCGGGCTCGGCGTTGGCTAGCGGCAGACTAGGCTTCGTGCGGTCGAGTCGAGGCTGGTGGGAAGCGGCCCGGGCCTTGCCGGCGCGAACGGGGGATCCTCCATCGATGAGATGGACAATCCCCATTTCGCGTCGCGGGGCTCTCCTGCCCGGCCCCTGACGCGATCGCGTAGCGCTATTCCTCCATCTCGCGAGGGAACCCCACCGCCGCCGCGACGATCACGAGCAGGCCGCCGATCAGGGCCAGCCAGCCGCCGAGCGTCTCCGCCGGCTGGGCGATGATCGCGCCGAGGATCGACGCCGCCGCCCCCGCCGCGAGGAGCCACCACCAGCCGCCGCCGTCGCGGGAGCGGTGGGGCAGCGCGATCAGGGTCGCGGCGGCGATCACGACCAGGCAGAAGACCCGAAACCCGATCCCGAACAGGTTGAAGATGACGATCACCGCCGCGAGCACCGCGGCGATGAGGGCCACTCGCAGGGCGGTGCTAGATGTCAAGCTCGACGTGGCCAGCGGATCCAGTGGTCGAGGGTATGTCGAGGGTCAATGGTCGGGCTTCGATCGCCGACCCGGTGATCCGGAAGAGGACCATCGACCCCTGGATCGGACCATCCGCGGCGGTCGATTCCGGCACGGGCAGCGCACCGTCGCCCGCGACGTTCCCGCCGAGCTTGAGGGCGAACAGGCTATGGCTCTGGATCGGCTTGAACTTGTGGCCCTCGGTGTCGGTGACCGTGAACCGTGCCGGCACGGGCTGGGCGCTGCCCGACTCGTTCTGAATCTGCATGAAGACCCCGAGGTAGTACTGGTTGGGGGACAGGGCCGGCTGTCCCGTGAGATACGCCTTGTCCTCCGGGTCGCTGGGGTTCAGATAGCGGGTGATCTGCACGTTGTAGAGGAGCTCGCCGACCTTCATCGCCTCCCCCTCGGCGACGCTGGTGGTGTCCTCGGGATTGGTGTTGCAGCCCGACAGCAGAAGCCCGGCCCCCAGTGCGGCGCTCAGCATCAAGGCGGCACCGAGACGCGTTGGAAGGCCGGCGACGCGCAGCATGGCGGCGGAAGTCTATTCACACGTCGCGAAGCTCGAGACTCACGAAGGGACCAGGGGTCCGCGCCGGCTTTCCGCCTCGCGGTCGCAGCGTCACGGACCCGTTGCGGGCACCCGAGCCGCTCCCGCCACCACGATGCGCTCCGGCGGCCGGCCCGACTCGACGATCTCCTTCAGCCTCGACAGCGCGTGCGACCAGCTTCGGCGATAGGAGCGCTCGGCGCCGCGCAGCTCGCGTAGGCGGTCGAGCGGATGCGAGGGGTCGGTCCAGAAGCTCACCGCCACCTCGCAGCTTCCCGGGAGCTCCTCGATCAGCTCCCAGTAGGTGAGGATCGGGATCCGATCGAGCCTTCCCCCTTTGCCCCGCTCGCGGATCCGGTGCGGGGCCGAGGCCTCCTCGATCACGGTCTCCATCCACATGCGGCCGTTGACCCGCATCCGCGCCGCCGCGCCCACGCCGGAGGACTCGAGCCGCTCGAGGCGAAACTCGTCGAGGAAGTGATCGGTGAAGGCAGGGCGATTCGCCAGGTCGCAGAGGACCTCGAACACGGCCTCGCGAGGGGCGTCGATCTTCTTGGTCGCCTTCACGGGGCCCACGGCCGGCGATTCTATTCGCCGATTTCGGTCAGCAATGTTCCAAATTGCGGACGTTTGGGCGCTTTTCGAGCGGACGGTCGAGGATCCCTGGTTAACATTGCCACGAACTCGGGATCGTGATGGGCTTGTTGGTAGACGGAGTTACCGAAGCTGGGCAGACGGGAGAGCTGGCCGCGGTCGGATCGTTGGTCTGCGTCGGGTGCGGGTATTCGATCTCCCTGTCCGCGACCGACGAGCTCCCGAATTGCCCGGCCTGCGGCGAGTCGAGGTTCCGCCGAGCGTCGATGTTCGAGTCACCCACGGTCGACGCCGACGCGATCGCCCCCTCTCCCGCCCCGCCCGGGTGGCTGGACGAGGTTCGGAACGAGCTCGAGGCCGACAAGCTCTACATCGCCTACGAGGAGGACGATGAGCCCGTGATCGCGGAGCTCGGCCCCGGGTGGACGCGGATCGGCCGCAGCGGCACCGCGGACATCCGCCTCGACGACGCGACGGTCTCGCGCCGGCACGCCTTGATCGTGCGGACCCCCGACGACGAGCTCCGAGCGCTCGACGACCGCAGCCTCAACGGCCTGTTCGTGAACGGCGAGCGGACCGATTGGACGCCGCTCGGCGACGGCGACGAGCTCGAGATCGGCCGCTACCGACTCTACGTGCTCGAGGGCTAAGGGCCGGCCTCAGCGGGGCTCGCGGGGCTTCACGCTCCGCCGCTACCCCCTTGGATAAGTTCCCCTGCACAGGCGAGGTCATTCCGATGGCAATCGGCTCGACATCCAACGCCCCGGCAGCGCCCACGGCCTTGCCCCCCGACCCCTCCCCCGTTTCGGCCGACGCGCTCGAGACGGCGCTCGAGCGCGCCCGCGAGCGCCTGCTCGCGCTTCAGGACGAGCGCGGCTGGTGGAAGGGGGAACTCGAGACCAACGTGACGATGGACGCCGAGGACCTCCTGCTGCGCGAGTTCCTCGGGGCCGCAGACGACGAGACCGTCGGGAAAGCCGCCCGATGGATCCGCTCCCAGCAGCGAAGCGACGGCACCTGGGCGAACTTCCACGACGGCCCTCCCAACGTCTCGACGACGATCGAGGCCTACGCCGCGCTTCGGCTGGCCGGCGACCCCGTCGACGCGCCGCACATGGCGGCGGCTCGGGCCCACATCCTTCGCGAGGGGGGCCTCGAACGCGCCCGCGTGTTCACCCACATCTGGCTCGCCCTGTTCGGCCTGTGGTCCTGGGACGACGTCCCGGCCCTGCCGCCGGAGCTGATCTTCCTTCCCGCGTGGGTTCCGCTCAACCTCTACGACTTCGCCTGCTGGGCGCGCCAGACGATCGCGGCGCTGACGATCGTGCGGGCCGAGAAGCCGGTGCGCCCGGTGCCATTCGACCTGGAGGAGCTTCGCGCTGGAGAGGCCGCTCCACCTCGAGCCCGCTCGATCCGAGGCCGGGTGCTCCTCGGACTCGACTCGATCATGCGCCGGTACGAGCGGCACCCCCTGGCATGGCTTCGGCGGCGGGCGATCCGGCGCGTGGAGCGCTGGGTCATCGATCGACAGGAGGCCGACGGCTCATGGGGCGGGATCCAGCCCCCCTGGGTGTACTCGTTGATAGCCCTCTCGGTACGCGGCTATCCCCTCGACCACCCCGTGATGCGGGCGGGCCTCGGGGGAATCGACGGCTTTCTGATCGACGACGGCCGCGGTCGCCGACTGGAGGCCTGCCAATCCCCGGTCTGGGACACGGCGCTCGCGATCATCGCGCTCACCGACGCGGGGGTGGAAGCGGACGATCCCGCGATCGTTCGCGCGGGTGAGTGGCTCCTGGGCGAGGAGGTTTCCCTGCGCGGCGACTGGGCCGTTCGCCGCCCCCGGCTCGCGCCCGGCGGCTGGGCGTTCGAGTTCGAGAACGACCACTACCCCGACATCGACGACGCGGCCGAGGTGGTGATCGCGCTGCGGCGGGTCGCACATCGTCAGCCCGGGCGTGCGGAGCAGGCGATCCGACGTGCGGTCGAATGGACCACCGGCATGCAGAGCGCCAACGGCGGCTGGGGCGCCTTCGACGCCGACAACGTCCGGGAGCTCTGCCGGGAGATCCCGTTCTGCGACTTCGGCGAGGTGATCGACGATCCGAGCGTCGACGTCTCGGCGCACGTGCTCGAGATGCTCGGCGGGGAGGGCCTCGGCGCGGCGCCGGCCGCCCGGCGAGGAGCCTCCTACGTGCTCGCGGAGCAGGAGGCGCGGGGCTCGTGGTTCGGCCGCTGGGGCGTCAACCACGTCTACGGGACCGGCGCGGCGATCCCTGGGCTCGTCGCGTGCGGGGTGGCTCACGGTGACCCGCGAATCCGTCGCGCCGTCGCCTGGCTGACCGAGACCCAGAACGAGGACGGTGGCTGGGGAGAGGACGCGCGCTCTTACGACGATCCCGGCTGGATCGGCCGGGGTCCCAGCACGGCCTCGCAGACCGCCTGGGCGCTGATCGCGCTCCACGCCGCCGGCGAGGAGCGCGGTCCAGCCGTCGAAAGGGGTCTCGCGTGGCTCGCGCTCCACCAGCGTGACGATGGCAGCTGGGACGAGCCTCAGTACACCGGCACCGGCTTCCCCGGCGACTTCTACATCAACTACCACCTCTATCGGCTCACCTTTCCGCTGATGGCGCTCGGCCGATGGATCGGGTCGGGTGAGCCGGGATGAGCCGGTGAACCCAGCCGCGCCGGACGCCGCGAGGTCTCGGAGCGCGGCCTTCGAAAGACCGCCCGGCGGCCGGCTGCCGGAGCTCGAGGAGGTGATGCAGCAGGCGGGCGCCGAGAACTTCCCCGTCGCCTCACGTCTACTCCCCAGGCGATCCCGCGATGCCCTGCTGGCGATCTACGGCTTCGCTCGCCTGGTCGACGACGTCGGCGACGAGGCCGCGGGTGACCGGCTCTCGCTGCTCGACGCGATCGACGAGGAGATCGATCGCATCTACGCCGGCGGCGAGGCTCACCATCCCGCGATGCGGCGGATCGCGGCGGTCGTGCGCGAGCACGGGATCTCACCCGAGCCGCTCCATCGCCTGGTCGAGGCGAATCGGCGCGACCAGGTCGTGCGCGGCTACGAGACTTTCGACGATCTCCTCGACTACTGTGCGCTCTCCGCCGACCCCGTCGGCCGCATGGTGCTTCGAGTGTTCGCGGCCGCCACCCCGGATCGAATCGAGCTGTCCGACGCCGTCTGCAGCGGCCTCCAGGTGACCGAGCACATCCAGGACATACGGGAGGACCTCGATCGCGGGCGCGTGTACATGCCGCGGGAGGACCTCGCAAGGTTCGGCTGCAGCGCCGACGAGCTCGGGATCGAGCCGACGCCGGAGCGGGTGCGCGCGCTGATCGCGTTCGAGGTCGAGCGCGCCCGTCGGCTCCTCGACCGCGGCGCCCCCCTGATTCGCCGGCTCCGCGGTCGCCCCACGCTCGCCGTGGCCGCATTCGTCGCCGGGGGCCGGTCCGCGCTCGAGGCGATCGAGCGCGCCGGCTACGACGTCGCGAACGGCCCGCCGCATCCCTCGTGGTGGGCGCGGGTCGTCGGATCGCTGCGCACCGCCCGGGCGGCGCTTCGGGGCTGAGATGGAGACCAGGGAGGCCTACCGATACTGCGAGCGCGTCACCCGGGACGCGGCGGCAAACTTCTTCTACGGGATCCGGCTGCTGCCGGCCGATAAGCGCCGCGCGATGTGCGCGGTGTACGCGTTCGCCCGTCGCGTCGACGACATCGGTGATGGGGGGCTGCCGCCCGAGCGCAAACTGGCTGAGCTGCGGTCGGTCCGTGAGTCGCTCTCCCATCCGTCCGGGGAGCCGATCGCCGTGGCGCTCGGCGACGCTCGGCGACGCTTCAAGCTCCCCGAAGGTGCGCTGACCGACCTCCTGGACGGCGTCGAGACCGACGTCGTCGGGCCGCGCTTCGAGCGCTTCGACGAGCTCGTCGTCTACTGCCGCGCGGTGGCGGGCTCGATCGGCCGCCTCTGCGTCGCGATCTTCGGGGCCCGGGACGTGACCGCGGGCGCGGCGCTCGCGGACGACCTCGGCGTGGCGATGCAGCTCACGAACATCCTTCGAGACGTCAGGGAGGACTACGAGCGAGGCCGCGTCTACCTGCCCGTCGAGGACCTGGAGGCCTTCGGGTGCAGAGAGGACCTCGCCGACTCGCCGCCGCAGAACGCCGCCGCGTTGATCAGGTTTCAGGCGTCGCGGGACCGCGAGTGGTTCGATCGGGGGCTGAAGCTGCTGCCGCTGCTGGATTCCCGCTCGGGGGCCTGCGTGCAGGCGATGACCGGCATCTATCGCAGGATCCTGACCCAGATCGATCGCGACCCGGGCGAGGTGCTGCGGCGCCGGGTCTCCCTGCCGGCCTGGGAGAAGGCGTGGGTAGCGGCGCGGAGCCTGGCCGGGGTCGGGACGTGAGCGAGATGCGCGTCACCGTCGTGGGCGGAGGCCTGGCCGGCATCTCGGCGGCCCTCGCCTGCGCGGACGCGGGCGCGAAGCCGACGCTGGTCGAGGTTCGCCCGCGGCTCGGGGGCGCGGCGTATTCGTTCGAACGCGACGGGATGGTGCTCGACAACGGGCAGCACGTCTTCCTGCGCTGCTGTACCGCCTACCGGGCGCTGCTCGCGCGGCTGGGCAGCGATTCGGCGACGGTCCTCCAGCGGCGCCTGGCGATCCCGGTGCTCGCCCCCGGAGGGCGAATCGAGTGGCTGCGGCGATCGGCGCTGCCCGCCCCGCTTCACCTCGCTCCCGCGCTCGCCCGCTACGGCCATCTGTCGGCGGGCGGGCGTGCCCGAGCCGCCCGCGCGGCGCTCCGGCTCTCGCGCCTCGGCCTCGACGACGCCTCGCTCGACGAGCGGACCTTCGGTGACTGGCTGGCCGCCCAGGGGCAGGGACCGCGTGAGCTCGAGGCGCTTTGGAACCTGATCGCCCTTCCGACCCTGAACCTGCCCGCCGCAGAGGCCTCGCTGGCGATGGCGGCGTTCGTCTTCCAGACGGGCCTCCTGCACGATGCCGCGTCCGGCGACGTCGGCTTCGCGAGGCTGCCGCTGTCCTCGGTGCACGGCGAGCCGGCCGAGCGCGCCCTGCGGGCCGCTGGGGTGGCGATCCACCTCGGGTGGCGGGCCGAGCGGATCGAGGCCCTCCCGGGGCGCACGTTGGCCGTCGAGAGCCGCGACGAGAGCGTCGAGTCGGATGCGGTGATCCTGGCGGTCCCACACCGGCGCGCGGCCTCTCTCCTGCCCCCTGGGGCCCTCGAGGAGCCCTCCCGCCTCGACCGCCTCGGTGCGTCCCCGATCGTGAATCTCCACGTCCTGTACGACCGGCGGGTGACGGACCTGGAGTTCGCGGCCGCCGTTCGAAGCCCGGTGCAGTGGGTGTTCGACCGCACCCGTGCCGCCCGCGCGGCCGATGGGCAGTACCTCGCCGTCTCGATCTCGGGCGCGGAGCGCGAGAGCCGGATGAGCGGTGACCAGCTCCGGCGGCGGTTTCTGCCGGCGCTCGCCGAGCTGTTTCCGCGCGCCCGCGGGGCAGGCGTCGAGCGGTTCGAGGTGACCCGCGAGCACGCCGCGACGTTTCGCGCCGCGCCGGGCGTCGCAGGGCTTCGGCCCCGCGCCAGAACGGGCGTGCCGGGGCTCGCGCTCGCGGGCGCCTGGACCGACACGGGGTGGCCGGCGACGATGGAGGGGGCGGTCAGGAGCGGCCTGGCGGCCGCGCGGGAGGCGCTCGGGGCACCGCCTCCGGCGCGGGTCGCGGAGGCGGTGGCTTGAGCTCGCGCTCGGGGGAGGGTCTGCTGCTCCTGGCACCGCTCGGCATCGAGGCGCGCGCGCTTCGTCGTGGGGCGCCCGGGGCGAGCGTCGTTCGCACCGGAATCGGGCCTCGCCGCTCGCGACGCGCCGCCGCCCGCGCCGCGCACCTGCCCGGGAACGCGGTGGCGGTCTGCGGGTTCGCCGGCGCGCTGCAGCCGGAGCTCGCCCCCGGCGACATCGTTGTGGCGACGGAGGTCCGGGGCGCGGGCGAGCCGGTTCGATGCGACGCTGCGGGGCTCGTCGCCTCGATGCTCCGCCGGGCCGGCTTTCGGGTCCACGCCGGCCCGCTTGCGTCGGCGCCGCGGATCGTGACCGGCGCCGAAAGGGCGCGGCTCGCGGCCACCGGCGCGCTCGCCGTCGACATGGAGTCGGCCTGGATCGCTCCCGGCCTCGCCGGGCGCCCCTGGGCGGTGGTTCGCGCCATAGTCGACACTCCGAAGCGCGAGCTGCGGCGGCCGCTCGCGACCGTAACGGGCTCCCTGCGGGCGTTCCGAGCGCTCGGCCGCGCCGCGGCGGTTCTCTCGGAGTGGAGCGCGGCCGCCCAGCCGCGCCAGATCGTGCTCGCGAATCCGCGCGCCTCCTGCGCGGGCGTGGAACGGGCGATCGACGTCGTCGAGCGGGCGCTCGCCCGCTACGGCCCGCCCGTCTACGTCCGCAGGCAGATCGTCCATAACAGCCACGTGGTGGGTGAGCTCGCGGCCCGGGGGGTCGTCTTCGTCGACGAGGTCGACGAGGTCCCGGCTGGAGCGCGGCTCGTGTTCTCCGCCCATGGCGTCTCCCCGGGGGTGCGCCAGGCGGCGCGGCGGCGAGGCCTGCGGGTGATCGACGCCACCTGTCCGCTGGTGAGCAAAGTCCACGCCGAGGCGCGGAGGTTCGCGCGGGACGGCTACACGATCATGCTCATCGGGCACGCCGGCCACGACGAGATCGAGGGGACGGTCGGCGAGGCGCCGGGATCGATCCGCCTGCTCGCGGACGAGCGCGATGCCCGCGAGGTCCAGGTGGAGGATCCCGGACGGGTTGCCTACCTGACGCAGACGACGCTCGCCGTCGACGAGACCGACGGGGTCGTCGAGACGCTGCGCGAGCGGTTTCCGGCATTGGCCGGGCCGCGCACCGACGACATCTGCTACGCGACCCAGAACCGCCAGGACGCCGTGCGCGCGATGGCCCCGGCGTGCGATCGGATCATCGTCGTCGGGTCGTCCAACTCGTCGAACTCGATGCGGCTCGTCGAGGTGGCCGAGCGAGCAGGGTGTCGGGCGCGCCTCGTGGACGGGATCGGGGACCTCGATCCGGGCTGGCTCGGCGGCGCCCGGGTCGTGGGGATCACCGCGGGGGCCTCGGCGCCGGAGCGCGTCGTCCAGGACGTCGTTCGGGCGCTGGAGGCGTTGGGGCCGGTCGAGGTCAGCGAGCTTCCGGGCGTGAGCGAGGACGTGACCTTCAGTGCGCCCGCCGACCTGAGATGATTCGCGAATGGCCGTCCCTCTGAGGCAGAGCGTTCGCACCGCGACCTACCTCGCCCGGCAGCGGCTGGCGAGGCGGGAGAAGTTCCCGCTGCTGGTCGAGCTCGAGCCGCTCTACCAGTGCAACCTGGCGTGCGCGGGCTGCGGGAAGATCCAGCACCCCGACCACGTGCTGCGCCGCCGGATGCCGGTTGACCAGGCGCTCGAGGCGATCGAGGAGAGCGGCGCGCCGATGGTCTCGATCGCCGGCGGCGAGCCGCTGATCCACCCGGAGATCGACGAGATCGCCAACGAGCTCGTCCGGCGCAAGAGGTTCGTCTACCTGTGCACGAACGCGATTCTGATGGAGCGCAAGCTCGACCTCTTCGAGCCCTCCCCCTACTTCGCGTGGGCGATCCACCTCGACGGGATGCGCGAGCGACACGACGCCTCGGTCTGCCGCGAGGGCGTGTTCGACAAGGCCGTCTCGGCGATCCATGCGGCGAAGGAGCGGGGGTTCCGGGTGACGACCAATACGACCTTCTTCACCCACGACTCGCCCGACACGGTCCGCCAGGTGCTGGACTTCATCAACGACGAGCTCGAGGTCGACCAGATGATGATCTCACCGGCCTACGCGTACGAGAAGGCGCCCGACCAGGACCACTTCCTCGGCGTCAAGCAGACGCGGGAGCTGTTCAAGGCGGTGTTCGCCGACGGGGGGCGCAAGCGCTGGCGCCTCAACCACACGCCGCTGTTCCTCGACTTCCTCGAGGGCAAGGTCGACTTCCAGTGCACCGCGTGGGGAATTCCGAGCTACTCGGTGTTCGGCTGGCAGCGGCCGTGCTACCTGATGGCGGACGGCTACGCCAAGACGTACAAGGAGCTCGTCGAGACAACCGAATGGGAGAAGTACGGTCGCGGGCGCGACCCGCGCTGCGACAACTGCATGGCCCACTGCGGCTACGAGCCGACCGCGGTGATGGCCACGACGAGGTCGTTCAAGCAGTCCCTGCGGGCCGCGCTGAGCCAGTAGCGCTCAAGCCGTCTCCGCGGGCGGCGCCAGGCCCGTGGGCCTGGGCTTTCGGGCGAGGCTTCGCCAGGCCATCCCGACGGTGAGGCGCGCCATCGAGCGGCCGAGCGACTCGAACCCGCCGATCACCTGATCCAGGGCCGCGGCGAACCGTTCGATGTCCTCTTCCTCCACCACCAGGGCAGGAAGCGCCTTGATCACGTTCATCCGGTGCCCGGCGACCTGGGTGAGGATGCGATGGTCGCGAAACAGCGGCACCACCACGAGCTGGGCCGCGAGCCCGGGCTGGCGGCGCTCGACGGAGTCCCAGATGCGCCGGGCGGCCCGCCCGCTCGGCGGGCCGAGCTCGATCGCCCACATCAACCCGAGCCCCCGGACGTCGCGGACCACCTCGTGGCGCTCGGCCAGCGGACGGGTCAGCTCGAGCAGCCGATCCCCGCGCGCCCTGGCGCGCTCGACGAGCCCGGCGTCGTCGATCTCGGCCAGCGTCGCCAGCGCGGCGGCGGCCGCGAGGTCGTTCTGGCCGAAGGTCGACCCGTGGGCCACCGAGCGCTCCATCGAGTCGAAGACGGCGTCGAAGACGGCGCGGGAGGCGAGGATCGCGCCCACCGGCACGTAGCCGCCCGAAAGCGCCTTGGAGACCAGGATCAGGTCCGGCTCGAGCTCCCAGTGCTCGAGCGCCAGGAAGCGCCCGGTCCTGCCGAGACCCGTCTGGATCTCGTCGACGCAGAGAAGCGCCCCGTGGCGCCTGCACAGCTCCTGGGCGCCGGGCAGGAAGCCGGGCTCGGGGATCACCACGCCCTTTCCCTGCACCGGCTCCACCAGGAACATCGCGACGTCGCCGCGCTCGAGCTCCCGCTCGAGCGCCTCTAGGTCCCCGAACGGGACCGCGTCGCAGCGGGGCAGGAAGGGCCCGAAGCGCTCCCGGAACTCGGGGTTCCCGTTCACCGACAGGGCCCCCATCGTCAGGCCGTGGAAGCCGTGCTCGCAGTAGACGACCCTGGGACGGCCGGTGGCCGCTCGCGCCATCTTGATCGCCCCCTCCACGGACTCGGCGCCCGAGTTGGTGAGGAGAGCGGTCTCCACCGAGCTCGGGGCGCGGCGCAGGAGCTCCTCCGCCAGCACCCCGGGGAGCACCGTGACCCCGAGCTGCGGCAGGCTCGCCGTCCCCGCCTCGAGCACGCGCTCGAGCTGCTGCCTGACCGCGGGGGGGTTTCGCCCCAGGGCGAAGACGCCGTAGCCCGTCAGGAGGTCCAGATAGCGCTCGCCGGCGGAATCGACCAGATACGCCCCCTCCCCGCGAACCCACGTCCGCTCGAACCCGATCGTCCGCAGCACCCGCACGAACTGCCGGTTCAGGTGCCGCTCGTGGAGCCTCGAGGCCTCCTGCGCACGGGTGGCGAGGATCTCGGCGACGTCGATGCTGGGACTTCGGTTCGCTTGCGCCACCGGGGGATCGTTCCAGAGTGACGGCGATCGGCGAATTGCGACGACCGGCCCGTCGCAGTTCGCCAAGTGCGCGGGCCACCCCGTCGCTGGTCGAGTTCCGACGACAATGTCAACGCAACTCGACCAGCGATGTAGCGGATGCATGCGCTCGCCGAGCGCCCAGTGTCCGTTTTCGGGGGGTGGGGCCCTCCCTTACCCAGCCTCGTTCGCCGGGGGCGACCCCCGCCCGCGCCCTACTCCGTCGAGATGTTCGGGTCGGCCTGGACCTTGTGGGGAACGATCATCAGGAAGCTCCCCTGGGCCGCTGCGGCGAGCGCCCGGACCCGCTCGGCCTCGGCCTCCTGGTCGGTGGCGCGGAGCTCGCCGGCGTAGTGGCCGAGGAGCTCCTCGATGTCGAGCATGCCCTCGGCGTCGATCTCGGTGAGCTCCACCTTGGCGCCCTCGCCGAGGCGCCGCTCGATCGCGGCGCGGTCGAGGTTCCACTTCGGGTTGACGCGGACGTAGACCCGGCCGCCGGTCATCCCCGAGCACGCCCAGGGGCCGAGGTCGCCGAGCACCACGGCGCGGCCCGAGGTCATGTACTCGAACGCGAAGCCCTTGGCGTTCGCCCGATCGGAAACGCAGCCCAGAGAGTCGTCGAGCGGGCGCTCGGGCTCGCCCGCGAGGACGACGTCGGCGCCGGAGAGGCGGATGCAGAAGCGGGAGTCGGCGGAGCCCTGGACGAACAGGCGCCCGCGCTGGGCCCCGTAGGCGAACGACTTGCCGACCGACCCGTTGACCCGGCGGCCGTCCGCGCTGCGGCCCTTCATGATCGAGACCGTGCCACCGAGCATCGTCTTGCCGACCCCGTCCTGGGCGCCGCCCTCGACGCGAACGACGAGTCCCCAGGCGTTGAACGCGCCGAAGCCCTGCCCGGCGACCGAGCCCCCGTTGAAGTTGAGCTCGGCGAGCACGTCCCCGGCGTCACCCTGAGGCGCGCCGTCGTAGATCCGGGCCCGGGAGACGGCGCCCGCGAGCTCGGTCCCGAGGACCCGATCGTGGGCGTCCGTGGGACGCGGGAACTCCTCGCGAACGACGTCTCCGGTGAACACCCTGTCGGCGAGCCCGGCGAGACGTGACGAGGCCTCCTTACGCTCCATCCGGATCGGCCGCGCACGCACCAGGCCGGCCTCGGCACGCGCCTCGGCGGCGACCAGCTCCTCCTCCGCGACCGGGAGGTCGATCGGCTCGAGGTCCAGGAACTCCTCGAGCGGCGTGATCAGCTCGGCGAGGTCGAGCTCCTCCGCGTGGGAGACCTGCTCCAGGAGGTCGTAGCGGCCGACGAGGTCCTGGGCGCGCTCGTAGCCGAGCTCCGCCACCACGCGCTTCACCTCCTCCCCCATCGACTGGAAGAAACGGGCGCAGCTCTCGGCCGCCGAGTCCACGTGCTGCGGGGTGAACTTCTTCAGGCCGTGCTCCTGAGCCTGGTCGACGGTCTCGATCTGAGTCGCGATCCCCACGTGGCAGGTGTCCAGCTGGCACCCGCGGCAGATCGTGCAGCCGAGGGAGACCATCGCCAGGGTGCCGAACGCGACGCGGTTCGCCCCCATGCAGTGGAGCTTCACGATGTCGTGGGCGTGGCGGTAGCCGCCGTCCGCCCAGATCTCGACCCGATTTCGGATTCCGGCCTCCATCAGCGCCCGGTGAACCGCGCGGGTGCCGATGTCCGACGGCAGGCCCACGTGGCGGAGGGCGTGCTGGCGCGCGGCGCCGGTGCCCCCCTCGAAGCCGGAGAGGGTGATGATGTCGGCCCCCGCCTTCGCGATTCCGAGCCCGATCGTGCCGACGTTCGGGACCACCGGCACCTTGACGGACACACGCAGGTCGGGATTCACGGTCTTCAGCTCGTCCACGAGCTCCGCGAGGTCCTCGATCGAGTACAGGTCGTGGTTGTTCGAGGGCGAGATCAGGTCGGTCCCCGGCGAGGCGTTTCGCGCCGCCGCCACCTTCTCCGAGACCTTCTTGCCCGGGAGGTGGCCACCCTCCCCCGGCTTGGCGCCCTGGCCGATCTTGATCTCCGCGACGTAGGAGGAGTTGAGCATCTCGGCCGAGACCCCGAAGCGGCCCGAGGCCACCTGCTGCCCGCGCCACTTGCGGTAGCGGCCGTACATGTCCTGGATCTCGCCGCCCTCCCCGTTGATGCAGAGGATGTTGATCGCCTTCGCCGCCTCCGCGTACGAGCGGAACGCGGGCTCGGACTGCGAGCCGAAGCTCATCGAGGAGATCACGATCGGATAGTCGTGATGCCCCACCGAGGCGTCCACGGCCTCGGCCTCGATCGAGGGACGATCGGACCGCAGGTCCATGACGTGGCGCATCGATATGGGGCTCTGCCTCTCGAGCTCGCGAACCTTCTCGGAGTACTCCTTATAGGACGAGGTGCCGTTGGCCGCCGCGATCGCGGCCTTGTACACCTTCGGGTAGAAGCGGAAGGTCTTCGCCGGCTTCGACTCGGTGTCGCCGGTGAGGACCCGAAACCGCTCGTCGGTGTCGGCGTCGAGGTCGGCGAAGCCGATCCCACCCCGCTCCGAGGCGCAGAAGGTCTCGCACTGGAAGATCTCCGCGAGCTCGGGCTTGACGCCGATCGACGAGAACTGCCGCGCGTAGCCGCGGACCTCGTGGATCCCGATCGTCGAGATCACCTTCTCGATCCCCTTGCGGAGCGCCGCGCACAGGTTCGCGACGTCGGCCTCGTAGTCGTCGACGCAGATCACCTCGACCATCACGTACGGGCACACCCCGTCGGCTCCGAGGCCGAGCGCCATCGCCACGTCGTGGACGTTGCGGATCGCCGCCGAGCGCAGCACGATCGAGCACCGGCGCCGCAGGTTCTCCTCCCCGGTCTCGCCAATCTTGAGCTGCTTCAGCGCCTGGTCGACCGCCGAGGTGGCCAGGTGGGCGTCGAGGTAGCGGCGCTCGCCGTCAAACACCGTCCGGTCCGTGAGCACCAGGAGCTCGCGCCCCTGGCGCACGCACTTGACCGCCTCCTGCTTGATGCGCTCGATCGCGCCGTGGATGGTCTCCGACTCGAGCAGCGCGATGTCGATCGCTGCGGCGCGGTCGCGAAAGTCCTCCCACAGGTCCTCGAGCAGGTACGTCTGATGGTCGCGGGCGATCCTCCGGTAGGTCGAATCGCCGAGCGGCGCGAGGTCGTGGTGACCGCCGAGAATCACCGGGAACGACGTCTCGATCGTGCGAGTGTCCGTGGCGGGCGCGTGGATCGACGGCCTGCGTCCGAACAGCGCGCGAGTGGAGAAGTGCTCGATCTCGCGCTCGCGGTCGATCGCCGGGTTGGTGACCACCGCGACCGTCTCCTTGAAGTAGTCCGCGAGGTTCTGGCGCTCCGGCGCGAGGGCGGCGAGCGGCCCGTCGTAGCCCAGCGAACCGATCGGCTCGGCGCCGCTCGAGGCCATCTGCTGGCAGAGCTTCACGTCGTCGCGCTGCCACCCGAAGCCGGCGAGGACCCGATCCTCGACCTTGACTGGCTCCGACGGCCCGGCCGAGGTGTAGCCGGGGATCTCGGCGCCCTCGAGCGGGCCGCCGGTCTCGAGCGCCCGGTCGTACGGCGCGGCAGCGTCGGCTCCGGCGCGCTCGAGCCACCGGGCGGCGACCGCGCGCTGGACCTCGTAGTGCTCGTGGAGCCGGGACGCCCGCCCCTGCGGGTCGATCGTGACCATGAACTTCTCGCCCGGGCCCAGCGGCTTCGGCTCGCCGACCATCTCCCCGCAGCCGACGACCCCCGGCTCGGAGCTGAAGATGTAGTCGTCGGCCGTCTCGAGCTTCCACAGGGGGCGCAGGCCGAGCGCGTCGGCCGAGAACACGCACTCGTCGCCGTGACGGGCGATCAGCGCCACCGGCCCCTGCGCGAACGGCCCCATCGCCTGGCGGAGGTACATGTAGAACGGCTGGAGCTCGCGGGGCAGGAGGCGGATCTCGTCGACGATCGGCGGCACCACCATCTCCATCGCCTCGGCGAGCGAGAGCCCGTTGACTCGGATCATGTGATCGACGACCCGGTTCAGGTCCTGGGAGTCGGAGCAGCCCGGCTGAATCGGGACGCCCAGCATTCGCGCCTCCTGGCGCAGCTGCTCGATCGTGTTGATCTCACCGTTGTGCCCGAGGACCGTGAACGGCTGCACTCGCTTGAACGACGGCCACGTGTTGGTCGAGTAGCGGTTGTGGCCGAAGCAGCCGATCGTCTCGAAGCGCTCGTCGCGAAGGTCCGGGTAGTACTCGCCGAGCACCCCCGGGGCCCCCATCACCTTGTAGACGCACGTCGAGGCCGAGAACGAGGCCACATGCGCATCGAGCTCCGCCTCGAGCGCGACCATCAGGTCGAAGGTGAGCCGATCGCGGCGCTTGGCGTCCGGGAGCACCCCCGCGACCTGCCAGAAGTGCGGCTCCTCCTCGCGCGCGGTGGCGCCGAGGGCGTGCGAGTCGACGCCGCCGAGCCGCTCGGCGAGGATCCGGAACCCGCCGCGGCCGAGGAGCCGGCGGGCGTCGTGGAGCGCGCGGTCGAGGTCCCGCGAACGGTCGATGAACACGTGGGCGATCGCGAACGCGGGGTCGAGCGTCAGCGCCGGGTTGTGGCCGCCGGCGCGGACCTCCTCGGCCCAGATCTTCCGCGG
>Ga0066652_100000735_pt1 | contig 16135 bp, 14 predicted proteins | sample GraSoiAngelo_101_FD_71413 | JGI IMG/M metagenome (GOLD analysis project Ga0066652, IMG submission 71413) | Grasslands soil microbial communities from the Angelo Coastal Reserve, California, USA - 14_0903_02_30cm | ecosystem: Environmental > Terrestrial > Soil > Grasslands | place: USA...
AAAAGACGCTTTTTCATGGGAACCTCCTCTTTCATTTTGACCAGCGCTATTCACGCTGGCTTTCTTTTGCTCCTGGCGCCCCTGATGCGTCATGAGATGTTTCGCACTTTCGCGCACTCACGTTGGAAGCGCAATGCACTGCAGATGAACTGGAGGGAGTCTTTAGGTGAAGTCGGAAGTGCAAGGAGACTGAGGACTTAGGCGGACGCACGTGGCCCAGCCGTGAATTTCGAGAGCCGTGATATATTCGTGCGACGCATAGAGGTTTGTATGTCGACGCCTGGCTGTCCCCCTCTTCTCGCACGCTTTGACGTTTTTGAAGTGGATTTTCGGGCCGGCGAACTCTACAAAGCCGGCCGCAAAATAAAGCTGCAAGTGCAACCTTTTCAGGTACTTGCCGTGCTCCTGGAGCGTCCGGGAGAAGTCGTCACACGCGAGGAGTTCGAGAAAAGGCTCTGGCCCGGCGATACTTTTGTGGACTTTGAGCACAGCCTCAACACTGCAATCAAGAAGTTGCGCCAGGCTTTGGGCGATGACAAGAAGAAGCCGCGTTTTGTAGAAACCCTTCCTAAGCGTGGTTATCGGTTCATCGGCACCGTGGAACACGCCGCGCGGGTTCCGACTCCCGAGAGAGCTACAACGGCGACTTCGAGAGTGGGCCGCGTCGCCAAGCTCTGTTCTGAGAGTCAACTCTCATTTACTTTGGTGTCCGTCGATGAAGAAACTGCTACGGAAAGAGAGAAGCTCGATGCGGCGAGCGACGATGTTGGGCTGTCTCTCCTGATTGCATCCCAAAGGCTGCTGATGGTGCCGAACGGAACCCAAGTGAGAATCCTGGAAGTTCATCCAACGCATTCACGCTGTCAGGTCCGAATTCTGGATGGCGAGCACTACGGGAAGACGGCAGTAGTGCCGCTCAAACAACTTGCGGATTTGACCTAATCCAATGTGAAGTCCGCGATTGTATCCAATGCCTATTCGTAGCGCAGCGCTTCGACGGGATCGAGGCGGGCCGCCTTCCATGCCGGATAAACGCCGAAGACGATGCCGATGAGGGCGCACATAATCAGAGCCGTGGCGATCCAGAAAAGCGAGAGAACTGCAGGCATTCTCAGGCCGTAGCGCATCAGCAAGGAAAGCCCGGAACCAAACAGGACGCCGATGACGCCGCCCACCGCGCTCAGGGTGACCGCTTCAATCAGGAATTGCGAGAGAATGTTGCCGCGCTTGGCGCCAATAGCCTTGCGAACGCCAATTTCTCTCGTACGTTCCGTGACGCTGACGAGCATGATGTTCATCACTCCGATGCCGCCGACAATTAATCCGACTGAAGCCACCGCGAACATCAAAATGAAAATCAGGCCGCTGATCTTGTTCCACAAATCGAGAAAATAGTCCGACGTAAAGAGCGCGAAATCGTCCGGTTTGTCGTTCGAAAGGCGACGCTTGCGGCGCAGCAGGTCGCGCATTTCTTCGACGGCCTGGCCGACCTGGGCGGGGTCTGAAGCCTTCGCAAAAATAACGTAGTCCTTCTGGTTGGGGTAAAGTTTGCGGAGCGTGGTTACCGGCATCATGGCGATATTGTCTTCGGGATTCGAGCCGCCGGAAATTCCCTGCTTGCGCTTTTCGCAAGTGCCAATGACGCTGAAGAGCTGGCCGTTAATGGTGACTTCTTTCCCGATGCTGTCCGCGACAGACTCTGGGAAAAGGATTCTCGCTGTGTCGTAGCCAAGCAGCACCACCGGCATGTGATGATCAGCGTCGGTCTCGTTGAACATCCGTCCGTATTCGATTTTCAGGTCGAAGATGCGTCCGATCGATGGCGAATTCCCCTGCAGGATCACGTTCTTCGCGCGGTAGACGCCGCGACGCAAGTCTGCCGTGCCCGATCCGAATTGCGGCATGAAGATGCGCATCGAAGGAGAAGCGGCTGCAACATGCGGCAGCTTGGCCAAGTCCTCGGCCCATTCCGGCTGCAATTCCTTTCGAGTAAACCATTCGCTTGGAGGACGCGAAAGCGAGGCCCAGGGGAAGCGGTAGGCGATAATGGTGTCGGAGCCCAGCTCGCGGATTCCCGCCAGCACGTTGTCATTCAGGCCGTTGATCATAGCGCTGACGGTGATGACCGTGGTGATGCCGATCACGATGCCGAGAATGGTCAGCGCCGAGCGCAGCGGATTTTTCCGGAGTGTATCCAAAGCGAGCAGCACTTCGCCGCGAAGCTTCAGCGCGCCTTCCTTGCGAATCAGCGAACGCACCGGGAGAACGGCAGTTTGCGGCAGTGTTTTTCCGAGCGTAGCCATAGAGTTGGTTGCCTACTCCGAGCGCAACGCCTCCACGGGGTCGAGCTTGGCAGCCTTCGACGCTGGATAGGTGCCAAAGAATAATCCGACGCTGAGCGCGACTGCCAGTCCGCCCATCACCGACCAAAGTTGTACGGCGCTGGGGAGCGGCGAAACCCAGGAAACGAGCTTGGCCGCCAGCACGCCGAAGATGACGCCGAGGGCTCCGCCAATCACGGAAATGGTGGACGACTCGATCAGAAATTGTCGCAGGATATCCCCGCGCCGGGCACCGAGCGCTTTGCGTACACCGATTTCGCGGGTTCTTTCCGTGACGGAAACTAGCATGATGTTCATAATGACGATTCCGCCGACGAGCAGCGAAATCGAAGCGATGGCGATGGTCACAACAAAAAAAGAGCCGCTGATACTCTTCCACAGGGAGAGAAAGGAATCGCTCGTCTCGATCGCGAAGTCATCCTTGGTTCCGTAGGACAAATGATGACGGCCGCGCATAACTTGGCGGACTTCATCAACGGAGAGCTGAATGTTCGCAGCCGAGCCGGCGCGCGCGGTGATGCGCAAGGAAGTCTGCTGATTGCCATATTCCTTATTGTAGGTGCTGAGCGGGAGGATGATCCAGTTGTCCAGCGAAGTTCCCAGGGAGGAGCCTTCCTTTTTTCCGACGCCAATCACTTCGCAGGGAATGTTGTTCCAGCGAACCTCCTTGCCGACGGGATCTAGCCCGGGCATGAGGTTTTCCACGATGTCCATGCCAATTACGCAGACCGGAGCGGCGCTATTCAAATCCGAATCGGTGATGTGGCGGCCCGCGACGAGATCGACGTCGTACAGTTCAGGCATCTGCGGAGTCCAGGCGCGCAGGTTGGTATCCTTCAGCGAATTCAGGCCGCTCTTCACTTCTACGCGGCCGCCCAGCGAGGCGCCGATTTCCTTGCAAGACTTGCAGAGATCGCGCACAGATTCGAAATCGTCGTAAGTGAGGCGCTTGCGCTTCTGGAATTCGAGCCAGTCGTCAACGTTGGTGATGATGGAAGGCTGCTTGGAAAGCCCAAAGACGTCGGCGCCCAGACGGAAAACGCGCGTGGCGACATACTGATTTGCACCATTGATCAGGCTGACGACGGCGATGACCGCGGCGACACCGATAACCACGCCGATCAGCGTCAAGACGCTGCGCAGCTTGTGGGCCCAAAGGCTGGAGGCGGAGATCGCCACAGCCTCGGACAAATTCATGGTGGTCGGACGCGGCATAGGACCAGGGGACACAAACGCACCTCATCCTAACATACGCGCCGGACAGCTCTGGAATAACCTGTCTACCGGACGGTAAGGCTACTAGCTAGTTGTTTCAATGCTTGGGGAACTACTAAGAGCCTGGAACGAAAAAGGGCGCCCGAACGGATAGGGACGCCCCGGAAGGCCACCGCCGCGCCGGTAGGCGCAACGGAACGAGTTAGAAAGTGAACCGCAGCCCCAGACGGATATTCCGGCTGAGCTGGAACAGATAGGGCTTTCCGTATTGGCTGTTAACGGTGATCGGACCGGCGACGCTGACAGGGTTTGTTGGCGCGTTGTTCAGTAAGGCCGCAACGTCGTACGGATGCTCGGCGGCAGAGTAGAAGGCGGCGCCATCGAAGATGGCATGCCCTCCCGGTGTAATAAACTGACTGGAGAAATTCGAGTCCATTTGCGAGTAGAATGCAGTAGTTGCCCGCCTGTTGAACAGATTTGTAAAAGTTACAGAAAACCGGATGTTCTTCTCCTCGTTGAGCTTATAACTGTGACCCACGCTGAGGTCCGACTGGGCAAACCATGGCGTACGGAAAGTGCGGGGGTTGCCCACAGTTATAGCGCCGGTGGTCGGACTTTGAGCGACGTCAATCCACTTTCCGCGGCCTGCGACAAGCGTTGGGAATGCACCAGGAAAAGCAAAACCAACATCCACATAGCTGGTTTGCGGTGTCCCACTGTAGAGGTAGGAGAAGAGGCCAAAGTCAGTAGCGTTGTGTCTGCCTTCGTTCATTGTGTAATAGGTCCAGCCCTTGAAAGCATGCGGGCGATCCGTGGGCATTAGTCCACTGGCGGATTTGCCGTTGGCTGCCCATGAGAAAAATGGTTCGTCGAAGGCGCGGCTGTTGTTGGGTGAATTGCGACCGCCCCCAGCATCGCCAAGATCCGTGCTAGTCAGGCCGGAGTAATTGCCCCATAACCTGCTAAAGGTGTAGGAGAACATGCCCGCCCAATGGTTGGTGTAGGCCTTTGTAAGGCGTACCTCCACTCCATCGTAGTTGCGCTGCGCCGGAATGTTGTCCGGGCAGGAGGGGGTTGTTATCGCAGTGCATCCGCTGGAGACGCCATACAGGAAGTTGTAGAACCCATCGAACGTCTTATCAGAGCCTTCGCCTGGGTTGACGATCACAAACGTCTCCCCAATGTTCGGGTTAAAGATCGCCGAGTCCTCGATTGCGTGATCGAGGCGCCGACGATCCCAACGGGTTTCGAGCGCGAGATTCTTCGACAATTGGTAGTCGGCTCCCAACACAGACTCATGCTGACGATAGGGCTTAAGCCCCGGAGCTACGCCTTCTTGCGTCGAGGTGCAAGTGGCGCAAGTCGTGGGGAAGGTGCGGAAATTTTGATTTTCCAGGAAGGTTAATCCTGCGGGCGTTGTACCTCCCGTCCAATTGGCCTGGCTTGACGCATCGGGGCCGCTGCAGTACCGGCCAGCGTTGTCAAATGCGGGAACGATACTGCCGAGGTTTGCGGTATCCAACGCATAGGCACAATTCTGCCAATACTGGCCGCCAAAGGAACTGATGGCCAGGTTCAGCTTCATGATGTCGTTGAATACGCCGTAGCCACCGAATACCTTGAGCCTTCCGTTCCTGAGAACATCCCAAGCAGCCCCAACGCGAGGAGCTATCTTGTCCCCCCAGCCGAAGCTGATCGGACTCGAAGGTGCGCCGGCAGGTTGATTCTCAGCGGGCAGGTTTTCCTTCTCGATGCGCAGACCGGCGTTGATAGTTAGGCCGTGACCGACAGTCCAAGAATCCTGGAAAAAGAAGCCATGGTTGCGGCTGAGGGCATAACCACCAGAACCATAATCCTCCACCTGAGCCCAGCCATAAAGACCATAGCAACCGGCGTACCCACGACCGGGCGTGGTCCCTGGAGGTGGGTTGGTTGGGTTTGTGAACTGTGCGCAATTGGCAGCACCTACCGGGCCTTGGGCGGCGTAGGGGGACGCGGTTCCCACGAATAGATTAACTTCGGGCTCGTTCCAGCGCTGGTAGATGGCGTTGGTCAACTGGTTGAGCTGATAACCGAACTTGAAGTTGTGTGTGCCCCACCATCCGCTCTTGAAGAAGGCGAGATCCTGATCCAACTGGATGTGCTTGTTTGCATTGCGCACGGTGGTGTTAATGTTATTCGCCGCGTTGAAAAATCCGGTCCCCTCCTGCAGAGAAGCGGGCAACGGGTTTCCAGCAGCGTCATTCGCACCAATGCCGCTGGTCTGAAAGATGAAGATGGTACCGCCAGTGGGGAAACCGAAGTCGCGATAGTTCTCAAAGTAATAGCCGAATCGCGTGGTGGCGATCAGGCGCGGCGTAATCGTAAAGTCGGCGCCAACGTTCGTCGTGCTGTTCGGAGCCCCAAAACCGAGAGCGTGGGAGAACACAAACGGGGGCGCAGTGGAATTCACGTTAAACATCCCCGTTGTTGAATCAGCCCGAGGTAATACTTCACCGCTCTCGCGCTGAAACTGATATAGCCAAGAAGCATAGACACGAATTCTCTTGGCGACAACTGCGTCAAGACGCGCGTTGGTGTAATAGGTCTGCTGATTCTGGTCAAAGTTCAGCTTTCCCAGACCTTGGGAGCTAAAGTCAACGGTGCGACGGAACTTGGTAAGCTGTGGATTGAAGCCGGCGAAAAACCAGAGACGATCCGTTTTGATCGGGCCGCCCACCGCAAAACCAGGCAAAAAGTCCTTGGTACTGTCTTTCTTAGGATTGTACTGCTGGTAGGTTGGGTCGGTAGCGCCCCAACTTGTGGGTGTGCCGTTGGAGCTGGGATCGTAACGGGAGTAATCGTTTGGCGCTCCATTCATCCCTGACGCGTTGTACTGAGCGAAAACGGACCCGTGAACCTTGTTGCCGCCTTTTTTCATGATGACGTTGGCCACGCCACCCAATGCGCCACCGTGTTCGGCTTCGATACCCGAACTCTTGACCTGGACTTCGTCGATGAAATCGAAGGGAACGTTCGTGTGAGAATAACCGCCGATGTTGTTGGCTGTATCCTGGCCTTCGACGAGGTATCCGTTTTCCGAGTCCGAAGCGCCACCGACCTGGTATCCGGCGGATCCCCCGTTCGAACATCCCGTGGGAGAGCAGCCGCCTGTGCCGGCGAAATTATTGTAGGCGTTCCCCCCCATTAAGGGCTCGTTGCGGGCGGAGGGAGCAAACTGGAGAACCGATTGGAAGGACTCACCGTGCGGGATGAGCTTGATAACGTCCTCGGTAACGTTGGTCATGGTGCGTGAGGTGGTGACGTCGATCACCGGAGCTGCACTGCTAACCTCGACAATTTCCGCAGTAGTGCCGACTTCGAGTGAGATATCGATGGTCGGAAGGTGGCCCACTTCAAGGTTTAGATCTGCACGCTTGAAAGTTTTGAAGCCCTTGGCCGTCACTGTGAGGGTGTAAGTGCCTGGCGGAAGATTGGCGAAGCGATAATAGCCGCTTGAATCCGTCGAGAGTTCCTTACTGCCAACCAGGCTAGCGCCCGTAACCGCGACTTTGGCGCCCGGAACCACAGCGCCGGAGGGATCCTTAACAAGGCCCTGCAAACCACCTGTCGTCTCCTGCGCAAGCGCCGACAGCGAGAAAAACGCGCAGAACACGAGCACCAAAATGCCCACGAGCCGCCTATTCTTGAACATGCTGGAACTCCTTTCGACACCTCGCGAATTCGAGAAGTAAGTCTTGGCGTGCAAATCGAAATGAGGAAACTGCTGCTTCGGGAGCGTCCCCACCCCCCTCCCGCAACGGCGGGCAAATACTCTCATAAAGCATGCATAAATTCTGCCAAAATTCGTTGCCGTTTAGACGTTTGATAAGATATTTAGAATCATGCAGATAGATACAATCTGGCAGATGGCCTCAGGAGCTCAGTGCAGTTTTAGACTCCCGATTTTTTGAGAAATATACGAAATTGTGGATTCTCACAAGCTGGAGACACAGGGCGTAACTCCCATGGCGCGAAGACGTTTGATGCCAAATCTCGTTTTTGCGAGGTAGCTGCTCAGCCCTGATGCCGGATGCGTTCGGCGAGCGAGCGTGCGCGTTGCCGAGCGATGTCGACAAACCGGGAATCGCCCGCGATCTGATCGAGCATAGGCAGAACGCGCTGCGGTTCCGGCATAAGGCTGCGGTTGAGGTCGGATTCAAACTGCAGCAAGGCGTCATTGATTCCCAACCGATCGTACTTCATGCGGCGTGTAATCAAGTCCACGTGCTCCTGCTGGCGCGCCAGCCCTTCAAAAACCTGCAGGAGCTGAGCCGCCGCCGAATTCAGCGTGTAATTGAATTTCGCCTCATGGACTTCGGTGCCGGATTCCCACCGAAATGTCTTTTCGCCGAGATTGGCGATCTTGCGATGCACATCCAGATCCTGCCCTTGGAAATGCTTGAGTTGTGCCGCCAGATCGAACATCTTCGCGCGCCACGCCGCGCTCACTTGAAAAGGAAACGCGCCCGGATCCTCGTCCAACTGGCGGATTTCATACGCAGCGGTATCCGAATCTTCCCGAACGGTGATTTCAATGAATTCGGGAGAACTTCCTTTGAAGACGCGCCGAAACGTCAGCTTGGCGCCCGAAGGAGCAGGAACACAGAGTGCCATAGACGCCCCCAGAGCGGCAGCGGCAATCAGCAGAAAGAAACGGAGCAGCGAAGTCTTCATGGTTCTTTGTGGCCGCAGAGCGATCAATGTCCTGTGTGACCACCAAGCGGTCCATGTCATGCGTGCCCGCAAAGCGGTCAACGCGTCGATAGGATGCGCGGCAACACGCCACGCGTTGCGCGGCTCGGCCGAATTTCGGCCGACAATCCGGCAGATCGCGCCGCGGGTCGCAGCTTAAGAGATGAGTCGTGTTCCGGCAGCCCAAACCGCTGCCGGGCATGTTCCTTCTGCAAATGGCAAAGCGCTACCGCCAGGGCGTCTGCGGCATCTGAAGGCTCAGGCATCTCGTTCATTGAGAGCAAGGCACGCACCATCAGTTGCATCTGGCGTTTGTCGGCGTGGCCGTGGCCAGCAACGGAAGCCTTCACTTCGCGAGGGGCATAGCTATGGACCACGACGCCGTGCTGCACTGCGGCAAGTAAGATCACTCCGCGCACCTCGGCTAATTTCAGAGCCGTGCGCATATTCAAAGCCGTGAACACACTTTCGATGGCCATGGCATCCGGAGAAAACTCCTCAATCAGGCCGCACACGCGGGCGTGTATATCCTGAAGCGTCGCGCTCGCACATTCTCTCTGCCGCTTGGGAGTCACCTTCAGTGCCCCATAATGGAGCATTCGGCAGCGGCGCCCGTCGCTCTCGACGATCCCGAAGCCGGTTGGTCCTGCAGCGGCGGGGTCTACTCCCAGAACTCGCGTCCAGCGGTTGCCTCCGTTGAAGGTCGCTTCGCCCATGGCACCAAGTCTACGGCGAACGCTCGACTCTCGCCAACCTTTTGTAGGTGTTTCGTTGCAGTTGTTTCATGGCAAAAAGGAAAAGGCCACAGCGCGGCAGCGGCCTCAGGAGAAAGAAAGTCTAGTTCGCGCCGACAGCCGCCTGGATTTCGGATTCGTCGATGTCGAAGTTTGCGTAAACGTGTTGCACGTCGTCGTGTTCTTCAAGAGCCTCGACTAAACGCACCATTTGCGTGGCCTGCGGGCCGGTCAGCTTAATGTAGTTCTGCGGGACCATCGCTATTTCCGCGGACGTGGCCGTGATCCCCGCCTTGGTCAATGCTTCCTTCACCTTTTCGAGTGCATCCGGAGGAGTCACGATGTACCACGAGGAGCCATCGTCCTTCAGGTCTTCGGCGCCCGCTTCCAGCACGAGATCCAGCAGCTTGTCTTCGGTGGCCGCTCCCTTGGGCACAGAGATCTCGCCCTTGCGGTGAAACATCCATCCCACGGCGCCGGCTTCGGCCAAGTTGCCCCCGTTCTTGCTCATCAGGTGGCGAAACTCGCCGACGATGCGGTTGCGGTTCGTGGTTACGACCTGAATCAGCATGCCTACTCCGCCCGGGCCGTAGCCTTCAAACGTGGCTTCCTCGTACTGCTCGCCTTCCAGTTGGCCGGTGCCGCGAAGAATCGCGCGCTCGATGTTCTCATTCGGCATATTTTCGTTCTTTGCCGCCAAAATTGCCGTTCGCAAGCGCGGGTTGGAGTTTGGTTCGCCGCCGCCGATGCGCGCTGCGATGGTAATTTCGCGGATGATCCGCGTGAAAGCGCGGCCGCGCTTCGCGTCGGTGGCCGCTTTCTTGTGCTTAATTGTCGCCCATTTTGAATGCCCGGACATGACACATCCTCGTTTGCTTCACGTGACCGCGGCCCACCGCGATCATCGATATAGGAATTTTTGCGCCGCATAGCGGCTTCGGACGACGGCGGCCGTCTTACGGTCGCCTATAAAAAAACACCGGCGCGGAGACTCACGGTGAACCGCAAACCCCTGCGGACCCACGGTAGTTTAGCACACGCGCCCACCTCGGGAAACGGGTTATACTTCGCGCCGGGGCATCTCGTTGAACCCGACCGACTTCCTCAAGGCTGCCGCGCATCACGCCAAAAAAGCTGGTGCCCGCTATGCCTGAGCGCCGCTGCCGCATCCTGTTTGTCGCTTCCCATCCCGTGCAATACCAGGCGCCGCTTTTCCGCCGCATGGCTAAACAGTCCTCCCTGGATCTCCATGTTGCGTATTGCACTCTTCGAGGTGCGGAAGCTGGTCACGACATGGAATTTGGCACGAGTATTCAATGGGACGTGCCTCTTCTCAACGGCTACTCCTGGACGCATGTCCTGAATCGCGGCTCCGGCGCGGAATCGTTCTTCGGCCTGTTCAATCCGGGGCTGGGGAGGCTCATCCGAGGCGGAAATTATGACGCGGTTGTTTCCTACGTTGGTTATGTGCGCGCTAGTTTTTGGGTTGCTCTCGCCGCTGCCAAACTCTCCAACGCTGCTTTCATTTTTGGCACCGATGCTGTTTCCCTCACTCCTCGAGATGGGCCGGCCTGGAAGTCAAAAGCGAAGAAGCTTCTCTGGCCCAGGTTGTTCCGTCTTGCCGATCAGGTCATCGCTCCCTCCGCCGGAACGCGCGAACTCATGCGAACTCTTAACATTCCCCCGGACCGCGTAACGCTCATTCCTTACGTCGTCGATAACGATTGGTGGATGCAGCAATCGAAGCTCGTCGATCGCACCGCCGTTCGCGCTGGCTGGGGCGCCACGCCCGACACGCTTGTAATTCTCTTCTCTGCCAAGTTGCAGCCCTGGAAGCGCCCGCTCGATCTTCTCCGCGCCTTTGCAAAAGCAAATCTTTCAAACTCCATCCTCGTTTTTGCCGGCGCAGGCCCTCTCCTTCCCCAGCTTAAGTCCGAAGCAGCCAGCCTAGGCGTAGCCTCCCGCGTCCGGTTCCTCGGCTTCCTCAACCAAACGCAGCTTCCTGCCGTTTACACTGCCGCCGACCTTCTAATGTTGCCTTCCGAATTTGAGCCCTTCGGCTTGGTCGTGAATGAAGCCATGTGCTGCGGTTGTGCGGTTGCGGCAAGCGATCGATGTGGCGCGGCGAGAGATCTGGTTGCACCCGTTGACTCCCGGCTTGTATTTCCCTGCGGTGATATCACGGCTCTTGTCAAAATATTGAGAGACGCCTCAGCCGATCGCCTGCGTCTGGAATCCACCGGGCGAATTGGGTTGGCCCATATCCAGACCTGGTCTCCTGAACGAAACATTGATGCAACAACCGGTGCCATTCACAAGGCGATTTCCAGAATTGGACGAGCAGCAATTGAACGCCCTTCTGACTCTGTGGCTCCCGCCGGACGGCAGGGAATCCATCAATGAACATGTCCGGATGGGAACCGCGCAATCTTAGCGCGTCGGCTTCCGCGCATCTGGACGTGATTCGTGCTGCTGCGGCTTGGGCAGTAATGTGGGGTCATCTGAGGACCTTGTTTTTCGTGGACTTTCAGCATCTTCACAGTCCCGGCTGGCTTCTGGGGGCCCTGTATTTCTTCACTGGGTTTGGACACCAAGCGGTGATGGTATTTTTTGTCTTAAGCGGGTTTCTGATTTCAGCGACGGTCATTGAGAGCCATATTTCTGGAACGTGGTCGTGGCGTGAGTATGCCATCAATCGGTCCACGCGCCTCTACGTTGTCTTAATTCCGGGCCTTCTGCTCGGGTCGCTCTGGGATTCGGCCGGAAGCGCTCTGTTCGCCTCCACTGGCCTTTATACCATCCCCTCAGCGACCTGGGACCAACGATCGCTTCGAACAACCTCAGTGTCGGCAATTTCTTTGGCAATTTGTTTTTTCTGCAGACGATTATTTGTCCCACATTCGGTTCAAACACGCCTTTGTGGAGCTTGGCAAATGAATTCTGGTACTACGCACTTTTCCCTGCGGCGCTTTCTGCTTTGCTCGCATTTTTCAAGAAAGACATGCGCGTGGCAATGCCACTTGGGGTTGTCGTGGCTTGCCTCGCTGCCTTCCTTGGTTTCGACAAGCTCATGGGGTTTCTTGTTTGGATGTCTGGATGCGCCTTGGTCTTTGCCTGTTCTAAATTCCAGTTTCGAACGAAGAGCGTGGTGTTTTTCTACTTGCTGCTATCGGTGCTAGTTCTCTTTGTTTGTCTCTCAGCCACGAGAACGTCGATAGCCTCCGCGCTGGGCAGTGACCTGGCCGTTGGAATTGCCTTCACGTTGTTTTTGTTCGGCGTTCTCCAGCTCAAACTCGCGGCGAGTTCCGATCATTACTTGAGCGTTGCCCATCGATTCGCTGGATTTTCCTACAGTCTTTACGTCCTCCACTTCCCGCTGCTCCTCTTTCTTCGTGCGTGGACCGTTCCGTCGCATAGGTGGCAGCCCGACGGAGTGCACCTGTTTTATGGGAGCCTGATTGGTGTGGCGGTTCTTGTCTTTGCTTGGACCATCTCCCTTTTCACCGAGAATAAGACGCGTGTTGCGCGGCACTGGATTCGGAAAAGACTTTCGATTTCAGACTAATATTTCTCCGAGGCTCTTTTCCCTTTCGGAGCTAGCCGGACTTTCTGTGCGCAACGACATTACGCTTGGAAAAAATATTTCGATGAACTTCCGCGGATGTTTTGGCAGACTCCCCTCCTGTATACTGAAGTTTCCGCAGTTCAAGACGTAGCGAATGTGGATGGCCAGTAATGCAATGCACATACACCGGCCGGGAGAGCGAGGCACTGGTGCCGCCGCGTAACTATCCCATCCGTTTGAATCTCGGATGCGGCTTGCAGGCCCCGCCAGGATGGATAAACGTCGACGGTTCCTGGAATGCGAGGCTCGCGAAGTATCCCCTCTTGCGGCGCACGCTCTCAGCACTGCGTCTCTTGCCGTCGGATAAACTGGAAATACCCTGGAACCGGTCCATCGTCATCCACGATGTTCGAAAACTTTTGCCGTTTTCTGAAGGTTCTGTCGCCGCGGTTTATGCCTCCCATGTGCTTGAGCATCTCTACCGTGAAGAAGGTCAGCGGTTGATTGCGGAATCTTTTCGTGTCCTAATGCCCGGCGGGATTCTGCGAATTGTGGTACCGGACCTGCGAGCGATTGTGGAAGAATACCTCGGAAACACTGCTTCCAAAGAGCACGGATCCGCTCTTGAGTCTCTCCGGCCCGCCGATAAAATGAACCAGCGGCTGCTGATGCGTTGGCCGGCGCCAGCTTCGTCTAACGTCTTATACCGCATCTACAACTCCTGGCAGGATTTTCATTCCCATAAATGGATGTATGATGCGGATTCGCTTATGGCCCTCTTTAATGAGATAGGATTCGTGCAGGTGGAACAGAGGGACTGCCACGTCAGCCGCATCCCAGGCATCCATGAGGTAGAAGACCCGAGCCGAATTCTTGACGGGGCAGGCGTTTGCGTCGAAGGTGTGAAGCCCAAATCCCTATGATCGACGATCTCATTCCGGTTTCCCGGGCGGTATCATGAATTTTGCGCAGAGATCGATGCCTGGGGATCAGCTCCGGAGACCGCTTCCCCTTCTCGGTTTCATAGCGTTGTTCATCGTCACCATTTATAAAGCCGCGAATTACGTCATCGCCGGCGATATGAAAGGCCTTGCCTACGTCGCCCTCCTATTCATCGGTTCCGCGTTCGTCGTGGCCATGCTCAATAGCTGGCGCAATGGTGTCTATTTCTTCCTGGCCTGGCTCTTGTTTGAAGATTTTGCGAGAAAATTTCTCGGGAACAATATGGCGATCTATTTCGCCAAGGACGCTCTTCTCGCCGTCGTTTATCTTTCCTTTTTCATTGCGTCGCGCCGGAAAGAAGCCGCTGTCTTCCGGCCTCCTTTCCTGGTGCCGCTTCTTCTTTTTGTTTGGTTTGGAGTGCTGCAGGTGTTTAATCCTGCGTCCCCCAGTTTGGTATTCGGTGTTCTGGGCTTAAAACTCTTTTTCTCCTATGTTCCGCTGCTCTTTGTGGGATACGCGCTGCTCAATTCCGAAGAACAGTTGCGCCGTTTTTTCTTCGTGAACATTATCCTCGTCTTGATCATTGCCTCCCTAGGGATTGCGCAATCCATCCTGGGGCATACGTTTTTGAATCCCGAGCGGCCTGCCGAGGAAATTCGTGAACTGAGCACGAATTATCGCGTTTCGCCGATCTCCGGTCTGCTGTCCTATCGCCCGACCTCCGTCTTCGTCAGCACCGGGCGCTTCGGGAACTTCATGCTGGTTTCCCTGCTGATGGTCGTTGGTTTTATAGGTTATCTTCTTCTGCGTCACAAGAAGGGAAGGCATCTGGCTTTCCTCGCGCTGGCGCTCGTTTCTAGTGCGGTCGTCCTGGGAGCTCAGCGAGGCGTTCTGCTGTGGGGTGCCGGAAGCGTGTTGGTTTTCGCCGTGGCCTTCGTTTGGGGGGCTCCCTGGCGCCACCGTGAGGTGATGCGCGTTTTCCGTACCTTGCAGCGCGCCGCCCTCGGTATTTCCGTTGGTCTTGGATTGCTCTTCTTTGTTTTTCCGGATGCGCTCCTCTCACGCGTGGCGTTTTATACCGAGACCCTTTCGCCTGGCAGCAGCAACAGCCAGCTTCAAACCCGAACCTGGGATTATCCGGTTAGCAATTTCTTGGGTGCATTCGAATATGAGCGTTGGCCCTACGGATATGGTATAGGCACCCAATCTCTCGGTACGCAATATGTCGCGCGTATCTTCCATGTAAAATCTCCAACGATAGGCGTGGAAAGTGGCTTCGGCACAATTGTTCTTGAGATGGGCGCGGGAGGTCTCATACTCTGGTTTGTCATGAGTTTCGCGATCCTGTTTGCCGCGTGGCGAGTCGTAAAAAAGCTGAGAGGTTCATTTTGGTTTCCACTCGCATTTGTTATTTTTTGGTACGCGGGACTTCTCCTTTTCCCAATGACTTTTACCGGGATACAGCCCTACCAGGATTTCGTCTTGAACGCTTATCTTTGGCTTCTCCTTGGCATTCTCTTCCGATTGCCCAGTCTGGCTGCTTCTGCGCAGTACACTCCCGCCCCCCAACTACCACGGTTCATTCCCTGGATGCGCTGACTTGCGCCTAGCGGTGGTTTCACCCTTCGTTGACCGTCGTCATGGGACGGAGCGCGCGCTGGCCGAATTGCTGGAACGCCTCGCGAGCAACGAGCATTGCGAGATTCATCTCTACGCCCAGCGCGTTGATGGCCTTGCCGTAGTTCAAACGCGTGTCCCACGCGCGCAGGAATCCGGCGCGATCATCTGGCATAAAGTTCCCTCCATTCCCGGCCTTCATCTCCTGCAATTCCTCTCCTGGTTAATCCTGAATTTCATCTGTCGCGCATGGGGCCGCTGGGTCCACGGACTCCGTTTCGACCTTGTCGTTTCTCCCGGAATTAACTGTTTGGATGCCAATGTCATTATTGTCCACGTGCTCTTTCGTCGCCTCCAGGAACTTGCCAACGAAGAAGTCCACGATTCGGCAAAGCCCGGTTTTCTTCGAAGGCTTCATCGTCGCTCTTATTACGCTCTTCTTGCGCGATTCGAACGCCGCATCTATGCGGACCCCGCAGTTTCTCTCGCGGCCGTTTCGCAACGCACAGCCACTCTCCTAAACGATTATTTTCATCGTCGAGATGTCCGCGTCATACCCAACGGTGTTGATACGGCACGGTTTTCACCTTCCGCACGCCTCGCACTACGTCACGAAGCCCGCCTGAGGCGGAAAATTCAGAAAGCTGATCTCGTGCTGCTCCTGATTGGAAACGATTGGCGCGTCAAAGGACTTGAAACCGTTCTTCGCGCCGTCGGCGCCCTTCGAGAACTCCCCATTCTCGTGATTGCGGCCGGGGATGATTCCCCTGATTTTTTCCTTGAGACGGCAAACGCTCTGGGCATTTCGGAGCGCTGCCGTTTTGAGCCATCTCGGGAAGATGTTCTGGATTTCTATTCGGCCGCTGATCTCTACGTCAGCCCAAGCCGGGAAGATTCTTTCGCTTTGCCTGTTGCGGAGGCCATGGCTTGCGGCCTGCCAGTCATTACCTCCAAGAATGCCGGCGTTGCCGAACTGATTCACGACG
>Ga0066652_100000736_pt1 | contig 16130 bp, 17 predicted proteins | sample GraSoiAngelo_101_FD_71413 | JGI IMG/M metagenome (GOLD analysis project Ga0066652, IMG submission 71413) | Grasslands soil microbial communities from the Angelo Coastal Reserve, California, USA - 14_0903_02_30cm | ecosystem: Environmental > Terrestrial > Soil > Grasslands | place: USA...
TACCTGATGCCGCGGTTCTCGGAGAAGCAGATCAGCGACCGGCATCTGGACTCGATCATCCGCTACGTTCAGTACGCCAAGCATCCCGACGACCGCGGCGGCTGGGCGATCGGACATGTCGGGCCGGTGCCCGAGGGGCTCGTGACGTGGTTCATCGGGATCGCCGCGATCGTCGTGACCTGCCTCGTGATCGGAAGGCGGCTACGGTCGTGAAGCGCTGGCTCGTGGCTGCGATCGTCCTCCTGCTCGGCCGAGGACGAGGGCGTGCTCGCCTGCGCGGCCGCGAGCGCATCGTGCCACCCGGTTTTCCGGACCGTCGCGCAGAGAACGTCGTGCTCGTCCTCTTCGTCTGCGCTGCGGCGTGCGCCGTCGGATTCGTCGTTGTCTATGCGCTCGAGGACGTTCCGAGCCAGACGCAATACCTCGGGCTGTCGCTCGGCCTCGCCTTCGCATTCATAGCGGCGGCGTGCATGGTGTTCGCAAAGCGCCTCGTCGTCACGGAGGAGGCGGACGAGGAGTACGGCCCGACCCACCCGGAGGAACAGGAGAACGTCGAGCAGCTCGTCCGGGAGAGCGGCGACCGGGTCACGCGGAGACGCCTGCTCGTGCTCGCGGGCGGCGCAGCCGGCACGGCGCTCGGCATCGCGCTCGTGACGCCGGCGGCATCGCTCGGGCCCTTGCTCGACGTCAGCTCGTTCTACCGGACACCGTGGCGCCGCGGCGTGCGCCTCGTCGACGAGCTCGGCCGTCCGCTCACCGCCGACGACGTCGAGGAGGACACGTTCTACACCGCGTATCCGGAGCGGGCGGACCGCGAGCAGATGGGCGCACCGCTCGTCGTCGTACGGCTGAAGCCGGTCGAGCTGCACCTTCCTGACGACCGGCGCGGCTGGGCCCCCGACGGAATCGTCGCGTACTCGAAGATCTGCACGCACGCGGGCTGCGCGATCGCGCTCTACCGCAAGCCGACCTTCCCGCCCGTCGAGCCGCGCCCGGCGCTCATCTGCCCGTGCCACTACTCGACGTTCGACCCTGCGGCCGGAGGCAAGGTCATCTTCGGCCCGGCCGGCCGCAACCTTCCGCAGTTGCCGTTGCTCGTCGACGGATCGGGCAACCTGCGGGCCGGGGGCAACTTCTCCGGCCCCGTGGGCCCGTCGTGGTGGGGCGTCCGCAAGCATGGAGCGCGTCCGTGATCCGGCGGGTCGTCCGGTTCCTCGACGAGCGGAGCGGCGGCGCGCCGTTCATCCGCAAGTCGCTGCGCTACGTCTTCCCGGACCACTGGTCGTTCCTGCTCGGCGAGGTCGCGCTCTACTCGTTCGTCGTCCTCGTCCTCTCCGGGATCTATCTGACGCTCTTCTTCGAGCCGAGCCTCGTCCAGGTCCACTACCACGGCCCGTACGTGCCGCTGCAGGGCCGCGAGATGAGCGAGGCGTACAAGTCGGCCGTCGACATCTCGTACCAGGTGAAGGCCGGCTTGCTGATCCGGCAAACGCATCACTGGGCCGCCGACGTCTTCGTCGCCGCGATCGTGCTCCACCTGTTGCGCATCTTCTTCACGGGCGCGTTCCGCAAGCCGCGTGACCTCACGTACTACGTCGGCGTGACGATGCTCGGGCTCGCGCTGCTCGAGGGCTACCTCGGCTACTCGATGGTGGACGACCTGCTCTCGGGGATGGGTCTCGCGATCGGGTACGGGGTCGTGATGTCGATCCCGTTCGTCGGCGCGAATCTCGCGCAGCTGATCTGGGGCGACCCGTATCCCGGTCGGCACGAGTTCGAGTCGCGGATGTACGCGTTCCACGTGCTGCTGTTGCCGCTCCTGATCGCGACACTGATCGCGTTGCACCTCGTCCTCGTCGCGGCCCGGCACCACACGCAGTTCCGCCGAAGCCGCGAGACCGAGCGGCGGGTCGTGGGCATTCCGACCTTTCCGGGATACGTCCCGCGCACGTTCGGCGTGATGTTCGCGGTGTTCGCCGTCTTGTTCCTGCTCGGTGGGCTCGTGCAGATCAACCCGATCTGGGAGTGGGGGCCCTACCACCTGTCGCAGGCGACGAACGGCGCGCAGCCCGACTGGTATCTCGGCTGGCTGATCGGCGCTTTACGGCTGATGCCGAACTTCGACGTGACGATCGGCAACTACACGCTCGTTCCGAACGCCTTCTGGGGCGGCGCCGCCTTCCCTATGGTCGTGTTCCTCGTCCTCTATCTCTGGCCGTCGCTCGAGCGGAGGCTGACCAGCGACTATGCGTTCCACAACCTGCTCAACCGGCCGCGCGACACGCCTTGGCGCACGGCGATCGGCGTCGCGTTCTTCACCTGGGTCTTCATGGTGTTCGTCGCGGGCGCGTCCGACCGGCTGTTCGTCCTCTTTGCGGTGTCGTACTCGGGGCAGATCTGGGCCTACCGCGTGCTCGTCTGGGTCCTTCCGGCCGTCGCGCTGGTCCTGACGAAGCGGATCTGCGACGAACTGGTCCGCAGCGAAGACGTCGAGCGGGAGCGGCGCGCAGCGGAGGCGGAGGCTCAGGCGCTTGCCTAGCTGAGTTCGGGCGCCAACCGCTCGCCGAGCGCTTCGAGCACGCCCTGGCCGACCGACGGCGACTCGTGGAGCAAGCGCATGAAGTTGCGGTCCGTGATCACGAGCGCGCGCACCGGGGAGGTGCACGTGACGGTCGCGGTCCGCGGTTGCTTCGTGATCAGCGCGATCTCGCCGAGGAAGTCACCGCTTCGGAGCTGCCTGATCCGCTTGCCCTTCTGCGTCACGTCGGCGTTTCCCTCGAGGATGACGAAGAACTCCCGACCGCGCTCGCCCTCGCGCGTCAAGCTCTTCCCCTCGGGAAAGTCGAGCTCGTCGGCAATCGAGGCGACCTCGTTCAAGCCGCTCTTCGAGAGCCTCGAGAAGAGTGGCACCTTGCGGATCAGCTCGACCTTGCCGTTCTTGCCGAGTCGCACGGAGCGACTCTAACCTCCTTCCGGGCGCTTGGATAGCGTGGCGGCGTGCCGTCGGACCTCGACGTCGTCCGTGCCGTCTTCGGCGCAGCCACGGCTCTTGCCGGGCTGCTGCTCGTCTTTCTCGGGATCGTCGTCTCCGCGTTCCAGTCGTACTCCGCGGCCGTGCCCGCGGCTGCGACGGCGCCGTACCGGCGGGCCGGTCGCGCGATCCTCCTGGCGTTTCTGCTCGGCCTTGCCGCAGCCGCCCTCTCGCTCGTATGGCTGCTGTCTCCCGGCGGTGCGCTGTTCAACGCCGCAGTCGTTCTCTTCTTCGCCCAGCTCGCGACCGTGGCCGTCACAGCGATCGGCGTGGCCCGCCTCGTCCTGTGGCGCTGAGTCTCAACAAGCTGAAGCGGCTCGAGGACGCAGGGCTGACGGAGCTCTTCGAGGCAGACCGCAAGCTGTGGGTCGCCATGACGAAGGACGCCCACTCGTATACGAGGAAGTTCGTCGGCAACGAGGTGCGTCCCGACGACGTCGTCCCGACGCTCGTGCCGGCGCTCGAGGTGTCGGACCGGCTGCGCACGTTCCTCGCCGGACGCAAGCTCACGCAAAATTATTGGTACACGTGGTATGCGGAACTACTGGTAGACCGGCTGTGGTCTGACCTACAATCCGCTGCGAGGTAGTTCGGATCGTGTCGACGGGACATTTCAGACGGACGCACGGGCAAAGCCCCGTACGTCCTGACGACGGCGCCGCAAGCGGCGCCGTAGCTAAGCCTGTGGCCCCGGATGCGGATCGCCAGGCCAGGGAGTACATCGACCGTGTCGTCGAGTCGCATCGGCGCAACGGTTATGGGCTCAAGCTGTCGAAGAAGCGCTACGAGGAAGCGGTGGGACGCGTCGCGGAGACGTTCCGCGGGTTGATCGAGGCGTCACGAGGCCGAGCCGCATGAGCGGGTAGCCGTGCTCGCGAAGCGCGTCCTCGCCGTCGCGGAAGGGATCACGGTCGAAGACGTGCTCTGCACGAGCGGGCGCTCGTCCTGGTCGGCGCCCGAGCCGACGGAGAGCTATGGCGTCGTCTTTGTGCGCCGCGGTTGCTTCCGGCGCCGCGTCGACGGTTTCGAGTCGTTCCTCGATCCGGTCTCGCTCTACGTCGACGAGCCCGGCCACGAGCAGCAGGTGGCGCATCCGTGCGACGGCGGCGACGAGTGCACCCAGATCGTCCTCAGCGGCGTGGCCGTCGGCGCGCTCTGGGGCGACCTCAGTCCCTCCCGAGGGCCGATTTTCACCAGCTCTGCTGCGGATCTCGTCCACCGCCGGCTCGTCAGCTCGCTCCGGAGTGGCGACGCGTTCGACCTGGCCGAGCGCGTGGGTCAGCTCCTCGCGGCCGTACGCGAATGCGGAACGCGCATCCGTCACCGCGGACGGGCCACGACGGCCGCGGCACGGCACCGTGTCGTCGACGATGCACGGGAAGCGATCGCGGTCCAGCCGACGATCGGGCTTTTCGAGCTGGCGCGCGTCGTCGCGGTCTCGCCGCACCACCTGAGCAGGATCTTCCGAGTGGAGACCGGCGAGACGATCTCGCGCTATCGCAACCGAGCGCGTGTGCGCCTTGCGCTCGAGCGCCTCGCGGATCGCGAACGGAGCCTGTCGCGTCTCGCAGGCGAGCTCGGTTTCGCCGATCAGGCGCATCTCGCGCGTGTCGTCAGGCGCGAGGTCGGCTCGACGCCGTCTGCGCTCCGCTCCACCCTGGGCATCGGCATCTAGCACCGGCACACAAACGAGCATGAATGTCCAAGCTCTTGCGCGAGCGCGGGCCTAACGTTCGAGCTGCATGATCAGCAGGATCTGGCACGGCTGGACCGATCCGGCGAACGCGGACGCGTACGAGGACATGCTGCGCTCGGTTGTCCTTCCGGAGATCAGCGAGCGGGTGAACGGCTACCTCGGCGTCTATCTCTTGCGCCGCGATCACGGGCAGGAGGTCGAATTCGTGACGGTGACGATGTTCGCCACGTTCGATGCCGTCCGCAGCTTCGCCGGTGACGCTTACGAAGCGGCCGTCATCGAGCCTGAGGCGGCAAAGCTGCTGTCCCGCTTCGACGATCGCGTCGCTCACTACGAGACGATCATCGCGCCGGACTGATGCTGACGTACATCATTCGCCGGCTGCTGTACAGCATTCCTGTTCTGTTCGTCTCCAGCTTCCTGATCTTCGCCTTCGTGGCCACGACGACCGATCCGCTCGAGGCGGTCAAGATGCAGCCGAACGTCAACCAGAACGCGATCGCCCAGGTTCAGCGCGAGAATCATCTCGATCAGCCGATCGTTGTGCGGTACGGCTACTGGGTCCGCGACGCGTTCACGAACAGCTTCGGCAAGACGATCCTTGGCGAACGGCCCATTTTCCCCGAGCTGAAAGCACGGATGTGGGTGACGCTCCAGCTGATCGTCGCAGCGCAGCTGCTCTCACTCTTGATCGCGGTCCTGGTGGGCGTCTATTCCGCCATTCGGCAGTACTCGTTCTTCGACTACGCGTCGACGACGGCGACCTTCCTTGGGCTTGCCATGCCTGTCTTCTGGTTGGGGCTGATCTTGCAGATCATCTTCACGAGCATCTTCCTGAAGTGGCACGTGCGGATTTTCTACACGAGCGGGCTGAACTCGGTCGACCCCGGGCACGGCATCCATTTCTACCTCGATCGCGTGCAACATCTCGTTCTCCCGGTCCTGACGCTCACGGCAATCACCATCGGGACCTTCAGCCGCTTCATGCGCGACTCGATGCTCGAGGTGATCAATTCGGACTACGTTCGAACTGCGCGCGCGAAAGGCTTGATGGAACGCCGCGTGATCATCAGGCACGCGCTGCGGAACGCCTTGATTCCGCTCGTGACGCTCGCATCCCTCAGCTTCGGACTGTTCTTCGGCGGAACGGTGATCACCGAGACGATCTACGGCCTGCCCGGGATGGGCCGCTACTTCATCGACGCGCTGAACGGCGGCGAAACGTACGTGATCATGGCCTGGCTGATGGTGACGGCGATCATGATCGTGCTGTTCAACCTGATCGGCGACATCCTGCTCGGCGTTCTGGATCCGAAGATTCGCCTCGAGTAGAAGCCGCCGAAAGGCGCTGGCCAAGCCGTGTCCGAAGACTCGTCTTGCGCAGCTAATCTGTGCAAACGCACGATGAAGAAGAAGAGGAAGAGCGGCCTGACGGCTGAGTTCTGGAGGCGTGACGCGGAGGGGAAGCGTCAGCTTGCAGAGCGGATCGCGTACCACGAGGAGCGGCGGAAGAAGGAGCGCGAAGCGCGCGAAGCGAGTCAGTAGAGACGAGCGCCTACTCAAGGAATGGCTCGATCGCCTGCGCAAGCAAGTGAATCGCGGGTCTGACCCTCGGTGCGACCCTTACGACGCCAGGAGGCGCCGAAGCACGTACGGAAGGATCCCACCGTGCCGTAAGTACTCGCGCTCGCGCGGCGTATCGAGGCGCACGCGGGCCCGGAATTCCTTGTCGTCCGCGCGCACGGTGACCTCGTGCGCTTCGGCGTTGTCGATTCCTTCGACCGCGAACTCCTCCTGGCCCGTGACGCTGAGCGATTCGCGGCTCTCGCCGTCCATGAACTGCAATGGCAGGATCCCCATCATCAGCAGGTTCGACCGGTGGATCCGCTCGAACGACTCGGCGATCACGGCGCGCACGCCCAAGAGATTCGGCCCCTTCGCCGCCCAGTCGCGCGACGAGCCGCTCCCGTACTCCTTTCCCGCGAGCACGATCAGCGGCGTCCCCTCTTCGAGATACCGCTGCGAGGCGTCGAAGATCGTCATCTCCTCGCCGCTCGGAACGTGAAGCGTCCACGTGCCTTCGCTCCCCGGAACGACGAGGTTCTTGAAGCGGACGTTCGCGAACGTGCCGCGCACCATCACCTCGTGGTTCCCGCGCCGCGAGCCGTACGAGTTGAAGTCCTTGCGCTCGACGCCGTGCTCGACGAGGTACTTGCCGGCAGGCGCGTCGGGCTTGATCGCGCCCGCGGGCGAGATGTGATCGGTCGTCACGGAGTCCCCGGCGATGACGAGACAGCGCGCTCCGGCGATGTCCTCGACGCGGCCGGGCTCGCGTGACATGCCGTCGAAGTACGGCGGCCGGCGCACGTACGTCGAGTCCGGATCCCACTCGAACAGGGCGCCCTCCGGCACCGGCAGCTCGCGCCAAGCGGGATCGCCGGTGAACACGTCCGCGTAGGTACGCGAGAACATCTCGCCGCGCACGGATTCCGTGATCGTTGCCTGGATCTCCTCGGCGGTCGGCCAGAGCTCGCGGAGGTAGACGTCGTTCCCGTCGCGGTCCTGTCCGATCGGTTCGTTCAACAGGTCGAGGTCCATGCGCCCGGCGAGGGCATACGCGACGACGAGCGGCGGTGACGCGAGGTAGTTCGCCTTTACCTCCGGATGGATGCGCGCCTCGAAGTTCCTGTTTCCGCTCAACACCGAGCAGACGACGAGCTCGCCCTCGCTCACCGCCTCCGAGATCTCTTCGGGCAGCGGGCCCGAGTTCCCGATGCACGTGGTGCAGCCGTAGCCGACTGTCTGGAAGCCGAGCGCGTCGAGGTAGTGCGTCAACCCGGCCTGCTCGTAGTACTCCGTGACGACCTTCGAGCCCGGTGCGAGCGAGGACTTCACCCACGGCTTGCGCTCGAGCCCGCGTTCGACGGCGTTCTTCGCAAGCAGGCCCGCGCCGACCATCACCTGCGGGTTGGACGTGTTCGTGCAGGACGTGATCGCGGCGATCACGACGGAGCCGTGCTCGAGCTCGAACTCGTTGCCGTTCATCGTCACCTGAATGTGCTGAGGTCGCACTGCTACCGCAACGCCGCCGTCCACTTCGATGCCCGGACCGGACCCGAGGGAGTGCGACGGCGGATCGCTCGCCGGGAAGGTCTCCGCAACGGCTTCGTCGTGCGCGTTTCCGTAGTCGACGCCGAACGACTCGAGCGACTCGACGAACGACTGCTTCGCCTCGCTCAGCGGCACGCGATCCTGCGGACGGCGGGGTCCCGCGAGCGACGGCACGACCGACGAGAGATCGAGCTCGACGACCTGCGAGTACTCAGGCTCGTCGGACTCGTCGTGCCAGAAGAGATTCTCCTTGCAGTACGTCTCGACGAGCCCGAGCCGTTCGTCGCTACGCCCGGTGAGGCGCAGGTAGTCGAGCGTCTTGTCGTCGACTGGGAAGAATCCGCACGTCGCGCCGTACTCGGGCGACATGTTCCCGATCGTCGCGCGGTCGGCTACGCTCAGCGCGCCGAGGCCGGGCCCGAAGTACTCGACGAACTTCCCGACGACGCCGGTCTGCCGCAGCACCTGCGTCACCGTCAGCACGAGGTCCGTCGCAGTCACGCCCTCCTGGAGCGCGCCGGTGAGCTTGAAGCCGACGACCTGCGGGACGAGCATCGAAACGGCCTCGCCGAGCATCGCCGCCTCGGCCTCGATCCCGCCGACACCCCACCCGAGCACACCGAGCCCGTTGACCATCGTCGTGTGCGAGTCAGTGCCGACGAGCGTGTCGGGGAACGCCTGCCCGTCGCGGGACTCGACGACGCGCGCGAGGTACTCGAGGTTCACCTGGTGGACGATTCCGGTGTTCGGCGGGACGACCTTGAGGTTGTCGAATGCCTGCTGTCCCCAGCGCAGGAACGCGTAGCGCTCGCGGTTCCGCTGGAACTCGAGCTCCGCGTTGCGGAATCTCGCTCCCGCCGTCGCGTACTCGTCGACCTGGACCGAGTGGTCGATCACGAGCTCGGAAGGAAGCTGCGGGTTGATGCGGGACGGGTCGCCGCCGAGGTCCTGCATCGCATTCCGCATCCCCGCGAGGTCGACGATGGCGGGGACGCCTGTGAAGTCCTGGTGGAGCACGCGCGCCGGCCGATAGGCGATCTCCCGCGACGGCTCGTCCTGCGGGGACCAGCCGAGCACGGCCTGGGCGGACGCCTCCTCGCCGTGGCGGAGCGCGTTCTCGAGCAGGATCCGAAGCGTGTAGGGAAGCCGCTTCGCCGCCGGATCGAGGCGGAAGATCTCGTAGCTGCGATCCCGGACGGTGAGGGTGGAGGCGGCCATCCACCTCGATTCTACGTTCACGTTTGACGTCGGCGCCGCGCCTGACCTAAAGTCCACCGACCGAGTGGAGAAATGAGGAGGACGAATGCGTCGTATTAGCGCGATTGTGGTGGTGGCACTGGCATTCCCGGCGCTGGCCGCGGGCTCGGCCAGGGACGTGAAGCTCGCGCTCGTGGCGTACTCGACGCCGAAGGACGCCTATTCGAAGATCATCCCGGCCTTCCTCAAGACGCCTGCCGGGAAGGGCGTCGGCTTCAGCCAGTCCTATGGCGCCTCGGGGGAGCAGGCCCGTGCCGTGGTGCAGGGGCTGCCGGCCGACGTCGTCGAGCTCTCGCTCGCACCGGACATCTCCACGCTCGTGCAGGCGCATCTCGTCCCGTCGAACTGGGACAAGAACAAGTACCACGGCATCGTCACGCGCTCGGTGGTCGTGTTCACCGTCCGGAGCGGCAACCCGAAGCACATCCGGACGTGGGGCGACCTCCTCAAGTCGGGCGTGGAGGTCGTGACTCCGAACCCGTTCACCTCCGGCGGCGCGCGCTGGAACATCATGGCCGCGTACGGCGGCGCCCTCCGCTCGGGCAAGACGTCCAAGCAGGCGATCGCCTACCTGACCGAGCTCTTCAAGAAGCACGTCGTCGCGCAGCCGTCGAGCGCGCGCGAGGCCTTGCAGACGTTCCTCTCGGGGAAAGGGGACGTCCTGCTGTCCTACGAGAACGAGGCGATCCTCGCGAAGAGCAAGGGCCAGTCCGTCAACTGGGTGGCGCCGAAGTCGACGATCCTGATCGAGAACCCGATCGCCGTGACGTCGACGACGAAACACGGGTCGGAGGCGAAGGCCTTCGTGAGGTTCCTCTACACCCCGCAGGGACAGTCGCTGTTCGCGCAGACGGGCTATCGGCCGGTGCTGAAGTCCGTGCAGAAGAAGTTCAACTTCACGAACCCAAAGCAGCTGTTCACGATCGGATACGTCGGCGGCTGGCCGACCGTGCAGAAGAAGTTCTTCGACCCGAACAAGAGCGTCATGGCCACGATCGAGCGGAGCCTTGGCGGCTAGAGCCGAAGCGCTGCCGCTTCCCCGGTCGCGACCGACCGGGGGCGCAGTCCTCGCCGTCGGCTTCAGCACGGCGTATCTCAGCGTCATCGTGCTCCTGCCTTTGGCGGCGCTCGTATGGGCGACACGCTCGCACGGCGCGTGGCAGGCCGTTTCGTCGCCGGAGGCTGTCGCTGCGCTGAAGCTGACCGTTCTCGTCTCGATCGCGGTTGCGCTCGTTCAGGCCGTCGCCGGGACCGCCGTCGCGTGGACGCTCGTGCGCGATCGGTTCTGGGGCCAGGGAGTGGTCAACGCGGTCATCGACCTTCCGTTCGCGCTGCCGACGATTGTGACGAGCCTGACGCTGCTCGCGCTCTACGGGCCGCGGAGCCCGGTCGGGGTGCACGCGTCGTTCACGCGCTGGGCGATTCTGCTCGCGCTGCTCTTCGTGACGCTCCCCTTCGTCGTGCGGACGGTGCAACCCGTGCTCGTGGAGCTCGACCGCGAGATGGAGGATGCTGCCGCGTCGCTCGGCGCGTCGACCTTCAGGATCTTCCGTCGCGTCGTCTTGCCGAACATCTTGCCCGCGATCCTGTCCGGGGTCGCCCTCGCCTTTGCCCGCGCCGTCGGCGAGTTCGGATCGGTGGTGCTGATCTCCGGCAACGTGCCGTTCAAGACGGAGGTCGCGTCCGTCTACATCCTCGGGCGGATCGAGAGCGGTGACTCGGCGGGCGCGGCCGCGGTTTCGGTCGTCTTGCTCGGCATCTCGCTCGTCGTCCTTCTCGGCATCGGCGCGATCAGGCGCCGTGCAACGCGACACGATGGGTAGGTACCTGCTCAGATTCGGCGCGCTGACATACGTCGCGGTGCTGCTGCTCGCGCCGGTCGGCCTCGTCTTCTACCGCGCGTTCGAGCATGGCTTCTGGCCGGCGTGGCACGCCGTGACGTCGCCGGACGCCGTGCATGCGTTCAAGCTGACCTTGACCGCCGCGGCGATTGCGGTGCCCGCGAACGCGCTCTTCGGGATCCTCTGCGCGCTCGCGATCGTCCGCTATCGCGCTCCCGGCTTCGGGCTCGTCAACGCGCTCGTCGACCTTCCGCTCGCGCTCTCGCCCATCGTCGTCGGGTTCTCGATCATGCTGTTGTACGGACGCACCGGCTGGCTCGGGGGACACAACGTGCTCTTCGCGACTCCGGGGATCGTGCTCGCAACGATCTTCGTCTCGCTGCCGTTCGTCGTGCGCGAGGTCGTGCCGGTTCTGCGCGAGATCGGAACGGAGCAGGAGCAAGCGGCTTCGACACTCGGCGCTTCCGGCTTCGAGATCTTCCGGCGCGTCACGCTGCCGTCGATCCGCTGGGCCGTCGCCTACGGCGTCGTGCTCACGACCGCCCGCGCGCTCGGCGAATACGGTGCCGTGCGCGTTGTCTCGGGAAACATCGTCGGCCAGACGGAGACGACCACGCTGTTCGTCGGCAATCGCTATCAGGACTTCCAGACGCAGACGGCGTACGCGGCCTCCGTCCTGCTCGCATTGATCGCGATCCTGACGCTCCTGCTTATGAACCGGCTGCGGCCGAAGGAGGAAACACGGTGATCGAGGCTCACGGGATCACGAAGCGCTTCGGCGATTTCGTCGCGCTCGACGGCGTGTCCGTCGAGGTGTTCACAGGCTCGCTGACCGCGTTGCTCGGGCCTAGCGGAAGCGGCAAGTCAACTCTTCTGCGCGTGATCGCCGGGCTCGAGCGTCCCGACCAGGGCATGGTCCTCCTGGACGGTCAGGACGTCACCGGCCGGCGACCGCAGCAGCGCGGCGTCGGCTTCGTCTTCCAGCACTACGCGGCGTTCAAGCACATGACCGTGCGCGAGAACGTCGCTTTCGGCCTCAAGGTGCGTCGCCGGCCGCGCGCGGAGATCGCGAAGCGCGTGGACGACCTGCTCGAGCTCGTGCAGCTGAAAGGGCTTGCGAAGCGCTACCCCGCGCAGCTGTCCGGTGGCCAGCGTCAGCGTATGGGACTTGCGCGTGCGCTCGCGGTCGATCCAAAGGTGCTGCTGCTCGACGAGCCCTTCGGCGCGCTCGACGCGCGCGTGCGCAAGGAGCTGCGCGCGTGGCTGCGCCGCCTCCACGACGAGACGCACACGACGACCGTGATCGTCACGCACGACCAGGAGGAGGCGATGGAGGTCGCCGACCGTGTCGTCGTCATGAACGCAGGGCGTATCGAGCAGGCCGCGCCGCCGCGCGAGCTCTACGACCGTCCGGCGAACGAGTTCGTCATGTCGTTCGTCGGACCGGTGAACCACCTCGGCGACGCGTTCATCCGGCCGCACGACGTCGAGCTGTCGCTCGAGCCGAACGGCGCGACGCAGGAGGCGATGGTCGAGCGGCTCGTCCACCTCGGCTTCGAGGTGCGCGCCGAGCTCGTGCGGGACGACGGCGAGGAGCTCTCGGTGCAGCTCACGCGTGAGCAGGCGGACGCGCTCGAACTAACGCAGGGGCAGATCGTCTACGTCCGTCCCACGCGTCAAACAGTGTTCAGCTAGACGTGCGGCTGCCAGGCGTCCGGGTCGCGGACGAGCTCGTCGACGACGTCCGGTAGCTCACCGTGCGCGACGTCCGCGATCGTCACGCGCTCCAGCACCGCGCGCAGGTTCGCGCGCACCGCGATCCAGACGTCTTGCAGCCGTTCCGCCGAGCCGCTGTACGAGACGGACTCCGGGCCGATCCCGCGCACGTTCGCGATCGGGCCCTCGACGGTGCGTACGACGTCCGCGACCGAGATCTCGTCGGCAGGCCGGGCAAGCCAGTAACCGCCCTCTGCGCCTCGCTGCGAACGGACGATGCCGGCCTGGCGGAGGTCGCCGAGGATGTTCTCCAGAAACTTGAGCGGGATCTCCTGCGCCTGTGCGATCCGCTCGCCCTTCACCGGACCGTCGCCTGCAGCGGCGAGCTCGATCACGGCCCGCAGCGCGTAGTCGACCTTCGCGGAGACGCGCATGGGGTGATTGTCGCCCAACGGGTTGAGCGACCGCCGCATGGGTGACATGCTGATCGCGTGGGCGACGTAGGGGTCTCATCGGCCGACCCAAACCGAGGAAAAAGGAACGGTTCGCGGATCGAGGAAGCGGAGGTTCTCGACCGCCTCCGGCTCGTGGGCGAGGCGTTTCGTCCTGCCGCTCCGATCGACCGTCGCAGCCTCTTCTCGGGCCGAAGTGAGCAGATCAGCGAGCTCTTCTCCATCGCCGCGCAGCCAGGGCAGCATGCAGTCATCTTCGGCGAACGCGGGGTCGGAAAGACGTCCCTCGCTGCGGTCACCGCCGAGATGTTCAAGAGCGCGAACATCCTCGTCGCGCGTGCGACATGCGACATCAGCGACGACTACGGCAGTGTTTGGCGCAAGGCATTCGACGAGCTTCGTCTCCACACGACGACCCAGAAGGTCGGATTCACGGGCGGTACGCAGGAAACGAGTCGCTCGCTGGCGGGCCTGCTCGGCGATGACGTGACGCCGAACAGTGTGCGGAACGCGCTCGAGCAGATCTCGACTCAGCGTGACGTCGTGATCTTCATCGACGAGTTCGACCGTCTGCAAGACGCCGCGGGCCGTGTGCTCTTCGCGGACACGATCAAGACGCTGTCGGATCGTGTCGTTCGTGCCACGGTCGCTCTGATCGGTGTCGCGGACAGCGTGTCCGAGCTCGTGCGCGAGCATCGCTCGGTCGAGCGCGCCCTCGCACAGATCCACATGCCGCGGATGACGCGACAGGAGCTTGCCGAGATCGCGACCAGAGGCATCGAGCTGGCACAGATGGCAATCCGGCCGGACGCAGTCCGAAGGATCGCCACCCTCTCGCAAGGGCTGCCCCACTACACGCAGCTGCTCACCCAGTTGGCCGCGCAGGCTGCCCTGGCGGCGCGCCGCACGGTCGTCAGCGGTCGCGACGTCGATGTCGCAGTCGGACGCGCGCTCGAGCGGGCGCAGCAGAGCGTCGTCGAGGCCTATCAGGAGGCGACCGCCGACACACGCAAGAGCATCTATCCGCAGGTGCTCCTGGCGTGCGCCCTCGCTCCGGAGGACGACTTCGGGCTCTTCACTCCCACCGATGTGCGCGAGCCGCTCAGCCGGATCCTCGGCAAGCCGCACAAGACTGCGTCGTTCGCGCGTCATCTGGACGAGCTCTCACAGGAGTCGCGCGGCGAGGTTCTGCAGAAGTACGGGACGGGACGGACGTCGCGTTACCGTTTTCTCAATCCGCTCCTGCAACCGTACGTTGCGATGCGCGGAGTCTCGGAAGGCCTCGTGCGCGTTCAGGACCTCGGCTGAGAAAGCGGAGCTGAGGGAACGTCCCCGTTCCCCCAGCTCTCACCAGGCGCTAGCCGACGGCCACGTAGAACGCGTGGTCCGCGGGATTGCCGGCGTCGTTCCGCGTCTGCACCATCACGGTGCTCGTGTTGTCCGACGCGGGGCAGGCCCGGCCTTCGGTACCGCCGCCGCACGGCCCGGCAGTCGTCTCGCCTCGCTGGTCGCCGGGATCGTTCGCGTACGCCCCGGTGGCCATGATCGGATGCCCGGCAACCGCGCTGCCGAAGCTCAGGAGATACGTCCCGGCTCCGGGCTTCGCCGCCAGCGTGATGCCGCCCGACTGCGCGGCGATGCCGCCGTCGCCGCGGACGAGCGCCCACCTCAGCGACGCTCCTGCTCCCCCTGGCCCGGCAGGCCCCGCGGGGCCGGCGGGGCCGGCGGGTCCGGCCGGGCCGGGCGGTCCGACAGCCCCACGTGGGATCTGCCCGCGCTTGAAGTCGCGTGACAGCAACGAGAAGTCCTTCACCTGCACGGTCGTGACGCTGTTTCTCGGCAGCCTGGTCGCTGCGTAGCCGGTCCCGCCGAGCGCAATCAGCAGCGCCACGCAGGCGACCACCATCGCCGGCGACGGCCGGAACGTCCGAAGCGTCTTCACTCAATCACCCCCATTTGACGGTCACTGGGCAATGCCCGGAGACCGTATGGGTTATGCCTTTAAGATCGTGTAAAGCGACTTTGAAACGATGGGAACGATTGGGCGCCTCTAGCTTCGCCCGCTCACTTCCGCCGCCTGCACCGTCCGCGCGAACGTCACGAGGAGGAGGCCGCCGACGAAGTTGCCGCCCACGGCGACGCCGAGATTCCCGAAGAGCTGTCCGTAACCGACGTCGCCGCCATAGCGCATGCCGAAGATCAGCTCGATCGTGGAGACGATCGCGTGGTTGAACGTGCCGAGCGCGATCAGGGCGCCGACGATCCACGACATCACGATCCTCACGCCCAGCGAGTCCGCCGCCCCCTCGACGAACCACGTCATCAGCGTCATCAGCGCACCGGCGATCAGCGCGCTGAGAAACGCCGTCAAGGTCGAGTAGTGGGTGAGATCGTGGGCCACCTCGAGCAACGGCTTGTCGGCGCCTGCGCGGAGGACACCCTGGCTCGTCGCGATGATCGCGATCAGGAGCCCGCCCACGATGTTCAGGACGAGGGCAACGCCCCACAGCTCTCCGAGCTTCAGCCACGAGCCCCGGTCGCGGCGGTTCAGCCCCGCGATCGGGATCAGGAAGTTCTCGGTGAAGAGCTCCGATCTGCCGACGACGACGAAGACGAAGCCGATGCCGAACGCGATTGCGCCGGCTACACGACCTTTCTCCCCGCCGATCGCCGCCGCGACGAGCGCATACGCGATGACGCCGAACGCGACGTCGAAGCCGCCGACGAGCGCGGTCGCGGCGAGCTCCACGAGGGGTCGCGACAGCCGCCGGCGCCCCTCGCGACGTGTCCGCTCGTAGATTTGCTCGGGCTCGCGGGCCGTCAAGCGAAGTGCGGCAGCAGCTCGCGCCGCGCGAAGTCGAGGAAGCCTTCCTGGTCCGGCCCGATCTGGTGCACGAACACGGTGTCGTAGCCCGCGTCCGCGTACTTGCGAATGGTGTCGAGATGACGTTCGGGATCTGGTCCGCACGGGACCATGCTCGTCACCTGTTCCTCCTGCACCAGCTCGACGGCTTGCTCGAAGAGCG
>Ga0066652_100000738_pt1 | contig 16075 bp, 13 predicted proteins | sample GraSoiAngelo_101_FD_71413 | JGI IMG/M metagenome (GOLD analysis project Ga0066652, IMG submission 71413) | Grasslands soil microbial communities from the Angelo Coastal Reserve, California, USA - 14_0903_02_30cm | ecosystem: Environmental > Terrestrial > Soil > Grasslands | place: USA...
CTGCGGATCGGCCTCAACCGCGCGTACGGCATGGTGGAGACACGACAATGGTTCCTGCTGCGGCTGGAATCGATCGCCTACGTGCTCGTCGCCGCGGTAGGGCTGCTGGCGCTCGGGTTTCTGATCGTGCTCGGGCCGCTAATATTCCGCACCGCGCTGCGCTACGCGCCCTGGCTGGAGCCGCTCGAAGGCACGTTTACTTTTTTCCGCTTTGCCATCGCCGCCGTCGTCCTCACCATCGCGCTATTTGTCGCCCATAAGTGGCTGCCGGCCGGCCGTCGCCGCGTGATCGAGATTCTTCCCGGCATTCTCGCGACGTTGGCCTTGTGGCTCGTCGCGGGCATTGCCTTTGGCCGTTATCTCGCAGAATTCGCGATCACCTACGTGACCTACTATGCAGGGCTTGCCTCCGCCATGATCGCGCTGGTGTTTCTCTATTGGACGGCATCGATTTTCGTATATGGCGGAGCGCTCAATGCCGCGATCGTTCGCCCGCGCTCCCCCGCCCCCGCGCCGATCGCCGAAACCTAAGCGCAGTCGCGGGCAGCCAAGCCAGGCAAAGGCCGCTGACAGAAGGGGCTCTCGCAGCAGCACAAAGTCGTATGGCGCTCACGTCGCGACCGCGCCGCTCGCATCTTCGAACAGCAAAAAAGGGCCGCTCCGTTTGGGGAGCGGCCCCCGCACTTCTACGCTACTCGAAAATTATCACCCGACGTAAGCGGCGCGCTGCTGGGCCTCCGCCTCGGCCGCGGTCGCGGGCTGCGCCGGCAGCTGCAGCACGGTTGCCTCCTGGCCCTCGACCAGTTCGGTCAAGAGCACGGTCTGGCCGTCCGGAAACTCGAGCGCGTCGTGGTGCACCCGCGGCTGGTCCTTGTTGACCTGTCGAAAGATCGCCGTCTGGTAGGCCATCCTGCGCGCACCTAAGCCGAGGAAACCGGACGCGGTGCATGCAACATCCCGGGAAAACGCAAGCTCCGTTCCCGGAAGAACACATACCGCCATGGTGGCATCTTCCAGGGCGGCAAATCCACGTGTGCCGGTACCAAAGTTGCGCGTGGTGAGCTTGTCGCCAACTCTCGCAGCACGCGACTTTACATTGTGGAGGCTGTAGTCGCACATGGTGAGGACTCCTCTTGCAAGCCCCCCGTACGTCCACCGCCGTATTCGAAGCAATAAAGGTGCCAATCTTATGGCAAGACGAAAGCTCGCCTACGCCGCCTGCGAGGCCGCGCCCGCCTCGATGACGTCGTCCAACGTCCGCAGCCCCGTGCGCGGCGCGTTGACCAGCACTGCCATGTTACCGGGCGGGTGCCGGTTGGTGCGCATCAATTCGTGGGCGTGGGGAATCCTGGTCCAGGGAAAGACTTCGCTCATGCACGGATCAATGCGGCGGTCGAGCACGAACTGGTTCGCCGCCGAGGCCTGCTTGAGATGGGCAAAATGCGAACCCTGCACACGTTTCTGCCGCATCCACACATAGCGGGCGTCGAAGGTGAGATTGTAGCCGGACGTGCCGGCGCAGAATACCACCATGCCGCCGCGCTTCACGACGAGGCAGGAGACCGGGAACGTCGCCTCGCCCGGATGCTCGAAGACGATGTCGACGTCGCGCTTGCCGGTAATCTCCCAGATCGCCTTGCCGAACCTGCGCGCCTCCTTGACCCAGCTGTCGTATTCCGGCGTGCCGACCTTGGGCATTTGACCCCAGCAGGAAAACTCCTTGCGATTGATCACACCCTTGGCGCCCAGCTGCATCACATAGTCGCGCTTGCTTTCATCCGAGATGATGCCGACGGCGTTGGCGCCCGACGCCGCCGCGAGCTGCACGCCGAATACACCAAGCCCGCCGGAGGCGCCCCATACCAAGACATGATCGCTCGGCTTGAGGATATGCGGCGGATGGCCGAACAGCATGCGATAGGCGGTGGCAAGGGTAAGCGTGTAGCAGGCCGCCTCTTCCCAGGTCAGATGCGCCGGCTTCGTCATGAGCTGGCGCGACTGCACGCGGCAGAACTGCGCGAATGATCCGTCCGGCGTCTCGTAGCCCCAGATGCGTTGAGAGGGCGACAACAGCGGGTCGCCGCCGTTGCAATCCTCGTCGTCACCGTCGTCTTGGTTGCAATGGACGATGACTTCGTCTCCGACTTTCCAACGGCGCACTTTTGGACCGCACGCCCAAACAATGCCTGAGGCATCAGAGCCGGCGATGTGGAAGGGATGCTTGTGCACGTCGAGCGGCGAGATCGGAACGCCGAGGCCTGCCCACACGCCGTTGTAGTTGACGCCGCCGGCCATGACATAGACCAGCACTTCGTCCTCCCCGATCGGCCAGGTCGGCAGCACTTCGAGCTGCATCGAGGTCTCCGGCGGACCGTGGCGCTCCTTGCGAATGGCCCAGGCGTGCATCCGCGCCGGCACGTGGCCGAGCGGAGGAACTTCGCCGATCTCATAAAGATCCTTAAGATCCTTGGGCACCGCTGCCTGCAGCGGATTGGTCATCGCGACGGCCGGCATGCGCGCCTCCGCAAGTGGCACAGACCCACCACAGTCTGCCGCATTTCATGCTGCACCGCAATATAGAGGACGCATCGCTCCGAGCGGCGCGCGATCGCAAATCTGTTCACCGGACGGCGGCGTTTGCTGACAGTTCGATCGGGTTGAGCTACGCTTTCAAGGTTGCCCTACTAAGTTGATCCTAACTGCATCGCAAAGTCGCGCTAGCGCCTCGTGTTTGACCGAGGGGGGAGGATATCGTGGTTGGAATAGACAGCATTATCATCATGATCATCGTCGGTGCGATCGCCGGCTGGTTAGCCGGCCAAATCGTGCGCGGCTTTGGGTTTGGACTGGTCTGGGACATCGTCATCGGCATCATCGGCGCCTTCATCGGCGTGTGGCTGCTCACGCAGTTGGGATTCGTGCCGTTCTCCGGCTTCATCGGTTCGATCATCAACGCCGTGATCGGAGCCGTCATACTGTTGGTGATCGTCGGCTTCATCAAACGCTAGCGCGGATCGGCGCTCCGCGCGCAGCCGCGCACCGCGAGCACGAGCCAAGCGCAACGCCGGGAGCTCGCGCGCGTCGGGGAGCGCCTGGGCGCGCTGGCGCGTTATAAACCTGGACGAGCAAGGTTGCGGGCGCTCCCCTCGGCGGGAGATGTCCGCTTGCGAGACGCGGCGCAGTGTGAGTTCGGACGGCTACCTTTTGCAGCGTCCCCGGAGTATGCTGCGCCGCACAATGCCTAAGCGCAGCGAGACGCCCATGAGCGAGGCATCGACCGGCGCGGCCCGGGCACGCGACAAGCCCTGGATTTTCCGCACCTATGCCGGTCATTCCAACGCGCACGATTCCAACGCGCTCTATCGCAAGAACCTCGCCAAGGGTCAGACCGGGCTCTCGGTCGCCTTCGATCTGCCCACCCAAACCGGTTACGACAGCGACCACCCGTTGGCTAAGGGCGAGGTCGGCAAGGTCGGCGTGCCGATCTCGCATCTCGGCGATATGCGTACGCTGTTCGAGCGCATTCCGCTCGGAGAGATGAACACCTCAATGACCATCAACGCGACGGCCGCCTGGCTGCTCGCGCTCTATGTCGCGCTCGCCGACGAACAGGGCGTCGCGCGGCAGAAACTGCAAGGGACCACGCAGAACGACATCATCAAGGAATATCTCTCCCGCGGCACCTACGTGTTTCCGCCCGCCCCCTCCATGCGGCTCACTAAGGACGTGATCCTGTTCACCACCCGCGAGATGCCGAAGTGGAACCCGATCAACGTGTGCTCCTATCACCTGCAGGAGGCGGGTGCGACGCCGGTGCAGGAACTCGCGTTTGCGCTCGCAACGGCGATCGCGGTGCTCGACACCGTGCAGGCCTCGGGCGCGGTCGAGCGCGGCGCCTTCGGTGACGTGGTCGGACGCATCTCCTTCTTCGTCAATGCCGGCCTGCGGTTCGTCACCGAGCTGTGCAAGATGCGCGCTTTCGCCGAGCTCTGGGACGAGATCACCGCCGAGCGCTACGGCGTCAATGATCCCAAGCAGCGACTGTTCCGCTACGGCGTACAAGTCAATTCGCTGGGACTCACGGAGCAGCAGCCGGAGAACAACGTCACCCGCATCCTCATCGAGATGCTGGCGGTGACGCTGTCCAAGAGCGCCCGCGCGCGAGCGGTGCAATTGCCGGCATGGAACGAAGCGCTCGGCCTGCCGCGCCCTTGGGATCAGCAATGGTCGCTTCGCATGCAGCAGATCCTCGCCTATGAGACCGACTTGCTCGAGTACGGCGACATTTTCGACGGCGCACCGGCGATCGCCGAGAAGGTCGAGCGGCTCAAGCGCGAGGCCAAGGAAGAGCTGGCACATATCGAAGCGCTCGGCGGGGCCGTAGCCGCCGTCGATCACGGCTATATGAAACAGCAGCTTGTGCTGTCGAACACGCGGCGGGTCGAGGCGATCGAACGCGGCGAGCAGGTCGTGGTGGGAGTCAATCGCTTCGTGGAGAGCGAGCCGTCGCCACTTGCCGGCGCGGCGGACGCCATCCTCACGGTGTCGCCGCAGGCCGAAGCCGAGCAGATCGAGCGCCTCCAGGCGTGGCGCAACGCGCGCGATCAAAAGGCGGTCGCGGCGGCGCTCAAGGAGTTGCGCGCGGCGGCGCGCGAGAACCGTAACATCACGCCCGCCTCCATCGTCTGCGCCAAAGCCGGCGTCACGACCGGCGAATGGGGCTTCGCCTTGCGCGAAAGCTTCGGCGAGTACCGCGCGCCCACCGGGGTCGGGCGCGCGCCGCGCAACGAGACGGTAGGCCTCGACGGGTTGCGTGCCGAGGTCGAGCGGGTATCGCGCAAGCTCGGACGGCGGCTGAAATTCGTGCTCGGCAAGCCCGGCCTCGACGGGCATTCGAACGGCGCCGAGCAGATCGCGGTGCGCGCGCGGGACGCCGGCATGGAAGTCGTCTACGAGGGCATCCGCTTGACGCCCGCGGAGATCGTCGAAGCCGCGCGCGAGCAGGGCGCGCACGTGCTGGGGCTGTCAATCCTCTCGGGCTCCCACGTGCCGCTGGTGAAGGACGTGGTTGCGCGCATGAAAAGCGCCGGCCTCGATGGCATCCCCGTGGTGGTCGGCGGCATCATCCCGCCGGAGGACGCCGAGGCGCTCCAGCAAGCCGGCGTGGCCGCGGTCTATACGCCCAAGGATTTTGAGCTCAACCGCATCATGGCCGACATCGTTCGGATCGTGGATCGGACCGCAGCGTAGTCCTCCGGGCGCGAGGGGGGAAAGTTCGCCGCCGTGGCTCTGCTGCAACGAAGCGCAAAAGACACAATTATTTCAATTCCATAGCCCCGCCCGGTCCCGATCCCAGGGGGAACGATTTTCCTGTGTTCGCCGCGGCCGCCCTTGACTCGCCGCAGTCTGACGCGACGCTTCGAAAGCGGCATCGCGCGGCCGTGCCGGCAACTGCACGCGTCTAGCGCCGTGGTTCGGGGGGACCGTCGGATGAAAAGACTGACTGTCGCGAGCATTGGCGTGATCGCGCTCGCCGCTGCGCTCAGGCCCGCAGCCGCCGCTGACTATGGTCCGCCGCCGGTCGTTTACGCGCCGCCGGCGCCGGCGGTCGTGTACTTCACCTGGACCGGTTTTTATTTGGGCGCCCATGCCGGCGGCGGCTTTGGGCGAAAGAACGAGACCGGTGCTCCCTACGGGTTTTTCGCAGACACCATCACGCCGGCGCCTGCCGGCTTTGACGTAAACGGATGGCTGGCCGGGGGACAGATCGGCGCCCAGTACCAGGCCGGCTCGGTGGTCTTCGGCGTGGAGGCAGACGCCAGCGGGGCGAATCTCACCGGGAGCGGCTCTTGCACATCGACCTCCTTGCTCAACGGCCCGCTTCCGCCTGGGGGCTGCAGCGCGAAGGTCGTGGGCGTTGGCACCGTCGCGGGCCGACTGGGCGTCGCGCTCGATCGCGTGCTGGTCTACGGCAAGGGCGGCGTCGCCTGGGCGAACGACCAATACAATTTGACGTCCCCGAACCTCGCTTTGCTGCCCGCGTTCAGCGGGAACGAGACCAGGTTTGGCTGGATGGTAGGCGCCGGCGTCGAATACGCGTTTTTCGACAATTGGTCGGCAAAGGTCGAATACAACTATCTCGACTTTCACACCAGCACCCTGCAATTCGCGGATACGACCCAGACGTTCATCCTCAACACCAGCATCCAGCAGCAGCTGCACCTGGTGAAGGTCGGCCTCAATTATCGATGGGGTTGGGCCCCGGTCGGAATCCGGTATTGACGCCGACGTGAGATGAATTCAGAGCGCCGCGCCCGAAGCGCGGCGTTTTCATTTCGCAAGCACGCTACCTCTGGACCATCACCGATCCGAGCGCCTGGGTGAGCGCGCCCGGGCTGAGCGGCTTGGTGACATAGCCGTTCATCCCCGCGGCACGGGCGGCATCCTCCCCGCCCGCGCTCGCGCGGCCGGAGACGCCGACGATCGGGACGCGACCGGCGCGACCGGCAAGCGCGCGGATGCGCCGCGTCGCTTCGAGCCCGTCGATGTCGGGCAGCATGACATTCATCAGCACGACATCGTAGCCGCCCCGCGTCACCCCCTCGACCGCCGCCGCGCCGGTGCCGACGAAATCAGCGCGGTGACCGAGCTCGGCGAGGATGGTGTTGAGCAGGACGCGGCCGTGCGGATTCTCCTCGACGCAGAGAACGGCGAGCGGCTGGACCGGTTGGTCGCGCGCTGCGGCGCCGTCGGAGGCGGCGCTTCCCGGTGCCTCCACCACCCTGTCCACAGTCACGCTCATCCGGAAACGGCTGCCGTGCCCGGGCTCGCTCGCGACCGTCAACTGACCACCCATGGCCTGGGCGACTCGCTTGGCCAACGTCAGGCCGAGTCCCGCGCCGCCGTATCGGCGCGCAATCTGATCGCTCGCCTGCGCGAATGGTCGGAACAGCCGCTTGATCTCGGCGCTGCTAAGCCCGATCCCGCTATCCGTCACCGTGAAAATCAGGCGCACTTTCCCGCGCGCGGCCCGCTCGCATCCCGCCGCGAGGCGCACGCTGCCGCGCTCGGTGAACTTCACCGCGTTCTCGATGAGATTTTCCAGCGCCGCCCGCAGCCGCAACGGATCGCCGATCACCGCTTCCGGCAGCGTCGGCGAAATATCCACGGTATGCTCGATGCCTTTGGTCTCGGCGCGCGCGGCGAGCGAGACGGCGAGCGCATCGAGCAGGCGGCGCGGGCGAATAAGCTCGCGCCGCAGCACGAGCCGCTTGGCGTCAGCCCGTGCGGCATCGACGATCAACGACGTGAGCAGGACGAGATGCTCGGCCGTACTCTTAATCGCCGTCGCCCAGCCGCGCTCGCGCGCGTCCAGCTCGGATGTAGCAAGCAGCTCGCCCAGCGCGACCACGCCGGTCAAGGGCGTTCTGATCTCATGCGCGATGTCCGCCAGCGTCGCCTGGATCGCACGCACCGGCGCAGTCGGCGAGCGCGCCGCGCGCTTGGCCCGGCGTTGTCGCTTGCCCGCCGATCGTCTCGGTCTCGCCATCGCTCCCCCAGGATACAGAGTGCCACGCAGACAGGCTGCCGGCCACAGCTCACGCGAGCCCGACCATGCGGCGAATGTCGGCCGAAGTCGCGCCGTTCTCGCGCAACGCCCGCAGAGCGGTGGCCTGGGTCGATTTGGACAGCTTTTGCCCGTCGGCGTCGAGTATCAGGCGGTGGTGATGGTAAATGGGTGCCGGCAACGCGAACAACGCCTGTAGCACGCGGTGTACGGCGGTCGCGGCAAACAGATCCTGCCCGCGCACCACGTGGGTCACGCCTTGTTCGGCGTCGTCGATCACGACGGAAAGGTGATAGCTCGTCGGCGTCTCCTTGCGCGCAAGCACGACGTCGCCCCACATTTGCGGCCTTGCCGCGACCGACGTCGTTTTACCCCCGCAGTCGCTCTCGATCCACGTCAGCGCTCCGGTGCGCGCAAGCGCCGCCGCCATGTCGAGCCGCAACGCATACGGCTCGCCTGCCTCCATGCGCCGCAGGCGTTCGGCGGCCGAGAGCGAGCGCGAATCGCCGGGATAGAGCGGCGCGCCGTCCGGATCGCGCGGCCATGGCGCTTGCCGCTCGCGGTCGGCGACGAGGCGCGCGATCTCGCCGCGCGTCTCGAAGCTCGCATAGAGGAGACCGTCGAGCCGTGTCAACGCGGCGCGATAACCGTCGAGTTGCGCGCTTTGGCGCCGCACCGGCTCCTCCCAAGTGATACCGAGCCATGTCAGGTCCTGGTAGATCGCCTGCTCGTAGTGCGGCCGGCAGCGCGCCACGTCGATGTCCTCGATGCGCAGCAGGAAGCGGCCACCGGTCGCGCGCGCCATGTCGAAGTTGATGAGCGCGGAGAGCGCATGGCCAAGATGCAAATAACCGTTCGGGCTCGGCGCGAAACGGAAGACGGGAGTAGTCATGCGCCTCCCAGCGGCTCACAGGTCCCGGAACGATCTGGTGTCTCAGCTTGCCGCCGACACTGTGATAGTCTTCCCTGCTCGCCCTCTCGACAGCAGTCCACAGCGCCGGGTCATGCGACGATCTGAGTACGATTACATCATTGTCGGCGCCGGGTCCGCCGGCTGCACGCTCGCTAATCGGATGACCGAGGACGAGGCCACCCGCGTTCTCCTGCTGGAGGCCGGCGGCTGGGATCGCGATCCGCTCATTCACATGCCGCTTGCCTGGGGCAAAATCCTTTTAGATCGGCGCCACGACTGGGGCTACGACATCGAGCCCGATCCCAGCACCGGCAACCGGCGCATTGAATGCATGCGCGGCAAGATCGTGGGCGGCTCGTCCTCGGTCAATGCGATGGCATACGTCCGCGGGAACCGGAGCGATTACGACCGCTGGGCCGCCAATGGCGCATCCGGCTGGTCCTATTCCGACGTGTTGCCGTATTTCCGACGGCAGGAATCCTGGGAGGGCGGCGAAAGCTTCTACCGCGGCGGACATGGTCCGCTGGCCACGCGCAAATCGCGATACGAAGAGCCGCTCGTCGATGCCTATATCGAAGCGGCTGTCCAAGCCGGCTACCCCTACAACGACGATTACAACGCGGCGCAGCAGGACGGCGTCAGCCGCATGCAGATGACGATCCGCAATGGGCGGCGCGAGAGCGCAGCAACGGCCTATCTCTATCCGGCATTGTCACGCGATCGGCTGACGTTAGAGGTGAAGGCGCAGGTCACGCGCGTCATGATGGAAGGACGCCGCGCTGTCGGCGTGGAGTATATCCGCAATGGGGAGCACGTCACGGCGCGAGCGCGCCGCGAAGTCATCCTCGCTGGGGGTGCGATCAACTCGCCTCAATTGCTGATGTTGTCCGGCATCGGGCCGGCGGACGAGCTGGCGCGGCATGGCATTAGCGTGCGCGTCGCGCTCGCCGGCGTCGGACAAAATCTTCAGGATCATGCCGCCGCGCTCATTCTGTATGCCCGAAGCTCGTCCGGTCCCGTCCACCGCAACATGCGCTTGGATCGCTTGGCCGTGGAATTGGCACGCGGCTATCTGTTCGGGACCGGTTTTACCGCCGATCTTCCCGGCGGAATTACCGCTTTCCTGAAAACGGACAGCCGCGAACCGGCGCCCGATACGCAACTCCTTTTCATCGCGGGACCGCTCGGCGCGGCGCCTTATCTGCCGCTGCAGAAGGGCTTCGACGACAGTTTTGCCTGCCGCATCGTACTCGTGCGGCCGGAAAGCCGCGGCAGTGTCAGCTTGGCCTCGTCCGCCCCATTGGCTCATCCGCATATCCGGCAGAAGCTCTTGGCGACGGATCGCGACTGGTCGACGATGCGCCGAGCGGTCGCGCTCTTTCGTGACATCGCGCGGCAACGGGCGATCGCGCCATTTATCGCCGGAGAACTGGGACCGCTCGCCGCGGTGCGCAGCGACGAGCAGCTGGAGCATGTCATTCGCACGACCGCGGTAACCGCCCATCATCCCGCAGGAACCTGTCGCATGGGAACCGCTTCGGATCCCATGGCGGTGGTCGACGCAGAGCTTCGCGTGCATGGCACCGAGGCCTTGCGTGTGGTCGATGCCTCAGTGTTTCCCGACCTGGTCGGCGGCAACATCAACGCGGCGGTGGTCATGATCGCGGAGCGCGCGAGCGATCTGATCCGTGGACGCGAAACGCTTGACGTCGCCGCGCGGAAAGTGACGTCGGTCGAGATGCGACCCGATTAGCGCCTGAAGCGACGATCGGCTCGCAGGCTTTGTTTCCCCATTTGGGGGGAGAGCGAAGACTTTCCGCGGCCACATGACGGCCCCGCCGAGGCAGACCCACAAAGGGGTTGCGTTGCGATGGCTTTTGTAGATGCTTCGCCGCCGCCATGTCGTTCTTCATCCACACCGAAGCCGATCTCGATCACGCCATCGCCCGCCTCGTCGACGCCGACCCGCGCTTCGGGATCGCGCTCTCGCGGGCGGGCCGGCCCCCGCTGCGGCGACGGCCGGACGGATTTGCCGGGCTTGCGTCGATCGTCGTCTCGCAACAGCTCTCGACCGCCAGCGCGAGAGCGATCTGGACGCGGCTCAACGAAGCTTTGGATCCCTTCGATCACACGGCGCTGTTGCGCGCGCGCTCGGCCAAGCTCGGGCGCGCCGGGCTTTCGGCGCCGAAGATTCGCACGCTCAAGGCGATCGCCAAGGCGATCGATCGCGGCAAGCTTGATCTTCGCGCGCTGGTCGACAAGCCAGCGGACGAAGCTCACGCCGCGTTGACGGCGGTGCACGGCATCGGCCCCTGGACCGCAGATATCTATCTTCTGTTCTGCCTAGGCCATGCCGATACCTGGCCCGCGGGCGACCTCGCCTTGCAGGAGGGGGCACGGCTGTTGCTCGCGCTCAAAACCCGCCCGTCGGCGAAAGAAATGGGCCCGCTCGCTGAATCCTGGCGCCCGTGGCGCGGCGCGGCTGCCTGCATGCTCTGGTCGTATTATCGCGCGACCAAGCAGCGCGACGGCGCACCGATCGCGGCGGTGGGCAATGGCTGAGCTCGACGGTCCGCGGCTCGAGCCGCGCTCAGCCCCGGCGCGGCAGCTCGTCGTGTTTCTGCACGGCTACGGCGCCGACGGCAACGATCTCATCGATATCGGCCGCGCCTGGCAGGGGCTGTTGCCGCAGGCGGCGTTCGTCTCCCCGCACGCTCCCGAGCCGTGCGCCCAAGCGCCGGTCGGCCGGCAATGGTTCCCGCTCACCTTCCGCGATCCCAATGAACGCTGGACCGGGGTCAACCAGGCGGCGCCGATCCTCTCGGCCTTTCTCGACGCCGAGCTCAAGCGGCACAACCTGCCGCCTTCGGCGCTCGCGCTCGTCGGCTTCAGCCAAGGAACGATGCTGGCGCTGCATGTGGGACTGCGCCGCGCCGTCGCGCCCGCCGCCATCGTCGGCTATTCCGGATTGTTGGCGGTCCCGCCCGATGTCAATCCGGAGACATTCGCGGCGGAGATTACGTCGCGGCCGCCGGTCCTGCTCATTCACGGCGATCGCGACGACTTGATTCCTCCGCAAGCGTTGTTCCATGCATCGGGCGGGCTCGCAGCGCTCGGGGTACCCGTCGAATGGCACATGTCTTACGGCATCGGCCACGGCATCGACCAGGAAGGGTTGCGCCACGGGGGGGAGTTTCTCGCACGGCAGCTGCGGCCCCGGCGCGCTCCGTAGCCGCCGATTCGAGCGCGCGGCCAAGGCCGCTGATTCGGATTGCCGGTTCCCGCTTTCGGAGAAACGCAGACGGCCGTCAGCGCCGGTCATGCGATTTCGCCGAGGCCTGGTAACCCATGGAGCGGCCTTCACAATCCTGTCACGCTACCCTATAGACTGTGGCGCACCACCGCGGTTGGCAGGGGAAGGAGACAAGGAGCGCCGTGAATTTGTCGCCCGCAGGTTTTCCCGCTCTCGTGCTCAACGCGGACTTCCGTCCGCTCAGCTACTACCCGTTGTCGCTGTGGTCGTGGCAGGACGCCATCAAGGCGGTTTTTCTCGAGCGGGTGAACATCGTCGCCGAATACGACCGGGCGGTGCGCAGCCCGAGCCTGGAGATGAAGCTGCCGAGTGTGGTGTCGCTCAAGACCTTCGTGAAGCCAACGACCCAGCCGGCATTCACCCGTTTCAACGTCTTCCTGCGCGACAAGTTCAGCTGCCAGTATTGCGGCTCACGCGAGGACCTCACGTTCGATCATCTGTTGCCGCGCTCGCGCGGCGGGCACACGACCTGGATCAACGTGGTCGCCGCCTGCTCGCCCTGCAATCTCCAGAAAGGCAACATGACGATGGACGAGGCCAAGATGTGGCCGTCGCAAATGCCGTTCCAGCCGAGCGTCAACCATTTGCATCGCAACGGCCGGCGCTTCCCGCCGAACTATCTGCACGAGAGCTGGCTCGACTACCTCTACTGGGACACCGAGCTGCAGCCGTAAAGCGAGCCGAGTGGCTCGGTCGGCGTTGCGTTCGGCCGCCTGGAAAACATCGCTCGCTGTCACCCAGCCAGCCGCAGGCGGTCGCGCTCGATCTCCTGCACTGACAGTGCTGGCCGAACTATCGTCGGGACAGCGAAACTCGCTGCCATAGAATCGAGCGAAACGGCACGACATGGTTCAAGTCCCTCTGATGTCGCCCCGCCCTGCTAGCTTCGGATGACCTCGACCCAAAACCAGACATCGATTCGGACGGTGTTCGGCGCGCTGTTTCTGGCGCTCTGGCTCGCGGCGCTCGACCAGACCGTCGTCTCGACGGCGCTGCCGACCATGGTCGGCGATCTCGGCGGCTTGAGCTATCTCTCCTGGGTGGTGACGGCGTATCTCCTCACCAGCACGGTCGCCGGCCCGCTGTACGGAAAGTTCGGCGATCTCTACGGTCGCAAGATCGTACTGCAGGTGGCGATCGCCGTGTTTCTCGTCGGCTCCGCGCTCTGCGGCATCGCCCAGAACATGGTGCAGCTGATCGCCTTTCGCGCGCTCGAGGGCGTAGGCGGCGGGGGACTGATGGTCATCACCATCGCCGTGATCGGCGATCTGATCCCGCCGCGCGAGCGCGGACGCTACCAGGGCTTTTTCGGCGCGGTGTTCGGGGTGGCCACCATCGTCGGCCCGCTGGTCGGCGGCTTCTTCGTCGATCACCTGAGCTGGCGCTGGATCTTTTACATCAATCTGCCGACCGGCATCCTGGCGATGGCGGTGATCGCCGCGGTGCTGCCGTCGCGCTCGGCGCGCCGCCGGCACGCGATCGACTATACGGGCGCGCTCCTGCTCACCACCACGCTCAGCGCGGCCATCCTGTTCACGGGACTGGGCGGCACCACGTTGCCTTGGACCTCGCCCGTGATGCTCGCCATCCTCGCGGTGAGCATCGCCGGCGCTTTAGCCTTTGTGGCGGTCGAGCTGCGCGCGCGCGAGCCGGTCCTGCCGATGCATCTCTTCGCCAACCGTAATTTCGCGGTCGCAAGCGGCGTCGGCCTCATCGTCGGGCTCTCGCTGTTCGGCGCGGTGACGTTCCTTCCGATCTACCTTCAGGTGGTCAAGGGCGTGAGCCCGACGACCTCCGGTCTCCTTCTCATGCCGATGATGCTCGGCATGCTGGTGACCTCGGTGATCAGCGGGCGCATCATCAGCCGCTTCGGCCGCTACAAGCTGTTTCCCATCCTCGGCACGGCGACGATGACCTTCGGCCTCGGCGCGCTGTCGCTGCTCGCGGTCGAAAGCAATGACTGGCAGACCGCGATCGACGCGCTTTGGCTGGGACTCGGCATGGGCATGGTCATGCAGGTGCTGATCATCGCGGTGCAGAACAGCGTCAACTACGAGTATCTCGGCGTCGCCACGTCGGGCACGATGCTGTTCCGCTCGCTCGGCGGCGCGCTCGGTGTGGCGCTGTTCGGCGCCATTTTCGCCAACCGGCTGCACGCCCAGCTCGCCGGTCCCGGCATGGATTTCCTCGCCACCGCCATGCCGTCGGCGGTCAGGGGCCTGCCGCCCAGCCTGCACGAGGAATACATCACCGCGGTGATGACGGCGCTGCGCCCGGTGTTCCTAGTGGCGGCTGCTATTTCCGCCGTTGGGTTCGCGCTCACCTGGCTCCTGCGCGAGTATCCGCTGCGCGAGGGGGCGCCCGCGGAAGGGATGGGCGAAAGCTTCGCCATGCCGCGCGACGCCACCTCGCTCGAGGAGCTCGAGCGCATCATCACGCTCTTGGTGGCGCGGGAAAATCGCTGGCGCCTCTACGCCGATCTCGCCCGCCGCGCGGCCGTCGAGCTGCCCGCGCCGGAGCTGTGGATGCTGGCGCGGCTCGGCGAGCGGGCGCCGATCACGCTGGCCGCGCTCAGCGCCGAGCTCGAGATTCCGGAGCGGAAGCTCGCACTTCCGTTGGAGGCGCTGTGCGCGCGTGCTATCGCGGAGAAGAGCGCGAGCGGCGCGCTTCAACTCACGCCCGTCGGCGCGGCCATGCGCGAGCGCATCGTCGCGGCGCGTCGCCAAGGCCTCTCCGACATGCTGGCGCGCTGGCGGCCCGAACAGCATCCCGACGTACTGGCCTTGATCGAGGGCATGGCGCAGGCGCTCACCAGCGATCTGCCCGCGCCGCAGGCGGCCTAACAGCGAGAGCGTTCATCAGGCAGAGAGCGGGCGCCGGGGCGAGGTGATTCGCGCTGTGGAGATCAGGTCAGAGTAGCGGGGCGGGGGCCCACAACGGTTGATTGCACAACCAAAAAAGTACTCTTTTTCATTGTTAATAACAATGAAAAACAATGGCTGAAAGTCCCAGCCGACGGCGATACACGCAATGGTTGCAGGAGGCGGAGCTGCGCCGCGGGCGCAGCGAGTGGGGGGGACGGGAGGGGTCAGTCGCGTACATGCGCGCAAGCTGGAAGATTCGCAGACCCCATGTCCAGTCAAAAATTGGTCCAGTCAAAAATTGCTCGAGCGCATTTGACGCCATTCGAGCAGCGCCGCCCAAGCCGCGACGGCTGCGAGCGTGAGCGAGATGAGCGCGTTGTATCCCGCGAGCGAAAGGCCGAGGAAGCGCCAGGCCGCGTCGTCGCAGCGCACGACCGTGATCGACTGCAGCTTGTTGAGGAGCCCGCCCGCCGAGCCGAGATCCTCGAGCGCGCCGGAGCACTCCTGCGGCCCCGCCCACCATTTCCATTCGACGCCGGCATGATAAACGCCGAGCCCGGCGTTCCAGGCCATGCCGAGCACGATGGCGACGAGCGCCGCAAGCAGCACCTTGCGCGAGGCGCCGACCTGATCGCCGAGTAGCACCATGACGGCGAGCGGGATGGTGAAGTAATAGGCGTAGCGCTGCTCGAGGCACAGCGGGCACGGCTTCAGGCCGAGCCCGTACTGAAAGATCCACGCACCGAGGATGGTGGCCGCGCCGACCGCCGCGATCACCACCGCCGCCGACGCCACCGGCCGCTCTCGGATCATGCTGATGGTCATGTCGCTCATACCGTGCCGCGCGCCGTGTTTGCGTCCTTCGGTCCGCGCCTCATATAGCGATGCGAAGGCGGCAATGATATGGAGCCGTTGACCGGCTCCCCCTCCCCGCTATGATCGCTGACAAGCCCCTGTGGCGGAATTGGTAGACGCGCCTGACTCAAAATCAGGTGGTGGCAACATCGTGCTGGTTCGAGTCCGGCCAGGGGCACCAATCCAGGTTTTGCTGATCTGGCGTCGGCGTCTTGGAGCCACGCGCTTTCTCGTGAGATCTGCGCAATGATTGGACGCGCCGGACAAAAGATCAGGCGGTGGAGGAAATCTCGCGGACTGTGGACCGCGGCAAGACGGGAGAGGTCATCATGAGCAAGACGGATGAAGATGCGATCCGCGAGATCGAACTGCGCTTCAACGAGGCATGGGGCCGGCACGACCCGGATGGCATGGTCGAGTCACTCGTCGACGATGCGCAGTTCGTTACCGTCAATGGCGCATGGACGAAGAGCCGCGACGGCTTCCGCGAGTTGATGCGGCGCCTGCACGGCTCCGATGGGCCGTTTCGCGCGAGTACCCGCCAGACGCCGGAGATGCATGTG